>VFQN01008506.1_pt1 | contig 10354 bp, 7 predicted proteins | sample 3512371 | NCBI WGS metagenome assembly VFQN01 (sample SAMN10412370, study PRJNA504923) | tailings metagenome | isolation source: Replicate 2 from Balatoc abandoned mine | place: Philippines: Itogon, Benguet | collected 2017-08-28 | reverse complement strand
AAGGGCGGCGACCCACTCGTCTTCGGCCGCGGCGGCGAGGAGGCCGAGGCGCTGCGGACGGCCGGCGTCGGCTACGAGATCGTCCCCGGCGTCACGGCCGCGCTCGCGGCGGGAGCGTTCCTCGAGATCCCGCTGACGCACCGTAACTACGCCAGCGCCGTCGCTCTGGTGACCGGCCACGAGCTCCCGAATAAGCCCGGCAACCGTCTCGACTGGAAGGCGCTCGCCGCCTTCCCCGGCACGCTCTGCATCTACATGGGCGTTGCCCGGCTGCCGGTCATCGTCGCCGAACTGCTGAAGTACGGGAAGAACCCGGACACGCCGTCGGCGATCGTGGAGCGGGCCAGCACCGGCGAGCAGCGGGCGGTGTACGCCCGGCTCGCGGACCTGGAGCCGGCCCGTCGCAACGCCGGGCTCGAGGCGCCGGGGCTGATCGTCGTCGGCGACCCGGTGGCGCACCGGCCGGCGGGGGCGTGGTGGGAGGCCCGGCCGCTGTTCGGCCGGCGCGTGCTCGTCACCCGCCCCGCCCACCAGGCGGCGGGGATGGTCCGTCGGCTCGAACACCTCGGGGCGGTGGTGTACCGCATGCCGACGGTCGAAATCATCGGCCCCGCCGACATCGGTCCGCTCGACCGGGCGCTCGGCGAGGTCCGCGACGGCGGCTGGGACTGGGTGGTCTTCACGAGCGCGAACGGCGTCCACGGCTTCTTCCGCCGACTGGAGGCGCTCCGCCGCGACCTGCGCGACGTGGGGCGGGTGAGGTTCGCCGCTATCGGCCCGAAGACTGCCGACACGCTCCGCGAGTACCGCATCCGCGCCGACGTGGTGCCGGCGGACACGTTCTCGTCCGAGGGGCTGGCGGCGGCGCTGGCGCCGCACGTCGGCGGGCAGCGGGTGCTGCTCGCGCGGGCGAACCGCGGCCGCGACCTCGTTCGCGCCGAGCTGGCGAAGGTCGCCGCGGTCGTCGAACAGGTGACGGTTTATGAGCAGGCCGACGCGGCCGTGCCGGACCCCGGCGTGCTCGACGCCCTCCGTCGCGGCGAGATCCGCTACGTCACCCTCCCGAGCACGCGCGTCGCGCAGAATCTGCTCGCCGGGTTCGACGAGACGATTCGCGGGCGGGTCGAGCGGGGCGAGATCAGGCTGGTAGCGATCAGCCCGGAGACGGGCGGTGCGGTGCGGGCGCTCGGCTACCCGGTGGCGGCCGAGGCGACCACGTTTACTTCCGACGGGCTGATCGACGCCCTCGCCCGGCTGGTCCGGGGCGAGGGCGAGGCGATTACTTGAGATCCTTGCTGGCGTTGAACGCAAGATAGCCGATGGCGCCCGCGGCGAGGATGCCGAGGATGTCGAGCAGCATGAACGGGCTCCCGCCGAACGGGAACCCGGCGACGAGGTCGAGGAGGAAGACCACGAGCATCAGTCCGGCGACGCCGAGCGCCCCGTAGCAGAGCCCTTTTTCCATCGCCGACCTTTCCGCGGTGCCGCCCCCGGGGTCCGGTGGGCGAGGTGTTGGGCGTCAGGATAGGGGAAGACCGGGGAACGGACACGTCGCCGAACCTAGAGACGAGTTTACCGGGGCGCACCGCCCCCGCCGCCGCGCCCGTCATGTGGGTTGGCGGAAACCTGTCCCGGGCGCCCGCCCGCCCCGCACAACCGGCCTGATCCGACCCCACCCGACCCGATCCGGCTTGATCCGGCCGTAGTTGGGTGTAAGATAATTGCACTCGCATTAGTCGCTCACCTGATCCTAACAGACATGACGCCCTCCTTCCGGCGCGCCGGCGTGCGGACGGTCCTCGGCCTGGGCGCAGTCGCCCTGGCCGTGGCGGCCACCGGGTTCGTGTACCGGTCGTGGGCGTCCGGTGCCGACCGCCGTGCGGCGCTCGCCGCGGCCGAGTCGGCCCCGCCCGCCGAGGCGTTGCCGGCGCTCCGGGCCGTCCTCGACCGCCACCCGACCGACCCGCAGTTGCTGCGGGCGACGACGCTGGCGACGATCCGCGCCGGCGCCGCCCCGGCCGACGCCGAGCCGCTCGCCGCCCGGTGGGCGGAGGCCGCCCCCGACGACCCGGAGCCGCACCGGGTACGATTCGACCTTCTCCGGGTGATGCACCGGGCGGACGAGGCCGCCGCCGCCGGGGCACGGGCCGCCGCGCTGCTCCCGACGGACTATCCGACCCGCGCCCGGCTCGCCCAGATGTACCTCCAGGTCGGCCGCCCCGCCGACGCGGCGCGCGAGCTGACCGCGCTGCTGGCCGTGCCCGGCCTCCCGCACGACGCGCTGGCGGTAGGGTTGGCGAAGGCCGAGGCGGACGCCGGCGATCCGGCCGCGGCCGCCCGCCGGCTCGACGCCCTGCTGGCCCGGGCGCCAGCGCACCCGGAGGGGCTGTCGCTCCGGGCGACGCTCCACCTCCGGGCGGGCGAGTACGAGGCGGCCGTCGCTGCCGCCCGGCGGAGTCGGCCGGCGGACGCCCAGGATCGGGAGACGGTGTGCTACACCCTCGCGTCGGCGCTCGACCGGCTCGGCCGGGCCGACGAGGCGGCTGCGACGCTGGCGACGCTCCGGGCGATCCAGGACGCTGCCCGGTTCTCGACCGACGCCCGCGCGCGGCCCGACGACCTGGCGTTCCAGGTGCGGGCGGCCGAGGCGCGGCTGGCGGCCGGCGACCCGGGCGGGGGGGCCGAGATCTTGCGGGCCGCATTCGCTCGATCCGTCCCGTCGCGTCCCGCGCTCGACCTCCTGGCCCGGTGCTACGACCGGCTGAACCTGCCCGGCGCGGCCGCCGAGGCCCGCGGCCGCGCCGCCACCCTCCCCTGATGAGGCGGTCATGCGCTACCTCGTCGTCGCCGGGCTTCTCACGGTCGCCGCGGCCGGGGTGTGGGTCGCCTGCGGCCGGCGCGCCGACCCGGCCACGCCTTTGCCGGACCCCGACCGGGTGTGGTTCGAGGATGTTGCGGCCCGGGCCGGGCTGGGTTTCCGCCACTTCGACCCGGCCACCCCGGACCACCTCATGCCGGAGACGATGGGGAGCGGCCTCGGGTGGATCGACTACGACGCGGACGGGTGGCCGGACCTGGTCTGCGTGCAGGGGTCGCCACTCCCGCCGGCGGCCCGGGACCCGGCCCGGACCCACAAACTCTACCGGAACGGCCGCGACGGCACGTTCGCCGACGTGACCGCGGCGTGCGGCCTCGCGCGGGCGGCGTTCGGGTGCGGGTGCGCGGTCGGCGATTACGACAACGACGGGTTCGACGACCTGCTCGTGACCGGACTCGGCGGGCTCGCTCTGTTCCACAACGAGCCCGACCCGGCGGCGCCCGGCGGCCGCCGGTTCGTCGACGTCACGCCCGTCGCCGGTCTGGCCGACCCGCACTGGGCGACGAGTGCGGCCTGGGCCGACCTCGACGGCGACGCGCTGCTGGACCTGTACGTGTGCAACTACGTCGAGGTGGACCCGGCCCGCCCGCTCGTGTGCCGCAACCCCGACAAGGGGCTGGCGATCCAGTGCTCGCCGACGATGTACCCGTTCTCCAAGCACCGGCTGTTCCGCAACTGCGGCGGCGGCCGGTTCGAGGACGTGACCGACGCGTCCGGGGTCGGGGCGGCGGCGCCCGGCCTCGGGGTCGTCGTCGCCGACCTCGACGCCGACGGCCGCCCGGACGTGTACGTCGCCAACGACATGGTGCCGGCGTTCCTGTTCCGCAACCTCGGCGGGATGCGATTCCGGGAGGGTGCCCTCCCGGCCGGGGTCGGGCTCGGCCCGGGCGGGCAGCGGATCGCCGGGATGGGGGTCGAGGTCGCCGACCTCGACGGCACCGGCCGCCCGAGCCTGTTCGTGACCAACTTCCACTCGAACCCGAACGTGCTGTTCCGTAACCTCGGCGGCGGCCGGTTCCTGGAAGACAGTTTCGCGTCCGGGCTGGGCGGGCCGAGCGTCAGCCGGCTGGGGTTCGGCACCGCCGCCCTTGACGCCGACCTCGACGGCCGTCCCGACCTGGCCGTCGTGAACGGGCACGTGCAGCGCGTCGCCCGGGAGGTGTACGGGGTGGCGTACGCGCAGGACGCACAGCTCTTCCTGGCCGACCCGGGCACGGCCTGCCGGTACCGCGACGCGACCGCCACAGCCGGGGCGGACTTCGTAAAGCCCCGTGTCGGCCGCGGGCTCGCCCGGTCCGACTTCGACCGCGACGGCCGACCCGACCTGGCGGCGTCCGGCGTCGGCGAGCCGGTCGCGCTGTTCCGCAATCGGACCGAGAACGGGCGCGGGTGGGTGGCCCTCGACCTCGCCGGCGACGGGGTCCGGAGCAACCGCAACGCGGTCGGGGCGACACTCCGGGCGGAGTGGGCGGGGCAGGCGCGGACGCACTTCGTCATCGGGGGGGCGAGTTACCTGTCGGCGCACGACCGGCAGTTGGTGCTCGGCCTGGGGGCGGCCGCGCGCCTCGACCGGGTGGTGGTGCGGTGGCCGTCGGGCGCCGAGCAGGAGTTCCGCGACCTGCCGGCCGGCGCCCGCTGGCGGCTCCGCGAGGGGGTGCCCGCGGCCGAGGCGGTGCGGTAAGCGGCCCGGGTTCCCGGCCGTCGCCGTTTCCGGTAGTGTGAACGAGTCACACCCGCCACGCTTCTCTTGCAGGAACCCGCCGCGATGTCCGCCGCGCCGCTGGCCGATTACGCCGTCCACCTCCGCCCCGGCGACAACGTCGCCGTTGCCCGCAAGCCGATCCCGGCCGGTACCGCCCTCCGCCTCGGCGGCGACACCGTGACCGTGACCGGCCCGATCAAGATGGGGCACAAGTTCGCGGTGCGGCCGATCCGCGAGGGCGACGCGGTCAACAAGTACGGGCAGGTGATCGGCTTCGCCGGCCGCGAGATCGGCGTCGGCGAGCACGTTCACGTCCAGAACGTGAAGCTCGGCAGCTTCGAGCGCGACTACGCCTTCTGCGCCGACCGCCCCGCGCCGCTGTCGCCGCCGGCCGAGTACCGCACCTTCATGGGCTACGACCGCGGTGCCGGCCGCCCGGACCACCAGCGCTACGGCACGCGGAACTACGTCGCCATCATCAGCACGGTCAACTGCTCGGCGAGCGCGAGCAAGTACATCGCCGAGAAGGTGCGGGCGAGCGGCATCCTCCGCGACTTCCCGAACGTGGACGGGGTGGTGCCGATCGTCCACCGCGGCGGGTGCGCGATGCAGTACGAGGGGCCGGACCACCGGCAGCTCGAGCGCACCCTCGCCGGGTTCGCCAAGCACCCGAACATCGCCGGGTTCATCATCGTCGGCCTCGGCTGCGAGATCGTGCAGGCGGCGCACCTCGTCGAGGCCGAGGGGCTGCTGCAACTCGGTGGCACTAAAGCGGCGCCGGCGGTCATCACGATCCAAGAGGCCGGCGGGATCGGCAAGACGGTGGACGCCGGCGTGAAGGCGCTCGCCGAACTGCTGCCGCGGGTGAACGACGTCAAGCGAGTGGAGCTCCCTGCGAAGCACATCATTCTGGGCACCAACTGCGGCGGGTCGGACGGGAACAGCGGTGTGACGGCGAACCCGGCACTCGGCGTCGCGTCCGACCTGATCGTCCAGCAGGGCGGCACGACCATCCTCGGCGAGACGACCGAGATTTACGGCGCCGAGCACGTCCTGACGCGCCGCGCCGTGTCGAAGGAGGTCGGCGAGAAGCTGGTGGAGCGGATCAAGTGGTGGGAGTGGTACACGGGCGTGTTCGGGGCGGAGATCAACAACAACCCGAGCCCGGGGAACAAGGAGGGCGGGCTGACGACGATCTACGAGAAGAGTCTGGGTGCGATCGCCAAGGCCGGCAGCACGGCAATGGTGGACGTGGTGCGGTACGCCGAGCCGGTAACGGCGAAGGGGTTCGTGGTGATGGACACGCCCGGCTACGACCCGGTGAGCATGACCGGCATCGTCGCCGGCGGTGCGAACGTGTGCGTGTTCACGACCGGCCGCGGCAGCGTGTACGGGTGCAAGCCGACGCCGTGCCTGAAGATCGCCACGAACACCCCGCTGTACGAGAAGATGGAGTCGGACATGGACATCAACGCCGGCCCGATCCTGACCGGGATCCCGGTGGAGGCGGTCGGCCGCGAGATCTTTGAAGCGATCCTGGCGACGGCGAGCGGAAAGCACACGAAGAGCGAGATCCACGGCGTCGGCGAGGAGGAGTTCGCCCCGTGGGGCATCGGCCCGACCCTGTGAGCGATCGACTTCCCCCGGCGATCCCGAACGGCCGGCCGGGGGTGGATCGCCCGCACCGGCGACCCGAGTCGAGTGCACCGGATCAGGGCGGGGGGTCGTCGGAGAAATCGAGATCCCCGAAGCGGTCGCTGCTCATATCCTCGTCGATTTCCACCGCAAGGATGTTGACCCCGTCCGCGTTGGACACGATCAGTTCCGTGTCCCCGGGTCCCGGGTTGGACGCGAGGTCCGTGAACTCGGCCCACCAGCCGACCATGCCGCTCGTTCCGACTTCGGTCGTGACGTTCGCGGCATCGACCCCGCCGATCCTGGCACTGAGGACCGGCTTGTTCCAGTCGACACTCCCGAACGTGACGAAGTAATCGCGCTCGAACTCGGCGATTACGTACCCGTCGTCCGGGTAGCTGTAGCTGGGGGCGGAGGTCAGGCCGGAGACGAGGGAATTGACCCAGACCGGCGAACTCTTCAACTCGTCGCTCAACCCGCCGATCGCCGTCCCGGTCGCGTCGAGACCGTTCACGGTGAGTTGGAATGGCTTTCGGCCGCCCGCGGTCGTACCCACCAGCGGGAACAACAATACCCAGCGGTACAGCGGGACGCGGTGCTTTTTGAGACTCTTCCTCTTGACCGGGCGGAAGTGGCGCAACAGACCCTGAACTTTGTTGCCGTTGGGGGTACCACTGACCAACTCCTCGACCACCCCCTCGACCGACCGGACCTGCCGGTGGCGGACCAGCCCGGTCGCGACGAACGTGTGGGGGACGTCCCGCCTCGCGGTGTTTGCGGTCCGCCTGGGAAATAGAATCCTGAGTTTGCCCATTCGGAACTCTCCCGGGTTAGTGAAACGGCTTGCGACTACTCCCGGACCGGTAGCGGCTTGACGACCACCTGCCGGACCGACACGGCCCCGTCCTGGACGACGATCCCCAGCCCGCCGCGGGGCGTGAACGACGGCCGGAGGGTCTGGACAACGAGGTCACCCTGAAGCCGGGGGTCCGACCGGAGGTAGGGGTATCCCTTCTCGAGGCTCTTCAGAAGTTTCCCGGCGGGAAGGTCGATCTCGGTCCGGGCCACGCCCGCGTCGAGGACGTCTCCGCGGAGCACGGCCCGGACGCCCGTCGGCTCGACCGTGACCTCGACGTCGAACCACGTGTCGTTCCGCGGGCCGAGGAGCCGGGTCCGCCTTCCCGCCGCACCGGGGTAGATCCCCATCACCGGGTGGCTCGTCCCTTCCTCCATGTAGACCCGCGGGCGCAGTTCGACCGGTGCGGTGTCTGGCGGGGTGGGGCGGTTCTTCAGCACCTCGGCCTTCCCCGGTCCCGTCACGTACACCACCTCCTTCCCGGCGACGTTGCACACGAACTGAGTGAACAGGTGGAAGTCTCTCGGGCTGTGCGCAAAGCCCTCGCGGGTTACGTACACGCCGACCCGGCTGCTCACCCCGCCGTCGTCGTGGCGCAGCCGGCACGTCAGCGTGAACCGGTCGGTCCGCGGGTCCGGGAGGAGTTCCAGCAAACTGGTGTGCGGCCCGGTGGCGATCCCGAACGTCCCGTCGTCCTGCCGGGCGACCCGGCACCCGTCGTTGCGGATCACCCACTCGTAATACCCCGGCACGCCCGCGGCACTGATCAGTTCCGCCGCCTCCCCCCGGTCGAGTGTCCTGTGCGCCGCTGCGAGCGACTGCTGCTTCCGCTCCGCGTCCGTCAACTCGGCCGGCAGGGGGACGGGCGTGGGCGGCCGCAGCGCGGCGGCCGACAGCCCCAACAGGCACGCGGCGGCCAGCCCGGCCGCGAGCGGTTTCGCCCGCCGCCGGGTCGCCCCGTACAGCCGTTGCAGGCGTGTGAGCGGGCGGGCCTTCGTCGGCCGGTTGTCCAGCCAGTTCCCCAGGTCCGCGGCGAGCTCGGCGGCCGTCGCGTAGCGCCGGTCCCGGTCTCGCGCGAGCGCCATCACGCAGACCGCCTCGAGCACGCGCGGGACGCCCGGCCGCCGGCCGGCCGGGGGGACGAGGTCGAACTCGCATACCCGCCGGATGATCTCCAGCTTGTCCGTTCCGGAAAACGGCGGGCGGCCGGTCAGACACTGGTACAGGATGGCCCCGAGGGAGTAGACGTCCGTCCGCCGGTCGATCTCGGTCGACCGCCCGGCCGCCTGTTCCGGGCTCATGTAGCTCGGGGTGCCCATGACCCCGCCGGACAGCGTAAACCCGCCCGCCTCGTCGTCCACCAGCTTCGCCAGGCCGAAGTCCATCACCTTCGGGTCGAAGGCGGCTCCGCGACCGTCCCCCGGCTTCACCAGCATCACGTTCGCGGGCTTCAGGTCCCGGTGGAGGACACCCTGGGTGTGGGCGTAGTGGACCGTCTCGGCGAGCGCCCGGACCAGACCGGCCGCCTCGCGGAAGCCGAGCGGGCCGGCCTCGAGCGCCTGCGACAGCGTCTGCCCGTCCACCCACTCCATCGCGAAGTACGGGCCGGAGTTGGTCTCGTCGAACGCGTGCAGCCGGGTGATGTTCCGGTGGTCGAGGCGGGCCAGGGCCGTCGCCTCGACCCGGAACCGGTCCCGGCGGGCGGGGCTGTGGGCGACCCCGAGCAGGATCTGCTTGAGCGCCACCACCTGGCCGATAACGGGGTGCCGGGCCTTGTACACCACCCCCATGCCGCCGTGCCCGAGTTCCTCCAGCACCTCGTACGGCCCGACCCGGAACCCGCTGCCGACGGTGAAGTCGGTCCGGCCCGCCCGGGGCGCCGCGGCGTCCGAGACCGGTTCGAGGGTAAGCCGAGGGTCGTCCACGGTCGTGCCCCACGGGCGGGCGCACGCGGCGGCTCGGAGCCGGGCCAGACCCGGCGGTTCGGCGGGCGAGAGCCCCGGCCGGAGCGCCTCGGCCACCCGCGCGGCGAGGCCGGGCCACAGGTCCTGCTCCTCCCGGAGTTCGCCGACGACCGCCTCGCACAGGGTGCATGCCGAAACGTGGGTATCGACGTCCCGCCGGGCCGGGTCGGGGAGCCGGCCGGCTGAGTAATCGAGCAGCGTCTGCCAGTCCGGGCAGTCGTGGTTGAACTCGGGCGGGTCGAGCCCGGTCATCGGGTGGCGCTCCCGGGCGGCGGCTGGGGCGGGGCGGTCAGGGGCTCGTGCGCCGCGCCTTCGAGGTCCAGGAGGTCGGCGAACTCTTCCCGCAGCCGCCGCTTCACCCGCGACTTGATGATGTAGATGACGTTCGGCGTGGTGCCGAACTCGCGGGCGACCGCGGCCGGGTCTTCCCCCCCGCCCACGACCCGCACGAACGCCGCCCGCTTCGACTCGGGGAGGTCGGCCAGGATCATCTCGACCGCCCGCCGCATGAGAACTACCTCCTCGCACGCCGCCGTCTCCGGGTCGTCCGGGGAGTCGGCCTCGGCCGCCGGGTCGGGGAGGGCGTTGAGGGCCACCTGGGCGTCGCTCCCCCCGACGCCGTTCCCCCCGGGCGACGTTCGCCGGGCGTGGTCCCGGACCTTGTTCCGGGTGATCGTCTTGAGCCACCCGCGGAACGTCCCGCGGGCCGGGTCGCGGTGGAACGACCCGACCTTGCGGGCCACCGCCCCGAACACGTCTTGCCCGACGTCGGCGGCGTCGGCGTCCTGCAGTCCGGCGTCCCGGCACCACCGGTAGACGAGCGGGGTGTACAGCGCGACGAACCGCTCCCAGGCCTCCCCGTCGTGCTGCTGCACGAGGTACAGGAGGGTCGAAGACGTCTGCGGGGTCTGCCTGTTGGGAGGAACGTTGGGATCTGTCACGACACCTTCCAACATCGGGGCGGTGCCAGTTGGAAGGTTCAGTGTAGCGGCGGGCCGGGGACGGTGCAGAACGAAAAATGGCTGGCAGTATATATGGGCAATAGTTACGGCGTGGCGGTCTCCCGCGCGTCAATTGCTCGCGCGGGGTGGACTTGCCAGGATCCGGTCACGCCGTCACCACCGGCAGCCGGCGGCGGCCGAGTCCCTCCGTCTCACCCGGGCGAGACGGGCTCGCGGCGGCGATCTTGCCGGCGTTCTCCGCCTCCCAGCGAGCGAGTTCCTCCATCAGGCCGTCCACAATCTCCGCCTCGGGAACCCGGCGCACCATCTCGCCGTTGCGGAAGATCATCCCCTGGCCGTTCCCGGCGGCGATGCCGA
>VFQN01008505.1_pt1 | contig 10355 bp, 8 predicted proteins | sample 3512371 | NCBI WGS metagenome assembly VFQN01 (sample SAMN10412370, study PRJNA504923) | tailings metagenome | isolation source: Replicate 2 from Balatoc abandoned mine | place: Philippines: Itogon, Benguet | collected 2017-08-28 | reverse complement strand
GCAAGTCGAGGTCATCGTCCAGCCGTCAACGTCGATGACCTCGACGGTCCGTCTATTCAATCCACGTTAAAGTCTGCCGCCGGTTCGGACGCATTCTAGTCGGGCTTCGCGTCAATCGACTGAGAAAGCCCGGTCATGGATGCCCTTTTTTTCAGAACCCTTCGTCGTCTCGTCAAAACCGGAAGTCTCACAATAACGACGGCCAATGGTGTTGCCAGGACCTTCGGCGACGGAGCGGGAGTGGCTGTCAAGGCCCGCTTTAGAACAGCAACAGCGCAGCGGCGGGTCCTGCTTGATCCGGAGCTGCGTCTTGGTGAAGCCTTCGTCGACGGTGACCTAATCATCGAGCAGGGCACCATCACGCAGTTCCTGGAGCTGCTTTTGTCCCAAAACCACAATGGCGCGGCGCCGATCACGACCAAGGTGCTCGCTGGCCTTCGCTTCGTTCTCCGGCGGCTTGCGCAGAAGAACGGCCGCAGGCGATCCAGGCAAAACGTCGCTCACCACTACGATCTCAGCCGGAAGCTCTACGAGCTCTTCCTCGACGAGGACATGCAGTATAGCTGCGCCTACTTCGAACGCGCAGACGTGTCATTGGACGAGGCGCAGCAGGCAAAGAAGCGACACATCGCGGCAAAGCTGCGCCCCAATCGAGATGCGCGGGTGCTCGACATCGGCTGTGGCTGGGGCGGTCTTGCGCTCTACCTGGCTGAGACCTTCGGCGCGCGTGTCACCGGAATCACCCTTTCGGCCGAACAACTCGAATTTGCCAGGGCGCGCGCCGCCAGTGCTGCGGATCCCAGACGTCTCGACTTTCGGTCGCAGGACTACAGGGACGTTGGCGGACGTTTCGATCGGATCGTGTCCGTGGGTATGTTTGAACATGTCGGCGTCAGTCACTACGACGAGTTCTTCCGGAAATGCCGCGACCTGCTCGATGACGAGGGCGTGCTTCTCCTTCACTCGATCGGTCGTTCAGACGAGCCCGGTTTCACCAATCCGTGGATCGCCAAGTACATCTTTCCTGGGGGATATATTCCGTCGCTTTCCGAAGTCCTACCCGCGATCGAACGGTCCGGGCTTGTCACCACCGACATCGAGATTCTGCGCCTGCATTATGCCGAGACACTTCGACACTGGCAGGAGCGGTTTCTCGCCCGCCGCGCCGAGGCGGTCGAACTCTTCGATGAACGCTTCGCCCGCCTGTGGGAGTATTATCTCGGCGTTTCCGAACTTGCCTTTCGCTATCAAGGGATGATGGTGTTCCAAATCCAGATGGCCAAGCGACAGGACGCCGTACCACTCACGCGGGATTATATTGGTAAAGAGGAACATCGCCTGCAAGGCCTTCGACGTGACAACGACAACGCGACATTCGTCTACTGAACGTGATCGCTGGTAAAGGTCACCGAGACCGGGCGTGATCGGCCGGGAATGGTTATGTCGACTACAATGTCGTAGCGATCGTTTCCGGGAAGGGTGACGAGTCCTCCATAGGTGATCGTGTTCGCCATCTTCATGGGATCAAGCCGAACGGATTGTTCACCCACATGACCCAGGCCGCCGATCCTGGCGGACACCTGGGCATTCTCCACACTCGCGCCGGACTGCGCATCGAACACCGCGACTACGATATGCTGCTGATGGCGTGCCGTTCCGGCGCCGCCGTGCATCGAACTCTCCGCATGCGCCGTCGGATGGCCGCGGACGACAGCCGCCGGCACGATACCGAGATAGACGGCCAGGCCGTCCACGCTGCGATAGCCATCATCCGCTAGCGCAGGGCCGAGCGCGAGAGCCATGGCGATCAGAACACCGGTGCAGCGCCGCCATATCCGAGCAACCATTCGATCTCTCCGATCACGATCACATCCCGAACGCGCGAAGGTCCAAAACTCGACGCCCGCAGGCACTCCCCGACCTATTTGCCACGCTGCTTCAGCAACGCGCGCATGCGAGCGATTTTGGCCTGCTGGCTCGCGATGATGTCCTGCGCGAGGGCTTTCGCCGGCTGATCCGATCCGTATTCAAGGACGGCCCGCGCCATGTCGATGGCGGCCTGGTGATGCCCGATCATACCCTTGACGAAAGCGACATCCGGGTCCTTAGCCTGCATGGCTTCCATCATGGGCGTATGCATACCCATCATCGCCCGCATGTAAGCCTGCGAAGCCTTTGGCAGCGTCGCCATGCATGCCGACATGTGCTCGGCCATCATGCCCTTCAACATGCCCAGCATCGGCGCGCACGAACTGTTTTCGTCGAAAGCATCGCGGCCATCCAATGTCCCGACCCAAGCACTGGTCGGCGATGAACGCGCTTCCAGTAGAAAGCTCACAATAGAATGAGCCAGCGTCGGCGAACTTAACTTCGATCAAGGATCGGCATCGTTCCGACATCGACATTGGATGTCCGTCGGCAACCGGATTGAAAGTGCGGCCGGCGCTATGCGCGGTATCAAGCTCCATAGAGTTTGAGCCGGCGACGACAGTCGAGGAGATTGGCGAACGACCGGGAGATTGAGTGCCATGCGCGTTGTTGTTGCACTTGGGGGTAATGCGCTTCTGAAACGCGGCGAGCCGATGAGCGCCGAGGCTCAGCGCGCCAATGTCAGGAAGGCGGCCGCGGCGCTGGCCGATCTCGCCACGGACCACGACATTATCGTGGCCCATGGAAGCGGCCCGCAAGTCGGTTTGCTCGCCCTCCAGGCCGCAGCGTTGAAAGAGGTGCCGCCCTATCCCCTCGACGTCATCAGCGCCGAGAGCATCGGCATGATCGGCTACATGATCGAGCAGGAATTGGCCAACGTCCTTCCTCCCACCACTCGACTTGCCACGCTGCTGACGCATATCGAGGTGGCGCGCGACGATCCCGCATTCGGCCGTCCCGAGAAGCCGATCGGTCCAGTGTATGACGCGCGGGAGGCCGAGAATGCCCGCACGGCGCATGGCTGGCCCATGGTTGAAGAAGCGCCGGGCCGGTGGCGTCGCGTCGTCGCCTCCCCTCTGCCTCGGCAGATCGTCCAGATCGAGGTGATCCGCATGCTGGTCTCCGCGAAGGTCGTGGCGATCTGCGCGGGCGGCGGCGGCATTCCCGTCGTCCGCGGCCCGTCCGGCACTCTTCAAGGCGTCGAGGCCGTCATCGACAAGGATCGCGCGGCCGGACTCCTCGCCGCAGACCTTGCTGCCGACGCATTCCTCATGCTGACGGACGTCGATGCCGTCTATCTCGACTGGGGCACACCGCAACAACGCCCCGTTCGACGAGCGCGACCCGGCGAGCTCGCGGTGTATCAATTCCCACCCGGCTCCATGGGGCCAAAAGTGGAGGCAGCCTGTCAGTTTGCCAAGACGCCCGGCCGGGCTGCGGGCATTGGGCGGCTGGAAGATGCCCGCGCGATCCTCGAGGGCAACGCCGGGACACTGATCAAATCCGAATAAGCCTGCGCAAAGTGCCGTCTTGTACGAATCTGCGGTGGGAACCCACGGGCCGCGGCGATGCGCGGCCAGAACTTGATCTGAATTAAAGATTTCCAGACGCGCGGCGGCGAGGTTTGTGATCAGGACGTTGTCGCTTCCAGTCTATGGTCAGCGCGGCACAGAACTCTATCGCCCCGCCCGATCAAACCTCAGGCCGGGCCACCTGACGGACGAGGAAGAATGAGCTCACCGCACTCCCATCACGACCATCATCAGCACGCGGGCGCTGAAGCGGCGCACCAGCCCGGTCATGGCGGTGCCAAAATCGTCGCGGCGGCTGGATCCAGCCATTCGGAGCATACCGGTCATGACCATGGCTCCATGGTCGCGGACTTCCGCCGCCGGTTCTGGGTCACTCTGGTTCTGACGCCCCCGGTCCTGCTCCTCTCGCCGATGATCCGGCATTACCTCGGCCTGACGGACGTCCTGTCCTTCCGAGGCGACGGTCTCGTTCTCTTCGCGCTCTCGACCATCGCCTATCTCTACGGCGGGTGGCCCTTCCTCACCGGCTTCTTCTCCGAACTGCGCAAGGGGCAGCCCGGTATGATGACGCTGATCGCGATGGCGATCTCGGCCGCCTATTTCTTCTCGGCGGCGGTGACCTTTGGCTTCCCAGGCGAAGCGTTTTACTGGGAGCTCGTCACCCTCATTGCCATCATGCTGCTCGGCCACTGGATCGAGATGCGCTCGGTGATGGGAGCTTCGCGCGCGCTGGAAGAGCTGGTGCGCCTCCTGCCCGATAGCGCCACCCGCATCGACGCCGACGGCACGACGCATGACGTGCCGATTTCCGAACTCAAGCCGGGCGACCATGTCATCGTTCGTCCGGGGGCCAAGGTGCCGGTCGACGGCGAGATCATCGAGGGATCGTCAGGCTTCAACGAGGCGATGCTGACGGGTGAATCGCGTCCCGTCACCAAAACGGTCGGTGCGACGGCGATCGGCGGCGCGATCAATGGCGCAAATGCCGTCACCATCAAGGTGACCAAGACCGGCGATGCGACCTATCTCGCCCAGGTCATCGATCTCGTGAAGAAGGCGCAGGCGACGCGCTCGCGCACGCAGGACATCGCCAACAGGGCGGCGGCCTGGCTGACCTACATCGCCCTGGTCGTGGGCTTCGGAACGCTGTTTGTCTGGTGGTTCTGGCTTGGCGCCCCGCTCGAATTCGCGCTTGAGCGCATGGTGACCGTCATGGTCGTGGCGTGCCCGCATGCGCTTGGCCTTGCCGTTCCTCTCGTGGTTGCCGTCAGCACATCGCTAAGCGCCAGCAATGGCCTTCTGATCCGCGATCGGGCGGCGTTCGAACGGGCGCGCAATCTCGACGCTGTCGTGCTCGATAAGACCGGCACGCTGACGGAAGGACGCTTCGGGGTCAGCGACATCGTGCTGCTGGCAGGCAGTGACGAAAACGCGGAACTCGCTTTTGCGGCGGCAGCCGAAAACCAGTCCGAGCATCCCATCGCTCACGGTATCGTCGCCGAGGCCAAGCGCAGAAATCTGACCATTCCGAAAGCCAGCGAGGTGAGCAACATCACCGGTGAGGGCATCGTCGCCAAGGTCGATGGCCAGGACATTCGTATCGTCAGCCCCGGCCATCTTGCCCGGCAAGGCAAGCCCATCACCAACGAGAAGCTCAAGCAGCTCGAGGCTCAGGGCAAGACCGTGGTGGCGCTGCTGCGCGATGGCGAACCGCGAGCGCTCTTTGCGCTCGCCGACATCGTTCGGCCAGAGTCCAAGGACGCGATCGCCGAGCTGACGCGGTTTGGCATCAAGGCCATCATGTTGACGGGCGATGCTAAGGGCGTCGCCGAGAGCGTGTCGAAGGAACTCGGTATCGTGGAGTATTTCGCAGAGGTCCTGCCCGACCAGAAGTCGGACAAGATCAAGGAGCTGCAGGCCCGAGGGCTTTCGGTGGCGATGGTGGGCGATGGCGTCAACGACGCGCCGGCGCTCGTTCAGGCGGACCTCGGTGTCGCTATCGGCGCCGGCACCGACGTTGCCGTCGAGTCGGCGGATGTCGTGCTCGTCAAGAGCGATCCGCGCGACGTCGCGGCAATCCTCGGCCTGTCTAGGGCCACCTATCGCAAGATGGTGCAGAACCTCATCTGGGCGACCGGTTACAACACCGTGGCGATTCCGATGGCCGCCGGCATTACCTTCGGCACCGGCTTCCTGATGACGCCGGCGGTGGCCGCTGTCTTCATGTCCGCCAGCACGATCATCGTCGCGATCAATGCGCAGTTCCTGCGCTTCTACCGCAGGCACGGGTAAGGGGTTTCGGCAGACTGGCCTCCGAAAGGGATGGCTGGCCACTCGGCCGACAATCTGGCGCAACCGGAGGGGAAGGGCCAACGCTCGGGCCGGCGGGCTGCGCGCACTGAAGATGCTGCGTTGCGGCGCCCGACCGGTGAGGTCTTTAACGTCCGTAAAGGACGAGATGCTCAGCGCTGCGTGAGATTGGGTACGCGACACTTTAGAGGAGCCTCCGATGCCGGTCACGATCCCTGCGGAACGCGAGCAGAGCGCGCCAGTGGCCCATGCCGGGACGGCCACGCGTCCCGTATTGCCCTCCCCGCCTGCTGACCGGCACGAACCGACACCGCCCGCCCCGGCGGCCGGCACGCCCTTCGATCCTACGGGAATATGGGCTTATTCGATCGACGCGTGGCAACGATCGGTTTTGTTCTGGGATGTTTTGCGAAAGAGGGCGAACATCATGCTGGAGCACGAGGAGGCCGGCATGCCGCCGGTGCTCACCTTCCAGTACGAAATGCTACTCGATGCGAGGCGGCTCGAACGCCCGGCGAATTATGCGCTACTGCGGATCACGACCGCCGGCACCGAGCACGCAGATGCGTGCGTTGACGACACCAAGCCCCCTGTCATCATCATGGATCCGCGCGCCGGGCACGGGCCCGGCATCGGCGGCTTCAAGCGCGAGTCCGAGATCGGTATCGCTCTGCATGAGGGGTTCCCGGTCTACTTCGTGAGCTTCTTTCCAGCGCCGAGCCCGCACCAAAGGCTCGTCGATGTCTTGCACGCGATGCATCACTTCGTTGACGAGGTGATCGCAAGACACCCCGGCAAGAAGCCCGTACTTTACGGAAATTGCCAGGCCGGTTGGGCCGCCATGCTGGTCGCGATACATTGCCGAGCGCCTGTCGGTCCCATCGTCCTCAACGGTTCGCCCCTCTCCTATTGGGCAGGAGAGTCGGGAGCAAATCCGATGCGCCTCGCTGGCGGCCTGCTTGGTGGAAGCTGGCTCACCCACTTCGTTGGCGATCTCGGAGACGGCCGTTTCGACGGCGCCTGGCTCGTTCAGAACTTCGAAACGCTGAAGCCCGAGGCGGCGATCTGGGACAAATACGCAAATCTCTACCTCGACGTCGATCGCGAGGAGGAGCGTTTCCTCGAGTTCGAGCGCTGGTGGAACGCCTGGTACAGCTTCAGCCAGGAAGAGATGGTCGAGATCGTCGACCATCTCTTCATCGGTAACGAGCTCGAGCAAGGCACGCTCAACCTCGGCGACACGGTGAAGATTGATCTGCGCAGTCTCGCGAGCCCGTTGGTGATCTTTGCCTCATATGGCGACAACATCACGCCGCCCCATCAGGCCCTGGCCTGGCTCAAAGCCGTCTACAAGACCACCGATGCCTTGAAGGAAGCGGGCCAGAGGATCGTCTTCATGACCGATCCTCGCGTCGGCCACCTTGGCATCTTCGTATCAGCGTCGGTCGCGCGCCTGGAGCACCGCGCCATTCTCGAGAGCCTCGATGAGGTCGAAAACCTCGCGCCCGGCTTCTACGAGATGAAGATCTCCAACCCGAGCAACGATCCCGACTGCCGCAAACCGCAATACAGCGTCGCCTTCGAAGAGCGGCGCGTCGAAGACCTGGCCTTCGACAATCCGCGCAAGGCCTTCGAACGCGTGCGGGAATTCTCGCGGGCGAACGAAACGCTCTACAGCAACTTCGTTAGCCCGTGGGTCCAGGCCATGGCCACGCCATGGTCCGCCGAGGCGCTACGATGGCTTCATCCGATGCGAACCAGCCGTTACCTGCTGTCAGAAAAGTTTTCGCCGTGGATGCATCTCATCGCGCGGCTCGCCGACGAGGTTCGCCTGAAGCGGATGCCGGTGTCCTCCGACAATCCGATGCGATCCGCCGAACGCACCCTCAGCAAGCAGACGGAAACTGCCATCGAAATCGCCCGCGAGGCGCGCGACAGCGCGCAGGAGCGGCTGTTTCGGAGGCTCTACAGTCATTAAGCCAGTCGGCAGCACCGACGTTTTGGGATCCTGACGGGGCGCAATCCTGTCTTTCCCGACTGGCGCTGCCTCGTTGATCCGGAGGGCTCTTATTGCGAGGCCATCGCAACCTTGATGCGGATTAAAGATTCAGACCTGACCATCGCCTAGCTCCTGTCAAGCGGCGTCTTGAGCGAGGGTACGATGATAACAAAGCGACACCATCAACGTTCGATGTCCACGCCGAGATCGGTGCCAACGTTGCTCACAGCCCTGATGACGGCCTGCGCGGAATGGTTTCGCGTTTCAGTCGGATCGGGCCAACCCTTCGTGTCTCCAGATATGCGGATGTCGACCTTGCCTGTTCGATCGGGTCGCCGATTGGACGCGGGCTCGAAGCAGCATGGCCGCGGCTGAAGCGATCCAATTGAGCTGGAGCGCGCTGACGGCGGTGCTCGTCGCAATGTTCGCGGTCACCGTCGGCTATGGAGTCGCGTTGCCAATTCTGCCCTTCCTGATCGAGCAAATCGGAGGCAAGAGCACGCCTCAGGCCTTGTCATGGCATACGGGGCTGCTGACGGGCGTTTACATCATCGCGATCTTTGTCGGCGCTCCGGCCTGGGGACGGATCTCTGATCGACGCGGTCGCAAGCCGATCATTCTGGTCGGCCTTCTGGGCTTCGCCTCGACCACCGCATTCTTCGCCGTCACCGAAAGCCTTCCGCTTCTCTATCTCGGCCGCTTCCTCGCCGGGCTCTTCGCCGCCGCCATCACCCCGGTCGCCTATGCGCTCATTGGCGATTATGCGCCGTCGAAAGAATGGCGCGCCCATCGCTTCGCAACGATCAATATCGCCGGCACCGCCGGCTTCTTCATCGGGCCTTTGCTCGGTGGGCTGGCGGTGCGTGTCGCTGGTAGACTCTGGGCGCTGCCGACCGATCGCTCTCTTGCGATGCCGCTCCTCACGGCGACAGCGCTGGCCGTCGTCGCAGCCATGTTGGTCGTGATCCTGCTCCCCTCCGGGGCACGCCGCGAAAACGTCGATGTGACACCCGACGCTGCGCAGATCGAACGGCGCGCCATGCTACTGCTCCTGGCGACCGCACTGGTCACGGCGCTCGCCATCGGCGTCTTCGAAGTCGGACTGGCGCTCCGCGGGAAGGTCCTCGGTCTTGATGCCGCGCATATCGGCATGATGTTCGCCGAGTGCAGTCTGGTGATGGCGGTCGTGCAGGCCTTGGTGTTTTCGCCTCTCGTGAAGCCGGCGCTCACGCGCTGGTTTGTCGTGCCCGGTTTGGCGACGCTTGCCATCGGGCTGGTCATCGTCTCGCTCGTGAGCACCTCGGTCTTGATGTCGGTTGCGGTCGCGCTGGTGGCGGCAAGTGCCGGCATGCTGTCTCCGGTGGCGACCTATTGGGCCTCGTTCGGTATCCCCACGAGCCAGGGCGCGCAGCTCGGCCGCATGACCGCCGCCGCGAGTCTTGGTCAGGCTTTGGGATCCGTTGCAGGCGGCGCGCTGTTCAATCTGCCGATCCTGCCCAATGCGGGCTTCCTCCTCGCTGCACTGCTTGTCCTGGCAACGCTCTTGGCCTGTATCCGCCTGCCCCAACTTCTGCTGCCGGAACCGGCAGCAAGCCGATAGCTGCCGGCGAGGCGAATGCGCACAAGCCTCCGCACCGTTGAGACCACCCTTGAAACCTATCTTCACGACTGGCGTGCCAGCATGGCCTTAAAGCGATAAAGGGCAATCGCCACGAAGCCGGCGCCGAGCCCGGCCATGATGAGAAGATCGCGCCAGACGACATCGATGCCAGCGCCGCGATAGAGCACCGCTTGCGCAAAGCGCACGAAATGCGTGGACGGCGAAAGGTCCATGATCGCCTGAAGGGCTTGAGGCATGCTCTCGAACGGCGTGAAGGAGCCCGAGAGCAGGAACATCAAGACGAAGACCGGGATCGAAAGCAATGCAAACTGCGGCATGGAATTCGCGACGGTTGCAAGCAGGATGCCGAGCGACGTCACGGCGAAGAGGTAGAAGGCTGCGCCTGCGAGAAACAGTTCGATCGAGCCGACGATCGATGCACCCAAGATGACTTCGACGACGACATGGAGCGAGAATGCGGCTGCCAAGAGGATGACCAGCCCGTTCGCCCAGACCTTCCCCGCGATGATCTGGCCTGGGGTTACTGGCATCACGAGAAGATGTGCTATGGTGCCGTGCTCTCTTTCGCGCATCACCGCGGCCCCGACCAGAATGATGGCGAGGATGGTAACATTGTTGATGACGCCCATGCTCGCCGTGAAGCTGATCGCTTCGAGATTGGGGTTGAACATGGCGCGGATCACCGCCTTGACCGGAGCGAGCGACTCGGCGGGCGCCTGCTTGAGGAAGCTTGTCGTTACCTGCGCGACGATCTCCTGGATATAGGCCGTGCCGACGCCGGCCTGTGAGATGCTCGTGGCGTCGACGTTGAGCTGGATGGCCGGGTTGCGACCGGCCAGGAAGTCGGCTTCCAGACCATGCGGGATGTCGAGAACGAACGTGAAGGCGCCCTTGTCCATCAAGCCGTCAAGGCTCGAGCGGTCGATTTCGACCGCCGGTCGAAAATGGGGAGGCCGGAGCGCGT
>VFQN01008504.1_pt1 | contig 10356 bp, 23 predicted proteins | sample 3512371 | NCBI WGS metagenome assembly VFQN01 (sample SAMN10412370, study PRJNA504923) | tailings metagenome | isolation source: Replicate 2 from Balatoc abandoned mine | place: Philippines: Itogon, Benguet | collected 2017-08-28 | reverse complement strand
GGGTTGCTGCGGCGCCTTCTTTCGCATGGGCATCTTTTATTTTACATAATATACAGACCCTTGCGTCGCGGGATGCATGTCGGTCACCGCAGCAACAGCGTTCGGCGGGGTGGTGAAGAAGCCCAGCGCCACCAGAATCGCGAGGAGGGCGCCGTGCACCGCGCCGCCTTGGAGGCGCGCGGCGATCTGCGCCCATAGAGCACGTGTTTCCTCGGACTGTGCCCGTTGAGCTTCGAGCTCGGCGACCAGGACGCCCGGGTCCAATTCGAGCTCTGCCGCAATTCGCGCAGCCACCCGAGCATCGGGCAATGAGCGGCCATGACGCCAATGCTTAACAGCACCAGGCACAACACCCAAATAGGCGGCCAATTTGTAATCGCTGGGAATTGAACGGCGCGATTTAACGCCGTCGAGCAGTTCGTCAACGGTTTTCATTTCCAGGCTCCTTGCAAGTTCCAGGGGGGGATGGTGGGGCAAAGGGCTTGCTACAGCAAGGGCTAGAGCCCTTGCACTATGCACACCCTCTAGCCCATAATCCGCTCGCCCCCGGGCTCCGAGTTTTTCAAGCCCGGCACCTTGCAGTTGATCCACCCGGGGGCACCTTCGTAGGCAAGGCGAGGGTCCAGGTGCCGGCGAGAGGGTCAACACATGGAACGATTCCCCCGCCGTCTCGGTGGCCTGTCGGTCGCCAGCACGCTGCCGCCGCTGCAGCACATCCCCCAGCCTCCCAGCCTCCGCGCCTTCGAGCTGACCTACTGGTCGGAGCACTGCGAGTTCATCGCCGTCGTGCGCGCCCGGAACGAGCACGCAGCCGCGGCTGAGGCCGTGATCGAGCTGGCCGTGAAGTGCCCCGACTTCGACCCCGACAGCGCCCGCCTGGCGCGGTGCGTGGAGGTGCGGTGATGGCCTCGACACCCACCAGCTCGATCAAGCTCAACACGGACGGCCTGCAGCGCATGCGTGAGGTCGCCGAGGCCAACGACATGACGCTGCGCCAGTTCATGGAGGCGTTGATGCACTACGCGATCAGCCAGCACAAGCGCCCCGGTTCGTGGGAGGCCAACGTCTTCGACCCCAGGAACTACAGCGACAAGATCGACGCCGAGGGCTACCCGATCGGCTGCGCTGACCGGTGGTTTGTATGAACGCCCCCCGCTGCCCCCATGCCCTCAGCGGCTGCACCTACCCCGAGGGCGAGTGTGCCGGCCTGTGCATGCCGCACCAGCGGCCCTATCAGCCGCTGCCCACCATCACGATCAAGCTGCCGATCGACCAGGCCGTCGCGCTGTACGTCGCGGTGACCGCCGACCCGCGCGATCGCGTGCGCATGGCGCGCCATGAGCTGATGAAGGCCATCAGCGGAGCGCCAGCATGAGCGCCGCCCGCAGCCCCCATGCTGAGCACGGCTGCAACTCGCCGAAGCAGGGCGAGTGCATCGGTCGTTGCCTGGTGATGATGACGCCACCGCGCTTCGGCTGGCGCCTGGTCGCCGACGTCGAGGGCGTGAGCGTCTCGATCATGGCCGGAGACGAGACTCTCGCGGAAACGCCGGGCCGGGTCTCTTTCCACATCTCGAGCTCGACCTACTCGCGCACGCTGCAGGAGTATTTCGACAGCCCGCAGAGCCTGGACCAGCTGGCCGACGTGCTGCGGATGGCGGCGGCGCGCATGCGGCGCTACCGGGCCTGATGTACCGCTGCCCGGCCTGCCGCACCAGGCGCAAGGATTGGGGCCTGTTCTCGGCCCACGTGCGCGAGAGCGGCCACCGCCTGTGCACGTGCGGGGGCTACCACTACGCCCACCGCCCGGGCAGCACCTACTGCGAGCGCAACCCCCTGTGCGACCTGCACCGCGCCTCGCGCGCCGGCGCTGACCCGGACACCCTGGACGACATCCGCGCCGAGCTGGTGCTGGAAGCCGCCTGGGAAGGCCGTGGCCAGGTCGGCGGGGCCTGCCCCTTCTGATGCCCTTACCCGCCACCCTGCACGCGCCCAAGTTCCTCCAGCTGGAGCAGCTGGAGCTGCGCGCGCTGCTCAACCAGTGCCGCGACCCGCTGTGCGTGCACCTGTTCCTGCTGATCGTCACGCAGGCCGACTTCTCCACCGGCCATCTGCTGACGAACTACGCACGGCTGATCGAGCTGTGCACGCCGCCGGTGCCCGAGCGTGGCCGGCGGCTCGACGCCCCCACGCTGCGCCAGGTACGGCGCGCGCTGGACTGGCTCATTGCCTGTGACCTGGTGAAGCGCGACGCGGCCCGTAACGAGGCCCAGGGAATGCTGCACCTGTACGTGCGCAAGCGCAAAAAACCCGTACGGGAAAAAGCACGTCCGCGCGCTTAGAGGGCAGGGTTTAGGGCAGGGGTGTGGATAGAAAAACCCAGCATCCATGCGGCCTACAGCCCGATCAAGCTCGATTTGCGGCAGGGTCTAGGGCAGGGGTATCAAACACCATTTCATTCTTTACCCCCTACCCCCTTTGTGGATAGCCGCGCTGTGGATATCTAGCCCCCCTGAGGGGGGCAAGACAGACCCCCGAGGGGCTTCGCCCCGCCTGGCTTCGCTCAGGCTCCCCTGGGCATCGCCCCCGCGCTCGCCTTGAGGCGATCGCTCCCCCAACAGCCGCCGACCGGAAAGGGGGGCACGAAGCGCCGCCGGGCCTGCGCTGTACGGCACCAGGGCGCCAGAACGGGCCAGGACGCGCGATCGGACCCCGGGTGAGGGCAGGGGCTCACCCCGTACAGAAAATCGCCCCAAACGGGCCATAATCCGGCCACCTTGCAAGGTGCCGGGCCGTCCACCAGGAACGACCCGCCATGAAGCCGTCCACCATCGCCGCGCTGCGCGACTTCGCCGCCGCCGCGCGCCACTCCCCCGAACCCGCCCAGGCCGTCGCCGACCTCGCGCTGCTGATCGCCGAGAGCGAGGCCGAGCCCGAGCCGGCCCCTGAGCCCGACCCGGAGCCGTTCCGGTCTGTGCCTGGCTGGATGGGCTGACCGTGGGCAAGTCCGAGAAGCTGGGCACCGGCCGGTGCCCGTGGTGCGGCAGCACGAAGGCCACGTACACGCTGAGCAAAAGCGGCCTCGCGGTGCACACCTGCAACGGCTGCAACTCGCAGTCGTTCTCCCGCAGCGGCACGAGCGACGAGATCTTCCGATCGCACATCACGCCCGAGGCCCCGCCGGCGCCGCCTGCACCAGCACCAGCCCCCGCAGATCCCGCACCGGCGCCCACGCCGGCCCCTGAACCCGCGCCGCCGGCCCCCGCGCCGGCCGGCCGCAAGTCGCTCATGTCATGGTGACCAAAGTCGAGAAACCGCCGGCGCCGCCGGCAGAGCAGGGCGGTGCCGCCTCGCCAGGCGTCGAGAGCCTCGACGCGATCGCTGCCGCCGGCGCCCAGCTCGACGCCCCGCAGGCGCCCGACGCGAAGGCAGAGCAGCAGGTGCTGGCCAGCGAAGCCGAGGAACTGACCGAAGCGCTCAAGCTGCTGCGCGCCGCAGCGCTGCCCTTCGCGCCGGACCACGTGCAAGACCCGCTGGGCCAGGTGTGGAACGACAAGCAGCTGCTCGCCATCGGCAAGGCCCTGGTGGGGATCGCCCGCATGCATGGCATGTCGATCGGCCAGCTGTTCGAGGGCTATGGCCCGTACATCGAGCTGCTGATGGCGCTGGGCATGCCGGCCCTTGCCACGCTGAAGCTGCTGAAGACCCCACCACCGCCGCCGCCGGCGCAAGTAGTCCATGGACAACAGCAACCGGCCTGACCTTCGCGCCTACATCGGCAGCACGGGCAGCGGAAAAGGCGTGAGCGTGCGCGAGCACCTCAAGGCCACCAAGCCCGAGCGCTTCGTCGCGTGGGACCCTCTGCACGAATACGGCGGGTTCGGGCGCACGGTGAGCAACCTGGCCGAGCTGGTGCAGGCGATGAAGGCGCCGCGCTTCGCGCTGTGCTTCAACCCGGGCGGCGACGTCGATGCCTACGCCAAGAAGTTCGATGTGGTGTGCCGCGCGGTGTTCGCCGCGGGGCGCTGCACCTTTCTGGTGGAGGAACTGAGCCAGGTCACCAAGGCGAGCTGGGCCCCGCAGAGCTGGCGCAACGTCACCAAGCGCGGCCGGCACCAGGGCCTGCGCGTGATCGGCTGCACCCAGCGACCGGCCGACACCGACAAGGATTTCTTCGGCGGGCTCACGTACTGCCGGGTGTTCCAGCTGCGGTTCCGACCCGACAAGGTGGTGATGGCCGACCTGCTCGACGTGCCCTATGCCGAGGTGGCGGCGCTTGCGACCACCGAGGCCGAGACCAGCACCCACCAGGTCACCACCATCAACTACCTCGAACGGGACTGGCGCGCGGGCAAGAGTGGCAAAAACCACATCACTTTGAAGCGCCCAAAGACCGGGGCTACGTAGCCCCTACGTACAGGCCCGAGCGCTTGCTACGTGCGGGCCCGACCCCTTCCACTGAGCGCCTCCAACCCCCAACCTTCCCGAGAGGAATGAAGCCATGAGCACCGCCAAGATCAAAGACGCCCTGATGACCACCGCCGTGGTGCTGGGCGTCGTGTTCGCCCTCAACCAGGTCCCCTTCACGCGCCCCATCGTGCAGAAGGCCCTGGGCGGCTGATCGGCTCCGATCCCGAGCACCGCCGGCCTGGTGCCGGCGGCTTCATCGCAACCGAACCACCAAGACCACCATGACCCGCAAAGTCAAGCTCCCCCTCATCCAGAACGTGGGCCCGAATCAGCGGGTCACCATTCGCCTGCCGCTGGGCGTCACCTACAACAAGATCGTTCTCTACTGCGGCGGCAACATCAATGCCGCGCTCATGAGCAACATCGTGCTGAAGATGAACGGCTCCGAGCGCATGCGCTGGAACACGCAGGCCCACCTGCAGGCGCGCAACAGCTACAACGGTGGCGCGAGCGATGCGGCCGTGCTCGAGCTGGATTTCATCGAGCGCAACGGCAAGGACGAAGCCGCGATGACGCTGGGCGCCTACGCGGCGACCGCCGAGGCCGGCGTGCAGGACCTCACCCTGGAGTTCGATCTGGGCAACTACGTCGTCACCGCCGCCAGCGTCATCACCGGCGTGGCCGAGGTCGACGTGCCCAGCTCCAACCGACTGATCGTGCGCAACCGCTACTACCAGCGGGTGTTCTCCGGCGCGGCCGAGGAACAGATCGTGCTGCCCATGGGCCTCAACGGCGAGCAGCTCAAACGCATCTACCTCTTCGGCACGCTGGCCCAGCTCAACCATGTGCGTATGCGCCGCGAGGGCGCCGACGAGTTCGAGCAGCTGACGGTCGCGCAGAACGAGTTCTTCCAGCGCACCTACGGCAAGACGCCCCAGGCCGGCCTCTACGTGCTGGACTTCACCGAGCACAACCTGATGGGCCAGATGCTCAACACCGCCCAGATCATCGGCCCCAACGGCCAGGCCAAGCCGATCCAGAACCTGGACTTCCGCATCAACGTGAACGTCGCCGGCACCTGGAACATCTACACCGAGTCGATCACCACGAACGACCGCCCCTGATATCCCCCGAAGCGACGCAGACCCCCCGCCGGCCGTGAGCGCCGGCGGGGCGAGCGGCACCAACAGGAGCGACCAACATGGCTCGACAGATCTTCGACGACGGCAGCTGGCTCGACACGGTCGACGGCTTCACCTACGCGGCCAACACCGATGGCGTGGTGGTCTCGCGCACCGATTCAAACGGGAACCTCTTCACCGCGCCCGGCTACTGGACGGACGCCTTCGAGGCGAACAAGGTCGCGCCCTACGTTGCTCAACCCTCGGGCGACAACCGACCCTGGTGGGAGCGCGTCGCCGAATACGGCATCACGCGCGCGATTGACAACCACCTCGGCCCCACCAGCCAGAACAAGACGGCCGCGCCGGCGACCTTCGCCGGCCAGAACGGCCAGACCTACAGCCAGGTCGGCACGCCGCTCGCACAGGGCGGCGGTCTGGGCGGCCTGCTGCCCATCCTCGCCATCGGCGCGGCCGCGCTGCTGCTGATCCGGTGATCGGCCATGTGGATCGCCGCAGCCACGGCGCTGCTCAACTCTGGCGCGGCGACCAACGCGACCCGCCCGCCCAGCTCGGCGCCATCCAACGCCGAAACGGCCGTGTACGGCCCGGACGCGAGCGGCTGGAACGTGAACTTCTCGGGCATTCAGACCAACCGCACCGCGCAGGACAAGAGCCAGGGCGTGGTGCCTGGCTTCAACATGGGCGGCGGTGCCGACCTGGGCGGCGTGCCCTGGTGGGCCATCGCAGCCCTCGGAGGTGCTCTGCTATGGCGCATGCGCGCGTCCAAGAAGTAAGCCGCGAGGTCGCGGCGGCCGCGCTGGCTCCCGTGGTGGGCCTCGACGCCGACGGCCTGGCAACGCCCGAGAGCGTGGCCGCCGCCGGCGTGCCGCTGCGCCTGGACGTGGAGGGCGGACACGCCACCATGGTCCTCGCGCGGCGCGGCCCGGGCGCGCGACAGCTCTGGATCGAGGGCGCCGTGGGCGGCGGTGAAGCCGACATGACGGCCATCGGCCTGCGCTTCATCGAAGACACCGCGCGCCAGGCCGGTTGCGCCGAGGTGGCGTTTCAGACCTCGCGCCGTGGGCTGGTGCGCAAGGCCGAACGGCACGGCTACCAGGTGCACGGCTACATCCTGCGAAAGGCCATCACGTGAACTTCTGGTGCACCCTCAAGGCCATGCTCTGCCCCCTGTGGGGCTTCGCGTTGTACGTTGGCGGCAGCTCTAAGACGCAGAGCGCCAACACCACCAACACCACAACCAGCGACAACCGCAACGTCACCGAGAGCGGTGTGGCTATCTCGGGTAGCTCGGGCAGCTTCAGCGTGAACAGCGCGGACGCGGTCAAAGCCGTGGCCCAAATGGGCACCGACACGATCAAGGAACTGGGTGGCTCAGTCGTGGAGCTCAACCAGGCGTCGCTCGACGCCAACCTGTCGGCCTGGGACAAGACCGTCACCGCCGGTGCCGCGCTGGTTGACAAGCTCATCGACAAGTCATCGGGCATCGCCAGCCAGGCGATCGAGAACTACCAGCCCAACGAAAACCGGCGCGAAGAGACCTACCAGACCATCGCCATCGCGGCCGCCGCCGCGGTGGCCGCCTACGTCCTGCTGAAGTGACCATCATGACCACCGCGCAGAACTTCATCGAACTGTTCACCATCCCGTTTCAAGCTGGCGAGTCCAAGCTATTCATGGTCAGCGGCCAGTACTTCGAGCTGGTCGACGCCACCAACCCTGTCGACGTGCTGCTGCTGTCTCGCAATGGCGAGCAGCGCGGGATCATGCGCGGCGCGGAGGCGAGCTTTCACCTGAAGAACACCGACTTCCAGCAAATCCAGATCACCAGCGCGAGCGCGCAGACCATCCGCATCGGCTACGGCAGCGGTGAGGCCGGCACGCGCCGCGCGGCCGGCGCGGTGTCCATCGTGGGCACGGTGCCGGTGTCGGGTCCGCTCACCGATGCGCAGCTGCGAGCTGCATCGGTGCGCACGAACGTGGAGCTTCCCACGGCTACCTGGCAGAGCATCGCGGCCTCTGCGGCCGGCGTTCCACAGACGGTGTGGACCCCTGCCGCGAACCCCAACGGCGCAATCGTCTGGGCGGCCTCGGCCAGCGAAGTCAACGCCACGCTCATTCACATGGCGCTGCTGGCGAAAGCCAGCGCGCCGGCAACCCTCAACGATGGGGAAATGATCGAGGCCTCGGTCATCCAAGAGTCGGGGGCCAGCGTGCATGCCGTGCTGATGCTGCGGCAGCCACAGCGGGTAGCGGCTGGCCTGGGCTTGTACTACTACCCATCGGCGAACGGCGCGGCCAACTACCCGCGCCGCGTGCGCTACACGCTGCTGTGAACCGTGCTGCGCGCCTGGCTGTCTTTCTTCTGCTCGCCCTGGGCGGCACCGTGGCCTTTGCCGCCACGCGCCGCACCGCCGCGCCAGCAGGTGCTGCAGGGCAGGGCGGGGCGATGGACTGGGGCGCGCTGGACCTTTCGAACTGGCTCCCGGCGCCAGCGGCATCACCGGCGGGGACAACCGTCGAGCAATGGACCTGGCTCAACCAGGCCGAGACCGACCAGAAAGGCGCGAGCATGAACCCGACCACCCCCGACCCGCAGCGCAACGTCCGCGCGTTCCTGCAGGCCATCAAGCAGGCCGAGGGCACCGCCAACCAGGCCGACCCCTACCGCGTGTGCTACGCCTACAGCCACACCATCGTGAGCCTGCGCGAGCACCCAGCCATCACCGGCGAGTGGAAGGGCTCACGCCTCACCGATGAGCAATGCCGCGGCGCCGGCTTCGGCCCGGGCTGCGTGAGCACGGCCGCCGGCGCGTATCAGATCATCCGGCCCAGCTGGGAGCGCGTGCGAGATCGCCTGGGCCTGGCCGACTTCGGTCCGGCCAGCCAGGACCGCGCCGCCATCGAGCTGCTGCGCGAGAGCGGGGCGCTGTACCGCATCGAGCAGGGCGACCTGCAGGGCGCAGTTGCCGCCGCGCGGCGCACCTGGGCCAGCCTGCCCGGCGCCGGCTACGCGGGGCAGGGCATGCGCAGCATGGACTACGTCCAGACGGCCTACCTCAACGCCGGCGGGGTGCTCGCGTGAAGCTGTCCACCGACGCCAAGCTGATCGCCGCGCTGCTGGTAGCCGGCGCTGGCGCGCTGTGGTGGGCGTCTCGCCAGTTCAACAGCAGCGGGGGCCTGGCCGGCATCGCCGAGAGCGCCGCCGCCGGCGCGATCCGTGCCGTCGAGGGCGTGGCGGTGGGCACCGTGAAGGGCATCGGCCAGGCCGTGGGCATCCCCGACACCAATCGAACCGCATGCGAGGCCGATATCGCGGCGGGGCGCTGGTGGGATGCGTCGTTTAGCTGCCCGGCCGGCACCTTCATCAACACGGCCGGAGGCTCGGTGTTCGGCTCCACGTCGCTGTGGGGCTCAGACACCGAGGAAATGCGCCGCATCGAAGCGGCCAAGGCGCGCGCGCAGTTCGCGCTGACGGATCCGCGCCGCGTGGATCTCGACCCGTTCAACGGCATGGCCCCCGAGGAATGGCGCATGTACAGCGGCTACACCTGGTGAAACTATGGACCCCCTCACGATCCTTGCAGCTCTGCTGCCTCTGGGCATCGACGCCGGCAAATACGCCATCCAGAAGTGGCTGGCGCCCGAGTCGGTCAAGCCTGGCACCTTCGCCGAGCTGCTGCAGCTGCGCCAGCTCGAGATCGAGCAATTCAAGGCCATGCAGGGCGGCGAAGCCAGCTACCCCTGGGTGGCCGCTGTCCGAAGCCTGCAGCGGCCCCTGTTCGCGGCCTGCGTGCTCGGCGTGTGGGTGTGGCAGACAGGGGGCGGCGGCGACGTGAGCGAGACGGTCGCCAACATGACCAGCGCCGTGGGCTTCTACCTGTTCGGCGACCGTACGCTGTTCATCAGCGCGAAGGGTGGCAAGCGGTGATCGACCTGCTGCCGTACCTCAATCTGCTGCTCGTGCCCATGGTGGGCCTGCTGCTCAACATCGAGCGGCGCCTGACGCGCCTGGAGGCCTTCCGCGAGGCCGACAAGGAACGCCGGCGCCGCAACCCGGAGACCGTCACATGAGCGCCAGCATCATCCCCTCGGGCAACGAGCTGCTACGCGAGAGCCTGGTGATCATCGGCGGCGCCATCCTGGCCGCGCTGGTGCTGTCGCAGCTGCCCGATCTGCGCAACTGGATCGCCAGCAACACGCGCGGCGTGCCCGGCGCCGGCGGCTGCAACTGCAACGACCCGCCCGTGGCCTGATGCCGGCCGCGCCATCGCGCGCGGGAGCGGGGTTCTTTCACAAGCTGCCACACCCTTCGGGGGATCGAACAGCGGGCCATTGGCCGCGCCGTAGTCCCCCGAGTCCACCAGGGCCACCAGGCGCGCCACGGTGGCCCTGAGCTGGGCATTCTCGGCCTGCAGGGCCCCGATGTGGCCGCGCTGCACGCTGTCGCGGTTGAAGACCTCGGCGTCGATCACGGACTGCCCCCATCGGGTTTCCCAGAACAGCGCCAGGTGCACCGCGCGCGGCGCCTGGTCGCTGGTCTGGTAGCGTTGAAGAGTTCGGGGATGGATTCCCAGGTAGCGCGCGATCACTGGCGCGCACCTGGTGGGAATGTCGTCAAGCAATAGCGACAGCGGGGGCAGCTGACCAGGCGCACGAAACATCGGAGTCCCTTTGTTGTTGTGGGCTGATCAATTTGGCAATTCGCACCCGGAGCAATTGGCGGAAAAGCCGCACGAGCACCTTTACATAATATACATCGTGGAATCTAACGACGGAACCACGCTCACGGCTTCATCACAGAA
>VFQN01008503.1_pt1 | contig 10357 bp, 8 predicted proteins | sample 3512371 | NCBI WGS metagenome assembly VFQN01 (sample SAMN10412370, study PRJNA504923) | tailings metagenome | isolation source: Replicate 2 from Balatoc abandoned mine | place: Philippines: Itogon, Benguet | collected 2017-08-28 | reverse complement strand
CGAACGGCCGGTCCGATCGCTTTCGCGGACCGCCCGGACGACCTCCTCGCCGGAGCATGCGGCCGGCAGCGTGCCGCTGATCGGCTTCAGGCGCTCGTCCAGCACGACCGCCTGCCCGTTCAGGATCTTGCCGACGCGCCGCGTCAGATCATCCAGCGTGCCGCCCCGGGCCACCAGTTCGGTCAGCTGCTCATGCGCGGCAGCCGCGCTCTCGACCTCCTCGGCCTGATTCCTCAGGGCGATGTTCGCATCCTTGGCCGCCTGCAGCGCCCTGCGGCCCTCCTCGAACAGCCGTGCATTTTCGATCGCGAGTGCCGCGAACGTGCCGAGCGACGCCAGCACGGCCATCTCGTGCGGCGTGTAGGAGCGCACGTAGCGGTCGCCGACGAACAGTACGCCGATGACCTGCGAATCGACCTCGAGAGGGATGCCTAGAATAGATACGACGCCTTCTCCGCTCGTCGCCTGGTCGATGGACGCGTCGTGCGGAAAGGCCGCATCCTGCGAATAGTTGCTCGAATAGAACGGTCTGCGGGTCCGCGCCACGCTGCCGCACACGCCGATGTCGCGCGGCACGCGGATGCGGGCGAAATCTTGGGAGATGACCCCTTCCGTCGCCTTGACGTAAAAGTCGTTGCGCTCGTCGTCGGCCGCGGAGAGATAGGCGATGTCGCTGCCGGCGAGCTGCCGGGCGCGCTGGACGATGGCCTGCAGGACTTGATCCGTGTTGCGCAATGCGGAGAGATCGCGCGCGGTCTCGTAGAGGGCGGAGAGCTCACGCTCGCGCTTGCGCTTGTTCTCGAAGTTCTCCTGCAGCCTGAGCGCGATCTCCAGGTCCGCTTCCATCGATGGCGGCAGTTCGCCCGCCTGCGTCCGCTGCCTGATCTCGCCGCCCAGCCGGTCGAGTTCCGGCGACGCGTCGTTGGCGTCGAGCAGGTTCAGGATGCGCCTGTAATAGTCGCGCTCGTCGTAGGCCGGGATCGACTGCGCGATCTGGCGGACACTGGCTCGCATTGCCTCCTCCCAGGCAGCTTGGCAAGGTCCAAGTAAACAGGGGGACCCGCCTCCAGAATATGTCTAGACCCTACACAGATCAGCGTCCACTATGTCGCCAATCCATATTCATCGGGCATCTGGCAGGTTGCTAAAGGTTCTCATCGCTGACCGGACAAGAGCAACGCGAATGGCCGAACATGTCTCGATCGTGGAGGTGGGACCGCGCGACGGCCTGCAGAACGAAGCGGTTCCGGTTTCCGTCGACGTGCGTGTCGAGCTTGTCGGCCAACTGGCGCGGGCGGGTCTGCGCAGGATAGAGGTCGGCAGTTTCGTCTCGCCGCGCAGGGTCCCCCAGATGGCCGGCACGGCCGACCTGGTGCGTGCACTTCCGCAGGCCGAGGCTCTCACCTATGCCGTGCTCGTGCCGAACGAACAGGGGGCCCGCGATGCCGTCGAGTTGCCCGTTCATGAGATCGCGGTCTTCGCATCCGCTTCCGACACGTTCTCTCAGCGCAACATCAACTGCTCCATCGACGAAAGCATCGAGCGATTCCGGCCGGTGATGGCGCTGGCGGCGGCCCGGTCGCTGCCGGTTCGCGGCTATGTTTCCTGCGTGCTCGGCTGCCCATACGAAGGCGACGTGCCGCTGCGATCGGTGGTGGACGTGTCGCTGCGCCTCGCCGGGCTCGGATGCCGCGAGATATCGCTGGGCGACACCATCGGCATCGGCACGCCGCGAAATGCGCGGCAAATGCTCGAGGCGGTGGCATCCGAACTGCCGCTTGCATCCTTGGCCGTCCATTTCCACGATACGCGCGGGCAGGCGCTGGCCAACATACTGGCCTGTCTGGATGCCGGCGTGAGGATCGTCGACAGCTCGGTTGCCGGGCTCGGCGGCTGCCCCTATGCCCCGGGAGCGTCGGGCAACGTCGCAACCGAGGATCTCGTCTACATGCTCGACGGGCTCGGCATGACGACGGGCATCGACCTGCGCGCCGCCGCCGCCGCCGGCGCCTTCATTTCGCGGCATCTGGGACGACCGACCGCCTCCAAGGTGGCGCAGGCGATCGCGAGTGAGGACTCGCGCAGCCAGCTGTGAGCAATCTACCTCGTCCCATGCGATGGGTGTGGCAAGCCAACATTGTCCGTCCCATAGGGATCGTGAACAATTTCAGCAGGGAGGAATTCGATGTCTGACGCCAAGTCAGCCGCCGCCAACGGCATTACCGGCTCGGGACCGCTCAAGGGTGTAACCGTGCTCGACATCACCCGCGTGGTCGCAGGGCCGTTCTGCTCCATGCTGCTGGCCGACCTCGGCGCGACCGTCATCAAGGTCGAGCATCCCGACGATCCCGACTACGCGCGCACCTTCCCGCCCTTCGTGAGCGGCGACGATGGCGACTTCTCGGCCTTCTTCGCGCAATTCAACCGCAACAAGCTCGGCATCACGCTCAACATGAAGTCGGAGGAGGGCCGGAGCCTGCTGAAGACCCTGGTCAAACGCGCCGACGTACTCGTGGAGAACTTCCGCCCGGGCACGATGGAGAAACTGGGTCTCGGCTACGAGGTGCTGAGCAGGGAGAATCCGAGGCTCATCTACACCGCCATCAGCGGCTTCGGACGCACCGGCCCGAACTCGTCGCGACCTGCCTACGACAACACCGGCCAGGCGACAGGCGGGCTGTGGTCGATGAACGGCTATCCCGGCATGCCGCCCGTCCGCGTGGGTACGATTATCGGCGATCTCGCCGCCTCCCTCTACGCGGCGATCGGCACGCTGGCGGCGCTGCGCGAGGCCGAGCACAGCGGCCAGGGCCAGATCGTCGACATCTCGCAGCAGGATTCCGTCCTTACGCTGACCGAGAACGCCGTGGTGCGATACACGACGAAGGGCGAGGTCGCCGCGCCCCTCGGCAACGACCATCCGTTCGTGCGGCCATACGGCCAGTTCCCATGCAAGGACGGGTTCGTCTTCTTCGGCGGCTACACCGACAAGTTCTGGCGGATCACCTGCGAGATGTTCGGAGAGCCCGGGTTGGCCGACGATCCTGCCATCGATACGATGGAGAAGCGCTTCGACCCGGTCGTCGCCGAAAAGCGCGTCAAGCCGATCCTGGAGCGTTGGTTCAGCAGCTACACCAAGGCCGAGCTGGAGGATCTCGCCGGAGACCGCATACCGCTCAGCGCGATCAAGACCATCGCCGAGGTCGTCGAGGATCCGCACATCGCCGCGCGGGAGATGATCGTCAATGTTCCCGTAGCGGGCAAGCTGGTCCGCATGTTCGGGCTGCCCGTCAAGCTCTCCAACACGCCGGGCAACGCCCGCGAGAAGGCGCCACAGCCCGGCGAGCACAACGCCTTCGTCTATTCGCGCCTGGCCGATCTGTCGGCCCATGAGGTCGAAAGGCTGGCCGAGATCGGGGCGATATAGCCATGGCGATCGAACTCATCCGCACCGGCGCGGTGGCGATCGTGACCATCGCCCGCCCCGACAAGCTCAACGCCCTGACGCTCGCGATGTACGAGGACCTGGGCCGTGTCTTCGCCGAGGTGCGCGACGATGACGCCGTCCGCGCCGTCATCCTGACCGGCGCGGGCGAGAAGGCGTTCTGCGTCGGCGCCGACCTGACCGAGTCCATCCCCGCGCTCGCCAGCGGCCGGTTCGACATCAGCGCCTGGGATCCGGCCCACCTGAAGAACATGGACTTCTACAAGCCCATCGTCTGCGCGGTGCGCGGCCTCTGCATCGGCGGCGGCTTCGAGATCATGCTCGCCACCGACATCCGCATCGCTTCCGACGATGCGCAGTTCCAGCTCCCCGAACCCATGCACGGTTTCGTGCCTGCCGGCGGGACGCTGGTGCGCCTGGTTCGTCAGATCGGCTACGCCCATGCAATGGAGATCATGCTGACCGCGCGCCGGTTCTCCGCCGGCGAGTTCCTGTCGCGCGGCGTCGTCAATCAGGTCGCTGCGCCGGCGGACGTCATGGGCGTCGCCCAGGAGACGGCGGAGCTGATCGCCTCGCTGAGCCCGGGCGCCGTACAGACCATCAAGGAAGCGGCCCTGACCCTTCAGGATCTGCCCTGGAGCGAGGCATTCGCCAGGGAGGCGGCGCTGGGCCAGAGGACGTTCACGAGCGAGGACGCGAAGAGGGGACTCGCCGCCTTCGCGGGGCGGGCGCAGAGAAAGCCGGAGCAGCACCCGTGACGGCAAAGGCCGACCACGCTTTGCACCTCGCCAGCGGCTTCACACGACGCGCGCTGACACAGGAGGTCATCGTCCTGATGACCTCGGTGGTGCTTCTCGTCGTATTCTCGCTTGCGCTCGACAATTTTCTCTCCGCGGCCAACATGATCACGCTTGTCCGCAACGTGGCGGTGCTCGGCATGCTGAGCCTGGGCATGGCCATCGTTGTCATCGGCCGTGGCGTCGATCTTTCGCTCATCGCCGTGATGGCCGTGTCGCTTACCGTGTCGATCGTTCTCGCCACGCGCGGCGTCGGATTCGTCTCGGCCCTGTTCATCGGCCTCGCCTTCGTGGTGGCGGTCGCCGTCGTCATGGGCTTCCTGATCGCCTATGTGGAAATTCCAGCCATCTTCGCCACCTTGGCGGTCGGCGCGGTCGTATATGGCCTGGGACGAGGGGCCATCGCCGACCTCGACGTCAACAACCTTCCGAACGGCCTGGACTGGTTCATCTTTCTCGGACGCGGCAGCGTTCTCGGCATTCCCTTGCCGATCTGGATCTTCGCCGCCACGGCGCTCGCGATCTATCTCTTCCTGCGCAAGACCGGCCTCGGCCGCTTCGTCTACGCGATCGGCGACAATCCTTCGACGGCCCGGATTTCCGGCATTCCGGTTCGCCCGATCATCATCATGCAATACGTCCTGTCGGGGTTGATGGCCTTCATGGCCGGCGCCGTCACCGCGGCCTCGGTCGCCAGCATGAACATGCGCGTCGTCAACTCCACCATGATCTACGACGTGCTGCTCGTCGTCATCCTGGGAGGCATCGGCCTGTCGGGCGGCCGCGGCGGCGTCCGCAACGTGCTTGTAGGCACCGTCCTCATCGGCCTGCTGCTGAACGGCATGACCATCATGGACATCCCCTACACGGTCCAGAATCTGATCAAGAGCACGGTGCTGCTCGGCGCCTTGGTCGCCGACGCGCTCCTCAATCCCCGGGACGAACAGACGTCCCAGCAGGGTGACATATGAACTGAACCACCAACGGGAGGAATATCGATGAAGATCAAGATCACGCTTGCGGCCCTCATATCGGTGGCGACGCTGGCCCTGGGCGCCGCGCAGGCAGAGGACGGGCTGGTCGACGAGATCCGCCAGCCGACGCTCGATGCGTTGAAGGGCAAGACTGTCGTCTTCGTGCCGATGTCGATGAGCTTCGATCTTCCGGAAGGCTGGGCGGCGGTGATGGGCAAGGAGGCCGAGCGCCTCGGCTACAAGCTCGACATCCGCGACGCCAACTGGAGCACGGATACCGGAACGCGAGCCATCACCCAGGTCATCACAGAGAAACCGGACATCCTCGTCGTTCAGAACTTCGACGTGGCATCCTATGCGCGTTCGCTCAAGCGCGCCGTCGACGCCGGCATCAAGGTCATCCAGGTGAACATGAAGTCGAGCTACCAGACGGACGCCTTCGTCGGCGCCGACTGGTATGGTATCGGCCAGTACGCCGCCCAGCGGATGATCGAGAAGTGCGGCAAGTCGACGGGCAAGAGCGGCAAGATCGCGCTGATCCAGGGGCCTGCCACGGCAGCCGCCAGCGTGTACCAGCTCAACGCGATCTCGGAGACGGTCAAGGGTAGCGACCAGATCGAGATCGTATCCAGCCAGACCGGTGACTGGGACCAGTCGAAGGCGCGCGGCATCGCCCAGACCATCATCCAGCAGAACCCTGACCTGTGCGGCATCATCGGCTTCTGGGACGTGATGGACGCCGGCACGGGTGCCGCCATCGCCGAATCGGGCAAGGACATCTACCTGATCACCTCCGGCGGCGGCAACAAGACGGCCTGCCAGGGCGTCGAGAACGGCACGTTCGACGAGGTGATCTCCTACGACGTTCCGGGCCAAGGCAGGGATCTGAACAACACGATCAAGATCCTGCTGCAGTCGCGCGCGGCCGCCGGCGAGCAGAAGTTCGCGCTCTACACGCCCAACAAGATCATCTCCAAGGAGACGATGACGCAGGACAGCTGCTGGGACCTCGACGTCCTCAAGAAGTAACGAGCCTCCCAAGGCTGAATGGGGCCGCCGTCCCGGCGGCCCCTTTTTCAAGGTGCGAGAAACGAAGACGTAATGGAAACGCTCGAACGCCTTTATTTCCGGTACTTCCCGGAGAAGCTGCTCGGCGAAATTCTCACCAAGCGCTGGAGCGACAACATCATCCCGGTGTTCGCCACGGTGCTGGTGGTGGGCTATTTCCTCTGGTACGACCTCGGCTTCTTCACCCTCGCCAGCCTGACCGAGACGTCGCGCCAGCTTTCGGAATTCACGCTCGTGGTCGTGGCGATGGGAATCGTGCTCGTCGCCGGCGGTCTCGACCTTTCGGTGGGCAGCGTGTTCGCGCTCGCCAACATCACGGCGCTGATCTGCATCAACCTGCTTGGCTGGCCGGTATGGGCGAGCGTCGGCGCGACCCTCCTGGTCGGCGCGCTGTGCGGCGCTATCAATGGCTTCCTGATCGGCTATCTGCGGATCAGGGCGTTTCTGACGACGCTGGTCACGCTCATCATCATCCGCTCGATCGTCGACATCATCCTGCTCCGGTATGCCGTTCAAATCTCAGCGTCGTTTCCGGATTCCGACCTGTGGTTCTTCCTCGGCGAAGGCAGCGTGCTCGGCATCCCGTTCTCCTTCATCGTCGCCACCATCATCGTCATCGGCTGGCACATCGTCCTAACCCGCGCCCGCTTCGGCTGGCACATCACCGCGGTCGGCGGCGGGCGCCGATCGGCCTTCAATGCAGGCCTCAAGGTCAAGCGCACCGTCTTCCTCACCTATGTCTGCTCCAGCCTGCTCGCGGCGACCGCCGGCGTCTTCTTCGCCGCGCGGCTGAACAGCGCCGGCTCGGACACCGGGATCGGCCTGGAGATCGCCGCCCTGACTGCCGCCGTGCTTGGCGGCAACAGCCTGGGCGGCGGGCGCGGCTCGGTGGCGAAATCCATCCTCGGCGCCATCGTCATCCTCGTCTTCACCGACTCCATGGTCCGGATCGGCGTCAGCGGCGGCATCAGCTCCACCATTCTGGGCGTCGTGCTGCTGCTGGTGGTGGCGCTCGACGTTCGCTGGCTGAAGAACCGGCACAAAATCCTCAACAAGGTCTACGTCTCGCCCGCTTATTTCAGGCTGCCGGCCGCGCCTGAGACGAACGCCGGGACGCAGAGCCCCTATGCGCTGAACGACCGCCTGAAGGGCGTGTCCCTGATCGGCAAGGGCGAGATCGAGGGGCCGGAGGACGTGATCTTCGACCGGGAGGACAATCTCTACTGTCCCAACCGGCATGGCGACATCGTGCGGTTTCTCGCGCCGGACTACGTCCGTTGGGAAATCTTCGCCCATATCGGCGGCCATCCGCTCGGCATGGCCTTCGACCGCGACGAGAACCTCAATGTGTGCGTCGGCGGCATGGGACTCTACCAGGTCAGGCCGGACCGCACGGTGGTCAAGCTGACCGACGAGACCAATCGGACCCTGCTTTCAGTCATCGACGATTCCCGCCTGAAGCTGGCCGACGACCTCGACATCGCGCCCGACGGACGCATCTTCTTCTCCGAGGCGACGATACGCTACGACATGCACGACTGGCCCTATGACGCACTCGAGAGCCGGGGCAACGGACGCCTGATCTGCTACGACCCGAGGGACGGTTCGACCCGTACCATCCTGCGTGACCTGCAGTTTCCGAACGGGGTGTGCATGACCGGAGACGGGCAGTCCTTTCTCTTCGCCGAGACTTGGGGCTGCCGGATCAATCGCTACTGGTTCGATGGCCCGCGCAAGGGCGAGGCCGAAACCGTGATCGCCGACCTGCCCGGCTATCCCGACAACATCAACCGGGCATCCGACGGCAATTTCTGGGTGGCGCTGGTCGGCATGCGATCGCCTGCGCTCGACCTGGCGCTCCGCATGCCGTCGATGCGCAAGCGCATGGCCAAGCGCGTCGCCCGCGACGAATGGCTGTTCCCCAACATCAACAGCGGCTGCGTGCTGAAGTTCACCGGCGCCGGCCAGGTGCTGGAATCGCTGTGGGATCTCGGCGGGACGAACCACCCGATGGTGACCTCGATGCGCGAGCACAAGGGCCACCTCTATCTCGGCGGCCTCTACAACGACCGCATCGGTCGGCTCCCCCTGCCCGACGCGGATCCGCACTGGACCTCGCAGGACGCCTATTGGGGGCGGAAGACATGAGCATCGCCTCGCTCCTGCGCCGCAGCGTGGACCGCATCGTCGGCGGGCGCGGCGAGCACTCGATCACCGTTCCCGTGATGGACGGCGCGCTGAAGCCCAATGACCGGCTCGAGCGCGCGGAAACCGTGGCTTTTGTCGAGCATGCAGACAACCTCCTGCCCTTCGGCGACGAACTCCTGTGCAGCAGCGGCGCCCAGGTCCTCGCCGTCGGCATCGACCGTTCGGTCCGCGCATCGTTCGACGCGGGAGGCGCAGTCTCCTGCCTCGCCACCGACGGCGGCGGAGCGCTGGCCGTCGGTCTGGACGGCAAGGGCATCCGCATCCGCGGCGGCCGGCACGACGGCGCCATGCTCGACCGGGTCGGGTCGTCGAGGCTGACCTGTCCCACGGCCGCGGCGTTCCTCGGTCCGGACCGCCTCGTGGTCGCGAACGGCTCGGCGCGGTTCACGGCGTCGCAATGGCGCCACGACCTCCTGCATCACGGACGAAGCGGGTCCCTCGTCCTTTTCGATCTGGCGAAGGGAGGCTCGCAGCTCCTTGCCTCGGACCTCGCTTTCCCGTCCGGGCTTTGCATCGACGCGAACGATCCGTCCGCCCTGCTGGTCCCGGAGGCATGGAGGCACCGCATTCTCCGGCTGGGCGTCCAGGGCGGAGGCATGGCCGAGGCGCTAGGCGCCTTGCCGGCCTATCCCGGCCGCATCGCGCAGGCGCGTGACGGCGGCTATTGGCTCGCCTGCTTCGCCCCCCGCTCGCAACTCCAGGAGTTCGTGCTGCGCGAGGAGAGGTATCGCCGCAACATGATCGCGGAAGTCGATCCGGAGTTCTGGATCGCACCCGCCCTTTCCAGCGGCAGGAGCTTCAAGGAGCCTCTGCAGGCCGGGGGCGTCATCCGGCTGGGCGTCCACAAGCCCTGGGCGCCGACGCGCTCCTACGGCCTGGTGGTGCGCCTGGACGGCCAAGCCCAGCCCGTCTGGAGCCTGCACAGCCGGGCCAACGGAGTGAGGCACGGGATCACCTCCTTGGCCGAAACCAGGGCCGGGCTCGTCGCGACATCCAGGGGCAGGGGCGAGATCATCGCCTTCGCCCATACGGCGCTGGACGAGCCGGACGATCATCAGCCGGCGGGAGAGGCCCCATGACGCCGATCATCGAGCTGCGCAACGCCGCGAAGGATTTTCGCGGCATCGCCGCATTCTCGGACGTGGATTTCAGCCTCCGGCGGGGCGAGATACACGCGCTGCTGGGCGAGAACGGGGCGGGCAAGTCGACGCTGACCAAGATCATCGCGGGGGTCTATCCGCTGAGTTCCGGCAAGCTGCTCATCGACGGCGGGGAGACGGAGTTCGCGACGCCCTCCGAGGCCCTGAGGAAGGGCATCGCCATGGTCTACCAGGAGAACAGCCTGGTGCCGTCCATGACGGTCGCCCAGAACATCTATCTCGGCAATGAGAAGCCGCTGAACCGGCTGAGAGGCATCTACATCGCGGCGCAGCAGTTCCTGCAGTCGCTGAACTTCCACGTCGATCCGGCGGCGATCGTCGGTGCGCTGGGCGCGGCGCAGAAGCAGATGGTGGAGATCGCGCGCGCCGTCCACCACAAGGCACGCGTCATCATCTTCGACGAACCGACGGCGACGCTCACACCCGAGGAAAAGCGCTATTTCTTCAAGCTGATCAACCAGCTCAAGGCGGAGGGCGTGTCGATCATCTTCATCTCGCACGCGCTCGAGGAGGCGCTGCAGATCGCCGACCGCATCACGATCCTGAGGGACGGCCGGCTGGTCGCCACGGATGCGGCCCAAGCCTTCGACCGGCAGAAGATCATACAGGCGATGGTCGGCCGCAGCCTTAGCAACGAGATCTGTCCGGCATCAGCACTGATGGGACCAAATCGGCTTAACTGAGAACGGAGGATTTCTGGTTCAT
>VFQN01008502.1_pt1 | contig 10358 bp, 9 predicted proteins | sample 3512371 | NCBI WGS metagenome assembly VFQN01 (sample SAMN10412370, study PRJNA504923) | tailings metagenome | isolation source: Replicate 2 from Balatoc abandoned mine | place: Philippines: Itogon, Benguet | collected 2017-08-28 | reverse complement strand
CATCGAGGCCTTCCTTGGTGCCCCCGTGCGCTCGACCACTGAAGCCGATGCGCGCGACGCCGCGCGGTACGCCGCCTAGGCAACGCGCGGCGCAGGCTCAGTAGCCCGACGCCGCGCGCGCATCCCCCTCAAGGATTCCGCACGATGTACCAACCCAACGACGGGCACAAGCCCGACGGGGGACCTGTCAGGGTTCCCCCTAGCGAGACGCACGCCTGTCGTGTGCGGCGAGCGTGGCTGACGCTGTTGCGCGGCTACGAGGCCTGGCGCACCGCGCGGGTGTCGACATGAACACCACGGGCGATGACACCGCCGCCTGGCGGCAGCATGCTCCAGCGCTGGCCCAGTTCGCGTTTCGGCATCTGCCCAACCGCCTCGATGTGTGGGGGGCCTATGTGCATCCCCATTACCGCGCGCAGTGGGGAAAGACGGTCACGGCCCCAGCAAAGAGCGCTCGCGGCGCAAGAGTCCTGACGCCGCTCACACTGGCCCGGCACTTCGGCGCGCGTCACGCCGGTGAGATCATCGGCTTGCACACCACGTCCCCCGACCTCACCTCACGCTGGTTCGGTCTCGACTTTGATGTGCACGTCGATGACGGCCCGCTCGTGGAAGGGCATGCAGAGCGGGTGCGCCACGGGTTCGCGTGGTGTGCGCGCACGCTGGCGCCGTCGTGCGGGGTGCTGCTCGAGGACAGCAACGGTGCCGGGGGGCGTCATCTCTGGGTGCGTTTCACCGAACCGGTGTCGACGCCCCGGCTCTATGCGTGGCTGTACCATCTCGCCGCCGAGTGCGCGGCCGCGACCGGCTATCGTCCGGAGCTGTACCCCAAACAGGGCGTGCTCCCCCACGGGAAACAGTTCGGGAATTGGCTGCGCCTGCCAGGTCTGCACCACACGCGGTTTCACTGGTCCCGTCTCGCATTCCCCGGAGAACGCTGGCAGCGCGGCGCGGCGGCCACTGAGCGCTTCCTCGCGTGGCCGGCGACCCCCGTTCATGTGGTGCCGACGCATCTGCCAACGCCACCGCAGGGATCGGCACGGGTCGCACTGCCCCACGGTCTTCCGCTGTCTCCGACGGGGGAGCGTAACCGCGCGCAGCGCATTGCGCGGTATGTCGCGAAGCTGCCCACGGGTACCGCGGGCACTGGGCGGAGCAATCACTGCTACCGTCTGGCGTGCTTCCTGCGCCATGACTTGCAGTGCACCGATGGGGAGGCCCTCCCGGTGCTCTTTGCGTGGAATCAAGGCAATACGCCACCCTTGCCAGAGGCCAAGGTCCGCGAGACGTGGGAAAACTCCGCCGTGTACGGAGGACCGCGCGTTGCCTGAGCCGACCCTCTCCCCCGCACTGGTGGAAGCCCTCCAACCCATTGCCGACACCGACCGCGCGCGCGACGCGGAGGCCGGTCTGCCGACGGATCTGACCGAGGATGGGCTCGCCCTCGCGTTCACCGCCCGCACCGCCGAACGCTTGCGATTTTGCGCCACGCTCGGCGGCTGGATGGTGCACCGGGATGCGTGTTGGCAGAAAGACGAAGTGCGCGAACCGTACCGCCAAGCGCGCATCCTGGTGCGCGAGAAAGCGCAGTCACCCGATTTGTCGCCAGCGCAACGGACCAAGCTGCGTAGCGCGGCCGTGGTGAACAGTATCGTCTCGCTGGCCTCAAGTGATCCGGTGCACGCCATCACGCAAGAGGTCTTTGACGCTGACCCGTGGCAACTGAACACGCCGGGCGGGCTGGTGGATCTGCGCACCGGCGTCATGCGGTCTGGTCAGCCAACGGACTACTGCACGAAAGTGGCAAGCGTGGCCCCAGGCGGTGACGCACTGCGCTGGCGCCAGTTCCTCCAGGAAGTGACCGGCGACGATGCCGACCTCATTTCGTACCTGCATCGGTTGGTGGGCTACTGGCTGACTGGGGTGACCACCGAACACGCGCTGGTATTTGTGTACGGCACCGGGGGCAATGGGAAGAGCGTCTTCCTCAACACGATCTCGCAACTGCTCGGCTCCTACGCCCGTCAGGCGCCCATGGCGCTTTTTGAGCAGAAGACGCACGATGGCCATCCGACCGAACTCGCCATGCTGCGCGGGTCGCGCTTGGTGGTGGCAAACGAGACCGAGGAAGGGCGCAGTTGGGCAGAGTCGCGCGTCAAGGCGCTGACCGGTGGCGACCCGATTACCGCGCGCTTCATGCACCGCGATTTCTTCACCTACACGCCACAGTTCAAGCCGGTGATCGCCGGCAACCACCGCCCCCGCTTTCGCAACGTGGATGACGCGCTGCGTCGTCGGTTGCACCTCGTGCCGTTCACGCAGCGGTTCGTGAATCCGGATCGCGAGCTGCCCGCGCGGCTGCACGCCGAAGCGGGCGGCATTCTCGCGTGGGCCATCGAGGGGTGCCTGGCGTGGCAGCGCGACGGGCTGCAGCCACCCGACACCGTTCGGCTGGCCACGGATGAATATCTCGAGCAGGAAGACAGTGTCGGCATGTGGCTGACCGAGGCCTGCTTGACCGCGCCGAATGCGTGGTCTCCCTCGGCCGATTTGTGGCGGTCCTGGGAGCAGTGGGCGAATCAGCGCGGCGAGTTCGTGGGCTCGCAAAAGCGCCTGGCGGAATGGTTGGTGGCCCGCGGATTTGTGCCGGCCAAGGACCGGAGCGGATCGCGTCGTGGCTTCCGTGGTCTGAACCTTCGCGAGGAGTCGGACGCGTCCGGACACATCAGACAGTCCTCTGCATTTCCGGCGTCTCACGCGCACACGCACGCGCGCGCACATGACGCGCGCGCTAGACGGTTAAATGCGGAACACCCGCCAGACGTGTCCGGCGCGTTTCCGTGCGTCGTGTGCCAGGACCCGCTCAAGCTCTTCGGCGTCGCCGGTGTGGTCTGCATGGACTGTCGAGCCGCGCAAGACGGCGCCGTATGACGCTCCTCCCCTCTCTCCCCCTCTCAATCCGGAGTAGATCCGCATGACCTTTACGCCTCGCATGGCGCCGGCCTCGCCCGACTTCCTCGCCATCGAACACGCCAGCCTGCTGTTGCCGGAGGTTCAGCGGCTGAACGCCATGGTGTCCGCGCTCGATGCGTGCTTGACATCGCTGCAGAACTTCAGCGCAATGCGCGCGCGCATCGCCCCACCGCCTCACGATCCGTTCGCCGTGGTGCCGGCCGCCTGCGAATGCATCGCCGCGGCCGCCACCAGCCTCAACGGCCTGGTTGCCGAGGCCACGGCCGCCGTTCGGCGCCTGAGCGCCGATAAGCCCGGTGACTTCACGGTCACGGTGAACCTCGAAGCCCTGCGCCGCAGTGTCGCGCTGTCGACGCGCATTCCGCGCGACTACTTCACCGGCGTGCTCGAGACGCCCGGGCTGTCGAATGCGCTGCGCAAGACGCTGGAGGGTGTGCAGGCGCTGTTGGACGAAGTCCCCTACCCCCTCTGACCGCACTCTCTCAACCGGAGCAACGCATGTTCTCTACTGCCCGACCGTTCCCTGATTTCGCTGTCACCACCAGCTTCGACCCTGACCAGCAGACGCGATTCTTTGCCGACCTCGGCGACGTGCGAGTGCACCGGAACCACGTCGAACACATCCAGCAGGCGCACGCGATCCACGCGAAGACACTGAAGGCCGCGCAGGCCATGCTTGACGCGCTGGCCGCGCCCGCGCGCGAGGTGCGCCAAGTGATTGACTTCGCTGGCGAGCAGACCCCAAAGGCGCTGGAGCAGATCGAGGCCCAGAAGGCCAAGGCCGCGCAGGCCATCACCGCCGCCCGCGCTGAACTGATGGCCGCGCGCCGCGAAATGCAGGCACTGGTCGAACGACAGACCGCGACGCATTGGCTCACCGCACAGGTGCTGGCCAACGGCGCCAAGGTCACCGAGGCCCGCAGCGCCGTGGCCCTGCTCCCGGCCAGCATGCTGCCGAGCGTGCTGCGCGACGCCATCGACCAGGGCGACACGGCGCGCACGGCGGCCGTGCTGCACCGCCTGCAGCATGACGACGCGGTACCGGAGAACGTGCGCGAGACGGGGCTCACCACCTTCGGCGAATTGCTCAAGCCCGTGCGCGAGTGCCTGCGGCGCATCGACCAGGCGGCCAACGATTGTGTGGCGTTCGCCGAGCACCAGGCGGACACGTTCGCCGAGTACCCGACGGCCGTCGATATGTCGCGCCTGCTGCGGCGCGCGAATCAGACTGCGGTGTTTCCCGCGCTGCACGACGGCATCACCCTCGACAGCGGCCCATCGCTGCTGGCCCTCGCGAATGGCGCGGCGCCGCGCCCCCGCACCGCGAAGCCGCAGCTCACCACCTTCGCGGATGATGTCGAGTTCAACCCCGACGGCAACGACGACGACCTGCCGCCGGCTGCCTGACCTTCCCTTCTCACCGGAGTTTCTCGTGAACGGTCCTCTTTATCGCTATCAGATCCTGCGCCACCTCGACACCGGCGCGCTCTCTGCCCATGGCAATCTCGATGTGAAGGAGATCCTCAGCGCCCCGGGATCACGCTACGAACTCGCGCCCGACGCGGCGACGGTCAACCTGCAGCGCGGCATTGAAACCGCCTCGCGCATTCCCGTGCGTGAAGCGGAGACCCGCCTGGCGCAAGCCTGGCAGGTCGCGCCCGGCCAGACCTACCCGCCTGCCTGACGGCCCGGGCGGCAGTTCGCGTGGCGCCGCGTGTGGGCGGCGCCCGCGAACGGTGGGAAGCGGTACAAACGGGGCCCGTGAGGGCCCCCGCTGGTGGCCTCACCTAGCTGCGCATTTCGCGCGGTGGGGCAAGGGTGAGTCACGCGCGCGCGCGCGACCCGACCACGATGCGATTATGTCCATAATCGCAAGATGCCGATTGGGTGAGTCACGCGCGCGACCCTCACTCACCGCCGCTGCCGCTCATGGCCAATGTGTCCAAGCTCGCCCTCGAATTCGACGCCTCCGGCGTCGTGAAGGGCACGCGGGATGCCGGGACCGCCCTCGACGGGCTGTCCGGCAAAGCCCGCACCACGGGGCAAGCCCTCGACCAGTCGTCCGCGTCAGCTGCCCGCGCCGCGCGAGACAGCGCGCGCGCCTGGAGCGTCGACCACACCGAATTCAGGACCGGCGCGCAGGTGGTGGCCGAACTGCGCCAGCAGATCCTCACGAAGGTCGACGCGACCACGAAGGTTACCGCGGCCATGCAGCAGTCGAGCCGCGCCGCGACGCAGTCGCTGACGGAAGAGCTGCGTGCGGTGGCACGCGTGGAGACGGAGCGCAATCGCGCAGCCAACGAAGCACGCCGGCGGGCCCAACAGGAAGCGGTGGACGCGGCACGTCGTGCGGCCCAGCGCCGGCAGGAACAGGAAGCCGCCGAGCGCGCCCGTCGGGCGTTGGAGGCGGAGACGCAGGCCATGGGCCGCGCGGAAGCGGCGGCCTACCAGCTGGATGCCGCGTTCAACAAGAAGGCCGCCGGCGCCCTCGCGTCCGAAAAGGGGATGGACCGGTTGCGCTCCAGCGTGACGATGCTGCTCCCGTCGCTCACGGGCATCAACATGGCCGCCGGCATGCTGGTGTCGACGCTCGGCAGCCTCGCGGCCGGCAGCAGTGTCACGCTCGGCATTATGGCCGGTGTGGCCACCATCTCGGCGGTGTACACCGCGCTGACGGCGGACGCCAAGCGTCTGCGTGAAGAGAACCAGAAGGCCGTGGCGTCGCTGCGTGAGATCGCGGGCACGGGTCGGGCCACCTCGCTCAACGATGCGGTGCGCAAGGCGCGCCAGGAAGAATTGGCGCTGACGCGACAGCTCACGGAAGCGGAGGCCGCCCTGCGGCGCGCGCAGTCGGGCGCGGGCTTCGCGGGCGCCAAGACCGGCCTCGTGGATCCGTCGTACGCCGCCGAGGTCACCCGCCTGCAGAAGCAGATCGCCGACACGCAGCGGGTGATTGCTGACGGCCGCCGCGAACTCGGGCGCGTGCTCGCCGACACCGCGCAAGACTACTCGCGGGCGCAGACGCAGGCGCTCGCCGATTTGGTGCGCTCGGGCAATGCCACGGTCGCTGAACAGACCCGCTTGCGCGATCGGCTGCGCAATCTGCAGGGGCAACTCACCCAGGCCACGGCGGGGGGTGAGGACCCGGCCAAGCGCGCCGAACTCGTGGCGCAGATCCAGATCATCACGGACGTCTATGAAGCCCAGGCCCAAGCCGCGAAGAAGGCGGCCGACGCCCGGACCAAGGCCACCCGCGAGCTCGAGAAGGAAGAGAAGACGCTCCAGGCCATCCTCGATTCGCGCATGGGGTACCGGCAGCAAGCGAACACCGGCACGCTGGAGCGTCCGCTCGGCCTCGGCGACGCAAAGGACGTCGATCGATACGTCGAGACGATGACCAAGGCCCGCGAGGCCGTGCGCGCGTCGATTGCCACGCGGCAGGAAGACATCGACTCGATGAAGCAACAGCTCGAGGCGATGAAAGAAGGGGAAGCCGCCGTCCGGCGTCTGACCGTGGCGCGCGCGCAAGAGCGCGCCGTGGCTGAGGCCTACGCGAAGTTGCCGGAAGGGGGGACGCTCGGCATTGGCGAGGAAGACACCATCCGCAAGCAGGTCGCCGAGTGGTACCAGCTGAACTTCGAAATTGAAAACGCCTCCCGGAAGACCCGCGAGTGGTACGACAGCCTCCGCGACGTGGCCGGCGTGGTGCAGCTCATTGCGGCGGGGCTCGGGGAGCGCAACGTGGCGCAAGCGGCGAACGGCGCGCAGTCGCTGTTCTCCGGCATTCAGCGCGCCAACAGCCTGACCGACAAGGCCGGCAACGCCGTGAGCTTTGGCACCGCGCTGTCGGGTGGCGCGGGGCTCTCGGGCTTCCTCGGGGCGGCCGGTGGGGCCGGCGCCATCGTGGGCGGGATCGTGCAGATCGGCCAGGCGCTGGACCTCTTCGGGGAGCGGGCGCGCGAGGAGGCGCGCCTGCTCCGGGAACGCGCGCAGAATTTCAATGCGGCCCTCGCGGAGTTCGGCCAGGGCGAACGTACCGCGCTGGGCGGCGCCCTGCAAACGAACCTCAACAACGCGCTGCAGCTCGCGCGCGGCAGCGGCTACACCGGGGGCGGGTTCTTTGCGTCGACCGACATCGACGCGGCCGCGCGCGAGACCTTCCGCAAGGCGTTCGATGATCTCAAGAACGTCAACAAGGAGATGCTGCTCCTGTCGGATCAGCTCACCCGCTTGGCGGACGCCGTGCGCAAGAACGAAGCCGTCATCACCGAGCGCCTCGCCTTCGAGGAGCGCCTGGCGCGCGGCGAATTGGATACCCGGACGCTCCGGGCGCAAGGCGCCGATGAGGAAGCCGCGGCGCTGGCGCGGCAACTCGCCGGCCAGAAGGAAGTGCGGGACGCGGTGGGGCGCTTTGGCGCGGATTCCGCGTATGTCGCGCACCTCAAGGGGGTGCTGGCGATCGAAGAAGCGGCCGCGCAGGCGATGGCGCTGCGCACGGCGGAACAGCGTGCGTTCGACACCCGCATGGGCAATGCGGGCCTCACGGCGCGGCTCCTGGGCGCGCAGGGCGACCCGATGGCCGACGAGCTGCGCGCGTATATCCAAGCGGAGCAAGAACTCCGGGACGCGCGCGAGAAGGGGCTCAACATCGCGCTCTTGGTCGCGGCGCAGGAAGCCGAGCGCATGCAGCGGCGCGTGCAGCAGGAACAGGAGGCGCAACAGAAGCAGCTCGGGTACGCCGCGCGCGAAGCGGCGCTCACGAACAGCATCAACGCGCAACTGATCCAGAAGGCGGCGCAGTGGCAAGCCGAACTCAATGCCCTGAGCCCCACGGACACCGCCGGCCGCGAGCGCGTGAACACGCTCAATCAAGCCGAGTGGGAGCGGATGCGCGCCGGCTTCCGTAGCCAGGCCGACAGCCTGATGGGCGGCTATGCGATGGGCGCCGAAGGGAATGCCGTCACGCGGGCCGTGATGCAGGCCACCCTCGACCGCGCCAACGCGGAAAAGCAGCTCAAGGAGTATCTCGACGCCGGCATCATCAGCCAGCGGGAGTATGCCGACACGCTGGAAAATGTGAACATCACCACGCGGCGCGCGGTCGAAGAGATCCGGGCGCAGCAGAATCGCGATCGCCTGGGCTTCGAGGCGGACATGGCGCGGCGTGTGGCCAACCTCAACCCCATGGATCGCGGCGCGGCGAAGTCCGCGTATGACATGGCCGGCCGCGCCGAGTTTCAGGCCGCGTACGATCAGGCGCTCAAGCTCAAGGAAGCCGGCACGATCACGACGGACATGTTCACGCAGTTTGTCCGGGTGCTGAGCCAAGAGTTCAGCCCGGCGGTGCGGGATGCCGCGTGGGCGACGCAGGAAGCGGCGCGCATCGTCGGACAAACGCTGTCCGTCCTGCAGCAGCAGTGGGCGGTGTTCGGGACCGACGCGGTCGGCCAGGTGGGCGACTTGGGCAAGCTGTTCGGTTTCGAGGGCCTGAGCCCGGAGCAGATCAAGGCGATGTTCACGAAGGTCACGCCTGGGCAGGAGCTGTCGCCGACGCAACTGCAGACGAACAACAACGTGTTCACGTGGATGATGGCGTATGGGCGCGCTCAGCAGGTACAGAAAGACGAGGAGCGCCGGCGCCAGGAGGCGCAGGCCCGCCTCGGCGCCATGCCGTCGTGGAATCCGGGGCGCGCGGCGGACATCCCGGTCCTCGGCGGTGAGTCGGTCACGATGCGTTCGGCCGCGTCGATGACCGAGACATCGGCCACGCGGTTGATTGATTTCGCAAGCGCGCAACTGAACGTGCAGCGCCGCATCCTGCAGATTCTCGAAGGGAAGCAGACGGCCGGCCGTGACGAGTTGCTGGGCCCGGCGGTCGCGCCGAGCACACTGAAGGCGATCGACAGCGGCTTGGGCCGGATGAATCAGGACAGCGCGCTGCTGGTCTACGGGAGGTTGCTATGAGGGGCAACGCCTCGTCCGTCATGCGGCTCCCGGAGATGCGCGGCAAGCTGCTGATCAAGCTGGTGTGGTGCTGGTGGGCGCCGTCGCTCACCGATCACACCCCGATGACGATCAGTGTGAAGGGCACTGCCGAAAGTCTCGGCGTTAAGCCGGACAACGTTCGCAAGGTGCTCCGGGAATTGGAAGCGCGCGGCTTTCTCAAGGTGGCCGTGCCCGCCACCCGCGGGACAGCCGCCGAGTATGTCCTCGGTCCGCGCGGGTACGCCACGCAGTATCGCCTGCACCCGCTGCTCCGAGCGCAGCAGATTGCCGCGATAGAGAACCCACCCAACCAGCGGGCCGCATGAGCTTCAACGACGATCAGGTGCGCAAGTTTGAGGCGAAGCTCAAGGAGGCCATGGCGCAACGGGAAGCCTACCACACCGAGGTCTTCCGCGAATCGCTGCGCACGGTCTACGGCGCCCTGGTCGGCCCGTCGTCGTATGGTCCGGGGGTGCCCGTCGACACCGGGACCCTGCGCGCGAACTTCGGCATTGGCGTCGGCTCGCTCGAGTCGGCCACCCTGGGGTCAGCGGATATTGAGCGCGTGACGCTCGAGGATGCCGTCTTCCTGGTGAACACCATGGCGTATGCGGTCCCGGTCGAGGAAGGCCGCACCCGCTATGGGGATGTGATGCGACGGCGCACGGCAGAGCAGCAGCTCAAGCGCCTGCCCGGGACCGGCGAGGTCACCACGTTCGTCGATCCCGTCGTCCGGCGCTGGCCGCAGATCGTGGAAGACGTGATTCTGCGCCTCCCGCCGCCGCCGCCGATCAAGCCATGACCATGCTTGACCCCTGCACGACAAGGACGGCCCGTGGCGCGCCTCACTGCTGAAGTCCAAACCTTCATCGTGCAGCGGCTTGCGTGCTTCGAGACGCCGAAAGCCGTCGCCGATGCCGTCAAGGAGACCTAACGGCCGGAACGGATGAGTACGGCACGCGGAACCCGCGAAAAACCGGAAAGAAAACCGGAAACCACTGTGACGCGTGGGCGGCCCGTGAATCCCTCATGGTCGTTCATTGATCGCGGCGGCGTTCGGCCCGCGACCTCAAGAAACCTCAATCGGCGACGAGGCAGGAACCAGTAGAAACTGGTACTCTCCCGCAAGAAAAACCGCGAAGAAAACCGCGAAACCTGTTGAGAAATGTTGAGGTTGGACGGGCGTCCACGACCTCGGAAAACCTCGGTTTGGCGCTCAGGCGGTTGTCAAAGGCTGTCATGGGGACGGCCAACTGACGGTCTCCCGCTGACTATTCGCTGACTTCTTGAAGTCACCCGCCAAAGCAAAAAACGCCGCAACGCTGTAACCCGTTGCGGCGCTTTTGATTGCCCCTCCTGGGGTCGAACCAGGAACCTTCTGATCCAGAGTCAGACGCTCT
>VFQN01008501.1_pt1 | contig 10360 bp, 6 predicted proteins | sample 3512371 | NCBI WGS metagenome assembly VFQN01 (sample SAMN10412370, study PRJNA504923) | tailings metagenome | isolation source: Replicate 2 from Balatoc abandoned mine | place: Philippines: Itogon, Benguet | collected 2017-08-28 | reverse complement strand
GCTCGTTGATGTCGTACTCCACGCCAAACTCCTCGTGCAGCACGTCCAGGATGTCGGCCTGCAGGGACATTGCCAACGTAGCCAACAGCAGTTACAAGGCTTATGCTTGCCTTTAGTAACAGCCCAAGACACTACGCAGAGGTCCAGGAGATGGCAACACAGGAACAGGTTTTGTTGCCCCGCCCCACACGCTGCCTGTTTACAGTCCCTCCCAGCCGTGGCTTCAGCAGCGGCACAGGAAGAGAAGGACGCTAGGCCCACTCGGCCAGCAGCAGTCGTACCTTGCAGTCGCAGGCGGGGCACAGCCACCCCTCGTCTTCGGGCAATGTGGACACGTCCAGCGGCGGGTCCAGGCACTTCTGGTGGAAGGCGCAGTTGCAGGGCCCGTCGCACAGGATGACGTCGTTGTCCTGAGGGGGAAGGGCACGGAAAGCAAGTCAACGGGAAGCGATGCACAGGGATCAGGGGAAGGCGAGGGGAACAGCGCAGCGCAGCGCGGGAGCAGCTGCTCGACCTGGAGCATCACTCTCCATGTCAGTCTCCCCTCAACATTGCGCTTCCACGCCTGCTTACACAGCCGCACACAAGGCAGGCGCGCCCCCACCCACATCCGTCATCTCGTAGCTTAGGCACACGGCGCAGAAGATGTGCTCCTCCTCCAGCTCGCCCTCCTCGTCGAACAGGTGCGCGGGGATGGACTTGAGCCCCGGCGGCGCGTCGCACGCCGCCACCGCCTCGCGGATGCCCTGCCGCCGCCGCTCCAGCGCCTGGCGGCTGCGCCGCATGTCGTGCGTCAGCTGCACCTTCTTGCGCGCGCCGCCGCGCCACCCCTCGGCCTCGTACACCGCCAGCGCGTGCTCCTCCTGCGTGGGGCGAGGGCGCGTGGTAAGGAGACTTCATGCGGTGTGTGGGCTGGCAGTCCACCAGGCAAGCAGCAGTTCCAGCGGTAACATAAGCTGCTTGTGCGTGCAAGATTTATGAGGCATATGCCCATGTGCAGGTGTGGGTAATGCACCGGAAGGCATAAAGCTGGCCTGAAAGTTATTCAATACAGAGCCCTACTTTCTCCGTCGCCCCACGGCCGTCTTGCCAAGGCCCAAGCCAACACACCCCTGCCGCACCCCCACCCTTGCGCCCCACCTGCTTGATGTGCTGCACGTTGCGCTTTACTTTGCGCAGCAGCTGCTGGTAAAAGGACGTGCTGTTGCCCTTGCCCTCCGGCAGCACCAGCACCGGGCCCCCGGGCGCAGGCGGCGGCGTGCTCTCCGGCCGGAACGGCGACGCGTCCCGGCCCCCCCGCCCCTCCCTCTCCCTCCTCGCACGCGCCTCCCGCCGGATCTTGGCCTCCCGCTCGCTCCTGTCCTTGTCCTTGCTCTCCTTGCGCTCCTTCTGCACCTCCCGCTCCCCGCCTGCCGCCCCTCCCTCCGGCCCGTTCCCTGCGTTTACCCCCTTCTCCTGCTCTGCCCCGCCCTGCTGCCCATCAGCCGCAGCCGCCGCCCCGTTGCCTGCCCCGTTGCCGCTGCCGCCAGCCTCGGCCGCGCCCTCCGCGCCACGTGTCCCCTCCTCGCGGGCCTCTCCAGGCTCGCCGCCGCGGCCCCCGCGGGGCTCCCCCGCCTCCACGTCGCCCTCTGTGCCCGGCTCCGTGCCCACGTCCCCGTGCTCCATGTCGCCGTCATCGGTCAGCTCCGGGTCGTCAGTGACGTCGGTCTCTGTCAGCGCATCGGCCTGGAGGGGGTCAGTGCAACGCATGATGGACACAAGAATTTAAAGGAGGAGCGTCCAGGATGCAGTTGCTACGGTTCCAACCCTGGGGCGGTATGGCGCCGGAAAGGGCCCAATCAGGCAAACAGGCGGCGAGGCCTGCCGCCAGCAGGGCCTGTTCAAGTGGGTGTTGACAACCTCACGCTGACACTTAGCGCGGCACAGCAGTTGAGGACTGTTCCTGTCACGCGCCAACCCGAGGCCATTGTTGTGGTCTTTTTGGACTCCCCCGTCCCGAACCCCTACGTTGCCGCTATGGGGACCCGTTGCTTCAAATGATAGACCACAATCCTCTCACTCTCCCCACCGCCATCGTCCTGCTCAGCACCCCTACCCCTGGTACTCTTGATCCCCCCAGCGCCGATCCCAGTGGGTCTCAAGCGTTCCCTCACTCGGCTCAGGACACGTTGGTTCCTTTCTTGTACCTATATATTGCTCCCCCTTTCCAGGCCCCACCTGCAGGCCCTCCTCCTTCCGCCGCTTCATCTCCCGCCGCCGCCGCCGCTCCCGCTCCCGCTTGAGCGCCAGCATCTGCTCCCGCTTCGCCCCAGGCGAGCCTTCCCCCGCCACCTCCTGCCCCGACGTCGTCACCGTCGCCGTCGTCGCCGCCAGCACAGCAGCCGCACGGACGGGGGTCTCCCGCCGCCGCGCCGACGCCCCCAGCGCCAGCGCCGCCGACATTGCCAGCCGCTCCTCCTTGAGCCGCTGCCGCCGCAGCCGCTCGCGCTCCCGCTTCACCGACAGCTCCCGCTCGCGCTTCTCCGCGGGGGTCTCCCCTGGCACGGCGCGCGACGAGATGGTGACACGGGGCGGCGGCACGGGCAGCAGCGGGATGGTGATGCCGGCGACGTTGACGGCGGGGATGACGGTGGCCGCCGCCGCGGCGGCAGCGTCGCCGCCGCCAGAGCCCGACGGCCCCGGGCTGAGGGGCTCAGTGCCGGCGCGTTGCGTTGGCGGCCGCGGCGGCTTGCCGATCGGCTGCAGCAGGATGGCGGGCAGACCAGGCAGCGATGCAATGTTAGGCAGTGCCTGCAGCAGCGGCAAACCGGCAATCGCGGCGGCGGCGGCAGCAGTGGCTGCATCGCTGCCGGCCGCCTCGCCCGCTGCGGCACCCTCCCCGGGCTGCTGCCCCTCCGCTACTGCGCCCTCGGCCACGGCGACGGCGGCAGCCGCCGCCAGTTCGGCTTGCAGCTGCCGGTACGCCGCCTCCCGCGCCAGCCGCTCCTCCTTGAGCCGCAGCCGCCGCTGCCGCTCCCTCTCCCGCTTAACCGCCAGTTCTCGCTCGCGCTTCTCCGTCGGCGTGCCAACAAACCTCTGCCGCGGGCGCCTCGAACCGTCCGGCGACGGCGACCCCGCCGCCCCCGACCCCGACGGCCCCGCATCCCCGCCGCTGACCCCCGCCGTCGGCCCCCTCGCGCTGCGCTCCATGTCATCCGTCGCCTCATCCCCAGCGCCCTCTGCATCCTGGAGCCCGCCAACTCCCCAACAACCGCGGGTCCCCGGCCCTTCCCCGCCGTCCGAGCTCTGCGCCCCCGTCCCCGTCCCCGTCCCTGTCCCCGCCGCCGCCGCCCCGGGCCCCCCAGCTGCCACGTTCTCCTCCCTCAACAACCGCAACTCCAACCGCAGCAGCCGCTCCCGCTCCCGCCTCCTCGCCAGCTGCCGCTCCCTCCGCTCCTCCGCCGTCATCGGGCCCCGGCTGCCGTCGCTGCCCTCCTCCCCCTCCCCCGTGTCGCCCGCCGCCAGGTCCGCCAGCGACGCCAGCGCCTCCGCCGCCTCCAGCTGCTGGTGCTGCTGCTGCAGGTGCCCCGCCTCCCGCAGCCGCTTCAGCTCCGCGCGCCGCTGCCGCTCGCGCTCACGCCTCCTCGCCAGCTCCCGCTCATGCCGCTCAGCTGCCGACAGCTTCGCAGCCCCCTCCACCCGCTGCCGGACGCCCGTGTCCGAATCGCCGTCTGCCTCGCTGCCGCCCTGCGCCTTCGAACCGCCGGGCCCCGTGCCTGCCGCGTCCGACAGGCCCGCGGACTCTGCGGCGAGGCCCATGCCCTCACCGCCCGCGGCCAGCAAGCTACCAGGCCCGACCGGCTGTAGCGGCTGCTGCGGCTCCTGTTGCTGTTGCTGTAACTGCTGCTGCATGAGGAGGCGCTGCGCGGCCGCCTCCCGCCGCATCCTGCGCGCGGCCTCGCGCCGCTTGGCCAGGTGCGCCTGGCGCTTGGCCTCCGCGGCGTCGATCTCCTCCTGCACAACAGCGCATCAGGCAACGTGTGCAAATCGCCAGCAGTATCCAGGCCGTCCACTAGGTATGATCATCACAAACAGCATGTAAGCATGGCAGACCGGGAACGCGTAAACGTGGCCAGGGCAAAGGTCAGACGGAGTTAGCGTGTACAGCAAGTAGACTCTTACCACACCACCCGCAAGTACCGTACCTGCGTCTTGGCCACCTCCTGCTGCTGCGAGCTCTTGGGCTTCGGCGGGAGCGGCGCGTCCGGTCCCCCCGGCTGCCCGTCCTCCGACATGGGGTCTGTGGCCGTGGCCTCGTCCGCCTGCCCCTCCCCTCCCTCCTCCGCCCCTGACCCACTGCCGCCCTCCGCCGCCACCGCCCGTCTCTTCGCCGGCCGCGGACCCCCTGCATCGCTTCCCGTCCCGTGCTCTGAGTCCACCCCCACCGCCTTTGGCCCCTGCTGCTCGTCCTTGCCCTTGGGTTTGAACCGCGAAGGCACGGGGCCATTGTGCCCATGGGAATGCGTATGGGTGCCACGCGAATAGAGCGCTGCGTCTTGGAAGCGGGCGGGGACGGGAGCGGAGCGGCGAGGGCGGCCGCCCAGGGGCTCCGCAGCGCCTGGCAATGGGTCGGCGGTGGTGTTGGCGGCGACCGCTGCGGCAACGGCAGCGGCAGAAGGGAGTCCGAGCTGCTGCACTGCCATAAGCGCTGCAATGGCCTCGCCTGTAGTGGGGCTAACTACGTCAGCGGCCATCATGGCCTCAAGGGAGTCCTTGTCGGGCTCGTGCTTGACCAAGGCCGGTGCGGCGGATGGCGCCGCAACGGCCAGTGTAGCGGTCGCACCGGGGGCGGCCGGTGGCTCGGCGGCGGAGGTCCCCGCCTCTGCTTTGGGAGGTAACGCGTGCACGATCTCCATCTGATCACCGCCAGCAGTGGCGGCGGCTGGCCCGGCCGCAGAGGAGCCTTGCTCCGTGGTGGGAATGGGAATAGGAAGGGAAGCGGGTGCAGCAGCTACTTCGGTAACCGTGGGAGCTGGTGCCTCCTTGTATAGCTGCAGGGCAGCTTGGGCTGCGTGGCGGGGGTGTGGGTGGTGCTGGCGTGGGCCATGGCCGTGGGGCTGGGCAGCGGGGTGGCCGTCGGGGTCAGCCTTGGGGACGTGGTGCTGATGGTGGTGCTTTGGGGCACAGGCTGCGTGCTCGGCCTCGGAGCCGCTTCCCCCGTGGCTGCCGGTGCGCCTGTGGTGCGGTGCATGCTGCTGCTGCAGCTGCGTGCGGTGGGCTGCTGCGGCCGCTGCAGCCGCGGCCAGGCCGCCGGCCTCCGACGGCACAACGACGTCCTCAGAAGCGAAGCGGGCCGGCACTGTGTGTTGACGCTTGGGGCGGCCGGCTGCCGCTGCTGCCGCGGGCTCCGGTGCAGCTGCAGGGGGCGCCACGGCAGCCACAGCCTCTGGCGCTGCAGCAGGCAGCGGCGGTTTGCCCTGCGGTTGCTGCTGAAAAAGCTGCAGCTGTTGCTGCTGCTGGAGGCGTTGTAGCAGCTGCATCTGCTGTGCAAGCAATAGCTCGGGAGGTAAGCCACCAGCAGCTGCAAGCTGCGCCTGCTGCTGCAGGGCCGTCAGGAGGGCCGGGTTGGCGGCCATGGCGGCGGCGACAGCTGCCGCTGCGGCAACGGGGTTTGCAGCGGCGGCGGTGTTGGCGGCTGGGTGACCCGCCCAGGGCGCTGCGGCGGCGGGCGGGACAGCGACGGTGGCGGGCGCGGAGGCAAGGCTAGCTCCGACGGGTGCTAGTGGTGCTGCAGGGAGCACGGAAGGCGCACCTGCAGCTGCCTCCACAGGGACATGGAAAGAGGCTGTGGGCTCGCTTGCAGCGATGTGCATCGGATATGCTTGTGGGAGTGGGGTTGGCGCGAAAGCGGGCGGCGGCATGGCAGCAGGCTCCGCCAGGAGCAGGGCTGCTGGATCTGCCACGTGGGCGGCCGGAGCACCGCCCGCTGCCAGCACCTGCTGCAGCAGCGCCGTAGGAGGTGCTGCAGCGCCATGGGCGACACCCGGGATGGGCTGCACCGCGGCATAGGGCGCCTCTGGTGCGGCGCCGAGGCCGGACGTCAGCGGCGGGGGGCCAGCGAGCTGTTGCGGAAGGCCGGGAGCCGGCGCGTCGTTCCCAGGCATGGCGGCAACTGGCAGCCCGTGTGCTGCTGCAGCTGCTGCTCCGAGGACAGCCTCCGGCACGATGGGGTTAAGTAAACCCATGGGCGCGGCGTGGCCAACACCCGGGTCCTCCGGCGCAGCAAAGTACGCACCCACATCGTCGTCGTCCGCCTCCCCGTCCCACTGCGGGATGGTCATCCTGCCTGTCCTGCTGCCACCTCCCGCCCCGGCCCCGGCCCCCCAGCTGGCCACTCCAGCTGCGCCCCCGTCCACACGGAAATCCCCGTCCTCCAGGTGCTCCCCGTCATCGCTCTCGGCATCCGCATCACTGCCCCTCCCGCCGCCACCAGCGTATGCTCTCGCCCGCCCCGCACCCCCTGGAGGTGCAGCCGACGGCAGCCGCCCCTCCGCGCCATGCCCACGCCCACCGCTGTACCGCTGCTGCATAGCTGGGTGGCTCCAGCCCCCTCTCCCCACGCCGCTTCCTGCACACCCCGCGCGAGGGGCGGATCCCCCCTGCATGCCCTCCGCAGCCCGCCACGCCAGCACCTGCGCCCCGCTGCCGCCACTTGTGGCCTCCTGGCGCAGCTGGGTTGCTGTTGCCGCTGCTGCCGCCGCTGCTGCTGCAGACTGCATCCACTCCGTCAGCCCGCCGGAGCCGGGGCCTTCGCCTCCCCCGCCTCCCGATCCTTGCCTGGCGGCTAGCATCTGCTCACCTGGCGCCGGGATCCCAAACAGCCCGTCGTCAGCCGGAGGTACTTCATCGCCCGCAAAGATCTGGAGCAACAGCTCCGAGACGGCCCCGCCGCTGGCGGTAGGGCCGGAGGAGGACACGGGCCCGAATCCCGCCTGCTCCTGCTCCTGCTCCTGCTGCTCCTGTTCTTGCTGCTGCGCCTGAGGCTGAGCCCCATTTGAGCCGCCCGGGCCGTCCTCCTGCATGGGCACGGGTGCCGCCGCTGCAGCCCCGTCCACAGGCGCCTCGATAAGGCGGGGCACCTTGCGCGGCGGCTGCTGCTCTTCCTCCTTGTCCTCCTTTTGCTTCTTCCGCTGCTCCTCACCCTGCTGCTGCTGCTTGCCCCCAGCTTGCCCTGCCCGGCTGGCACTCCCCGCAGCCGCGCCCCCGGGCGCAGGCAGGGCCTGCATCACCTTCTTCATCAGGTCGGGCAGCGCCGACTGGGCAGCAGCGCCCGCCGCCCCTTTTCCCCCGCCCGCCTCCACCACATCCAGCGCTGCAGCCACCACCGCGGTGATCGCCGCCGCCAGCCCGTCCAGCGCCGCCGCCTTGGCGGGCAGCTTCTCCATGCGCCTCCGCTGGTGCAGCGGCACCTCGACATGCGGCCCAAAGGACACCTGCACCCCCACCTCCCGGCTCGCTCCATCCGCAGCCTCCCGTATCTCCACTGTGCTGCTGTCCGACGGCGGGCCGCCTGCCCGCCGCTGCGCTGCCGCACCCCGCGGTGCCTTCAGCACGCCAGCTGCGGCCGCTAGCCCCGCCTCCAGCGCCGTCTGTGCCGCGGAGCCGCTGGCACCTGCGCCGGGGCCGGACGGCTTCGGCGCTTCGAGCTTGGCGGCGCCTTTGGCGGCTGCTTGAATGTTCTTCACCGCCACCAGCCGCGCCGCCACAGTGCCGTCTGGTGAGTAAGCGGCAGCGATGCTGGGAGGCACGGTGCCGCCCGCCGCCACGATCGCGGCGAGAAGCTCCTGAACGCCCACCCCCCGGGCCTTGTCGCCACCCCCGCCCGCCGTGTTTCCGTTGCCGCCCCCACTGCCGCCCTTGCCAGCCCCGCCACCACCACCGCCTTTGCTACCGGTGCCGGCGCCGGCCCCACCGCCGCCCTTGCCGCCTCCGCCCGGCTCTGCCGTGCGCCTGGGGCTGTCCTCCTCTGAGCTGGACGACTGTACGTCATCGTCCAGGCCCAGCTGCTGGGCCGCCATGGCGGCGCGGATGTCAGGGGAGGCGTCCTTGAGGGCGATGAGGCGGTAGCCGCGGGGCAGCTCCTTGCGCGGGCGGCCGCGGCCACGTGGCACGGGCGCGCCGTGTGGGTCCAGCAGCACCATGCCACGGGGGTAGGGCATGGCGCCGCTGTTAAGGGTGCCGCGCCCGATGGCGTTCGTGGACTGGGCGGGCAGGGGAGGTTGGGAGAAGGACGCGGGAGGGAACGGCGGAAGTTTATTCCCAGGGGATGCGCCCGTTTGGGGTAGCCATGTGCGCCCCTATGCTGGCTTCACGGTCAAGTATGGTCAGGAAATAGCAATATACGGCACGGAGTTCGTGCCAGCGTAGCCCTTGGTTCTAGGCGGCCGCAAGCTCTCATGCATGAGGGCAGGGAGGACGTGCTCACCTGCGGCACGGCTGAAGGCTTGCTGACGCGCCTCTGGCCCGTGGGTCTCCGCTGTTGCTCCTCCTCGCCGCTGCTGCTGCTGCCGCTGCTGTCGTCCGAGTTGCTGGGCAGCAGCGTCACGGCGCCGGCCGGCTGGGCCATCACCGGCCGGGCGGGCTTGCGCTGGCGCCCCGGCGGCCGCTTCACCTCCACGGCAGGCGCGCCAGAACCGGACGCACCGGCTCCTGCACCTGCCCCTGCCCCTGCAGACCCGGCGCCGCTCTTGGCAGCCCCGTTGACCTGCGCCTGGCCGTCCCGGGCGCTTGGCTCGGGTGCGTCTTCGTCGTCGTCCGCCGATGCGTCGGATGGGCCTGCGCCGTCGCCCTTTGCAGCGGCAGCCCCTGCGCTCCCGGACAGGAGCTTGTTCAGGGGGATGCCGTAGGCTTCGAGGCTGAGGATGGGCGGGGAGTGCTTGGGCTTGTTCTTGGAGCCAGGCGGCCGGCCACGCTTCCGCTTGGGGGCATCCGCCTGTGGGCTTGCGTCGGCATCCGCAGCCGAGGGTTCTTTCTCTACCTCGTCTGCAGAGGAGGGATCGAGATTTGAAGGATGAAGGGTTCAGCAAGCGCGATTGTGGTCTCGCGGGCGAGCAGTGGGGTACACCACGTGGCAAACGGGAAGCCGAGAGTGGAAACCAGGGGCCGACTATGTTGCCATAGTTCTCTACCACAGTTTCTAATGATGTGTTTTATTCTGTCTTGGAGAGACTCGAGGCGCTTCGGGAGGGAGTTGTGTCGCAGTGCATGCCTTTCCCGCCTACACGGTACACCGTGTCAATGCGTGCGAAGTCACGCCACAACACGAGATGAAAACGGCACGTAATGCTGTTTTGCTCAGGTGCTGCCCCGCCGTTGACCTTTGCAAAGTCAGCGTCCCTTTTGAGATATCAACCCGCAGCGAAACAACTTGTGCGGCAACAGCATGCTGAAAAATCCTTGACGGCCATCTTACAGGAGCTCATAAGCCAAGATGCGCGTGCGGGCAGCGCTTAGAGGCAGTCAAGGGTGCCGACAGGAGCGTGCCTGTGCCCTCCGTGCCTGTGCCCTTCGTGTATCGCGGCTCCTTGCCGCCGAGCGCCGGCCCAGCCTTGGCCACTCGCAAGCTGGCTACAGATCAACAATGCACATGCGGTACTGCATGCTGGAGAATAGTCGTCCTGACCGCTGAGCACGCCTGGACAAAAGACCATTTTCAAGCAACTCCTCACCTGCGACGCCTTGCTGTTCTTGTTCGGGTTCCGGTCCAGCATCCATTTCTTCAGGGGCTTTAGTAGTTTCATCCATGTTGAGAGGCCTAGGCTGCCCGCGCTCTGGACAAAGCGACAACGAAGTGACCACTCTTGACTGCACATGCGCGTGTGCCCAGACGTGACGCCGCTAGGAAATTCTGTTATTTTCCACTACAATATATGGCAGGCCACGCACCGCGTGGTTGTCATGCCACGGGCTCATGGCGTCTCTTCTAGGTCAATTGGCCATGCTGCCAACAGAAAAATCCCCCTGCAATCTGCGCCAGGATAAAGTATGTACAGTGGTCACGGAAACTGTATGGGGTACTTGTACGCCTCCTGCAACGGGGTTCAGATGCTGAGACTCCCTGCACGGTGTCGACACGCGTGTCAATTGCCACGCGGTTTCCCAGGAGGACATAAATCAGTTGTAATGTGCTTAGCATATGCAAATTGAAGTGCATTCTATAAGGTGCTTTCCAGTACTGCCAAGACGTCCTTAGGGCTGCTTGAAGTGTTGCTGTGGTGGAGCAAGCAGGCAAACCTGACTGCAACATCCTCACAATAACTTCTATAAGACAGCCAAGGACTTGCCGGTAGAACCTGGTATGCCGGCCATATTACTATGACAA
>VFQN01008500.1_pt1 | contig 10360 bp, 8 predicted proteins | sample 3512371 | NCBI WGS metagenome assembly VFQN01 (sample SAMN10412370, study PRJNA504923) | tailings metagenome | isolation source: Replicate 2 from Balatoc abandoned mine | place: Philippines: Itogon, Benguet | collected 2017-08-28 | reverse complement strand
CCATCGGGCTGACCATGCCGCGCTGCGGATGGTGCCAGCGCAGCAGCGCCTCGGCACCGGTGATCTCGCCGCTGGGCGCGTGCACCTTGGGCTGGAAGACCAGCTCGAGCTGGTTGCCGGCCACGGCGTGGCGCAGGTCGCGCAGCAGCTCGGCCTGCTCGCGGGCGTCGCCGAGCATGCGCGGCTCGAAGAAGGCAAAGGTGGCGCCGCCGTTGCGCTTCGCGTAACGCGAGGCCGCCTCGGCGTGCGCCATCGCGGCCGACAGCGAGCCGTCGCGCGGGTAGAGCATCACGCCGATCGAGGCGCTGACGGTCAGCGCGCGCTGCTCGATCTCGCAGGGCTGGGCCAGCGCGTCGAGCAGCTTCTGCGCCATCGCCGCCGCCTCGGCGCGGCCGCTGTCCGGGCCGAGCAGCAGCACGAACTCGTCGCCGCCGACGCGCGCCAGCATGCCCTGGGTGCCCACCACCTCACGCAGCCGTCGGGCGATGGCCTGCAGCAGCAGGTCGCCGACGCGGCGGCCGAAGGAATCGTTGACCGGCTTGAAGTGGTCCAGCCCGATGAACAGCACCGCCGTGGCCAGGCGGCCGTCGGCGGCGCGGCGTTCGGCGGCGTCGAGCCGGGCCTCGAAGGAGCGGCGGTTGGGCAGCCGGGTCAGCGCATCGGTGCGCGCGGCTTCCTCGACGCGCTCGATCGCCGCGCGCAGCGCCTGGCGCATGCGCGACTCCATGATCGACAGCGCCAGCAGCGTGCCCGACAGCGCCAGCGTGGCCACGCCAGCCAGCAAGGCCAGCGTGGTGTCGGACAGCCAGCCCATGTGGTTCAGCGACACGGCCCCTTGCGGCACGCGCACCGACCACGCCACCAGGTGGTGGGCGAGCACCAGCCCGACCCCGGCCAGCAGGGCGGCCAGGGCGCGCCAGCGCGGATCGGCCGCCCGGTCGCCGCCGACCAGCCAGCCGGCAACGGCCACCAGCAGCGCCAGCGCCGGCACGGCCGCGGCCGGGCCCGCCGGCTGCCAGGTGGGCACCGGCGCCAGACGCATGTCGAACAGGCAGGCGGCATACACGCCCACGGCCGTCAGCGCGAACATCCAGGCCGCAAGTGCGCGGGACAGGCGCCTGCCGCCGGAGAGCTTCAGCGCCGCGCCGCCGAGCAGCACGGCAGCCGCCCAGGCCATCAGCGTGGCCACGCCGCCGTAGCCCACCGGCAGATGCAGGGGCCGCCCCGCCAGGGACAGGAAGTGCACGCTCCACAGCCCCGTGCCCAGCGCCAGGGCGGCGCCGGCCAGCCAGGGCAGCGCGGCGCGCAGCGAGGCACCGCCGACGCGGCGGTTCAGCTCCAGCGCCACGTGGCAGGCCAGGGCGCAGAGCAGGGCCGCCACGGCAGACAGCCAGGGCTGGAACTGCCAGGCGAGAGAGGCGTCGGGGTTCACGGCGCGAACAGGAGGGTCCAGTCCGACCTTATCGACCGGGTTTCCCAGCCCTGGAGGGCCAAGCGGCCGCCCCGCGTGCGGCGCGTCACGCTCGACGCGGTTTCAGTGCACGAAGCCGATGCCGCGCTGCTGGCGCACCTCGGGCTTGACGCGGTGCTCCGCCTCGAGCTGCGAGAGGAACTCGTCGGGCGCGAAGCTCTCGCCGAGCACGTCGACCTGCCGCTTGACCGCCGCGAAGTCGCCAGGCGCCAGCAGCTCCAGCGCACGCAGCCGGCGCCGCTGCTCGTCGGTGAACGCCGCGGCATCACCCGCCAGCGCCTCGGCCACGAACATGCGCTCGCGCTGCGCGGGCGTCAGCGGCTTGAACTGGATCTTGAAGGTGAAGCGGCGCAGCGCCGCCTCGTCGAGTTCCTGGAACAGGTTGGTGGTGCAGATGAAGATGCCGGCGTAGCGCTCCATGCCCTGCAGCATCTCGTTGACCTCGCTGACCTCGTAGTTGCGCTCGGCCAGCTTGCGGCTGCGCAGGAAGCTGTCGGCCTCGTCGAGCAGCAGCACGGCCTGCTCGGCCTCGGCTTCCTCGAACATCTTCGCCATGTTCTGCTCGGTCTCGCCGACGAACTTGCTGACCAGGTCGCTGGCCTGGCGGATCATCAGCGGCCGGCGCAGCTCGGCGGCGATGTGCTCGGCCAGCGCCGTCTTGCCGGTGCCCGGCGGGCCGTAGAAGCACAGCGTTCCGAAGCCCTTGCGGCGCAGCGCCTCGACGATCTTCGGCACCTCGAAGCGCGACTCGGTGTTGACGAGGGACAGGTCGTAGCTCGTCACCACGCGGCGCGCGCCGCGCTCGCTGCCGGCCTGGCCCAGCGCCTTGTCGGCGTTGAGCAGCTGGCGCTCGATCAGTGCCTCGGTGTCGCCGGCATCACCTTCGCCGGCCAGCCGTGCGAACTTCACCGCGGTGCGGATCTGCGCCGGCGTCAGCCCCTTGCGCTCGGCCAGCCGCGCGGCGAAGCCCTCGCCCACCGCCACGCCTTCGAGCGCGCGCGAGACCAGCGCCTCGCGCGCGCCGGGCGGCGGACTCTTCAGCTCGAGGTGGTACTGGAAGCGGCGGCGGAAGGCCACGTCGATCTGCTCGATGCGGTTGGTCACCCAGATCACCGGCACCGGGTTGCTCTCGAGGATCTGGTTGACCCAGGCCTTGCCGCTGACGCTGCCGGTGGGCGCGGCGTCGCTGCTGTCCAGCCGCGCCATCAGCTGCGCGGCGTCGGTGGAGATCGGCGGAAACACGTCTTCCACCTCGTCGAACAGCAGCGCGACGCTGGCACTGCCCTTGAGGAACACCTGGCTGATCTGCAGCGAGCGGTAGCGGTCGCGGCCGGACAGCGAGTTGCCATCGCGGTCCGCGTACTCCACCTCGTAGAGCTCCAGCCCGGCGGCCTGCGCGGCCACCTTGGCCAGCTCGGTCTTGCCGGTGCCCGGCGGGCCGTAGAGCAGGATGTTGACGCCCGGCTCCTTGCGCGCCACCGCGTTCTTCAGCAGCGCGGTCATCATGCGGCAGTCGTCGCCGACGTAGTGGAAGTCCGCGGCGCTCAGCTCGCTGCGCGCGGCCGGCCGGGTGAACACCGCCATCAGGTCCGACGGGCCCTGGTACTCGCGCATCAGCACCGGCGGCAATTGCTCGCTGACCTTCATCAGGTCGGCCAGGTCGGTGATGTTGTGCTCGGAGATCAGGTTCTCGACCATGCCGATGCGCTCCAGCCGCGAGCCGGCGCGCAGCGCCTCGGCCACGTCGGCCTCGTTGACGCCGGCCACGCGGGCGATGGCCGCATAGGCCTCTTGCGCGTTGCTGACCTTGAACTCGACCAGCAGGCCGCGCAGGTCGCGCTGGTACCGCGCCAGCGTGCCGTACAGCAGCAGCGCCCGCTCAGCGGCGTTGAGCTGCAGCAGCCCGGCCAGCGCGTCGATGTTCTTCTCGACGAGGGTGGACTCCTTCTTCAGGCTGCGCTCCAGCCACTCGGCGGTGGCGCCGAGCACGAGCAGCAGGTCCTTCGGCGCGTCCTTGACGTATTCGTCGAGGTAGAAGAACAGCGTACCCTCCTCGTAGGGCCCGCGCCAGGCGCCGTGGCGCGCGATGAACTGCGCGTCGGACAGCGCCTCGTGGCCGCGCCACTGGTCGTTGGCGCGGCAGCGGTGGTCGAGGAAGTCGCGCAGCCGGCGCAGCACCGCCGCCGGCCACACCAGGTGGCGGCCGGTCAGGGAGAGCAGGCTGTTCCAGTCGCGCCGCGGGTTGAAGCGGCCGGCCTGGCTCATCGTCAGCGCGAGCACGAAGTGCGAGCACATGCGGTCGAGCACCGGGGCCTCGGTCAGGCCCGGGGACAGGACGGCACGTCCCTCACCGGCGCTGCGGCTGTGCTTCACCATCGCTCACCTCCAGGGTGGCGCCCCATCGGCGCACGGGGACCATAACGCAGAAGCCGGCCCGGCGTCGACCGCTTTCGGTGCCGCCAGCGTGGTGAAGCTCACGCCCGCCGTCGCGGGCGGCGAGGTCAGTGCAGCACGAGGGGCTGCTGCGACAGCGCGGCGAAGCGCTCGATGAAGGAGTCCATCTCCTCCTCCGAGGGGCCGGTCTCGATCAGGGCCTGCACGCCCTGCTTGAAGCTCTCGGCCAGCGCGCCCTGGATGAAGATCTCCTTGCGCGCGAACTTGTCGACGATCTCGTAGCCACCGCGGTTCAGCGGGCCTTCGCCCTGCGGCGCCGGCACGTCGAACGAGACGACGGCGAAACTGTCGGAGTTGTAGAGCATCTGCATGGGGGACTCTCCTGATCCCGACATGGGGCCCGGCCGCGCCGGTTTCAAGACGCCCCGGCCGTGGCACGGCCCGCGTTCAGGGGACGAGCTCGCGCAGGCGCAGCTCCAGCCGGTCGTCGTCGCCGCTGCCCATGGCCGCGCGCACCGGCAGGTGGTGGCGCGCCGGGTCCAGCCACACCTCGACGCGGGTGTCGTAGGGGTGGCGCGGCTCGCGCAGCAGCCGCACCGTCTCCACCGGCGCGGCGAACAGCGTCAGCGTCTCGCGCCCGAGGCTGCGGAAGGCCCAGGTGGAGGCGTCGCCGCGGGCGCCCACCACCTGCAGCACGATGCGCTCGCCGGCGGCCAGCCGCTGCGGCTCGGCCTGCACCACCGCGGCGAGCTGCACCATCCAGCTCAGCCGGTCCTGCACGCCGGGCTGCCACGGCAGCTCGTGCGAGGGGCCGGAGAAACGGATGCGTCCGGCCTCGCGCTCGAAGTTCGCCGCCACCATTGGGCGGCGGGCGCGCTGGTCGGTGAAGCGCTCGGGGGCCAGGCCGTGGGTGTCGAGCGTGCCGCTGCTGTCCTGCGTGATCACGCTCAGGCCCATCACCGAGCCTTCGAGACGCAAGCTGTAGCGGCCGCCCTCCGGGCGCCAGAGCAGGTCGCCGCTGCCGCTCAGCCGGCCGCGGCGCAGCTCGTAGCGCAGCGTCAGCGGCGGCGGCAGCTGCGTCGCGTACAGCGGCGGCGGCGCGCCCTCGGCGTCGCTCGCCGCTGCGGCGGGCTGCGCCGGCGGTGCAGCCTCGGCCCGCGCCTCGGCCGAGGCCGCAGGCTCGGGCGGGGGAATGCCCTGCTCGAGCGGCGGCACGTCGAGCACCGGCTCCGAGGGCGGCGCGGGCAGGTCGGCCGGGTCGACCACCGGCTGTGCCGTCGGCACCTGGGCCGCCACCTCCCGCCGCGGCCGCGGTGGCGGCACCGGCTGGCGCGCGGGCTCGGCCGCCACCGCCGGGGCTGCGGGCGGCGGTTCGGCGCGGGCCACCTGCGGCGCGGGCAGCGTGCGCACCAGCACGGCGCTGGGCGGGGGCGGTTCGGCCACCGGCACGGCGAACTCCACTCCGCCGAGCAGCAGCAGGTGCACGGCCAGGGTCAGTGCCGCCAGCGCAGCGAAGGCGCGGCGGTGGCGCGGCTCAAGCCCGGCCGACAGCATCGACAATCGCCCCTTTCACGCTTTCCGTTTCCGCCCACCGCATGAAACTCGCCACCTACAAGGATGGATCGCGCGACGGCCAGCTCGTCGTGGTCTCGCGCGACCTTTCGACCGCGCACTATGCCAGCGGCATCGCCACGCGGCTGCAGCAGGTGCTGGACGACTGGAACTTCCTCAGCCCGCAGCTGGAAGACCTGTACCAGACGCTCAACCACGGCAAGGCACGCCACGCCTTCGCCTTCGAGCCACAGAAGTGCATGGCGCCGCTGCCGCGCGCCTACCAGTGGGCCGACGGCTCGGCCTTCATCAACCACGTCGAGCTGGTGCGCAAGGCCCGCGGCGCCGAGGTGCCGGAGAGCTTCTACAGCGATCCGCTGATGTACCAGGGCGGCAGCGACGATTTCCTCGGCCCAACCGACGACATCGTGGTGCCCAGCGAAGAGTACGGCATCGACTTCGAGGCCGAGGTCGCGGTGATCACCGGCGACGTGACCATGGGCAGCACGCCCGACGCTGCGCTGGAAGGCATCCGCCTGGTGATGCTGGCCAACGACGTGAGCCTTCGCAACCTGATCCCCGCCGAGCTGGCCAAGGGTTTCGGCTTCTTCCAGAGCAAGCCGGCCACCGCCTTCAGCCCGGTGGCCTGCACGCCCGACGAACTCGGCGCGGCCTGGCAGGGCGGGCGGGTGCACCTGAACCTGGAGTCGGTGTGGAACGGCAAGCGCGTCGGCCTGTGCAGCGCTGGCGAGGAGATGACCTTCCACTTCGGCCAGCTGATCGCGCACATCGGCAAGACGCGCAACGTGCGCGCCGGCAGCATCGTCGGCAGCGGCACGGTGAGCAACAAGGACTGGTCGCGCGGCTACAGCTGCATCGCCGAGAAGCGCGCCATCGAGACCATCGAAAGCGGCGCGCCGAAGACCGAGTTCATGCGCTACGGCGACACCATCCGCATCGAGATGAAGGGCGCCGATGGTCTCAGCCTGTTCGGCGCGATCGAGCAGACGGTGGCGCCTCTGGGGCGTTGACGTTCAGGTCTCGTAGATCTCGTCGAGCGACTCGAAGCCCTTGACCTCGATCGGGTTGCCCGAGGGGTCGCGGAAGAACATCGTCCACTGCTCGCCGGGCTGGCCGGCGAAGCGCAGCTGCGGCTCCAGCACGAACTCGGTGCCGGCCGCACGCAGGCGATCGGCCAGCGCCTGCCAGTCGGCCCGCTGCAGCACCAGGCCCAGGTGCGGCATCGGCACCAGCTTGTCGCCAACGCGGCCGGTGTTCGACGTCTTGAACGGCTCGCCGAGGTGCAGCGAGATCTGGTGGCCGAAGAAGTCGAAGTCGACCCAGGTGTCGGTGCTGCGGCCTTCGCGGCAGCCGAGCACGCCGCCGTAGAAGCGGCGCGCGGCGTCGAGGTCGGTCACGTGGTAGGCGAGGTGGAACAGGGCTTTCATGGTCGTGGCATCGTAGCGGCATGAGTTCGGACCTGCCGCGCACGCTGAAGATCACCACCGTCTGGCTGCTGATCGGCCTGACCCTGTTCCTCGGCATCCAGTGGTGGCAGCACCGCGCGCAGCAACTGCGCTTCACGGTGGCCGGCGAGGTGATCGAGATCCGCCGCGGGCCCGACGGCCACTACCACTGGCCCGGCTCCATCGAGGGCCGCGCGGTCGACTTCCTGGTCGACACCGGCGCCACCGGCACGGCCATCCCGGCCGCGCTGGCGCGCGAGCTGCGGCTGCAGGCGATCGGCACGGTGCAGTCGAGCACCGCCGGCGGCGTGGTGACGGGCGAGGTGATGCGCGCCGACGTCGAACTGCGCGGCGGCATTCGCGCCGAACGCCTGCGCGTCGTGGCCCTGGCCGGCCTGCACGACCGGCCGCTGCTGGGCATGGACGTGCTCGGCCGGCTGCGCTGGACGCAGGTGGATGGCGTGCTGCGCATCGAGCCGCGCGCGCCCCGCTAAGCTGGCGCCATGGATCGGCTGCCCGCTCGCCTGCGCCGTGCCCTGGCGGCCCTCTGGATCAGCACGGGCCTGCCCGCATTCGCGCAGGACGACTGCCCGCCGCCGCCGGCGCCGCCCACGGCGCAGGCGCTGGCCGACGCCCAGCAGGCCGCGCGCGACCGCGGTTTCCTGTGGAAGCTGGAGAAGGACGGCCGCACCTCGTGGCTGTACGGCACCGTGCACGTGGCGAGGCTGGAGTGGGCCTTCCCCGGCCCGCGCGTCGCGCAGGCGCTGGCGCAGAGCCAGCTGCTGGCCCTGGAACTCGACCTGCTCGACCCCGAGACGCAGCGCCGCCTGGCCGCCGGCAGCGCCGCGCGCCCCGGCGACGCCTTGCCCGCACCGCTGCAGCAGCGGCTCGAACGCCGCGCCCGGGCCGAGTGCGCGGCGCCGGAACAGCTCGCCGCCCTGCGGCCGGAGCTGCAACTGGCCATGCTGACGATGCTGGCCGGGCGCCGCCAGGGGCTGGAGCCGGGCTACGGCATCGATGCGTCGCTGTCCGCCCTCGCCCGCCGCGACGGCAAGCCGGTGGCGGCGCTGGAGACGGTCGACGAGCAATTGCGCACGATCGCGGCCACATCCCGCACCGAACTGCTGGAGCTGGCCCGCCACACGCTCGACGAACTCGACAGCGGCCGGGCGCAGAAGATGCTCGGTCAGGTCGTGCAGCTGTGGGCGCGCGGCGACCAGGCGCGCCTGGCCCGCTACGCCGAATGGTGCGACTGCCAGCGCACGCCGGCCGAGGCGGCGGCCATGCGCCGGCTGCTCGACGACCGACATCCCGCGATGGCCGCCCGGCTGGACGCGCTGCACCGCGGCGGGCGCTCGGTGTTCGCAGCCGTCGGCAGCCTGCACCTGACCGGCGCGCGCAGCCTGCCTGCGCTGATGGCCCAGCGCGGCTACCGCGTCGAGCGCATCCCCCTGGAGCCGCCCATGCCCGACATCCTCTCCCTGTGGGACTTCGACGACCCGGCCGCCAGCGAGGCGCGCTTCCGTGCCGCGCTGCCCGAGTCCACGTACGACGCCGCGCTGTCGCTGCGCACGCAGATCGCCCGCACCCACAGTCTGCGGCGCCAGTTCGCCGAGGCCCACCGCGAGCTCGATGGCGTGGACGCCGAACTCGCCGGCGCCGGGCCCGAGCCGCGCGTGCGCACGCTGCTCGAGCGAGGCCGCACCTGGCGCTCGGCCGGCGAGCCGGCCCGCGCGCGGCCGCTGTTCCTGCAGGCCGAGCAGCTGGCGCGCACGGCGAAGCTGGAGTATCTGCACGTCGACGCGCTGCACATGGTGGCACTGGTGCAGCACGACCCCGAGGAGCAGATGGCCTGGACGCGCCGGGCGCTGGCCGCCGCTCTCGCGGCGAAGGACGCCCAGGCGCGGCGCTGGGAGGCCTCGCTGACCACCAACCTGGGCTGGGCCCTGCACGAGGCCGGCCGGTACGACGAAGCATTGACACACTTCCGCGCCGCGCTGGCCGCCCGCGAGCGCGACGGCGCGAAGCCGCAGCGCATCCGCGAGGCGCGCTGGACAGTCGCCCGCGGGCTGCGCGCGCTGGGCCGCCACGACGAGGCACTGGCGCTGCTGCGAGCGCTGGACGCCGAGCTGTCCGCCGCCGGCGAGAGCGACGGCTTCGTGCCCGAGGAGATCGCCGAGAACCTGCTGGCGCTCGGCCGCGCCGACGAAGCCCGGCCCTTCTTCGCGCAGGCGCACGCGCAGCTGTCGCAGATCAACACCGTCGAGCGGCCGGACGACGCACGATTGGCGCGGCTGCTGGCGCTGTCGCGTTGAACGCGCGGCAGGCCCGCGTACCATCGACGGCACCCAGAACAACCACCCGAGGAGACCCCCCATGGCCGACGCCGCCGCCTTCGCCAAGCTCGTTCCCGGTTTCGACTTCCTGCAGGGCCTGGTGAAGAACGCCGGGTCCGCGCTGCCCAACATCGGCCAGTGGGTGGCGCCGACGCTGAACCCGGAAGAGCTGGAGAAGCGCATCGAGGAGCTGCGCACGGTGCAGTTCTGGCTGGAGCAGAACGCCCGCATGCTCGGCGCCACCATCCAGGCGCTGGAAGTGCAGCGCATGACGCTGTCCACCCTGAAGACGATGAACGTGCAGATGGACGACCTGCGCGACGCGATGACGCTTCGCGTGCCCGAGGCTGCCGCGGCCGCCTCCGCGGTGACGGCCGAGCCGGCGAAGAAGGCCGCCCCGGCGAAGAAGAAGCCGGCCGCGAAGAAGGCGGCCGCGGCGCAGCCGGTCGACCCGATGCAGTGGTGGGGCGCGCTGACCAAGCAGTTCACCGAACTGGCCGCCAGCGCGATGAAGGACGGCGCCACCGACGCGGCCAAGAACCTCGCCGGCACGATGGTCAAGCAGAGCTTCGACGCCGCCGGCCAGACGCTGAAGAAGGCCGCCTCGGTGCCCGGCGCGGTGGCGCGCGGCGCCGGCGCCGCGGCCCGCACCGCCACGCGCAAGTCGATCTCGAAGAAGAAGGGCGCGCCGTGAAGCGTTTCCTGCAGGCCCACGCCACCCACCCCGACTGGCGCTATGCGCTGGCGATGGTGCAGCCGCAGCTGGAGGCGCAGCGCCGCGAGCGCGCGCCCTTCGAGCCGACACTGGGCTGGGTCTACCTGACCGACCACTACGCCGGCCAGGCCGAGGCGCTGCTGGCCGAGCTGCAGCGCCACTGGCCCGGGGTGGCCTGGGTGGGCTGCGACGGCGTCGGCGTGGCGGCCAGCGGCGTCGAGTATTTCGACGAGCCGGCGCTGACGGTGATGCTCGCCGAGCTGCCGCGCAGCGACTTCCGCGTCTTCTCCGGCGCGCGGCCGCTGGGCAGCTTCGCCGCCCACACCGCGCAGGTGCACGCCGATCCGGGCACGCCGGAGCTGGCCGAGCTGCTCACCGACATGAGCGACCGCACCGCCACCGGCTACCTGTTCGGCGGCCTGGCCTC
>VFQN01008499.1_pt1 | contig 10363 bp, 7 predicted proteins | sample 3512371 | NCBI WGS metagenome assembly VFQN01 (sample SAMN10412370, study PRJNA504923) | tailings metagenome | isolation source: Replicate 2 from Balatoc abandoned mine | place: Philippines: Itogon, Benguet | collected 2017-08-28 | reverse complement strand
CATGCGCAACGACCCCGGTTTTGGCCACAGCGGGGTCCCCGGCAGTCACCGGAGCGGGCGACCGCTTGTCGTCCGCGAAGGGGAACGGCGCAGCCGTTGACTTCCGGGGTGCTGTGACAAAATCGGAGGGCGTTGTGTGGGGGCAAGTCGTCGTCGCCCTTTGCGACGACGACCCCATTCGGCGCCGTCGCGCCGATACGGAAGAGGACGCATCGATCTTCTCATCCGTCGACGCCGGCAGGCCGGCGGCGCCCCCATGGGCAGGGAAGCCGTCACGGAGAAACGCCAGCGAGATGCATCAGACCTTCGACTGACATAGGGGCCGGGCGATAGGCGATGGCGGCATGGGCGGCGCAGAAGGCGCCGCGTTCCGACGGACGACCGCAAAGGCTGAAGTCGGCGGCTCCCGGATCGCCATAAGGCCACCGGCAATCCAGACGTCTGATCGAGAGGATGGTGGCGATCCCGTTCACAGGAGGCTCCGGGATCGCACGATCTTGCGCCTCTGGTCGCGGTCTGCCGCCGGGACGTCGTTCGGAGAGGCCAAGTCTTGCGACCTTGCCGAGGACGGCGTTCCGGGTCAGGCCGCCGCCCAGTTCGCGGGCGATGGTCTCTGCGCTTCGACCCTCGGGCCACAGACGCTTGAGTTGACTGATGCGGTGTTCGGTCCAGGCGGACATCACGGTCTCCTTTCATCGAGCTCCGATGGCTCGCCCGACCGGTCCCTCCCCCCGCCTCTGCTCAAAAGAGAAAGGCCCGGAGCGCGGCGCGTCCCGGGCCCTTCAGGTTTCACGCTCGGATCAGAACGGAATGTCGTCGTTGAGGTCGTAACCGCCGCCCGCCTCGACGCCGCGATCAGCGACGCCGGATTGGTCGTTAGAAGGCTCGGCGGCGGTCCGCCGGTTCTTCAGGCGGATGTCGCTGACGACCACACGCAAGTCGTAGTGTTCGACCCCGTCCTTGCCGGTCCAGATGTCGTTCTCGACATGGCCCTGTATCACGACGCGACTGCCCTTCTTGGCATAGGGCTGAATGTAGTTCTCAGCCGTCGCCTCGTTGAAGCAGATGCAGTTGAAGCCGGTGGTGCGCTCGCCCGGCTCGCCGTTGGCGCGGCGGAAGCGGGTGGTCTCCACCACGCGGAAGCTCGCCCGCTTCTTGCCGGAGCCGTGCGCCGACAGGATCGACGGATCGGCGGCCAGATAGCCTTCGAGGGTGAGGGTTTGCATAGTCAGTCTCCTAGAAATGAGGGTTGTGGATGGGGGAGGGTCAGGCCGCGGCGCGGTCGTCAGCCTCCCCGGAGCCTGCGTCGGCCTGGCGGTCTTCGGCCCAGTCGAGGACGGTGAGCCGGTTGATCACCAGCTCCTTGGCCGTCCGCTCCGAGCCGTCCCGGGCCGTGTAGGCGGTGTCGATGAAGGCGCCGATGACGACCGCCTCGCACCCTTGGGCCAGGCCGCGGGCGATGACCTTTTCGTTGAGGCCCTTCGACCAGCTGACGCAGTTGACGCCGACCAGCCGGGGCTTGCCGGCGTTATCGGTTCCGCGTTGCTCGAGCAGGCGGAACACAGCCTTGCCGAAGTCGTCGCTGATCTGGGGATCGGCCGCGAGGCGGCCCGTGAACACCATGGTCTGCATGTCAGTCTCCTGTTGATCCGAAGCCACCGGGGAGCCGATCTCCCCAATCCCGCTTCACCCGAGACCTCCCTTCCTCCCAGACGCCCGACCGGGCGCTCTCGCCCGGGCGACCCCGCCTGGAGTGTCGCCATCGTTCCGGTTTCGCGCGATGTTGGGCCATGTGCGTTCTCACCCTCGCCTGGGACATTCATCCGGACTGGCTGCTGGTTGCGGCGGGCAACCGCGATGAGGCCCATGCTCGTCCGTCCGCGCCCCTGGCGCGCTGGTCCGATGGCTCCGGCGTCATCGGCGGACGAGATCTGCTCTCCGGAGGCATGTGGCTGGGCGTGGCGGAGACCCATGCGCGGTGCGCCGTCGTCACCAATGTCACCGGACAGGGCGCGCCCGATCCGGACCGGCTGAGCCGGGGCGGGCTCGTGCACGACGCTCTGGTCAGCCGGACCCCTTTCGCAGGGGGGCAGGCCGTCCGCTACAACCCCTTCAATCTGATCATCGTCGCCGAGGATCAGGCGCGTGAACGCACCAATCGCCCCGAACCGTTCGACCGGTCGCTTGCTCGAGGTTGGCACGCCCTTTCGAACGGACTTCTGGACGCGCCCTGGGATCGAAAGGAGCGGCTGACCACGGCCGCTCAGGCCTGGCTCGACGCCGAGCCGAGGCGGCCCGAAGGGCTGCTCGGCCCACTCGACGATCGCGTTGAAGGTCGCTCGGCCGATGTGGATCGACCGATCTTTGTCCTCAACGATCTCTACGGCACGCGATGCAGCACGGTCGTCGCCGTGGATCGCGCCGGACGCGGTCGGATCTGGGAACGGCGCTTCGATGCGACGGGCGCGGTCACCGGCGAGACGGAGATCGCGTTTCACTGGCTGATCTGATCTCTAGATGAGACCTTCGCTCACCAGGCTCCACCGACGTGTCGCTTAAGGCCCGCCTCTGCTTCGATGCGGTGACCAAAGTCAGCCTGAGCCTCGACGCGCGAACTTTCGGAGGACGCATGGAACAGTCAGCACAGGAGCATCGCCAGATGGAGGAACTGGCGAAATCGATGGTCGAGCTCTGCGTTCGAAACACCGTGCTGGAGGACTTCCATGCCGGCCGATATCCGCAATCGCGCGCGGGGGATTACTCCGACGTCCGGGTCGTCACGCCGGACGGCGAGATTTCATGGAACGATCTGAGCCGCATCTCTGATGAGGAGATGAAGACCCTGATGATCGAGGTCGTCGATCGTGTTTTCACCTATCTGAGCTTTCCGGAAATTCTCGGCGTGATACCAGGCGGTCGGACATGGGACCGGCCCAAGCTGGACGCCGCCATGATGAAGACCGTCCAACGGCGTCTGGGTCAGGCGGCGACGCCCTCAACCACGGACTGAACGGGGTGGCGGCGCAGGACGGCTTCAACCACGTCCGGACGGTCCACCGCGACAAAGACCCGCGGCGCATAGGCGATGATCTCGACGAAGCAGCCGAGTGCGACCAGGCCGTCGCGATCGGTGCGCCCGCCGACCACCTCCAGTCGCCAGCGGTCCATCACGCGTGACCGCTTCAGCCACAGCCCGCCCGATAGGGCGAGCTGCACATTGCGGTCGAGCACCGCCGCAACCGTGCGCCCTCCGTCGGCCCAAGCGTCCCCGACTTCGGTCAGTCCCAGGGCCGTCTTCAGGCTTGCGGCTTGAACCTCGTCGAGCACCCGGCCGAGCCACCGCCGCCCGTCCGGCGCGCGGACGCGGCGCACCGAACAGCCCTTGGCCGGCAGCCGACCCCAGATCGGCAGCAGCAGGCCGGTTGCCAACGTCAGGCGTCGCGTGCGCCAGGGATCGGTCCCCGCCACCTCGGCGTCCCATACGGCCCGCCACCCGGGCTCATCGGTCTCGGTCCAGGCCGATTCCTCGAACGCCCTCTCTGGCATCACCTGATGCTGGTCTGGCCGCAGCAGCCGTACGGCCGGGACGAGCCGGTCGTCGTCGGTGGTCGTGGTCAGGCCCAGCTCCGCCAGGGCGGCGCGGCCCGAGCGCTCATTGCCGCCCAGACGGAAGGCTGAGCCGTCGGCGGCGTCGAGCGCCGAGTCCGAGGTCACGATCTCGCGGCGAACCTTCAGCTCGAAAGTGACGAGCGCCGTCTCGGCCCCTGTCGAGACATCGGTGCGGATAGTCTCCGCCTCGACCACTTCAAGCGCCTCGGCCTGAATGTCCTCCAGACCTCGATCCAGATCACCCGAGCTGGCGGCCCGTTCGAGGATGCCGGACAGGATGCCGTCGAAGTCGGCGAACAGGGCGTTCTGGTCGGCGATGCGCAGGGCCAGCAGCCGGTTCAGGAAGGTATGGATCGGCGGCAGATCGTCGGACGGCTTGAGCCCGCCGTCGGCATCTCGCAGCTTCAGGCCGGTCTTCGTCTCGAAGTCCTCCAGGCTCATGGACGACAGCTCGCCGAAGCCGAGCGCGCCGTAGAAGACCAGAAGGGCCCGACGCGCCCAGGGGCTTTCCAGATTGTCCTCGGCCCGGAACAGGCCCGCTCCCGCCGTGCGGCGCTCGCCCCGCGTCAGCGCCCCGAGCGAGTCCAGCCGACGGGCGATGGTCGAGGTGAAGCGCTTCTCGCCATGGATGTCGGTTGTTACGGGTCGGAACAACGGCGAGCAGGCTTGATGAGTCCTGTGCGACCGTCCGAGGCCCTGGATGGCGGTGTCGGCGCGCCAGCCGGGTTCGACCAGATAGTGCGACCGTCGCTGTTGGTTCGGGGCCGACAGGTCGGCGTGGTAGCTGCGACCGGTCCCGCCCGCGTCCGAGAAGACCAGGATGCGTTTCCGCCCCGACATGAAGGCGTCGGTCTCGGATCGCGCCGCCGAGGCGCCGCGCCGCTCGACCACCTTCCGGCCCTCCCGCATCACCACCCGGCGCCCCCGCCCGGTGATCTCGGCGACGGCGTCCGTTCCGAAGGTCTCCAGGAGAGCGTCGAGCACGCCGGGCACGGCGGGCAGCAGAGCCATCCGTTCGATCAGGTCTTCGCGCCGGCGCAGCGCCTCCTGGCTCACGGCGGGTCGGCCGTCGACCATGACCGGGACCAGGGTGATCGCGCCGTCGTCGCCTTCGATCGCCTCCATCAAGTTCACGGGGAAGGCCTCGCGCAGATAGTCGAGGACGTATTCGCGAGGGGTCAGGTCGATGGAGAGGTTGTTCCACTCCTCCGGCGGGATGGACGCCAGCCGCCGCTCCATCACCGCCTCATTGGTCGAGACGATCTGGACCACGGCGGACCGCCCCTCGGCCAGGTCCGTGCGGATCGAGGCGGCCAGGGTCGGCGCCTTCAGCCCGGCCAACAGATGGCCGAAGAAGCGCAGCTTGGTGCCCTCGAAGGCGGAGTGGACGGCCGAAGCCGCTAGGCCGCTCTTGGCCTTCCCCTCCTCGTCGTTGAGGCCCGTGGCCTTCAGAGCTTCCGACAGATTGGCGTGGATCAGTTGGAAGGCGTCGGCCCAGGCGTCCCAGATGCCGATGTCGTCCTCGGTCAGGGCGTGGAACAGGGGCTCGTATTCGACGCCCTCGAACGACAGGGACCGGGCCACATAGAGGCCGAGCGCCTTGAGCTCGCGCGCTACCAGCTCCATGGCGGCCACCCCGCCCTTGTCCATGGCGTCGAGGAAGTCGTCGCGGGAGACGAAGGGCGCCTCCGGCCCGCCCCACAGGCCCAGACGCGCCGCATAGGCCAGGTTCTCCGCCGTAGTCGCACCCGTCGCCGAGACATAGAGCACCCGGGCGTTGGGCAACCGGTTCTGCAGCGCCAGACCCGCCATGCCCTGCAGCGAGGCCTTCTTGGCGCCCCGCGCGCCCTTGCCGCCGCCGGCCGCGTTGGCCATGGCGTGGGCCTCGTCGAAGGCGATGATGCCGTCGAAGTCCTCGCCTAGCCAGGCGACGATCTGGTCGAGCCGGGACATCTTCTGGCCCCGCGCCGGCTGGCGCAGGGTGGCGTAGGTGGTGAAGACGATGCCCCGGTCGAGCCGGACGCCTTCGCCCAGCTTCCAGCTGTTCAGCGGGACGAGGTCGTGAGCTCCGCCGCCGATGGCGCCCCAGTCGCGCCGGGCGTCGTCCAGGAGCGCGTCGTTCTTGGACAGCCACAGCGCCTTCACTCGCCCCTGGGCCATGTTGTCGGCGATGACGGCGGCGATCTCCCGGCCCTTGCCGCAGCCGGTGCCGTCACCGAGGAAGAAGCCGCGCCGTAACTGGACGGCGCCCTCGTCTTCCTCCCGCGACAGCCTGAGCTGATGCGCCGCCTCACCGGGCGTCCACCAGGCCGGGAGCATCCCGGCATGGGCCTCGCCGGCGTAGATCACGGTCTCCAGCTGGGCGTCCGAGATCCGGCCCTCGTCCCGCACCACGGGTGGCAGCATGGGTCGATAGGTCGGCGCCGGAGGGGAGACCGAGGCCATGGGACCGGACTCCACCAGGGGCGACGGATGGGGCTTCTCCTCGGCCAGGGCGATCCGCGCCAGCCGGTGCGCCTGATAGAGGCCGACGTCCCGGCCTTCGCCCGACCAGGCCTGAGTTACATAGGCGATTGGGGACGCTCCCGCGAGGAAACCCAAGCGACCGGACGGCAGGGCCAGGGAGCGGTCGCGCGGCGCCAAGAGGGCCTGGGCCGCGACCTCGAGCCTGACGCGCGGCTTGGCGGTAGCACGTTCCGGCACAGCCGAGGCCAAAGCGGCGCAAGCCGCGAGATCCTCTCCGTGGACCACAGGCGCGATCTCCGAACGACCCTCCAGCCGATCCATGACCAGCAAGCCAGTCTCAACACTCGTTCCGTGTTTGGCAAAGGCGCGCGGCGGGAAGCCGATGCGCGCGAGGACGCGCCCTTTGGCCGCCAGCCGACCCATCAGCCCGTCATCGCTCAGGGCCGTCGTCGGCAAGACCGCCGCTACCCGCCCGCCGTCAGCGAGCGCCGAGAAGGCCGCGACCAGATGCGCCTCCAGATCGGTGAAGGGCGGATTGCAGACCGCGACGTCGAACCCGCCGGCGCCGGCCAAGAGATCCTGAACATGGCGGCCATCGACCCGCGACCGGGTCGCCGAGGCGAACAGGCCGTCGAGCAGATCGGCACGGCCGTCAGCCAGTTCGTTCAGGGTCAGGACACCGCCACAGGCCTCGGCCACGGCGGCGATCAGGCCGGTGCCCGCCGAGGGCTCGAGCACCTTATCGCCGGGCCGCACCTGAGCGGCCAGCACCACGAGCGCGGCCAGCTCCGGCGGCGTGGAGAACTGGTCGAGCGCGACCTGGTCCTCGCTACGACGGGAATGGGTCAGGCCGAGCGCACCAATGGTGGCCAGCAGGGCGGCGATGCCCGCGGGCGCATCCTCCAGTCGCGCGACTTGGGGGGCCAGACGGCGGATCTGCAGCACGGTCGCCGCCTCGATGGCCTCATAGGCGTCGCGCCAGTTCCACGCGCTCTCGGCGTCGGAGCCGCCAAAGCCGGTGGTCATGACGTTGGAAACCAGCTTGCGATCCAGCGGACGAGATCGGGCCAGCTGTGCCCCGAGCGCTCTGGCGGCGGCCAGAAGATTGGCGGCGCGGTCGCCGGCGCGCGGCACGGCGAACAGGGAGAGATTGGCTGCTGAGGCGGCGGTCATGGCCGAGGCTCCGATCACCTGGAGCGGCGGGCTCATCCCTCCGGTCCTCCAGGCTCGCCTCGACCGCCCTTTCTCCCACCTTCAAGACGAAGGCTCGCCGCGACGATGTCGCGACGGGCCCCGTCCTTCTCGCTCGCCCGATCAGGCGGCCGCGCCGAGCGCTTCCTCGCCCAGAGGCGTCACCTCGAACGCGCCGGCGCCGTCGTCCGATGGCGCCTGGTCCGCATCGTCATCCGGGGCGCCCGTTTCAGAGGTTGCGGTCGCATCCGCTTCGGGCGGCGTGGTCCAGGACAGGCTGGCCGGCGCCCAGACCTTCTCGGCGGCGTTCTCCTCGACCCAGGGGATGAGGTCCGACTTCTTCAGCAGGGCCGCCCGAACGTCCGCGCGGTCCATCTCCTCCAGCATCTTCAGCAGGAGGGGTTTGGAGTGGGACTTCAGGAACTCCGCATCGGGCGTCCAGTGTAAGGCGATGTCCGCCCCGCAGAGTTCGGCGAGTTCGGCCGCTTCGGCCCTGGCTGCACGGCGGATCAACGTCGTCCGCTCCTCGCGGAGATCGAGGGTCAGAGCGGTCAGTTCGGCCAGCAGAGCCATCTTGTCACCATGGGCGAGGGCGTGAATCCAGGCGATCACGGTTTGACCCGACGCCTCCCACGCGGCTCGCCGATCCTCGATCCGGCGCCACACATCTCCGTCGAGGCTGTCGATCACCCGCCCGCCTGCCGGCTTGAAAGCCGAAGCCGTCAAGGCGAGCGCCGCCTCGGAACGCTGGCCGTAGGTCCGGATGGCCACCTGACCGAACAGACGAGCGATCAAGGCCGTGAACGCGACGCCGGGATCATCGGCCAGGGAGCGGATCAGACCTCGCGTGGCCACGTCCGTTCGCACGGCGTGAAGGGAGTGGTTCACGCCTTCGGTTTCGGGCTCGGGGGTCTCGACCGAAGGCGGTTGATAGGTCGGCGCCGGCGCCACGCGCGAGGTCGCTTCCGTATCCTGGTCGTCCGCCTCCTCCTCGACCTCCGGTTCTTCGGGGGTGAAGCACTGGATCTCGATCCCCGTGCGCGCCGCCGGTCGCAACACGACGGTCGTCGCAGCGCGGCCCCCCCATCCTGCTTGGTCCATCGCCAATCGCGCCCGGATCATGGCGTCGATGGCCCTGTCGACCGGCTCGGCGTCGGTGGTCTCGGTGAGCACCTCCGTGACCGCCTCGGCAGCGGCGTTGAAGGCGTCGCGCTTGTCGCGATAGTACGCCATCTCGGCTGCGGGCAGCATGCCGCCGTAGACATAGCCGGCGGGTTCCAAGTCCTCGGGCAGGTCTGGCGTGGGACCCGCCGTGACGTGAACCGTGAGACCTTCGGCTTCATGGATCAGGGCGATTTCGCGGGCGCGCTTCGTCCAGACCTCGGTGAGGATGGACGGGTCCAGCAGAACGGGCGGCAACTCGCCGAAGAGGTCGGTCTCGGTCCGCCCCCCGGCGTGAGTATAGCGCTCCGGGCCGATCAGCGCGCAACGGGCGTCGCGGGCGGTCACGCGGCCCTCGTCGAGCCTTTCAGTCACGCGCCAGTCCTGGAAGCCGTGCCCCTCGAGGGTCATCCTCGCGAGCTCCGCCTGTTCGTCCGAGTCGTTCAGACGGGCGAGCAGGCGCGCCTGTCTCAGGTTCAACCGCCCGAGCCGCAGGGCCTGAAGCGCGACGTCCGGAAGCGAAGAGAGCGCCGCCAGTCGCTTCACATCGAGTTCCGCGTAGCCGAGCGCCTTGGCGATGGTCGGAACGCCGAGCTTGCCCTTCAGCATCCGTCCGATCGCGGTGATGACGTCGGCGACGTGTACGGGGACGGCGGTGTTCGTCAGCAGGACGGCTGCGGCCTGGCGGGCCGGATCGGTCTCGACGAAGACATCGACGAGGAAGCCGTCGTCGATACGGCCCTGTTCGACCAGCAATCGCAGGGCCAGCAGGCGACGACGCCCGTCGAGCGCCATGTGGGCCGCCTCCTTCTTCCGACCGGGTCGTACGGTCAGGGGCTGAAGCTGACCGGCGGCGAACAGGGTTTCCGCGAGAAGCGGAATGTCGTCGTCCGGCGGCTCGCCGAACCGGAGATTCTCCGGTGCGATGTCGAGGTCGCGCAGATGAACCAGCGGGCGACTGCGCGTCGAGGCGACCTGGAACGGGGTCGTGACGACGGCGACGGCGGTGGAACGGGTCATGAGGGCTCTCCTGCCGGAGGCGAGGCCCATCCCCGCCTTTCCGGCGCCCGGCGGCTCCCTTCCTTTCCCTCCGCCGGAGGTCGGGCGGCCTCGTTCCAGTCGCCGAAAGGGAGTGGGGGCAAGGCCAGCGTCGCCTCGACGCCTTCGCCCTCCAGGCGGTTCGCCAGCCTGTTGGCCGCCGCTTCTCCGGCCTCCCCTCGATCCCCGGCAATGACGACGGCGGAGACGCCGACGGGCGCACGCCAACGCGACAGATTGCCGGCGGACATGAGGGCCCAACCCGGCAGGCCGAAGCGCGCCATGGCCGACAAGGTGGTGACCACACCTTCCGCCACGAGCATTCGCGCCGCAGCAGGGCGAAGACGAACGGCCGAGCCGGGCAGGACGCGGCCGATCGTTTTGCGGGGGATCCGAAGGCCCGCCGCCAGTCGGCCATTCGCGGAGAGGTAGGTCAGTTCGACGGCTGTCAGGACGTTCGAGGGGCTTCTGATCCCCGCCATCATCGCGCGTCCGGTCCGTCGGCCCGGACGATAGATCGAAAGGGGCGCGCAGGGATGTTCGAGAAGGTTTGTGAGGTCGGGACGCCATGCGACGTGGCGTCCGACTAGATGGCGTCCGACCACGCCGGTCTGGACCGGGTCGACGCCGTCTTGCCACAGGGCGGTCGCCGCAGCCCGCCGTCGGGGATCGTCGATCGGGACTTCTGTCGTCGTTCCACGACCTTCGAGGAGAAGCCCGTCAGCGCTGATCAGCCGTCGACGCCGGAGATCGTCTCGCACCTCCCGCCAGTCCGCCGCGCCGAAGGTGTGGATCACGACACGGTCTCCGCTCAGGAGGAGCGAGACGGACCGATCAGTCGTCTTGTGACCGGGCGCCGGCACATTGGCGCGCAGCCCGTTCTGGTAGAGCTCGCCTC
>VFQN01008498.1_pt1 | contig 10363 bp, 16 predicted proteins | sample 3512371 | NCBI WGS metagenome assembly VFQN01 (sample SAMN10412370, study PRJNA504923) | tailings metagenome | isolation source: Replicate 2 from Balatoc abandoned mine | place: Philippines: Itogon, Benguet | collected 2017-08-28 | reverse complement strand
TGCAGGTGCACCTGCCCATCAAGCTGCTGGGGGACCTGGTGTTGCCGCGTACCCTACCTTTGGCCCTTAATACACAACCCTAATACGGTACACTCCCCACCCCGTGCAGGTGCACCTGCCCATCAAGCTGCTGGGGGACCTGGTGGTCTCCCTTGACACAGCGCACAGACAGGCCAAGGAGCGAGGGTGAGCGTTGCATCGAGTGCCGCGTGCTGCTGGTGCACGGCCTGCTACACACCACCCCATCCTCTAACCCCCACAACCCATACCTAACCCACATGCAGCACGTGGGGGTGAGCGTTGCATCGAGGGGCGGGGCACTTTGGATTTAGGGGTGCGGTAGCAAGCAAAGCACGGCCGGCACCACAGATTGCGAGACACTGTTGGCCTTACTGCCTACCGGTATGCCTGCTAGCTATGCTTTGCCGGCGACACGCCGCATGGATTTTAGGGCCAAAGCTTCCAGCAACCACGCCTCACACAACACTCATACCTTCCACCCACGCGGAGCACGTCCCTGCTAAATGAATGCCACGTGCTGCTGGTGCACGGCCTGCTGCACACCATCCCACCCGCTAACCCACACACCCAACACCGCTAACCCACGCGCAGCACGTCCCTGCTGGACGAGTGCCGCGTGCTGCTGGTGCACGGCCTGCTGCACCTGTGCGGCTGGGACCACGAGCAGGGCGCCGCACAGCACGAGGCCATGGCGGCGGAGGAGCGGCACGTGCTGGGGCAGCTGGGCTGGTCGGGCGTGGGCCTCATCACGGGGGCTGAGGAGCTGGAGCTCAGGAGACAGCAGCAGCAGCAGCAGCAGCAGCAGGAGGAGGAGAAGGGGCAAGGGAAGGGGGAGGAGGCGGGGCATGGGGACGAGGTTGAGGGCGGGAGGAGGAAGGGGGCTGGGGCGGGGGGTGCGGGTGAGGGGGCGGGGTTCCTGTGGCGGCTGGCTGCCGGGGAGGAGGTGGGGGAGAAGAAAGGGGCAGGGGGGGAGAGGAAGGGCGCAGGGGCAAGGGGGGATAGGAGTGGGGGCAGGGAGCAGTGGGAGGGGAGGCGGGAGGGCGGGGGGAAGCAGCAGGGGGCGGAAGGCAGGGGGCGGGAGAGGCAGCAAGGTGGCGGGCGGGATGGGCGAGATGGGGGGGATGGACGGGGAGGACGCGGCGGTGGGGGCAGGGAGGCGGCGGCGGAGAGGGGCCCGCGGCGCGGTGGCGGTGGCGGCGGCGGCGGCGGCGGCGGCGGCGGCGGCGGCGGCGGAGGCCGTGGCCGCGGCGGGCGCGCGGGAGCTGTGGCGGCGGGGCCGGTTGGCGCGGCTGGGTGCCTGGGAGGGGCGCCGCGGGGGGCGGGCGTGTCGTACGGCCTTGGCAACGGTATTAGTAACGGACCTGGTGTGCGGCGGTTGTACGGTGGCGTGACGGCGGTGCGGGCGGCGGCGGCGGGGTGGCCGGCGGCGCGACGGCTGGGTGCCTGGGAGGGGCAGGCGGTGAGGGGGCTAGTGCCGGCGGCGGCGGCGGCTGGCGGGGAAAGCGACGCGGCGTCGGAAAGCAGCAGCAGCATGTCAGCACCTACGAGCATCAGCACAATGAGTAGCAGCGCATCTGGGGGCAGCACGCCGCGTCGCAGGCGGCGGAGCGAGATCCAGATCGTGGCCCTGGACCTAGGTGGGTTAGCGGTGGGCGGGTAGGCGTGGACTCACCGCGCGTGCAGGCATGTGCCAGCGGACCCTTGCGATGACATACACGGTACGGTCCCAAGCGCTGATGGCATCCCAGCGCAGACAGTCTGCTGGTATTCTGCCGCAGGCTTGCACCTACACACATGCCAACCTGCTGTTCAGTATCACCAGCAACTGATAGCAATATTGGGATGCGCCGTATTGGGTGCAGGACCGTTGGCGCCTTCCAACACACCCGCACGGATGGATGCAAATGCACAATGGCTTAATTGCAAGTGAGGGCAAAATGGGGTGGGTGCGCCATCAGATCATGTGAAAGATTTCATTTATCGTGGGACAGGCAAAAGCCTGCGCAAAAACAGTGATATGCCCTATCGCGCGGTGAGTGAAGCACTGATCTCTTTAGTAAAAGGCGAAAGAGATATGAGGATGCATTCACCGCAGGGCTCAATATCTAAAATAATATCCTAATATGGGACCCCCGTGACAGCTTTTCAACCAACGCTCGCGGCGCAGCGATGGTGGGCAGCGCCATTGTTGGGGCGAAATGGCAGACTCACCGGCCAGGCTGGACATCATCGTATGTAGTGTGTCACTCATGACCTGACTGGATGCTTGGCAGCAGGGCAGTAGCTTGGTGGGCAGCGCGTTCGCGCGTTCCGACTCCCTCAGCATGGAGTACCTAACGAGTCGGCGCACATGTTACACAAAACTCTGGCCCCTTACCCCCAGACGGCACGCTGCAGGACAGCCGCTCCCGCGTGCTTCCCAATATACAGTGTATCACGATGCAGTGTATTATGACACCGTACCTTACCTCTTCTGCCCCCCGTCAGACGGCACGCTGCTGGACAGCCGCTCCCGCGTGCTGCCCTGCTCCGCAGCCGCCATCCGCGCGGCGGCAGCGGCGGGCGTCACAGTGGTGGCGGCCACGGGCAAGGCGCGGCCGGCGGCGCTGGCGGCGGCGGCGGCGGCGGGGCTGCAGGGCCCGGGGCTGCTGGTGTGGCCGCAGGGGCCGGGCGTGTTCCTGCAGGTGCGTGTGTATTAGCAACTAAGGTACCCCGGGCTGCCGGAACCGGTACTGCCGGGTCGTGAAACGTTTACCTTTCTAGGTCATAGGCTTCTCGCGGTTCTGATCGGTCCAGGTGGTACTGCCCTGAGCTTGCTGGAGTGGGGACACCGTTTGCGATGGAGTGCGGAAAAGGAGTGTAGGGCCCCGGTGTGATCCTGCTGTGGGCTACTCCACAAGGCTGCAAACATTAGCACGCTCCCTCGCCCGCTTCTTCCCCTGTATATGCTTTCACCCCGTGGCCTGGCTGTGCGTGCACACCTCTGCGCGGCTGCCTGCAGGCGTTGGGCACACCTGTTGCGTGGGTTAATCCACGGCGTTATTGATAGTCCCCATCCTACTACGGTACCACCGTGTCTGTGCCCCACCCCCAGGGCCTGGCGGTGCACGGCCGTGGTGGTGAGGCGCTGTCGGACGCCCAGCTGCCCTCAGCCGTGGTGCGGGCCGCGTTCGAGTGAGTGTGCACATGAGAATTGGAATGGTCATGGGGAAACGCGTGCAGGGGTTGTTGGCGTAGGGAAGCTGTCAGGGCAGACAGCATTTGTGTATCAAACGTGGTGAGCAATAAGCGAACAAACGAACAAACGGACGGACGTGGGCATGTAGACCAGCACCAATCAGGGGAATCGGACCTTCCCCTTTAGCCCGTCCCAACTGCAAGGGGTAGCCTGGCAGTGCACCCCTCGGCCCGTGTTGCCCCTGCCTGTCATGTGCGCCGGCCTATGCACCCCCCGCCTGTCCCACGTGCTCGGAGTGCGGTCGCGGCATCTGTATGCAGATGCCACCTGCTTGCATGGCCGCACAAGCTAGTATATGGTACTGTACGACACCGCTACCGCCGGCGCCCATGCCGTCCCCCTTGCCGTACAGCTACGCGTCGCGCGAGGGCCTCAGCCTGTGCGCCTTCCTGGGCGACACGTGTGCCACCCTGGAGCTGACGCCGCAGCTGAGGGAGCTGCACACCACATACTACGAGCCGCTGGCGGAGGTGGGAGCTGTCAGCGCCGTTATTATACTATCACAATTCAAAACTACTGGTGCAAGTGGGGGCAGCTGCACACTGCACGCTACGTACAATGAGCCGCTGCGGCGCTGGCCGAGGTGGGAGGCGTTAGAGCTCATGAGTTGTACCGAGGCTTGGTGCCGTACATCGGTAGGTGTACTGTCCAGTGAGCAGCTGCACGCAACGTACCACCAGGTGTTGGCGCGGCGGGGCCCCCGAGCTGTCAGCCGCACAGGCAAGGACTACGGCAAAGCAGGCGAGAGCCCAAACGGTCCCAGCCTCCATGCTCTACTGCGCTCGCTCCCCGCCCTCGAGCACACCTCGGACTCCAATTAGTGCGACGGACTACGCCGATACCCCCACTATCGACCCACCGGCACAACCCTACACCTCGCGCCCCTACACCCACGCGCCCGCAGGTCCTGCCCTCCACGTCTGCGCTGCTGTCCGGCCCGCCCGTGCGCAAGCTGCTCTTCATGGCGGACGCGCCCACCATCTCCTCCGCCGTACTGCCGTACTGGCGGGAGGCGCTGGAGGACCAGGCGGCGGAGGTCATGCAGGTGGGCGGGCGAAGGCCAAGGGTGGTCGAGCGGGCCCCCGCATCATGGTTTCCGTGGGCTTGCGGTCCTTGTTATTGCCCCAGGGCCTGCCATGCATGAAAAACTCAACGAAAGTGCTGGCGCGTTGCGCTTGCTCCTCCCACTGAGGCCAAGGGCTTGCTGCATGCAAAGCGTTCCGCTAAAGCGCTACTGTATATCACCGATCCTCACGTTCTTTCCTTATCCAATATCGCTATCCATGTATCCAACCAAACCGCACGCCGTGCCCAACATGCTGAAGCTGGCTGGAGATCGTGTCACAGCCCAAGACATAAGACACCTTGTTCATATTTTATTTTCTCCCACAACCCGCAGGCCGTCCCCAACATGCTGGAGATTGTGCCCTCGGGCGTCAACAAGTGGGGCGGCCTGCAGCTGCTGCTGGACCACCTGGGCTTGCCGCCCTCTGCGCTGATGGCGGTTGGCGACGGAGGCAACGACCTGGACATGGTGGCGGGCGCGGGGGTGGGCGTGGCCATGGGGAACGCCGTACAGGTGGGTGGTTGCCGCTCAGGTGGGGGACCGCGGCAACGGCAGGGACATGGTGGCGGGCGCAGGGGTGGGCGTGGCCATGGGGAACGCCGTATAGGTGGGTTGGTTGCCGTACAGGTGGGGGACCGCGGCGGGTGGGCGTGGCCATGGAGAACGCCGTATAGGTGGGCGTGAATTGCCGTTACACAGTTTAAACAACTGTCTCCCATTTGAGTAAGGTCTTGCCTGGTCCGCTTCCAACCCTGCCTTACTGTTGCATGGCCTTGTCTCTCCCAAGCTTGCCAGGTACCAACTGCCAGAGATGTCCAAGGGCGACAGTAGTAACCAAACATCTGCGCACCCCTATGCAAAGGAGGTGAAGGCTGTGGCGGCACATGCTAAGATTATTAATTTCACTGTTGTTAATATTATTGTATCATTATCACAGACGTCTGCGCACCCCTATCCGTACAGGAGGTTAAGGCTGTGGCGGGTGCCGTGGTGGCGAGCCACGACGATGGCGGCGTAGCGGAGGCATTCGAGCGCTTCGTGCTGTGAGGGGGGCAGAGGGCCGTCCTTGAGTGGCGGTAGACGGCGCGACAATTGTTTCCAGCGGGTTACGCAGGTGGTATTCTTGGAGCTACCGGCACGGGGGTTTCCACAGAGCGGGTGGTGTGTTGCGGCTAACAGTCCGGGAACGAGTAGAGGCCTGTGGCGAACAACGGTAGCAGCAGATATCTAACTAGGCAACCAACGTGGAACGCAACGTACATGCTTGCCGGCGGAGGGGGCTGGAATGGTTACGGCTGAGCGGCTGTGCATGGGGCATGTGGGAGGAGTCCTACCAACCATGGGGTGAATGAGGAGCAGCACGTGTATTACAATGGCAGTACCTGTCGTACTGTCGCACTGGAGGCTTGGCATGAATGGAGCGTGGCGGTGACGTGTGCTGTTTGTGCTGTGGGGTTACGCTTGAAGCGCTGGAAGACAGTGCTAGGGTCAGGTAGGGCCAAGGCAGCGCCGCGCTGTGGGTCCGCACCCATGAGCCACCGCACACGGGGCGTCGTTGCCTAGGTTTGCGAAGGGTTACCCCCACGGGGAACTCCTTCCAGTGGGGGCGTCGTCGTCCACATTTACCGGTGGAGTACCACTGACCGGCAAAGGTCTCCTTTGCGCTTGATGTACATATCACTGTAAGGCTTTCAGGATACCTGCCACGTGCCGTGCTCGTGTACAAGGATTCCCTGGCACATCATGCGGGGGCTAGGCGTTGCATCACGAATCAGATGGGCCAGGTCAGGCCAGGTCAAGTTTGGTGCCCAACTCCCCTCTGGCCTCTGCTCCCCTGGTGCCCAATTCAAGGCTCCTATCTTATTTCATTTTCTCGAAAAACATCCCTAGGTGGCTGGGCTCATCTTACGATGGGGAGGGCGTTTGGGGACGGGAGATGCACCAATAGGTGCAGCACAATGAGAGCAGCACATTGCACGCACTTACCGGTACACCATCAGGTGAATTAATTAAGGGCCTGGTCAAGGCGGTCAAAGTTGCTCCAAACGAAAAATATGAGTTTTTCCCCAGGAAGATAGGAGCCTTGTGCCCAATGTGCCAAAGTGGGCAGGACATCAAAGCCCCGAAGTGGACCAAGACTGCTGAGTGTACACCGGTTGCCACAACGTCACCCCTGCAAGTGCAGAAGGATGCATACGGTACTGGTAGCCGGTCCAACCAGGTCCAGTGTAGAATGAACCCAACGTGTTCCAAGAGCACAAACTACAACTCAAGCAGGGAACGGCTGGGCGCTGGGCCTATCGCACGAACAGGCCACAGCTAAGGGAACAGGGAACTGGGAATGGGCTCTGGGCCTGTTACACAGGGCCCGGCGTTTTTTGCTGTACAGGCACGTGGAAACGCGTCAGCGTAGGGTACGGATATCCACAGCCCCGCCGTCACATTGGCCCCTCACCGATTGTAACCGATACGGCTACCCCTGCTCCTGATAAACACGCTGTCCTTCCTCCAACCACCTTTCATCCCGCGACACACTGCGCGCCCAGCATGTTATTAGAGGCAGGAGTGCACCATGCATAAGCAACTAGAACGCGAAACCATCCACCGCGTGCACATCTGCATCAGCGCCAACGCTGCACTATTACTCCACCCTCCTACGCTTGCAGCCTCTCCGGACGGCCGCCCACAACCACACCGTTCCCTGTTTGCCGCAACATTACACCTGTAAGTGCAGAAGTTGACATACTGGTATCCTACCCAGTGTGAATTTCCACATCTAAGCACACAGCACCTTCCGGGCTGCCCAAAAGCCTGCATGCCCCACCCAACACCCAAGGCCACCCATTGCCACCACCACCATCCCTTTTCCCACATCTAATCACCCAGCACCGTCTGGCCTGCTTACCAGCATGCATGCCCGCACCCAACCGCCCCCACACCCAGCACCTACGGGCATCCCCATCGCCATCACCACCACGCATCGGCCGGTGAAGGGCCTGCTGCCGCCGCCTCCACCGGTGCTGTTGCTGCCGCTGTTGCCGTACCCACACCGGGCACCCCCTGCTGCTGCTGCTGCTCGCCCCGCAGCACGGCCATCAGCCACGGGTGGTCCAGCGCCTCCAGCGGCGAGGGCCGCTTGGCAGGGTCCTCGTCCACCATGGACGCGATCAGGTCCCGTAGCCCAGCGGGCACGCACTCGGGGAGGTCCTCCTCCCAACGCACATACCGCTCCCACGACACCATCCGGTCATACCACACGGCACACAGCGCCAGCACCCTTGCCACCGAGTGCATGTCCGTCTTCAGTGTCACTGGGTAGCTGCAGGGGCGGTTGAACAGCTTGGCCAACATCTCCGGCGCGCAATAGCCCAGGGAGCCCGCAGCGTGATGCAACACGCCCGACGCGTCCGCAGCGCACGCCACCCCCGGGTCGCCCAGGCGGCAGCTGCCGTCCGCCATGACGAAGACGTTGTCCGGCTTGACGTCGCAGTGGGCGTAGCCTTGGCGGTTCATGTGTGTTAGCGCAGAGAGCAGCACGTAGGCCACCTCCGCCACACGCATCTCGGGCAGCAGCAGGCCTTCGCGCTTGCCCCGTTGGCAACGGGGCCTGGCCACCACGGCGGCTTCCTGCGGGCGCAGGGCGGGCCGCAAGGAGCAGCTAGGTCAGGGGCTGCGAGGGAGCACCAGCGTACGGCAGCGCACAAGCGTGGCTCGCCCGCGTCTTAGGTTATGTGCATGAGTGCACGCATGGCAACTGGCTCCTTAGATCTGCTTCATGACGTGTTATTGGCGGCGTGTTTTCCAGCAATTTAGGTGACGCGCATGGGCGCACGGTGGCAACTGGCCACTGAAGCGTCAGGGTACGTGCATGGGGCTGCGCTGACCGCTACCTCCTAGGACCCGCTTGACGAACTGCTTTTGGTGGCGTGGCGCGCCAGCACTTCATGGTACGTGCATGAATGCACGCATGGCAACGGGCCACGGCGCCCCCACGACAAGCAAGCCACCGCCCCGCTCACCAGCTCCTTCGTGAGGTTCCCCTCCGCCAGCTCCATGAACACCTGGTACTTCTCCTGCGGCTGGCCCAGCTCCTCCTGGGGAAGGTAGTCGAACGTGCTGCCGTACAGCTGGAGCGCGTGCGGGCTCCCCTGCATGGCCTCCATACCGTCCACCTCCCGCCGCGCGATGCGCAGCAGGTGCTCCGGGTGCTCAGGCATGGCCAGAGACTTGACGGCCATGCGCTGGGTTGCCCCGTCGGGAAGCTCAACGGCGGCATGGGTCACGATTCCGTAGGCGCCACTGCCAAGCCAGCCTATGACTGTGTGTTGGCGCAGGTCGACGCCGCGGTACCAGGGCTGCTGAGCCTGCAGCAGCACGGGCAAGGAAGGAGTGCAATCAGGGCGAGTAGGTCATGGTCGTTGGAGGTGGGCCGGTGGGTTGGGTGCCGTGGGTGAGGTGTCATGGGCGCGGTGCCGCCACTGCAAGGCAGGTCGGGAAGGGAATGCATCGGCGCGCTTGCGTGCCCTCTGCTATCGGGCACACGCTGAAAGCCTCTGTACGGCACTGTGCGTCCAGCTCTGACTGCGGGGCACGGCCTCACACGGCATCAGCATACAGGTTGCAGCGCACACACGCGTTGGTGAGACCCACCTCGCCTGTGCACGCTGCGGCGTGCTGCCGAATCGAGCACGGGCTGTCATGCAGCTCTGGGCGCGAAGAGGGGCCCTGGCACGCATCGACTGGCAACGGCTTGGCGTCCTGGACGTCGCTGCTCGCGCCAGGCAGGCTGCTTGTCGCACTAGGGCCGTTGCTGTTGCCGACGCTGCTGCTGCCGCTGCTGCTGCTGCGGATGTCGACAACGGTTCTGTGGTCATCCTCCCAGCAGGTGGGTGCGGAATGAGCCGAAGCGCCGGAAGGGCATGGCTCTCCGTGCGTTGAGCCAGCAGCCGCAGCGGCCTGGAGGCAACAGGACAGAGGGACGCACGCTTCGTGAAGGGCTGTAGCGCAGGGCGGCACGCGAGGGTAAGCCAGCTTGCGACGAAGCACACCCTGCGTCACATCGAGCATGGTTACAAGAGGGGAAACTTGCAGGCAAGCAGATGGGAAGGGATGTGTGGAGGATGCTCTTCCGAACCTGCCCTCGTCGAGCATCAGCCAGCCGGGTGAACAGCGCCGCCACCTCCAACGCTGTCATACCAGCGTATTCGTTTGCAGTATTGTCGGATAGGATGCTGCCTCGCGCGCTCCAGGCACCTGAGATGCACTTATGCGAGCCGAACATGCCAAGCATCGCGGCAATGGACATGCTCTCAGCGTGAATTAGTAGATGGTCTCATTCGACGGTGAGTTGAAACGGCCCTCAAATGCTGCTTGAGCTTGAGCTTGAGCTGGCTTGGGAGTACACAAGTAACTCCTTGGGTTACAACGGGGTGAGGACCGTGATATTGCAGTTGTTGCAGTCTATTATGGTATGTGAAAAAGGGGTCGTTGCGGAGAAGGTCGCCCTCCAGTAGGCAGTAGCAATGAAGGGCCAACCAATTTCGTAGCTAACCGCTTCTCCATATGCGGCACACTAGTCATGCACTTCTGTCAGCTCTGCTGTATGTAGCTCAGTGTATTCAGGGGTGGTGAGTCTTGCTTGATGGATCCGGCTGGCTGACAATCCATGTCCAAGCGCCCCACCAAATTGGCCACTTACAGGGTAACGCTGTGAGTGGAGTCCAGAAGACCATCAATCATTGAGTGCATGTGCATACCACTATAAGCCATGCCGCGAGTTGCTGGAAAGGTGGGAAGGACCAGGTGGGCTACCCTGCCCGCGTGCTTCCCTGCCTGTCCCCACGCAGTAGCCTTGAAGGCGCACCCTTCTCTGTTAGGGAGGCATGTGGGAGGGAGGGCCGCAGGACGAGATGGACGAGCAGCACGTGTAGTTGGCTGGCAGTACGGTACTTGTCATGCCTTTTGTACGCGATCTGTTCGTGCTGTTGGCGTGCCCCTGCCACGCCTATAGTGTTCACGTTCTGACACTTTTGTGACTA
>VFQN01008496.1_pt1 | contig 10365 bp, 13 predicted proteins | sample 3512371 | NCBI WGS metagenome assembly VFQN01 (sample SAMN10412370, study PRJNA504923) | tailings metagenome | isolation source: Replicate 2 from Balatoc abandoned mine | place: Philippines: Itogon, Benguet | collected 2017-08-28 | reverse complement strand
CCGAGCGGGTGTGTGTCGGCAATGCGCACGGCGGCGGAAAGCGCGGGTGCTGCTAGGAAGGCTTGTGGTAGCGAGAGGATGCATCACGACAAGTCAGCACGGCAAGACAGCAATTTCAACGCTACAGTATGACCGGGATGCGAGCCGAGCATGGGTTGCTCTCTCTGCCAGACAACGGTTGCACGGCGGTGGGACAGGAGGCAAACGGGCTATACAGGGCTACCTCTGCCTAGAACGCAGCGGCAGCCTCCTCCCAGCACCGCATGCCTGACGCTCACCCAGCCACCAGCCCACCACTACCCCGCACCCACGGCAGCACGCCACTAGCTCTCACCTACTTGCCCCAGCATCCATCTCTCATCCACTTGCCCCATCACCCAGCGACTCTCGTTGCCATTCACGTGACACTCGTCAGCCCCTGCCCCGCCGCCAGTTCCCGCCCCCGCCAGCCCGCCCCGCCCCCAGCCCCCGCAGCTCACCTCGCCGTTCATCTTGGCCACGTCCACGGGGGTCTGCTTGGCGTCGTTCTCGGGGTTCAGCTCGGCGCCGGCGGCCAGCAGCGCCCTGGCAATGGCCAGCCGCCCGTAACCTGGCCGGAGCAAGGCAGGAGCGCAGGACTTGTGAGGCAGAGATGCTCGGGGTGCAGCACGCGAACCGTTAGGGTACCGTGGTGTGCAAGCCCTTCACTGTAAGGTTGCAGCCCCCGCAACCCGGACCCACCCGCGGCGTAGTGCATGAGGGTGTTCTTCTTGGGGTCGCGGAACGACAGGTCGCCGCCCTTGGCGATGAGCAGCTTGACCACCTCCAGGCGGTTGAAGCCAACCGCCACGCCCAGCGCCGAGATGCCGCGCTCGTTCTGTGCACATGGGGGACAGCCGGGGCGCGGCGTATAAGCCTTAGCTGCCATAAGTAACGGAGTTAGGTGCGAGATCAGGGCGGGATGCCGCGCTCGTTCTGTGCGGACGAGGCATCCGGATCAAAGCTCAGCAGCTGTTTAGAGCCGCTACCGGTGCAACGATGTGTGTCACGTCAAGGGCCCACAGCGTTAGCTGCCAGTAACTGAGTTACGTGGTATAAGGTGCAAGGTACCGGCCTGACAGCGGCAGGGCACCATCCTAGGCTTTGACGCGCACAGGAAGGACGACACAAACACGGCTCAAACACTAGCATGCGCTTTGTTGCTCACCAGCGCGTTGACGTCCGCCCCCTCCTCGACGAAGCGCGTGGCCGCCTCCACGTCCCCGAACTTGGCCGCGTCGTGCAGGTTGGCGATCTGCAGGCAAAAGGTGTGTGCCAGGCCGCAAGAGGATCAATTGCTGAGCAGGCGCAGTGGCGTAGCAGATAGGGGCATGTGGAGCCCTCAGCTGGCTCTGAGCGTCGCCTCTCTGTAACCCTCCTGTCTGAGCGAATGGCCCCGCCAGGCCTTCTCCGCACGGCAGTGCAAGGCCATGCCCCCTGGCACCCCTGCCTTCACATGCGCCCACCCCTATATCCCGAGCCCTGCCCCGACTCACCTTGGCCTTGGAGGCAGCGCCGTCCGCCGCGGGCGCCGCCGGCGCGGCCGCCGCCGCGGAGGGGTCCTGGCCCGGGCCCAGGTTGAGGGCGCGCAGCTTCTGGCTGATCTTGAGCATCAGCTCCGTGTCGTCCCAGTACCTGCGTGTCGTACACGTGTACAACACACGCACGCACGGCTCAGCGAAGGTACGGGGCAAGCCCACTCCCTGGAGGCTGCGCCGCGAACGCGAAGCCCTGGCAGGCGCACAGCCGGTGCTAAGGGTATGTATAGAAAGCCCGCAGACTGTGCCGTACGGCACGGTTGGTCCTCGCCTCCCCGGCCCTGTACAGTGATGCCCACGTTGCTACCTCCCTTCTCCCCTCTTCCCTGCACTCACTTCTGCATGGCGGAGGCGCCGTTGGTCTTCATGTCCTCAAACACTGCGGGAGGAAGGGTGTAATGGTCAGACACCGCGTAGGCCCCCGAAGGCTTAACCGCTGCATTTTGCGGCACCAGTCAGGCTCCCGTAGGTCGAGGCTTCCGTGGGCAAAGGCAGCCCGACTGGTTGACCAGCCGGGGATGTACGGTACCCCGGCTCTTGCTACCTTCGCACTGCCACGGCAAGGGAACCGCTCCAATCCAACAACCTTTCAGGCCCAACACTTGCGCAACTGCCGACTGACGCTTAGTGCCCAGTGTTACCATGCACCTCCTGACACTCCTACAATGCATGAAGTACCAAGCCCCCAACAGCTGCATCCCGGAGTGCACGGAGCATACCCACGCGGTACTACATCAGCAAGAGGCTCACCGTCCTTGAGCTCCGGGTCGTCCTTGAGCACCGACAGGCGCTCCATCATGGCGGCGTCTTGTTGGGGGGCCTGCGGCGCACGGGTGGACCCGGGTCTGTAGCTATGATGGTGGTCCACAGGGAGGAGCGGTGGGTAATGCCGAAAGGCATCTGGGTTGTTTGAGCATGGGCAGGCAAAGGTCGTCACACGCCTTGCCTATGTGTGTTGCGTGTTGGGTGAGCAGGAATGGGTGTCAGAGCCCACGCAGCTGTGAGCTCAGGCGAGGCGAAGGGTGTGAGCCAGCTGGAATGCACAATGTGGGTCAGGCTGAAGGCAGCAACCTACTGGCATATGATAGGGTTGCCACCTGCTGCCGACTGGTGCACGAGAGTTCCGTGCACCAACTCGCTCTTCACACCCACCATCATGTTGGTGAAGGCGTTGGCCATGCCGGGGTTTCGGAGCATCATCTGCGCCTGGTCGTACGCAGCCTTGGCGGCAGCCGGGTTGGACTTGAGGTACTGAACCAGCATCTGTTGCCCAGCACATGTGCACACAAGGGTGTGTGTGTTCACTGGTTGATCATGGTGCACACGACAGGACAGCCAGGCGGCACGCTAGTGTGGCCTCTACGAGCGGCTGCCACCAGATGTGATAGCTGCAGCTCAGGACATCTGCATTGAGATGGAAGTGCACACCTAAACTGCGCACCTGGGCTTGGGCAGGGGGCATGCCCGGAGGAATCTTGATGGGCACCTGGGAGCGGCAAAGAGGTGGAAGGAGCGGGCGCAGCGGGTATGCAAGGCGCTCAGTGCGCGCGGCAGGAGACGAGTGTTCCTAAGCGATGTCACATGCTTGAGATGTCCGATGGGCACGTAAGCCAACGAACCGCGCACTCTTTCCTCGGCTCGCTTGCGGGGCCATCGGAGTGCCGTGGTACACAGTGGACGCAGGCGGTTTGCAGCGTCTCACCTCAGTCCCGTCTTCAAGCGTCACGTTGACAGAGTCCAGAATTGGAAGAGACTTGGTATGGTGCGCAGCGGCTGTGCGCTTGCCCGCTGCCTTCCGCGCCGGGAGTGCAGGTGCCTTTCCACCGGCCATCTTATCGCTAAAACAGTAGGAGAACAAGGCTCAACAATATGGGTATCACGCGATGCAAGCTTGTTTGCAGGGTGTTGTCACTTGGTTGTGCAAGTGAGGGTCTCGCACTTCACGATGTTGCGTCTTTGAATGTTGAGCAACGTATGGATGATGACGATGCACTAAAGTTGCCCAGGCACTGATTGAAGTTTCGCGTCTTCTACAGTTGCCTGTACGGCACACCGAGTATCTCACTGAACGAGCACCCTTCCAACCAGAACAAAACAGAAAACAGTAGTAGAAACGCTTTACAATGCAACACAAATCAGGCTGGCCCCAGATCTGTCAGCGTGTGTGTGCTAGCGGCGGTGCTAGTTGACCAGGCAGTTAGGCTCAACCCCTACTGGATCTAGCGGTAGATCTACTGGCTAGCTGGCTACGTTCAGCAGCTGACGCAACTGAGAAGCACGACATGGGCCATGTTGACTGTGGGCTTGGTTGCTGGGCATTACTTCTCTATGGGCGCTTCTACACCTGCTTCCGTAACGACGTACACGTGGCCAGGGGAGGTAGCAGGGAACGCAGGGGGACCCACGCATGTGACCCTGTGATCAGAAAACATCTTTGATGTTCAGAAACTGCGTGCAATGGTGCCTGCATACGCCGCCTTCCCCCTGGAGCGGTAGGGGGCTACCATGGCGCCATGCCTATTGCCCATGCCAAACATGTAATCAGCCCGGAAACAATTTACAGTAAGCACTCCGTGCCTGTTACAACCCAGGTCATGCGGCCTGTTGTGGCCCCCTTACGCCGTGCACAGCACAACTACGTGCATGGCAGGCGTTACTGGCACATTGCATTCCTTCGCTGCGGCACGGCCAATGGGACGCGTCCAGCTATATCCGGCTATATGCACGTAGCCTGGCAGCGTCACTGTGCCCTGCACCCGCACCGTATGCCTGGACGGTGATAGACTGTTAACTGCTAGCACATTGATCCTGTGCACCTAAAAAGGGCTCTGGCCACTTGACCCCGCACGCTGGCCGCAGTGTGCCGTACAATGCGACCTTTCCCGCCACCAACTACAAGTACGCCAGTACTTGAGTCATCTTGTTCGCGCACGCAGTTAAGCCCCCAAAATATCTTCGTCCTGCAGTATGATCAGTGAAACTTCTACAATATATTCCGGGATGATATGAATGGAGCGCCACGCATGGTATTTTTGTATGACATTGGGACGCCAAGCCTACACGAGGGCACGACAGCACACGCGCGCAATGTGGTTAAAAACTGCTTCCCTCTCTTGTCACAGCTGGGTCACCACAGCCATTCGCTTCACAGCACCACCCACAGACTGATGTCGCATCCCCACGAACAGTCTTGTGATCATGTCCACCAGTACTGACCACTGATGGGCCTGTCAGAAGACCCCTCCCCCTCAGCGGTCGTAGCTGGGAGCCCGCTCTGCCCGGCGGTCCCCAGGGCTGCGGCTGCGAGGACTGCGGCTGCGGCCGCGCACAGGCCCAGGCGAGGGCCGGCGCGCGGGGCTGCGGCTGCGGCCGCGCACAGGCCCAGGCGAGGGCCGGCGCGCGGGGCTGCGGCTGCGGCCGCGCACAGGCCCAGGCGAGGGCCGGCGCGCGGGGCTGCGGCTGCGGCCGCGCACAGGGCCAGGCGAGGGCCGGCGTGCAGGGCTGCGGCTGCGGCCGCGGGCGGGGGCCGGCGAAGCCCGTCTCGGGGGGCTGCGGCTGCGGCCGCGTGCGGGGCCCGGCGAATTGCGGCCGCGGGGGCTGCGGCCGCGGGCAGGCGGCGGCGAGGCCCTCCGCGGGGGGCTGCGGCTGCGGCCGCGGGCCGGGGGCGGCGAGGCCCGGCGGTCGTACCGGGGGCTGCCGCGGTCCGGGGAGCGGCGGCGCACGGGCGAGCGAGAGCGAGACCGCGACCTGCAGCATGGGGTGGGAGATGCAGTACAAAGCGTGTTCCAGTCGGAGGGTTTGGATGTCGTTGCGTCCGGGTAAGCACAATCTTGTACGAAGGCTGTGAAGGGACGTGGCAGATGAGGGGATAACTGGTGGTAGGTGCGGCATTTGAGCATAACCCACCTGGCGCGGTGGCTCCCGCGGTCCCGGTCGTTGTAGTCGGCCACGCGCACGTTGGGGTCCTCGTTCTGAGGGGTACACGCAAAACGCGAGGAAACCGTGTGAGGTGTCAGGGAATCGTGTCAGGTGTCCGGTGTCGTTATGAGGGGAGAGCAATGCACATGGCTTGACGATGGCTGCTTCGCATGCAATGCTCTGAGTTTTAAGCTGAGACAACTACCCGAGCATGCGATACGCTTGCTGAGTTGCCAGGCTGATCTGCAAGAGTGCTGGCGGCTCCGTAGGACTCCCGTTACCCCAAACCGCGAGACAAATCGCCCTGACCCCCTGTGTGCATGCACCACGAGCATTCCCCACGGCTCCAATTCCTCGAGCGCACTGCAACTATGACAGCTGCAGCCAGGAGCACGGCATGCTTGGCAAGCAACGGCCAACCCAATGAGGCACCCACCCACCTGCACATACTCGATGGCGATGGTGCGGCCATCGAGCTGCTGGCCGTTGGCGCGGTCCATGGCGCGGATCGCGGTCTCGATGTCGGCGACTAACGGAATGGGCGCCAAAGGGCAAAGTGGCAAGGCAGGAGGGCATACGTCAGGGCCACACTGATGTCCAAAGTCGGCACGCCAGGCGTTGGCGACATGAGCACGTACTATACCGTATCTTAAGCAATGCACCTTGCCCCGGGATGCTGACAGGTGTTGAGGGTCTGGGGCAGGCGGCAAAGGACGCAGCGGCGTATTGGTCACCCACTACAGATCTCCAAACCAGGTCTAAGCCCCGCCCAACAGCGCCCCCGCTGCCCTCACATGCCACGAAGGCGTAGTTCTTCTTAATCTGAACGCGGACCAGGCGCCCGTAGCGCGAAAAGAAGTTCTCACTGCGAGCACAAGCAGGCAGCGCAAGGCCCATGTCAACGCCACGAGCGTCGCATGTCGTGTACAGGACAACGCACATCAGGGGCTGCATGCCCGAGAGTCAGATGATATGGCAGATCAGGTGCACAACGACAGCCGGCTAGCTGCAAACGACAGCCAGGATTCGGATGCATGCGCACTGCACGCCAGCAACAACCCACATGTCGCGCTCGGTGGTGCGGCGGACGTCCTGCAAGCAAGGCCGGTGGGCAAGAAAGGGGGATGCCGGCACGCCTGAAGTCTCTGCAGACCTGATTCCTACGTGCGGTGGACGACCGCTAATATGGATGTTGCGGTCGCAGTCAGGTGTGGCCGTTGTCGCCAGTTGAGGGAGCAGGGCTGTAAGAAGCATTCCAGTCCTACTGCGCTGCCGGCGTGATGCCAGCTGGCGACAGCCGTAGCCCCAGGGACTTACGAAGTTGACCACGAACAGGGTGCGCGAGGGCCGGGCGTCTCGCTTGCGCTCGGCCTCCGATTTCTGCAACACGGAACGCATCGGGACGGGACTGGCGATCAGGACACCATCACCAGGTGCAACGCGGGCCGGCCGCATGCACCGCACAGCTCATTGTGGGTACTGCGCGTGAAAGGGTAGCAAGTGATCTGAGGGCAAGTTGGCTCCCTGGCGGTAACACCACGCACTTTTGACGCCGTGGTAACTGCGGTGTGCAGCAAGGGCGTTGTCCCAGCTGCTCCTGCTCACCTGGGCCCACTGCACCTTCAGCGGCCTGCGCTTGTAGCCCCACTCCATGCCGTCCAGCTTGCGAATGACCTCGTCGCCATCGTCCTTATACCTGTAGCAGTGAGCATGAGTGCACCTTGAAAAGGGGCAAGTGCTACGTCTGAGTGACTGGGGTCCGGCCTTGCCCGTGGTTTGCATTTTGGTTAGCATCGTCCCGGATACCCCTACGTTCGCGTTCCCTCGTGATGCGCCTATTTGCAGCACCCCTCCAGTTGCCCAGATGCGCGCGGTTGGGTAGTCTAAGGTGACCTGAAAGTGATGCGGACCTACTTCATGTAAACAAAGGCGAAGCCTTCAGTGTGCGGTAGCCGCAGGAGCGCATGGCCGGACAGGGCAGGAGGCCAGGAGGTGGGGGAAAGGCAGACCGTCAGCGCAGGTAACCGGATATAACATGTTCCCTATAGAGTGGCGTACGTTCAAAGGTCGCATGGTTTCACACACCTGTCTGGGGCTGTGGCAACAGCTACTGCTACGTTGCGCTTTGTTTGTTGCAGGTGTGGTTGTGCAGTGAGGAGCACATGGCTTGCGGTTGGCGTCACGAGGGCGTGGGTTGGCGGGATGACATCGTGTGGTCACATGACGTATGCAGCTTGGAGCGGCGTCGTTGGGCGCAGATGTAGACAGCACAGACAACCCTAGCGGCTGCGTGTTCAGGAGTTGTCTCGAACCCGCTGGGTGAGCTGAGTTCCAAGCCCAAGGGGCCTCGGCGCGACTGGCACGTGCCCCGGAACACTGCCTGGGACGAACCTTGTTTCTGCAGGGAAAGGGTCACAGGTTGGGAAGGTTTTGGTACAATTATAGATGTCACAGGCACGTTGGTCACAGGGCAGGGCCCCTCCGTCAGCTTCGGGGAAGGAGTGTTCTGCGCACGGGAGCCCTGTGCGTGCGATAGCAGGTAGGCGTCCGCCGGTAGGTGTGGTATGGAACGAACCTGAAGCCTATTCCAATACTCTGCATAAACCCACCATATCAACCTTCTCCACAGGTCTTCGTCCCGCAGTCAAGGGTCAAAGTGCGCGAAAAGGGTTAGCGATCCTGTTCCGGTGTATCAGATATCAGCACCTGCTGGACTCTCTGCTCCATAACGACTGAACTTACCCATATTTCTCCAGTAATCGCACGACTTCTCGCTCCTCAGCGGAGTACTGCGCGACACATCGGGGTGACTTTAGCCCGCTCAAACGCTGCCTCCATTTTCCGTAAACCGTAACGCTCTTGTAGAACTGACCTCAAAGTTACCGACGAATACGGGCCTGTCTGGGCGCTCACTGCTTCCGGTCATGGCTGGAGCAGGTCGAACTGCTACAATTGCTAGGCAGGCAGTCCAAAGAAACACGTCGGTACGGTTACAGAGCACGCTACACTGCAAACTCGATGACCACGAAGGTTGGGCCGCAGGCCCACCCCAGTCGTACCCAAGGTCAGGCGCCAAGGGAGGTCCCTGGCCTTCCCTCGTTCAAGTCACAGGCAACAGGGACTGACATTGCGCACGCTGTCTGGATAGTTGGATGACTGTGGCACATCCGAGCACGGGCTTGCCTTCGGCGTCCACGCCTCCGGCCCCGCCTCTTGCTGGTTCCCGCTTTTGGGTGCCCAGGCACGTGCCCAGGCCCTGGGCCAGGGTCCCGCCCTCTGCTCTGACCCCTTCGGCGCTCCCCTGCTGGTGCACCTCATCAAGCCTAAATACCTCTGTCAAGTTCAAGCTGTATCTTCAGGCTGCCCAACCCAATGGCCGCATGCCCGCCAAAGTAGGCTGCCAATGTGCCCAGCACCGGACGCCGGGGCACGACAGGGGCCCTCCCCTGCCTCCCGCCCCCCTTGCCTACCTACGCGCCCTGCATCCGGTCTGTGCCGAGTGTGCGGTCTAGCAAGCGTTCCTGAACAGGGGTGACTACCAGCGAGGCATGAACAACTCCTACCTGGGCCGAGCACCACCAGCACCACCGCTGGCCAGGCTTCCGCTGGCTGTTATCTCCAGGCACGTGTGCAGGCCAGGGTCCCCTGGTGCAGGCCTGGTCCATGCTGCCGACTTGAGGTTTTGACCGCAGCCCGTACCTCCAACAAGTGTGCGGAGGGCACTTACATACTGCTATGTGGCTGAGTTTACAAAGGCTTGGACCACGGGCTCACGTCACCTGTTCGACCGTGGTCACAGGGTTTTCGGCACGTGCAACCTTATCACAGCGGTTGCCGCACTGTTTTACTGCTATGCAGCCCGTACTTTGATCACCAACGTTTCTTAAGTGGTAGCGATGGTGCAACTTGTGAGCTTAGCAATCGCGGAAGCGATACAGCGACAGCGGCTCGGACGGCATGGCTTGGGTGGCGGTAGAGAATCATGGTGCGAGAGACAGGGCCGTACGCGCTGTCTCATAGAGTGTTCCATATGTAACAGTGTAGTAGCCCACAGCACTTCGCCTCGCGACTGCGCCGATTGTGTCCGGCACCCTACCTCCCCCCCGGCCCCCGGCTTACCCTTGTCACAGGGTGCTCGCGGCAGCTGCAGCAATCCCAGTCATACCCGTCATCAGCACAACTGTGATAGTCATCGGATGGATAGCATGGTGAGTGCTCAGCCCGTTGGGATAGCCCCTCGTGGGGACACGGGGTCTGGCCCGACGCTAACCTGATGTGTTACGCTGTGTGTTGTCAGCCTGTGCGGGGCCAGCCGGGAGCGAAGGGGTATCCAACCCCATGGAGCGTTGGACACAGCTTCCAGTTGCAGTAGGGGGTGCTTGGCAGACACGAGCACGTCAAGCAGTGACAGGGGTGCTGGCTGGGCGTGTGTGTAATGGTATCAGCATGCGCTCGCCCGCACACGACGGTACCAGCACTCCCACGCGCCACGCCCAACACCTTCACCATTGTCAATCATACGATCCACTATATATCCTTCCTGCAAATCTGGTACAAAAGCTGTCGCGATGTGCTATAGTGAGCAACCGGCACCACCCGTTCGCCGTACTGCTCCTGGTTCAACATACCCTCAAGCCAGCTGATGCCTCGTGTCACCTCTCACCAGCGACCCGCCGTTGCTTCTATGTTCTACATCCTGACACCGTTGACCGCCACAGGCCACACTATCCACCACGCATCCGTTCGTTCCTGAAAACAGATCGTGCTATTTCACGCACCATGCACTTTGTCTCGCGCACGGTGCCCTCGCAGGATCATACACGTACATGCCGTGTTTTTTTTTTCTGTGGAAAGGTTTACAGGTAAGGAGACGGGAAGGGACAGGCCAGCG
>VFQN01008495.1_pt1 | contig 10370 bp, 11 predicted proteins | sample 3512371 | NCBI WGS metagenome assembly VFQN01 (sample SAMN10412370, study PRJNA504923) | tailings metagenome | isolation source: Replicate 2 from Balatoc abandoned mine | place: Philippines: Itogon, Benguet | collected 2017-08-28 | reverse complement strand
GCGCGGTCGATGACGAAATCGTGCCCCTTGGGCTTGCGGCCGATCGCCTCGTCGATGGCGTTGGAGAGTAGCTCGTTGCCTTCCGAGGCGCGCAGCGGCGCCCGCAGGTCAGCCGCGTCCTCCTGGCCGAGACACATGTAGAGCGTGCCGGTGCAGGTGATGCGGACGCGGTTGCAGCTCTCGCAGAAATTATGCGTCATCGGCGTGATGAAGCCGAGCTTTCCGCCGGTCTCGGCCACCTGGACATAGCGCGCCGGCCCGCCCGTCTTGAACGGGATGTCGGTCAGCGTGAATTTACGCTCGAGATTGGCGCGCAGCAGCGACAGCGGCAGGTATTGATCCGTGCGGTCGGCGTCGATCTCGCCCATCGGCATGGTCTCGATGACCGTCAGGTCCATGCCGCGGCCATGCGCCCAGCGCATCAGCTCCGGCAGTTCGCGGTCGTTGAAGTCCTTCAGCGCCACAGCGTTGAGCTTGACATGGATTCCGGCCGCCTGCGCGGCGTCGATGCCTTCGAGAACCCGGTCGAGACTGCCCCAGCGGGTTACGGTCCGGAACTTGACCGGGTCAAGCGTATCGACCGAGACGTTGATGCGCCTGACGCCGCAGTTCGCGAGTTCAGCGGCATGTTTCGCGAGCTGCGAGCCGTTCGTCGTCAGCGTCAGTTCCTCCAGGGCGCCGGAGGCGAGGTGGCGCGACAGCTGGCGCACCAGATGCATGATGTTCTTGCGCACCAGCGGCTCGCCGCCGGTCAGCCTCACCTTCCTCACGCCCTTGTCGATGAAGACCGTGCAGAGCCGGTCGAGTTCCTCGAGGCTCAGGAGGTCCTTCTTGGGCAGGAAGGCCATGTCCTCGGCCATGCAGTAGGTGCAGCGGAAATCGCAGCGATCCGTCACGGAGACGCGCAGATAGGTAATCGAACGCCCGAACGGGTCGATCATCGGCGAGGCATGATGCTGCAAGTCCATACGGTGCCTCATCTGGCTGTGGTGCACGTCTACCAGCATCATATAGCTATTCGGCGCCTTCAAGGCCACAGTCGGTGACCTTTGGTCGAAGCCGCCATGCCCTGCCACTTTCATTGGAGCGCGATGCGCTCTATTGCGGGGCGACATCGGAGGACTACCCATGACCGCCCCGACTGAACTGCGCGTGTCGAAGGACCGTCGGCTGATGACGGTGAGCTTTCCCGGGCATCAGGCCTTCGAGCTTCCGGCCGAGATGCTGCGGGTGCTGTCGCCGTCGGCCGAGGTGCAGGGCCATTCGCCGGAACAGCGCGTGACCGTGCCGGCCAAGCGCAATGTCGCCATCTCGAAGATCGAGCCGACGGGCAACTATGCCGTCAGGATCACCTTTGACGACGGCCACGACACCGGCATCTTCACCTGGGACTACCTGCATACGCTGGGCCATGAGAAGGCGGAACGGTGGCAGGCCTATCTGGATGAGCTTGCCGCCAAGGGATTGACGCGCGACTGAAGCGCGGAGCGGTCATACGCCTGTCATGCAGCCGGCGAAGAAAGCCGGCCGGGTACAGGCGAAGGAGGCAGGGACATGCGCAGAATCGAGACCGTCGCGGAACTGGAGGCGCTTTACGGCTTTCCGGGCGAGACGTCGCTGGTCAAGGAACTCGACCACATCATCCCCGAATACGCCGCGTTCATCGAGGCCTCGCCCTTCCTGGCACTCGCGAGCGCCGGGCCGGAAGGGCTGGACTGCTCGCCGCGAGGCGATCTCGCGGGTTTCGTCCGCATCCACGATCCGCGGACGCTGGTGATGCCGGACCGGCGCGGCAACAACCGCGCGGATTCGCTGAAGAACATCATTCGTGACGGCCGCGTCGGGCTTCTGTTCCTCGTTCCCGGCTCGGGCACGACGCTCAGGGTCAACGGCGACGCCTATGTCACTGACGATGCGGAGCTCTGCGAGAGCTTCGCGATGGAGGGCAGGGCAGCCCGCACCGTCACCGTAATCCAGGTCCGCTCGGTCTATTTCCAGTGCGCGCGGGCAATCCACCGTTCGGAGCTTTGGAACCCCGCAAAACATGTCGATCCGAAATCGCTGCCGACGCCCGGAAAGATCCTCGAGGTGACGAGCCGCGCGGCGATCGACGGCGCAGCCTATGACGCCGAGTGGCCCGAGCGGGCGAAGAAATCGATGTGGTAAGCCGTGTTTCGCGTATGCATGCGCTGCGCTAACCAGTCCTGATGAAAACACCGATCGTCTACGCGCTTGCCGCCTTTGCCGAGATCGCCGGTTGCTACGCCTTCTGGGCCTGGCTGAGGCTGGACAGGTCTCCGCTCTGGCTGGCGCCGGGCCTTGTGTCGCTCGCCGCCTTCGCCTGGCTTTTGACCTTCGTTCCGTCCGAAGCGGCGGGGAGGGCATTCGCGGCCTATGGCGGCATCTACATCGCCGCATCGCTCGCCTGGTTGTGGGCGGTGGAGAAGACGACGCCCGACCGCTACGACCTCGCAGGCGCCGCGCTGTGCATTGCGGGCGCCGCCGTGATCATCGGCGGGCCGCGCTGATCACTCGTCCTTCAGCATCTCGGAAATCTTGCGCATCGTATCGCCCATCGCGTCGCATTGCGCCGGTGTCGAGCTCGCCATGACGCGGTCGATCAGCGCCGTATAGGCCTTCAGTGCCTTGAGAAGAACGTCCTCGCCCTTCTCGGTCAGGTAGAGCCGCAGCACCCGCTTGTCCTTGGCGTCGCTCTCGCGGCGGATGAGGCCCTGCTTCTCCATCTGCGGCATCAGCATCGTCACGTTCGAGCGGCCGACCAGCAGCTTGCGCGCGATATCGTGCTGGGACATGCCCGGATGACGGTAGAGATTCATCAGCAGGTCGAGCTGCGCGATCTTGAGGTCGAAGGGCTGCAGCGCCTTGGTGAGCGCGCGCACGATCGCCTTCTCGGCCTGCACCACGGCGATCCAGTTGCGGAATCGCGGATTGTCCCAGGGGAGGTCTTGCATTTTGTTCATGCTTGAACGATAATGTTCATGTTTGAACGAATCCAATGGAGAGCCATTGTGGCATCATTCGGGTTGAGAATCATCCGTACTCTGTTTGGCATGGTCGATCCGATCGCGCCACGCCTTGCGGGCCGCGTCGCCTTCGAGGTGTTCTGCCGCACCGCCGATCCACGTAAACCTTCGGCAGCGGAAAGACGGGTCCTGGAGCGCAGCCGCGATTTCATGCAGGAGGCACGCCTGCATCGGCTGACCGTCGATGGCGGTCGCGTGGCGGCGCACGAATTCCGGCCGGCTTCGGGCCGCTGGTCCGCCACGGTCCTCGTCATCCACGGCTGGAAATCGCGCACCGAACACATGCGCGCGGTGATCGACGGCTTCAGAAACGCCGGGGTGAGGGCGATCGCCCTCGACCTTCCAGGCCACGGCGCCTCGTCCGGGCGCCGGCTCAACATGGCGCTCGCGGTGTCGGCGGTGCAGGCGGCCGATCTGTGGTTCGGGCCGTTCGACGCGATGGTCGGCCATTCCTTCGGCGGCGCGGTCGCGGTCAACGCGGCCGTGGGTTCCATCACCGGTGTGGAGAAAGTCCGCACCGACCGCCTGGTGCTGATCGCGGCACCGAGCTCGCTGCCGATGATCTTTGCCGACTTCGGACGCTTCCTCAATCTCGGTCCGCGCACGCAGACGGCGATCGCGGACATCGTCGAGCGGATCGCCGGCCAGCCGCTGGAGGCTTATGCCGGACAGTACCAGCTCGCCGAGCACCCGATCGAGACGCTGGTGATGCACGCCGCCGACGACAAGGAGGTGTCTCCGCTCAATGCGGAAGGATATGCCAAGGCGGGTCCGCATGTCCGGCTCGCCTGGGTCAACGGGCTCGGCCACAGGCGCATCGTGTCCGATCCGTCGGTCGTGGTGCAGGCGGTCGATTTCGGCCTCGCCGAGGCCGTCGACGTGCCGGCGCCGAGGAGAGCTGCGACCCGCCACAAGGGCTGACGGGTCAGGCTTTCTTCTCACCCGTCTCTACGGGCAGGCCCGCGGCCCATCTCTCTACCTTTCCAACCGTATATGCCCGCACTCTCGCGATTGAGCGGCGGGCGACCTGCCGTATCGAGGCGCAGGTCAGCTCCGGCCACGAAAGTCATGGTACGTCAACGATTTGGTGCGAGAAGGCCAGCCCGCGGGCAGCAACGTTTCGCCGTATTCCGCGTTCATTATGAACAGTGTTCGTGAACATGACGGGAGTTGAGGACATGGCTCACGAGATCCAGCCCGACAATGCAAAGCCGGCGAACGAGTGGAAGCCTCAGTGCTCCGAACTCAGCGCGGCCATGATGGGGCGTTTACTTGCTCGCCCTGTCCGACAGGACCAGCTCTACCAGCTCATTCCGATCTGGAAGCAGTGTTCGGAACGCACGACCGAGACAGCGCCGCGAAGCCACATTTAGGGCGCTCGGCAGACGCGCTCGACTGTGTGATCCGCATCACGTTTCATTGAGATCGTCTCAGGGTAGGTTTTTTGCCGTCGTGTCGGCGGCGGTTACGGCTATACTGCCCGCCTGATTGCTTCGGCGTGCGGACGAGGGCACCGCCGACCGGAGCGTTCCTGATGCATGGCGGAGCAGGGAGAGCGATTTTGAGGGGACGAAACGGATCGATGCGCGTCCTGGCGGCAGGCGCCGCCATAGGCATGTTCGTCGTGGCGCATGTGCAGCCGGCCGAGGCGCAGAACTTTTTTGACCGTCTGTTCGGCGGCGGCACCCAGCGCCGAAGCGAGTTCCCGCCACCGCCACCCCCTCCCGCAAAGCGTCCCGCGAAGGCGATCGCGAAGATCTCGGCGCCGTCCTACTACACCTACAAGGTCGACTCGCTGGCGAAGGTGAAGGTTCCACAGACTGCAGCACCTGCTGGCCGTCCCGAGCTGACGCTGGTGGTAGCTTCCGGCGTTCGCTTCTCGGAAGCCATGCCGCTGCTGGGCGACATGGATCTCGTCGCCGAGAAGGAAGTCGCCGACGCGATCGCTGCGCATTATGCGGCGCATCCGGATTTCGTCTGGATCTCCGGATACGGCCTCAACAGCCGTGCCCAGCAGGCGCTGCGCGTGCTTGCGGAAGCGTCCAGCCACGGTCTCGACCCGGCCGACTACTCGGTCGAGGTGCCACGCGCCTCGTTCTCGATGGACGACATGGCGTCGCGCCAGCGCGAGCTCGCCCGGTTTGAGCTCACGCTTTCGGCCAAGGTGCTGCGCTATGTCCGCGACGCCGCGCGCGGCCGCATCGATCCGAACCGACTGTCAGGCTACCACGATTTCGCCCCCAAGCAGCTCGACCTTGCTGGGACCCTGGACAAGCTCTCGCGCACCTTCGACACGGCGGTGCTGATCGAGTCCTACCAACCGCAGAACGAGGAATACCGCCAGCTGCGGGCCGAGCTGGAATCGCTCTCCGCACAGGAGGAGAACGACATCGTCGTCGATCCAAAGCTGCTTTTGAAGCCGGGCGGCAAGAGCGCCGAGCTGCCGAAGCTGATCGCCCTGATCGAGCGCAAGGCGACGCCGGACTTCGCCACGAAGCACTCCGTGCTCCTGGCGCTCTCGCGCGAGAAGGAAGACTACACGCCCGACCTCGTGCCGCTGATCAAGGACGCGCAGGAGGAGCACGGGCTCAAGGGCGACGGCGTCATCGGGCCGCGCACCGTGCAGGCGCTCGCCGGCGTCTCGCGGTCGGACCGGATCGCCAAGGTCAAGGTCGCGCTCGAACAGCTACGCTGGCTGCCCTCTGATCTCGGCGCGCGTCGGGTGTTCATCAACCAGCCGGCGTTCACGGCGACCTATTTCGAGGACAATGCCGAGAAGCTGTCGATGCGCGTCGTCATCGGCCGGCCGTCGAACCAGACCAGCTTTTTCCAGGACGTGATCGAGCAGATCGACTACAATCCCTATTGGGGCGTGCCGCAGTCGATCATCGTCAACGAGATGCTGCCGCGCCTGCGCGGCGATCCGGGCTATCTCGACCGCGCCGGCTACGAGGTCACCGACGCCAAGGGCAAGCGCGTCCCGTCCTCCGCGATCAACTGGGGCCAGTTCGGGGGCAAGGTGCCGTACAGCGTGCGGCAGAGCCCGAGCGAGGCGAACGCGCTCGGGGAGCTCAAGATTCTGTTCCCGAACAAGCACGCGATCTACATGCACGACACGCCGCAGAAGGCGTTGTTTGACCGCGAGTCGCGCGCCTTCAGCCATGGCTGCGTCAGGCTGCATCAGCCGCGCGAAATGGCCGCCGCGCTGCTCGGCAAGGATATCGACTACATCAAGACAAAGCTGGCCGCCGGGCATTCCTCGGAGAAGATCCCAGGCGACATCCCGGTCTATGTCGCTTACTTCACCGCGTGGCCGAACAAGGACGGCGTCGTCGAATATTTTCCCGACGTCTACAGCCGCGACGAGAAGGTGCTGACCGCGATCGAGAAGACCGAGGCGGTGCGGGTGCCGGCGAGCTGAGGATCAGGCTTCCGACAGGATTTTGTTGGCCGCGGCCTTCAGGATCTGCAGCGCTTCCGGGCGCGGCTCGCCGTAGACGAGATGCGGCCGGGTCGCGCGCCGGAACTCCCTGCCGCGAACGGTACGGTATTCGGCAAGATAGTCGCGCATTTCGTCCGGCATCTGCTCCTCGGGGCGGTTGGTCATGATGCCGCCGTGGAACTGGTGGAACGTCGCCTCACCGAAGAGGCAGACGATGCGCAGGTCGGTCAGCTCGCAGACACGGTTGTAGAAATCGAGATTGGCAAGGCCGCCGCCGCGGATCACGAAGCCCGCATCCATGCCGCCCAGCCTGTCCCAGGTCTCGCGCGGCATCGAGATCAGGTTGCTTTCGGCCAGCGGCTCCAGCCAGCCGCCGCCGCTCGATGGCGCCAGCGCGCCGATCTCGAACAGCCTGTATCCATCCTTGGGCCACGCGATAGAGTCGAGAAGTCCATCCTCGACGGCGCGGTCGTAGCCCCGCGTCATGGTGCGGAACTGCACGTCGGGGCCGAGATGCAGCGCTATGGTCGTCACAGCGGCCGGGCGGAAGGCGTCGAGCGCCTCCAGCGTGCGCGCGACGATGCCAGGCGTCGCCATGCGAGCGCCGTCGATCATGGCGCCGATATTCGGCGCGATCGCCAGCGAGGCGCCGTGGTTCACGGCACCGACGGGCGAGGGCGCCGCATTGGCGATATAGGTATAGCGGAAGTTCGGGCCGATGGCCGCCACGGCCGCCGGGTCCAAGGGCTCCGTCGATCCGTTCTCGACCACGATCACCTCGTAGTCGCCGGCAGAGACGCCCTGCTGGTAGGCGGCGGACAGCGAGTGGAGTGTGCGCGGCGCCTCGCGCCGCATATTGTAGACGACCACGACGATCGACAGGCGGGGCGAAGTCGTCATCGGGCCAGCTCCTGCAGCCGCGCATAGGTGCCGGCAAGGTTCTCGCGATTCCCCTTGGCGTTGTATATCGCCTGGGTGTTGACCTCGCCTGAGATGAGCCCGGCGGCCTGCAGGCAGCCGGCGAGGCAACTGGTGCCGGATCGGTGCATGCCGAGGATCAGCATCGGCCTGCCGGGCAAGGGTTCGGTCATGGTCGGCTTCTCAATTGGGATTGCGGCGGAAGGTCGCCATCTTCGAGGACCATAAACGCTCCGGCTGCTGACATGGCAAAGCTCATAGTGCCCGCCAGTCTATCAGCCAAGTCAATATCTGCGCGAGAATGTCCCGCTGCCAATCGTTGAGGGGCACGATGCCGTGCGCAACAGCTAGGTTCGCTTCGTTCCTCAGCAGAGCAGCATCGTGCTGTCTTGCATACAGATCGCAATCGGAGACGATCACCCGGTCGGATTCATGCCGATCGAAAAATGGTCCGATCTTGTGCAATGCGGAGAGCCGTCAAGATCGGATGCTGGGTATGGTCGAGACGCCTTGCGCCCGAATCAATTCGATCAGATCAACCGGAAAATCACCGAACGTGTATACCTTGATCTGATCCCCGGCTTTCGCAGCATATCTCTACAGATGAGACACAGAATGACGTCAACATACCGGCGCGGTTGCCGGTCAAGGGCACAAAACGTTACGCTCCTAGAGCGCGACGTCCTCATGGATACCAACTCTCAACGATCGGCCAATCTGGTCGACGTAGACAGTTATTCCGGCTTTCTCAACCGTTCTATCTCGGCCGTCAGCTGGTCCTGGGTGGATTTAAGCTGCGAGATGTAGATGTGAGCTTTCTCTAGTTCGTGCAATATCCCCTCGACCTTGCGCGTCAGATCCATCGGCTCGCCCTCCGGCGTCGATCCGACGGCGGGGAGATACTTTCGGGAGAACATGAACTCTTTCTGCTCGTCAATCGACGGAATCTCGAAATCCGGTTCGAAGACACGATCGCAGCCGACGCTACAGCTTCCGCCCGTAGTGATCGAGCCCGGGATGATCAGGTTGCCTGCGCTTGTGAGACGGAGTTGATTGATCCCGAGCCCGAAATAGGTAATTCGAAACTCGTTGGTACTTGTATTGAAGTTCAATCGGATCGGATTGGGTTGCGAACCCGAGTCGAGGCGTATTGCGACGGGTCCCGAAGTTCGCCTAATGTGGAGCGCGTCCTCCGGGCTGGCGGTGCCCACGCCCACGTTTCCTGTCGCAGCAATGTCGATCGAACTCGTCGGCGCACCGGGACGGATGCGGAACGGCAGTCGGCTGCCGCCGGTCACATCGCGGATGAAGAAATTCGCCTCGTTGCCGGCGATGTCCCAGGTCTGCGCGGTGAAGCCGCCAGCATTGGACTGCTCCAGGCGCATGGCGGGCGTGTTGCTGGTTGCCACGTGAAGGTCCAGCACGGGCGTGGAAGTCCGGAAGCCGACACGGCCTGTCGAGTCGACGAAGATGGAGTTCGACGGCGCTCCATTGGTGAGCGTGAGGATCGGCGTGCCGCCTTCGCCGCCGGCCGATGCATCACCCATGCTGCGGAACGTCAGGGCTTCGGCGCCGCCGCTCCCGCTGTCATTTGCCTGGATGCGCCAGTCGTTGGTCGTGAAACCCGCATTTGCCGACGAGTCCACGAAATCGATTCGTGTGTTGTTCTCCTTGAGCCGCAGCGTCGCAAAGCCGAAGTTTTCGTTGTTCACGCAGTCGAGACCGGCGCAGATGCTGCCCTGGACGATCAGGTCGTCCGCGATCACCTGGTCCGCGCGCGCGGCGGAACCTGCTACGAGTGCGATGGCCAGAGCGGCGGTGCAGGCTGCAAGATCATATCTCTTCATGATGGTTCTCCCCCGGCCCGGTTTACCGCGCCGCCCCTTCCGTCATGTTGGAAGTGTCGACGACCCGGCCGCCCTTGACCAGGAACGATCCGGACATCGAGGCTGGGACATGCATCGACATCTCGCCGCGCATGTTGACATGGCTCGCCGCAATGTCGCGCCCGTCGGCGCCGTTGGCCTTGATGGCTTTGGTCTTCGGCGAAGCCGCGGTGATCTGGTAGGTGTAGACGCCGTCGCCCATCGCATTCTGGCCGGAGATGTCGATCACCGGCGAGCCCTGCTTGGCGGACGCGGTGAGAACCCTGCCGTCGGGGCCCGCGACCGACAGGGTCGCGTTGAAATAACCTGCAGGCAGGACGAAGCTGACCTTGGTTCCGGCCGAGGCGCTACGCGCGCTCATGACCTCGTCCGCAAGCGCCGGCACGGCAAGATACGCCCCCGCTGCCGCCACAGCTGCAACCCGAATGGAATGTCTCATGACCTCCCCCATCTTCGGAAATGCCGCTGACAAGCAGCATAGAATCCCGATCCACACCTAACCCAACGTTAGTTTAGCATCGCACGGACATGCCGTTCAAGCGCCCGATGCTCGTTTTCTCGGGGCGAGCGCACGTCCCGAAAGCGTAATTAGGCGTCTGGGACAATCCCGCGACCGTTGTGTCGCTGCGTAAGCTTGGATAGCATTTGTGTGCAGGAAGACCATGCCAGGGGGGCAGGATGGGCTCGTTCGTTATCCGGCCATATGAGAAGCGCTTCGTTTTGAGCCTGATATTGGTCGCGCTGCTCGCGATTCAGTTCTGGACCCAGTCGCGCTACCCCTCGCTGAACGAGAAGGCGATGATGAGCGGTGCGATCCAGCTCGAGGATCCGCTGAGCTTCGAGGCGAAATACCCGCTGAAGGCCGAATACACCACCATGCAGCGGATCGGCTATTCGACGCTGAACTGGATCGAGACCAACCGCAAGGGAATGACCTTCGGCATCCTGTTCGGCGCCGCCTTCCTCACGCTGATGGGCTACGTGCGCCAGCATTCCTTCAAGGGCCGCTTCGCCAATTCGCTGCTCGGCATGGGGGTGGGCGCGCCGCTCGGCGTGTGCGTCAACTGCGCGGCGCCCATC
>VFQN01008494.1_pt1 | contig 10371 bp, 10 predicted proteins | sample 3512371 | NCBI WGS metagenome assembly VFQN01 (sample SAMN10412370, study PRJNA504923) | tailings metagenome | isolation source: Replicate 2 from Balatoc abandoned mine | place: Philippines: Itogon, Benguet | collected 2017-08-28 | reverse complement strand
TGCCCGAAACTATGGCCGGTCAAACGGGAGCCGGCGATGGGCTGGAGGGCGAAGGCGGGGAGGGAACAGGCGTTAAAGGCGAGGATCGTCATGCGCCTGTTCTCGATCGCCGACATGGCCGAACAGGCCGCCGGCCGGTCGTTCTGGGTCCGCTGGTGCGTGCTGTGGGCTGCCTGGCAGGCCAATGCGCTGCTCCGGGATTACGTCGAAGGCACGCTCCGGAGCTCCGCACGCGGAACCTGGACGCCGGTCCTGATGCCGGCTGGCTTCGGCAGCAATCCAGCCGATGCCGAGGACCTTGCCGGTTCGCTCAGGGCGTTCGGGCTCTACATGCAGGCGGTGGCGGCGCAGCTGTGCCGTCTCTCGTTCCTGCATCAAGGGCAGGCGTCTGACGAAGCCGGCAACGAGGGCAACGCAATCCACGGCCTCGACGCGTTCATCGCAAGCCTCGCCACAGCCGCCGCTGTCCCGGTCGAACTGCACGACACGTCCTAGAGGAGCGCCTGTCCTTCTCCCCTTGTGGGAGAAGGTGGATCGCCGCGCCGAGACGGATGAGGGGTGCTGGAAGGAATGAAGCGTTGTCGGAAAAATACCGACCGCGCCCGCGTCCGCGCGCGCCACGATTCATGACGGGATATTCGTCTTCGATTCCGATATCGAATAGTCTTTGAGGAGACGCCGACACAGCATGATCGCCGAGATATCCAGCCAGCTCGCCGGCAACGGCCTGATCCTGCGCGGTGGGTTCGCCTTCGCGCCGGGCGAGGACGCGCCCGCGGACGCCCAGTCGGTGCTGCTCGTCGGGCATGGCGGGCCGAGCATATGGCCGCATTTCGAAGTATGGCGGGAGAGACAGCCACCGAACCTTGCCGATCCGCTCGACACCTGGTCGCGCGAGGTGATCGGCGAGGTCGCTGCCCGGTTCGGCGCCCGTGCGGTCTCGCCCTCCGACCGTCCGTATCTGCCGTTCCAGCAATGGGCGAAACGGGCCGAAGGGCTGAAGCCGTCGCCACTCGGCATCCTCATGCATCCCGAATTCGGCCTGTGGCATGCCTATCGCGGCGCGCTGCTGTTTGCGACCTCGCCGGACGGGTTGGAGCAGATCATCGCGGTTCGTACGCCGATTCATCTGTGCGACGGATGTGACGGAAAACCCTGCCTGAACGCCTGTCCGGTCGACGCCTACTCGCGTGATGGATTCGACCATCAGGCCTGTCTCAAACACGTCCGCTCGCCGGCCGGGATCCGTTGCATGGACCAGGGTTGCTTCGACCGCAATGCGTGTCCCTATGCAGACGCCCACCGCTACTCGCCCGCGCAGCAGGCGTTTCACATGCGGGCCTTCGCGCCTCGGTAGCCAGCCATGTTCGGCGGAATCTCGCCCCGGAAGTTGCTCGACATCGGTGGCTCCACGAGAAACTCCTTCCGTTCACCCAAGGAATGCCCCAATGCGGTCGTCCAAGGAACAGAAATGGCCTTGGCTGCGGAAGACACCGGCGTGCCGGACGAAGACCTGATCGCGCACGCGAAAGCGGGCGACCGCGAGGCATTCGCCGAACTGGTCGGGCGGCATTACGACTTCGTCTTCCGCGTCGCCTGGAAATGGTGCGGGCGCAAAACCGACGCAGAGGACATTGCGCAGGAGGTCTGCGCGCGGCTCGGCCGGTCGATCCGCTCCTTCGCCGGGCAGGGCGCGTTCACGACCTGGCTCTACGCGCTGACGCTGAACGTCGCGCGCGATCATGGCCGCAAGGTGCTGCGCGAGAGCCGCAAGGCCGCGGCCTTCGGCGTGCATGCGGCGGCGTTCGGCGAGGCGATGCCCGAGCCTGACGAGCGCGCCGATGCGCTGTGGGAAGCCGTGCGCAAGCTGCCGGACAAGCAGCGCGAGGCGGTGCTGCTCGTCTATGGCGAGGAACTGTCGCATGGCGATGCGGCCGCGATCATGGGATGCGCCGAGCCGACGGTCTCCTGGCACATCCACGAAGCGAAGAAACGGCTGAAGGTGCTCATGCGCCAGGCCGGGGAAGCGTGACGATGACGGACGACGATCTTTCGCGGCTCGGCCGCTCGAAGGTTCCGACGCCCTCCAAGGGGGCGCGGGAGCGTGCGCTTTCCGCCGCGCTGGAGGCCTTCGACGAAAAAATCTCTCTCGCTCCCCAAGGAACGCGCCAGGGTGCGCGTCTCACCGACAAAGCAATCACGCTTTGGAGGTCTCTCATGCCGCGCAAACTCATCGCCAGCCCGGCCCTGGCCGCGCTCATCGCCCTGCCGGTCGCGGGCTATTCCGCCTTCTACCTGATGGAGACCTCGCCGCTGACGCTCGGCCGCGAGGCCAGCGGGCCGGTGACGGTGCCGGCCGAGGCGCCGAAGCCCAAGGCAGCTCCGCAGGCCGAGGCGCGAAAGGAGATCGCGTCTTCGCCGTCCGTCCAGGAGAGCGAGGCCGTGCCTCCCGTCGCAACACAACCCGCGCCGACCTCCGTCGAGCCGGCGATGGATCAGATGTCCAATCTCGGCGGCGCTGCGACCCGCCAGGCCCTGCCGAACCGTGCCGCAGCCCCGCTGGCCGCACAGGAGCGCATGATCGCGCCACCGTCACCGGATGCCGATGCCTTCATCGGCCAGACGCCTAACACGGAGCGTTTGACCGAGTTCGACACCAATCCGGTGAAGTCGGCGCTTGAAAGCCCGGTCTCGACCTTCTCGATCGACGTTGACACCGCGTCCTATGCCTTCGTGCGGCGCTCACTGAAGGAGGGCCTGCTGCCGCAGGCCGACACGGTGCGCGTCGAGGAGATGGTCAACTACTTCCCCTATGCCTGGGCGGGTCCCGCCGACAGGGTGGAGCCGTTCAGGTCGACCGTGACCGTCATGCCGACGCCGTGGAATTCCGGGACGAAGCTGATGCATGTCGCCATCAAGGGCTACGATGTGCAGCCGGCCGAGAAGCCGAAGGCGAATCTCGTCTTCCTGATCGACGTGTCGGGCTCGATGGACGCGCCGGACAAGCTGCCGCTGCTGAAATCGTCGTTCCGCATGCTGGTCGACAAGCTCGGCGCTGACGACACCGTCTCGATCGTCACCTATGCGGGCGACGCGGGGACAGTGCTGGAGCCGACCAAAGCGTCGGACAAGGCGAAGATCCTGTCGGCGATCGATACCTTGTCGCCCGGCGGTTCGACCGCCGGCGAGGCGGGCCTGCGCGAAGCCTACCGGCTGGCGCAACAGTCCTTCGTGAAAGGCGGCGTCAACCGGGTGATGCTGGCGACGGACGGAGATTTCAATGTCGGCCAGACCGATGACGACGACCTGAAGCGGCTGATCGAGGAGAAGCGCTCGAGCGGCGTGTTCCTCTCCGTGCTCGGCTTCGGCCGGGGAAACCTGAACGACCGGATGATGCAGGAGATCGCCCAGAACGGAAACGGCCAGGCCGCCTATATCGACACGCTCGCCGAGGCCGAGAAGCTGCTGGTCGAGGAGGCTTCATCGACGCTGTTCCCGATCGCCAAGGACGTGAAGCTGCAGGTGGAGTTCAATCCGCAGGCGATCGCCGAATACCGGCTCATCGGCTACGAGACCCGTGCGCTCAACCGCGAGGACTTCAACGACGACAAGGTGGACGCGGGCGAGATCGGCTCGGGCCATTCGGTGACCGCGATCTACGAGATCACGCCGAAGGGCAGCCCGGCTCAGCAGATCGACGATCTTCGCTACGGCCAAGCGCGCACGGACAACGCGGCCGGTATCGCCAATGCGGACGAATATGCCTTCGTCAAGATCCGCTACAAGCTGCCGACCGAGGACGTGAGCAAGCTGATCACGACGCCGGTGACGGCGGCCAACGAGGTCGCGAGCTTCGATGCAGCGTCCGCTGACCAGCGCTTCTCGGTCGCGGTCGCGGCCTTTGGCCAGAAGCTGCGCGGCACCAGCCAGGTCGCGACTTACGGCTACGACAGGATTTCGGAGATCGCCGCCGCCGCCCGTGGGGCCGACACGTTCGGCTATCGCGCGGAGTTCCTCTCCCTCGTGCGCCTTGCCTCGGCGCTCGACGGCAGGCGGTAGCGGCGAGAGGCGGCACCTCTCGCAAGGTCTTTCCGGGATCGTGCCGCCATGGGCGGGCGAGGCAGGCCGGCGGGGGAAACCCCGCCGGCCTTTTCGTTCCGGATGCCTCTTGAAAGATATATCTTTCGTACGATATGACGTGGCAACGATATATCTTTGAAAGGAGTATTCCATGTTTGAACGACATCATAAACAAGCCTGCGGCGATTGGCATATGGGCGGATCGGAAGGGCGTGGCCCGTTCGGCCGAGGACCTGGTGGCCGCGGCGGCCCGTTCGGGCGCCACCACGGCGGACCCTTCGGCGGCCGCGGACCCCGCAGGTTCGATCCTGGTGCGCTGAGGCTGGTCGTGCTCGGTCTGATCGCCGAGGAGCCTCGCCACGGCTACGACATCATCAAGGCGCTGGAGGCAATGTTCGAGGGCACCTACAGCCCGAGCCCGGGCGCGATCTATCCCATGCTGCAGATGCTCGAGGAGGCCGACCTCGTCGCCTCCGAGGCCGACGGCAACAAGCGCCTCTACAAGATCACCGAAGCGGGCACGTCCTACCTCTCAGAGAACGCGGCCGAGCTCGACGGCATCAAGGCGCAGATTCGCCACGTCTCTGGGCGCATGGGCGGTGCGGCGATCGGCGAGGAGATCCGGGAAATGGGCTGGATGCTGCGCTCGAAGCTCAGGGGCGGCGAGTGGTCGCGCGAGCAGGTCGAAAAAGTGCGCGAGATCCTCAAGAAGGCAAAGCGCGACATCGAGGATCTGTAGGCCACGACCGGAGGCGTCAGCAATGAGGGCGCGGCGGCTTGAAGCTGCCACGCCCTTCGCCCATCGTGCGACGAGCACGGAGCCATGCCGATGGAAGAAGGCCGACACGAATGGGACCTGCCCGAGATCGGCCTGCGCCGGCTCGGCGCGCAGGGTATCCAGCTGTTCTGGAAGCGTTTCGCCGCGGTGCACGGCCCTGGCCTGTCGCATGGCAGCCTCTATTCGCGGTGGCGGGTGGTGAATGACGAGACCGTCATCTCTCTCTACCTGACCAACCACAGCGTCGGCCTTTTCGTTCGCGGCCATCGCGGCGAGCCGTATTCCGCGACGGCGCGCCGATTGTCGGCCTACGAGCCGGAACTGGGGACAGCGCTGGGTGCTGCGCTGCGTGGCGACTATCCGCTGTGCTACCTGACGGACCGGCCAACCGCGATGACCGACACGAAGGCATGGGGCGCGGCCTTCGACTGGCTGCGCGCTGCCGAGAGCCGATACGAGGCGGTCCTGCGAAAAGTCCTGGAAGGCTCCGGGCACAATCCGGGACCGTAATGCCGATCAGCCGCGGCGCCGGCGTTCCCGGCGTTCGCCGGACGGCGCACCGCTCTCGTTCGCCGGCTTGTTGCGCATCGGCCCGATGCGAGCCACGACATTCTCGACGGTTGGGCGCGCAGCCTTGACGTGGCTGTCGACGGCGTTGCGGATCGCCTTCAGGTGGACGAAGGAGGTGCCGCAGCAGCCGCCTACGATCTTCGCGCCCGCGTCGATGGCGAGGCGCGCATAGTCGCCCATCAGTTCCGGTGTGCCGGAATAGTAGATCTCCGCGCCGCGAAATTCAGGAATGCCGCAATTGCCCTTGACGATGACGGTTGCCTGCGGAGCCGCCTCCGTCATGTCGAGCAGTGAGGAGAGGATGTCGGAAGCGCCGACGCCGCAATTGGCGCCGACGGCGACCGGCGGCTCGGCCATTCCTGCGGCGACGCCATGGATGTCCTTCGGATGCAGACCCATCATCGAGCGGCCGGCCGTGTCGAAGGAGGCGGTGTAGGTGTAGGGCAGGCCGACCCGGATCGCGGCTTCGGCCGCTGCGCGGATCTCGTCGGGCGCGGACATGGTCTCGATCCAGGCGACGTCGGCGCCGCCGGCCTTCAGGCCCTCGATCTGCTCGGCAAAGGCGTCCACCGCCTCGGCATACGTCATAGCGCCGAGAGGTTCGAGCAATTCGCCGGTCGGTCCGATGGAGCCGGCGACGATGACCTTGCGGTCCGCTCTATCGGCGACGCTGCGCGCGATCTCAGCGGCCGCCTTGTTCAGCTCGTGCACGCGTTCCTGCGCGTTGTGCAGCTTGAGGCGCTGGCGCGTGCCGCCGAAGGAATTGGTGAGGATGATGTCGGCGCCCGCGTCGACGAAGCCCTGGTGGAGAGCGACGATCTTATCCGGGTCGGCCGTGTTCCACAGTTCCGGTGCCTCGCCGGCGGCAAGACCCATGGCGAACAGATTGGTGCCGGTCGCGCCGTCGGCAAGCAGCACGCCCTTCTCGGCAAGGAGCGCGTCGATCGGGTTCGTCATGGGAGGGCTTTCCGATTGGAAGATCGGATAATGATATAAAGAAGTCTTTATATGCGGTCAATCGCCCGGTCGCGCAGGCCTCGCGCAAAGGCGGCGACTTCGTGCGCGTTCACCTCGGCCGCGCGGATAAGGTTGTCGAAGTGCCGCGTCAGCGTGCGGATCGGCGGGGTGGCGTTCAGCACGAGGTACATGTCGCCGACATAGATCGCGGCGCGGATCGGGCCGAAGATCGTATACGGGATCGAATAGCGCAGCCGCCCGTCGTAAAGGTAGAGGCGGAAAGCAGGGTAGAGTTCGTCGATCAGGTCGGCCATATGGTCCAGCTGGCGGCGGCGCAGCTCAGCAGGGACGCCGGACCAGATGCCGCGGCCCTCCGCGAAGATTTCCAGCGTGTGCCGCGGCATGCACACCTCCATGTCGGTCTCCGGCCGGCGATTGTAGCCGATGCGGTACTGCACCTCATCGATCTTGGCCTCAAGATTGCGGTTGGAGATCTCGGCCTCGTAGGCGATTAGTTCGTCAGAGCGCAGCAGGTCGGGCAGGCCAGCCGGCACATAGCGGATCTTGGTGCCGATCGCCTCGGCATGCCATTTCGCCAGCAGCGTTCGATCATAGCCGCCCTGTTCCTCCTCGATCTCCAGGCTGGCGCGCAGATCGCCCGTCGAGCCGTCGTCCTGCGACAGGCCCATCAGCCAGTCGAGCGAGACCTTGTGCTCGGCTGCGATGTTGAGAAGCGTCTCGGCGCGGGGCAGGCGGGTGGTGGCGCCCGAGAGCAGCTGCGACAGCGCCGAGCGGTCGATGCCGACGGAGGCCGCGAAGGCGGACTGGCTCGCCCCCGCACGCTCGACCAGCTTGCCGAGGCGCTCGCGGAACAGGCTCGATAGGTCGCGCTTGTCCATGCAAACACTCCCGATTGTTTACAATTCGCAACAATTGAAGATTTTAATGCGCAATGTCAACGAATCCTGCGCATTGTCGCATTGCAGCATGGAATCTCTGCTGACAGGATGTTGTCAGGAATTACGGGATTCCGGGCGGCAAGAGGGTTGAATGGGCAGCATGGCGGGTCGGGACAAGGCACGGTGGGGACGCGGGCCAGGTGTCGAATGGCCGACGGTGGCGTTGATCGCCGTCTGCTACGGCGCCTGGCTCGCGGCGGGGCTGGCCCTCTACCCATCCTGGCCGGTCGCGGCACTGCTTCTTCTCTCCCTGACGCTGGCGCTCCATTCCTCGCTCATCCATGAGGCGCTGCACGGCCATCCGACTCGGGCGGGCTGGATCAACGAAGTGCTGGTGGGCCTGCCGCTCGGTCTGGTCTATCCCTACCGGCGCTACAAGAGCCTGCACCTCCAGCACCATGCCGACGAGCGGCTGACCGACCCGTTCGAGGATCCGGAAAGCTATTACAAGGCGCGGTGGCAGCACGAGGCGATGCCCGGCTGGCTGCAGGCGTTGCTCAGGATCAACAACACGATGGTCGGCCGGCTGGTCGTCGGACCGCCGCTCGCCACTATCGGCTTTCTCTCATCGGAAGCGAAGCTGGTTGCCGCCGGCGACAAAGCCGTGCAGCGAGCCTGGCTGCATCACGCGATCGGATTGGCGATCGTGCTGCCGGTCGTGACGCTCGCCTTCGGGATACCGCTATGGCTCTACGTCCTGGTTCCTGTCTGGCTCGGCCAGTCGATCATTGCCGTGCGCACCTATGCCGAGCACCAGTGGTCGGAGCGGCCGGACGGGCGCACGATCATCGTCGAGCGCTCGCCGCTGTCGTTCTTCTTCCTGAACAACAATCTGCATCTGGTGCATCACAAGCTGCCGACGGTCGCCTGGTACAGGCTGCCGGCGCGGTTTCGTGAGAAGCGCGATGAGTGGGCGGCGATGAACGGCGGCTATGTCTATCCGAACTATCTCGCGCTCCTGAGAAGCTACGCCTTCCGCGTGAAGGAGCCGGTCGTCCATCCGGTGTTGCGTCAGCAGCCGGAGCCCGGCCGGGCGTTCCGACCGCGCGTGCGCCAGCACAATATTGGCGGACTGGGCACCGCACCCGTGCCGGCCGAGCCACCCAAGGAGTGAGCGCGACTGGACGCTTGCGCGCCTTGCCTAGGCGAGGCATCTCTTCCGCATGACTTCGTTCATTGCCGCGCTTCCAATGTATGACTGGCCCGAAAGGCGTGGGGAGGTCGACGCCGAATGGGCCGCGATCCGCGACCGGCTGCGCGCATCCGGTGTCGACGCTCCCGAAAGCCTCGTGCGCCGCAACGCCGACCTGCCGGCAGTGCCCGGCGGCATCCGCGACGCGGCGGGCCATGTCGTCGCGCCTGATCCGGCGACATTGCCGCCCGAAGGGCTGGACCTGCCGACGCTGTGGCGACATCCGGCGCTGCTGTTGGCACAGACATGCTGGGGACCGATGGAAGAGACCGGGCTCGCGGCACAGGTGACGGTCGTCGGCCAACCGGATTACTCCGGCATTCCGGGAGGAGAGGGGCCGTTCTATTCGAGCGCGATCGTAATGCGCCGCAGGAACATGTCCCATTCCGGCATACCGGAGGGGGATGTCGAGGCGCCCGTCAACGGCGAGGCCTCTCTGCCGCTCGATCTCCTGCAGCGTGTGCGGCTCGCCTTCAACGAGCCGCATTCCATGTCGGGACGGCTGGCGCTTAAGGCGGATCTCGAAGCCGCGGGGGCGGGGCTTTCGATCTTCTCGGCCCTGCTCGAGACCGGCAGCCACCGGCTCTCCATCCGCGCAGTGGCGGAAGGCCGTGCCGACGTGGCAGCGGTCGACTGCCGGAGCTGGAGCCTGGCCAGGCTTCACGATCCGGCGGCGACGGCGTTGCGGGTTGCTGGATGGACAAGGCGAAGGCTGGGGCTGCCGTTCATCTCGGCGTTGGGCCTTTCTTCCCTGCATGGCGTCCTGCGTCAGGCGGCCGGCGGCTGAGATCACGCCAGGAGGCGTTCATCCAAAGGATAAGTGGAAAGCTGCTCGTTGCCGGTGGCGGTGATCAGGATCTGCTCCTCGATCTTGACGCCGTCGTGCCCGCCGAGCCGGCCGATATAGCTTTCGACACAGAGGACCATGCCGGGTAGCAGCACGCCATCTGGTGTGTCGTCGGTCCAGTCGGTGGCGTGCGGCAGCGTGGGGTATTCATCGGCGAGGCCGACGCCGTGATAGAGCACGCCGTAACGGGTCGGGAAGCAGTCTGTCGGCGGGATCATCGAGCGCTCGACGAGGTCGCGGAAGCCGACGCCTGGCTGCATGAGCGCCGTGTTATACGCGATCTGATCCGCGGCGATGCGGAAGAGGTCGCGCTGCTCATCCGTTGGCCGGCCATCGCCGCAGAGCCAGGTACGCGACAGGTCGGCGCAGAAGCCGTAGGGGCCGATGAGGTCCGTGTCGAAGGCGACGAGGTCGCCCGCTTCGATGATCCGCGACGAGCATTCCTGGAACCAGGGGTTTGTGCGCGGGCCTGAGGACAGGAGCCGCGTCTCGATCCATTCGCCGCCGCGCGCGATGTTGGCGCGGTGCAGTTCCGCCCACAGCTCATTCTCGGAGATGTCAGGCTTCAACGCTGCCTGCATCTCGCCCATCGCTGCCTCGCACGCGACGATGGCGCGGCGCATGGCGAGAATCTCGTCGGGCGACTTGATCAGGCGGGCGTTTTCCATGACGGCCTCGCCATTGCCGATCGAGATGCCGAGGCGGGCAAGTTCGGTGACACCTTCCGGATTGAGATGATCGACGGCGATGCGGGTGTTGCCGCCGCCGTGCTCGCGCACCAGCTCCGCGATGCCGCCCGCCCAGCGCCGCGCCTTCATATCGGTCAGTTCGCCGCCGTAGAGATACATCCACGAGACGGCGGGGCGCACTTCGTCGACGACACCGGAATGGTCCGACAGGTGCTCGCAGGCGAAGTAGTCGAACAGGACGACCGGCCCCTCGGTCGCGACGAAGCAATGCCGCGTCGGGTTATGCGCGACCCAGAGCT
>VFQN01008493.1_pt1 | contig 10371 bp, 16 predicted proteins | sample 3512371 | NCBI WGS metagenome assembly VFQN01 (sample SAMN10412370, study PRJNA504923) | tailings metagenome | isolation source: Replicate 2 from Balatoc abandoned mine | place: Philippines: Itogon, Benguet | collected 2017-08-28 | reverse complement strand
CAGTGGCACATGCGGGAGGAGGGTGTGTGGGCGTGGGCGAGGGCGTGACCGCTCTTCGCGGCGGGACGCTGTGCCGCGCGGACAACTCACGAGGGGAGCGCAGCGTGCATAGCGCGGGACCTGTAACAGGGGTATGCTCTGGAACGCGCGGCAACTGGGCACAGATTCCGCAAAAGGCACGCAAGAAAGCAGTCATGCCGTAGTTTGCGCGCTTCCGTTTTGCCGTACGGCACAGCGTCGCAGCTCCAGACGGTTGCTCAGAAGTTGAACTCCCACATGCATGCTCCGCCCCCGTCGGTCCTCACTCTGACGCCTACCCGCAGGTCTGAGCACCACCCCGCCGCCTTCCACCCCGCGTGCAACACACACCGAGGAGCAGCAGCAGGAGCAACAACAACAGCAGCAGCAACGCGCGCAGCTGGAGCGGGCTGTGGTGTCCCTGTGCGTGTGGCTGCAGCCCTTTGCATCGCAAGTGGCGCTGCGGCCCCTGCTTCACGGCCTGCTCACCTGCAGCCTGGATGATTTCCCTGGCTGCCCCACACTGGGCCGGACTGAAGGCGACGGCGGCGGCGGCGGTGCCGTCGGTACGGCGGAGGAGCTGGCGGCGGAGGCGGCGGCGGGGCACCTGGCGGCGGCGCAGGAGGCGGTCGGGCGGCTGATGCCCCGGCCGCCGCCAAAGGAGGGTAGCGGGCAGGTGGGACGGACGGGTCGAGCAAGGGTGGGAAGATAAAGGAAGGGGAGGGGGGAGGGCATCGGAGGAACTCATGGCATATGATGCATCGGCCGCGGGGTGCTACCGCTCACCGGTTTGCGCGGCTGGCCAGCATGAGGGGGCTAGGGCTCGTGGCCGTCCCGTGCATCGCACCGCCACCACTGACACCGCGACCGCAGTCTTGGTGCAGGAGGGCAATAGGACAGCTGGACAAGCCGTATGGTCGCCATGTGCCGTCCCTTGCACAGCCACTGTGCTACGCCTGCTGACGCCCCCTGTCCTGTTGCCCTTACCTCACACCCTGGTACGGCCCCGCTCGCCCACAGGATTGCCTGCTATGATTAACGTGGATGATTATATCTTTTTGAGTCCTGAAAATTGCTGCACCCGCTCCCGTGCCTCCGCAGGAATGCCTGCTCCGTCGGTGGATGCTGTGCCTCTCAGCCCTGCCGCCAGAGCCCCTCACCCAGCTCACCTCCCTCATGCTGCTCCTGCTGTACGAGCCCGAGATGAAGTACGACAGTGCCGTACACCTCATGGAGTCGTACACGCCCATGCTGTCGTGCATCGCGGGCATCTCGGGGCCGGCTGGCGCAGCGGCGGCGGGCGGCGGCGTACGGTGCGGCAGAGCCGACGGCTCCAACGACCAACGGCACCCGTTGGCGGTTGCGCTGGACCGCATCACGGTGCAGCTGTTCAATTTTGAGGAGGTCACCAACAGGTGGGCAGGGTTGGGGCTTGAGTGGCATGCGGCATGAGCATACACGCCATTCAGGACTGTTTGCAAGTGTGGTACCTACCGAAGGAGCTTCTGGCTGTCGGGTTTTAGCCTCAGCTGAGTTTGAGGTAGGTCCTTTCAGGCACGGCCTTTCCTTTCAGGCACGGCCTTTGCTGAGCACTCGGTGATTACCTGTTACAGTACGCAACTCCCATGCAAAATGCCCATTTGTTTACAGGCTGGTGCAGCAGGCGGGCCTTCTGGAGGGGCAATTGGCCGCGTTGTCGTACCTAGGGGGCGCCCTTTTTGACGGAGCTGGGGCGGGGGCTTGGGGGAACTGAGGGAGCCGGGGAGGGCGGGGACGGGGAGGAGGGCACAGGCCGAGAGGAGCAGGCGGGCAACGGGCTTGGCGCACGGCTGTGGCAGCGGCCGAGGGGGCGCCGAGAGGCTTCGGAGCGGGTGCTGTACGGCCTACAAGACGCAATCCGCCGGCTGGCCTCGGTGAGGTGCGGGGCATGTGCAGGTGCCTGTGGATCTTCCTGGGGCCCTTCCTGGTCACCTGGGTTTTCAGGGGTTCCAGTGGTGTGTATTTTGAGGCATGTAGCCCGCGCGTGTGGCTTTCCTCCAGTGTGCGCGGGCGTGTTTGCTTGGCATGCACGCCCAAGTGCTGATGGTAGACCCATGGCGACTGGAGGCGTGCCAGTCCTGCATTCATCCTGGCTTGCCGTGCAAGGATCGTGCTCTGCAGCGATCGTCAGGACTGCAACGCGATTTACACGCCGCGGCTGCGCGCTATGTGGTAGCTGTCCCTCCCACGACTTTTTCAATGCGGCACTCCATACAGCATGCGTGGCCCGCCCGCGCACCCATTGCCCATTTACCCGCTAGGCGTTTACCCGCCGGAAGGACTTGACTCTCGCACCGGACGCATGTACTCGCCGCCCACGCACACGCCTGCACTTCGCAGGACTTCCACACGGACGTTTACACGGTGATATTCATAGTGATGTTGGTATCAATGTTGATGTTGTTACTTGGATTTACTCTCCGCCCGTGCACCTGCCTGCCCCCCGGCAGGACTTCCACACGGTGGTGTTCCACAGCGGCGTGGCTAAGCGGCTGCTGGCCTCCAGGGAGCTGTTTGGGGAGCGGCTGCTGGGTGGCGTGCTGCGGCCCATGCAGGTGTGTGGCTTAGCCACGTGCAGCACGTGAACGCAACAGGGACAATGATGTGCATCGTCATCACCGCCCGTCGGGTAGCGTGCTGCGGCCCATGCAGGTGTGTGTGTCTTAGCCACACGCAGCACGTGAGTGCGTGAATTGACGAAGAAGGAAGTGGATAAAGCTCGTGCACCCGTCAGTCCCTCGCCCGTCTGCGTACCTTGCCCGTAGCACCCTATACCGTGCCGGCCTCGTTGAGTGAAACCACCGTCCGGGGTGCTCCTGCCACGTGCCATGGTGCCATACGCTGCGTGTCACATGACACGTGCCGCATGCCCCGACGCAGGCCATGCTACCGCACACGCGCATCGCGAGTGGCCCGCTGGAGGAGCGGCTGGGGCCGAGAGTAACAGCGGCACTGCAGGTGCGTGGGTTGAACGGGGGTGGACAGGCGCTCACGAGTAGCTGAAGTGGGAGCCAGGGCATGCGGGTGGTGGGCGGACGGTGGCTAGTGTAGGTGCCTCATCGCCGTACGGCGAAGCGTTTCTTATACGCGCATCCCAGGGCTGCCGTGGCGACGCAAGCGGACGGGTGGGAAGGTGCGTGCGGTGCGCTCGGTGGGCAGGATGTCTCTGTCCCATCGAGCTTGAGCTCTGAGCAAACAGGGAGCATTTACGGTTCGTCACTATTTGACTGTTCACAACGTTTGCTTGCCCGCAGGTGGAATACGTGCTCAACTCGTGCGTGGGGGAGCTGGTCGCCTCGGCGTCCGGGCAGCGTGGGGCCGCAGGGGCCAGGCACGGTCCGATCTCTGGGCTGGGGCCTGGCGGCACGGCCCCCGCTTCGCAGCCGGAGGAACTGCAGCTGCAAAGGGTGGAGCTGTTGTACGGAGGAGCCAGGTGAGGGTGCTGCTGCTGCTGCTATTGGGGAAGGTGGCAGGTGTGTGGGTTGTGCAGGGCCTGGATACTGACTCTTGAGTTGGCGGCTAGTTCTTAGCTGCGCACGGCATTCGGTGTGCGGTCCGGCACAGGCACCGGTCAAGTCAAGGAGGCTGGCGTGGCCCTTGCATCGCAGCCACATTCGCATAGTTAGTAGGTAGTAAACGAGGCGCATGCGAATCATATCGCTTACCGGTGCCTTGCTTTACGGCCCGGATAGGCAAGCTCTGGAGGCGTGCGAGGAGTGGTGCAGCGACCGCCTAGCACGCGAGGAAGCTGCAGCCGCAGCTGCCGTTGCTGCTGCCCCGGGTGATCCCGGCCCCGGTCAAGCGACCAACGACGCTTACGTCAAGCGCCGTGCGATATACGGCATGTACGATGTGTACGGCAGGCTGCTGCGCGCAGAGGCGGGCGTGTCGTCGCACCTGCCGCTGCATCGCAGCCTGGGGGCCTTCCTGCAGGGTGAGGCGTGGAGCCCCGTGGATGTGGTGTGTAGTAGGATGCGGTGCTGGGATAGCAAGGCCCGGGTATCAGGTGTGGACGCAGTCCAGGGTTTGGTGCCCAACAGGCAGGTTAATAAAGCTCCTACGGGGCCCTAGTCACCCACCTTTGGCCTTGCGTTGGCCGCACGCCACAACAGCATCGCCCGCCATTACCTGGCCTTAGGTACTTGGCCGCGGTAACGGCTGTGGCTCACTGCTGGGTTTACCATGTGCCTCCTACACCTAGCCCCCTCTTACGCTCTGCGGCCCCACCGACACGCCCCGCTCCCCGTAGCGCTGCTGACGGCTGAGCAGCAGGGCGGCGCCGCCGGTCGCCTGGCGCGGACGCGTGTACGGCAGCTGCTGCAGGCACGTGCCAGCGCCGACGCGTGCGGCGCATGGCGGCCGCTGAGCCGCTGGCTCCTGGCGCTGCAGGCCTTCGTAAGCCAGGTGCGATACACCTGGCTGTGTATGCGTGTCCCGCTTGTCTGCTTTTCGGTTTTTTGCATATCCGGTACATTAAACAACCTTTCGTTGCTCGTTTGCTTTACCGGTACATGTAACTGCTTTCAACGCCCGCTGCAGATCCAAAGCCGAGACTGGGTGCGCAACGGTGACGATGTCGCAAAGGTAGGAGAAAGTCTTACGCATCTGCAAGTCCAAATGTAAGTGCTGTTGGATGTTAATGTGTTTCCACCGAGTGCACATCCGGCGTTGTCTGTGACAGGCTCTTTGGGCCCCTCCGCGCTCAACGCATCTGCACCACCCAGCGCCCTTCCTACCGTACCTTCCAACGGCTACCCAGCGTCGCGAGTACGTGTGGGCTGGAGCTGTCTCACTACGCCTTGCTGTAATGTATGTACATCCCTTGCGTTATCATGCGCCGTGTGTGCCTGCAGGTGGAGCTGTTTGTGCTCAACGGCCGGGAGTTCATCGACCTGGACGTCCTGGTCGTATAGGTGAGCTATTTGATGACATAATGGTACCATATAGTATCACATGTTCGCATGCTATGCTCTCCGAGCCATGCTAGTGCTATTGGCGAGTGACAGCTGTCTGCACATTATGCTGCGGTACTGCATGCTGCTGCCGTTCATGAAGTCGTTGACGTCCATGTGTCCAATGACTGGGTACCTTTAGGATCGACGACAGGTCCTATCAGACGTGCCTAGCTTCCTGGCTTCCTGCTACCGTACGTAACACGCTAAGCTCCGTGCGTGCGGTTGACCCGAAAAGCCCCGGACGGCGTGCGTGGTATGTCAAAGCGCAGTAGCAGCATCCTTGCAATGTGATCATGCGTCCCGGAGTGCGCTCCTGCCAACCAAACGGGGTCACCCCTCCCCAGGCGTGGCTGGCCACCGAGGACCCCGACACCGCCGTGCACGACCAGGCGTCACCATTTACTAAATAGGATTTATTTACCAAAGACCATGTTTATACATGTATTTACTAGTACTTTGTCTCGCCCCTTTTCACAGGCGTGGCTTGCCTCCGAGGACCCCGACACCGCTGTGCACGACCTCCTGGCGGCCCTGGGGGGCAGCCAGCTGCTGGCGGCGGCAGGTGGGCATTGGTGCAGTGCTGAGATTGCACCAGCACGCGACGGGCATCAGGTCAGATGAGAACAGCGGCCTTGGAAGCTATCAGCGGCCATTTGCCAGCTTGCCAAAGCAGTACAAGCAATAGCTCGAACAATCTGGTAGCCAAATGCGGCGCTCAGCTCATGTCGCACCTTCTCTCCAGCTCTCAACCGGCTGCAAGCGTGCATGTTGCAACGCGCACCCCTCGCGGCGGATCTCCTCTTGTGCTCCCAAAGAAGCCTCCCACACCAATGCCGTACACTCCTGTCGTTGCACCGCCCCGCACCCAACACACCGCAGGGCTGCAGCGCCGCGGCCTAGGCGCGCCGCCGCCGCCGCCGCCCCCCGCCTCCGCCGACGCATCGGAGGCCGCCGCCGCAGCCGCCGCCGAGTCGCTCCGCCTGGCGGTGGCGCTGCTGCGGGAGCGCTGCGCTGTGGGGCTGGCGCCACGGGAGCGGCTGTGGTCGCTGCTGGTGCAGTGGCTGGCGCTGAGGGACTTCACATTCAACCAGCTGCAGGACCTGCTGTGAGTAGCGCGTTTACAAAGTTGTTCAACCACACGCACACGTATGAGTTTGTAGAGCATACTGTGCGCAAGTGTAGTTACTTCAGCGCAAACCACGTTTACGGGGTAATCCAATTGGTTCTGAAAAAGTGCAGCAGAACTTTGGCTCCTGCCCTTGTCCGCTAGGCCTACACGTGCAAACGGAATAACAGCAGGCCTTTGCAGGCGCTACAAAGCAGTGCCTCCTTACTGTCCTTGCGTTAACCCGCAGGCCTGCGGACGTCCACAGCCACCCAGACATAGGGGCCCTGGCTTCATCCAACATTTACCATTTGACCTCAACTGTCGTGCACCTCCTGGACACCTCCCGCAGGCCCGCGGACCTACACAACCACCCAGACATGGAGTCGGTATTGGCGGAGGTGGCCACCTACCGGGCAGCCTCCCTGTCCCAGGTGAGCAGAAACACTAGAGTACGGCGTCGCTAAGCAGAGTGCAGTGCATGACTGTTGGTGTACCCCCACACGGAATCTTTTGCGTACACCCAACCCGTTCAGCCTCTCTGCGCACCAAAGCCGCACCTGGCGTGATGAACGGCATTCCTGAACAGGATCACCCTTAGGCGGCACAAAACTCCTTGTGGCGTTTTTGTGTGAAATACGACCAATATCTGACCCTGTCCTGCCTGCCCTCCTGCCCGCCCGCCAGGCTCGCCAGTACACGCTCCGCCGCGAGGCATGGCGGCTGTTCTGCCCCTCCTTCATCCACTACACACGCCAGATGCGCAGCAGGGCGTGGGAGGCGGCGCTGGCCGGATGGAGCGCAACCACCACCTCCACCACCACCTCTACCACCACAACCGCTAGCAGTGGCAACACGAATGTCAACGGCGGGCTAGGAGCTGCGGGCGCAGCAGCAGCAGGAGCAGCAGGGCCTGGCACGGGCACGGGAGGCGCGGCCTACTGCCCCCACTGGCAGCTGCTGCGGCCCCGGGGGCGGCTGCCGCTCAGCCTGGACCCCATGCACCGCGTGCTGGAGGCCGGGAGCACGTGGAGGGTGGTGGGCTGGGTGATGCAGGTGCGTGGGGGCCGACTGCGGAGGAGCTTCAGCAGGCCGGCACCTGGGTTGAGCAATGGCCCAAGTACAGAAGTACTACAGTTAGCCATGCAACGTCCCGGACCCAGAGGACCCAAGTAACTGCGGAATGCCGTCACAGTCCGTCTCTGATTCCATCTTCGCACGGCAGATGGACGCCTCGTGTTCGCGTGCCGTACCGATTCCATCTTCGCACGGCAGATGGAGGCCTCGTGTTCGCGTGCCGTACCGGCGCCGTACCGGTTCCGACAACAGCTGTGAGGAACCCGTGTTTCCCGTCCCCGTCCCTACCCCGCTCCACAGGCTGTGCTGGACGGTCCTCACCCGCCGTCCTGCCCCCCTGTGGGCGAGGACGCGCTGCTGGCCGCCCTCGATCTGCTGGCGCTGCAGCTGCACAGGGCGGAGGACAACGCGGCGCAGCCGCAGCCGCAGCACAGGAAAGCCCCAGCTGGAAACGACACCGACGCCCAGGCAGAGCGGCTGGGCGAGGAGGAGCAACACGAAGGCGAGGATCTGACAGCCGTGGAGGGCGCTCGGCTGGCCCTGGCGGTGACGGTGGCGGCGCTGGCGGGGCCGGCGCGTGTGTCGCGGGAGGGCCGGGAGCTCATGAAGAGGCAGCTGCGGGAGCAGCAGCAGCAGCATGAAGGCGAGAAGGGCGAGGAGGGCGCGGGGCACCTCGGGGCGTGCGGCGTCGCCAGACACGTGGCTCTGGTTCCGGAGCTGGGCGGCCGGGTGTGTGGGGTAGCCGCCAAGGTGGACCTGATGCTGCAAAGGGCGAGGGCGGGGGCGGGGGCCAGGGGGCAGGGTCGGGTGGGTCGGGGGCAGGGTCGGGGGCGGCGGGGCGGCGGCCGCAGCGGCTGGTGCTGAGCCCCGAAACCAGGGACTGTCTTGTGTGGCTGCTGGGGGCAACGAAGTGTGTATTAGCGCTGTGCGCTGACTTGCGGTTGTACGAGCAACCGATGAAGGTGCAGGGGGCGGCAGCTGCAGACAGGAAAGGAGGTGCTGGTGTGTCGGGCTCTGGGGCAGAAGGCAGTGGAGGGAAGGGGGAGGAGGGTGCGGAGGGCGGCGGCGCGGGGGCAGCAGAGAAGCGGAGGCGGTAGCTGGCACGGGAGAGGCAGGTGGCCATGATGGCCCGGCTGAAGGCGCAGCAGGAGGCGTTCCTTGCAAAGCAGCGGGCTGAGACGGCGGCAGCTGCAGGGAGCAAGGACGACGGCGGGGCCGCGGCCGGGGGGCGTGTGGAGGACGATACGGATGAGGAGGAGAGTGAGGATGGCGGCGACGGGAGGACGGCTCCGGAACGCAGCGAGGCTGCGGCGGCTGGGACGGCGGCGGCGGCGGTGGGGGCGGCGAGGCCTGAAGTCGTGCTGCGCACAGCGGAGCAGGTGGCAGCAGAAGCGGGCAATAGGAGGGGTGGTGTGGAGGCGGAGACGGAGGAGGAGACGGAAGACGAGGAGGTGTATGATACTAGCGATGAAGGGGTGGAAGAGGAGGACGGGAGCGAGGAGGAAGAGGAGAGCGAGGAGGAGGACGGCGTGGTCCCCAAGGTTGCGCAAGGGGGAAGGGCCGCGGCCGCGGCGGGGGCGGCGATGACGGAGGTGATGCCGCCTCCGCCGGCGGGGCGCTGGCTTCCGCTGGACCTGCCGTCGGCCCACTGCGCGGTGTGTCACGGTACGGAGGGAGGCGGCGGCGGCGGCGGCGGCGGCGCGGAGCACGGCCCGCTGGCGTACATAGCACACGTGGCGGCGTGCGCGTGCCTGGCGGCGCCGCTGCAGCGGCGGAGGCGGTGGAACGCCGACCCAGCGGCACCGGGGCCTGACGCGCGAGAAGATGATTGTGCGCCGCCGGACTGGCTGTGTGGCGGGGCCGCCGGCGGAGCCGCCGGCGGTGCACCACACGGTGCATTGGTGACCAGCGCGGCACCGGGCAAAGCGCATTCGGCCGGCGGTGTCACAGAGGCGCCGGGGGTCTTTGGTTCCAGCGGCGCAGAGCCCGGCACATCCTCTGCTCCTGGCACAGCAGCACCCACGGCGGTCACGGAGCCGCAGCCGCGGGCGCAGCGCAGTCCGGCCGACTGGGGTGCACCCTGGCGGCGGGCTTGGCGGCGCCACGGTCCGTGCGTCAGCGAGGCAGACCTGGCCACGGGGCTGCACGTGCACTACTGCGGCCACCTAATACACCAGGAGTGCCACGTGCGGTTGGTGGCGTCGCAGCTGAGGGCGCACATGGCCGGCCGGTCGTACCCCGGGGCTAGCATTGTGGTTCCGGAGGCGTCAGAGTTCCTGTGCCCGGTGTGCCGGCGCCGAGCCAACTCATCATGCCTGCCGCGCCGTTTGAGTGGCAGGGCCCTGTGGCGGTGGCAGCTGCAGCGGCGGCGGCGCAGGTGGCGGGCGGGGCGGCGGAGCGGGGAGGTGGAGGGCGGCAAGCTTCCCGCTGGATATTGGGTTGGATGGGGATGAAGAGGATGGGGAGTCTTCGGAGGGCCGGAGGAGCGGGGAGGTGGAGGCTGAGGGTGCGTCAGATGGGACGGTGCAGGGAACGGGGAGGGTTGGAGGCCCTTCGGCGCAGAAGTGGGCAGGAGCTGAGCCGCAGCAGCTGGGAGGGGTCGGCGGAAGCGCGGCCGGGGATGTTGCGTCACGGGGACCTGCACCGGCAGATCGGGGTGGTGGGGAATGGGGCGCGGGTGCGCGTGCGGATGCTGGAGCAGGGGCAGCAGCTGGTGGTGTGGGTGTGGGCGTGGAGGAGACACGTGCCAGGCTGGCGAGGCTTAGCACCAGCAGCTCCGCGGCGGCGTTGAGCCTCGTGCAGCAACAGCAGCAAGACCGGCAGCAGCAGCAGCAGGTGCGAGGTGTATCCGAGCATGGGGAGGTGCAGGCGGAGCAGCGAGAGGGCGTGGTTGTGCCTGTCACCGACAACGGAGTTCAGGTTGGCAGGGACCTGGGAGTCAGCGGCGGTGGCAACGGCGGCTGCCTGTCCCGGCTGGACCGTTTCCTGGCCGTTCTGCCTGCCGTACTACCGTACAGCCCTCCGGCGGGCGCTGCAGGGGAGTCCCAGACGCGCGTGTTCGACATCACGTTCGGGGCCATGAGGGAGGTGGCGCCGGTGCTGCTGCGGCAGGTGCGTGGTGGGGAGGGCGCACGTGTGTGCTGTGGAGAAAGTGGCCGGCTACGACGCTGCTGATGG
>VFQN01008492.1_pt1 | contig 10372 bp, 9 predicted proteins | sample 3512371 | NCBI WGS metagenome assembly VFQN01 (sample SAMN10412370, study PRJNA504923) | tailings metagenome | isolation source: Replicate 2 from Balatoc abandoned mine | place: Philippines: Itogon, Benguet | collected 2017-08-28 | reverse complement strand
CCGGCGAAAGCCTGGAGATCGTCGTCCCCGTACAGTTCTTCCTCAGGAGGTGAGGACGAGGCGCGCTCAGCCGACGACGAAACTCTGGTACATGAATTGGAGATCGGCACTTTCCTGCGGCGTGATCTCGCCGTCGAGGACGCGGCCTTCCCACGAACGCAGCTTGCGCTTGATGTCGACCGGCGTGCGCGGGCTCAGCAGCACCATGAAGAACTGCTCGTGCGGTGAGAGCTCGCGCTCGCGGCGGTAACCGAAGGGACCCGCACCCTGTGCGCGCTCCGGGATCGGCTCCTGCGCCGCAGCGGGCGCCGCACTCCGCGGCAGGAGGGCGCCGTCGATCACCTGATCCCAGGTGAGGCCTGCCTCCCGCACCATGGCCGAGGCGAGCTTGGCGGCGGCCAGCGCCTCCTGGGCGTGGCTGCTGTCGAGGATCTCGAGGACCTTGACCAGGGTGTTGCGATTGAAGGTGGACACTTTGCGTTCGACGCCTTTGACTATCGCGTGAGCAACGGGCACTAAGTGCCTACAACATATAGATGGAAGTGCCTTGGATCAAGGCAAGCCCCCGACCAACGCTTTCCCGGTTTACCTCGCGGGCCTCGCCACCTGGTTCGTGCCCCTGGGCATCCAGATGGTGCTGTTCCCGTGGCTGGTGGCCGTGGTCCTGCACATGGATGCTTTCGCCGTGGGCGTTGCGCAGGCCGCCGTGATGGCCCCCTCGCTGCTGTTTCTGCCGTTGGGCGGCCTGGTCGCCGACCGCGGCAATGCCCGCCGGCTGCTGCTCTACTACCACCTGATCTACGCCCTGCCGCCGCTCGCCCTGGCGCTGGTCCTGTGGTCCGGCGGGCTGAGTTACCCGCTCCTGATCGCCTACGGTATCGTCGCCGGCGCCATCGGCGCCTTTGCCATCCCGACCCGCGATGCCCTGCTGCCGGTCGTGGCGCCCAGGGGCGGCCTGCCCAAGGCGGTGGCGCTGGCGACGGCGCTGCAGTTCGGCGGCCAGTTGGTGGGCATCGCGTGCGCCTCGACCGCCGACCGGTTCGGGGCCCTGCCGCTCCTGCTGCTGCACTCGGGCATGGTGCTGGCGGGCTGCATCTTCGTGCGCCGGCTCCCCGACCCGCCGCCGCATCCGAAGACCGAACACCCCGGCTTCTGGCGCAGCATCGGCGAGGGCGTGTCCGCCGCCGCGAAGTCGGACCAGATCTGGCCCGTGCTGCTGCTCAACTTCGGCGTCGGCATCTTCTACGTCGGCCCGTTCATGGCGGTGCTGCCGTTGGCGATTCGCGACCACTATGCCGGCGGTGCGGCCGAGCTCTCTTACATGAACCTGGCTTTCTGGGCCGCCACCATCGTGGCCAGCATGGCGCTGGCCGGCCTCGCGCGCCGTTTCACCTTGCGCGGCCGACTGATCGCGGGGGCGGTGCTGGTGGGCGCGATGGTGCTCCTGTCGCTGGCCGCACTGCCGCCGTTCCCGGTGTTCCTTGCCCTCATTTTCGTCTGGGGGCTTGGGGCCGGCATCACCATGACGCAGAGCCGGACGGTGGTGCAGATCGTGGCGCCGGCCACGCACCGCGCGCGGCTGATGTCGCTGTTCCAGCTGGGCCTGAGCGGCGGCGGCCCGATCGGCGCCTTCCTCACCGGCACGATCTGCTCGATCTGGGGCCTCAAGGCCGCGCTGCTGATCCCCGCGATCGCCATGCTGCTGATGATCGCGCTTGTCCTGCTGCGCTCGCGCCTGTGGTCGATGCGGACGGTGGAGTAGGCGAGCTACTCAGCCGCAGCGCGAGAGCCGAGGCCCAGCGTGTGCCACACGTCCTGCAGGGCCGCGACCAAGCGCGCGATCTCGTCGTCGCCGTGCATCGGGGTCGGCGTGAGGCGTAGGCGCTCGGTGCCGCGCGGCACGGTGGGGTAGTTGATCGGCTGCACGTAGATCGCGTGACGGTCGAGCAGCAGGTCGCTCGCCTGCTTGCACAGCGCGGCATCGCCCACGAAGACCGGCACGATGTGCGTCGTCGAGGGCATCACCGGCAGGCCAGCGGCAACGAGGCGGCGCTTCAAGGTGGCGGCGCGCTCCTGGTGACGGACGCGCAGCTCGGGCTGGCCGCTGACCAAGCGCACGCTGGCGAGGGCCGCGGCAGCGATCGCGGGTGGCAGCGACGTGGTGAAGATGAAGCCCGAGCCGCAGGAGCGCACGAAGTCGACGGTGGCCGCCGTCGAGGCGATGTAGCCGCCGACCACGCCGAACGCCTTGGCTAGCGTCGCCTGCACGATGTCGACCTTGTCGAGCACACCGTCGCGCTCGGCTACGCCCGCGCCGCGCGCGCCATACATGCCCACGGCATGGACCTCGTCGAGATAGGTGAGGGCGCCGTGGCGGTGGGCGACGTCGCAGATCTCGCCGATCGGAGAGATGTCGCCATCCATCGAATAGACCGACTCGAAGGCGACGATCTTCGGCGTCGCGGGATCGGCGGCGGCGAGAAGCTCCTCGAGATGGCGCGGATCGTTGTGCCGGAAGATGCGGCGCGCGGCGCCGGAGTGGCGGATGCCCGCGATCATCGACGCGTGATTGAAGGCGTCCGAATATAGCTCGCAGCCCGGCAGCAGCGCGCCCAAGGTCTGCAGGGTCGTCTCGTTGGCAACGTAGCCCGAGGTGAAGACGAGGGCGGCTTCCTTGCCGTGAAGCGCGGCCAGCTCGCGCTCCAGCGCGGCATGCAGCGTGTTGGTGCCCGAGATGTTGCGTGTGCCGCCGGCGCCGGAGCCCTGCGCGCCGATCGCGGCCTGCATCGCCTCGACCACGGCGGGATGCTGGCCCATGGCGAGATAGTCGTTGCTGCACCACACGGTGACATCGCGCGGCGCTTCGCCCTCGCGATGGAGACGGGCGCGCGGGAAGGCGCCGACGATACGTTCCAGTTCGGCGAAGACGCGATAGCGTCCTTCATCGCGAAGGCGGTCCAGATGGCCGTGGAAGAAGGCTTCGTAGTCCATGGGCAGGTGTCTCCCGCGCACTCACTCCAGGCGCAAGGCGCTTTTTGTCCGCAGTCACAATTGGTCGCGTTGACGTGCATCAAACGAGAACGATTCGCAGCGACGGTCAGCGCAGCAGCGGAATGAGTAGCGCGAGGCTGAGGAAGAGAGAGACCGAGAGCAGGGGGAGAGCGCCCAGCCAGCGGGTCTGTCCAGGCAGACCATCCCAATGGCGCAAGGTCGGCACGGCGGCCCACAGGGCAAACAAAAACCCTAACGCCCAGAACAGGAGGGCGAGGGGCATTGCCACGTTCGCCTGGTCGTCGGTGGCGGTCGCGATGCCGAGGCCCACGACCGCCGGCGGAATCGCGGCGGTGAACAGGGACACCGCCCAGATCGCGCGGGTACGGATGCGCTGGCCCGTCCCGAAAGGCGGCGTGCGAACGGCCGTCGCGCCGCCGCCCTCGGAACCAGCGTCCACGCTCAGCCCTTGAACAGGCCTTCCGACCGGAGATCCGCCAGCGCGGCGTCGAACGCCTGGCGCAGGCGGCCGAACAGGTCGCCGAGCTCGGTCTCGTTGATGACCAGCGGCGGGCAGATCGCGACGCGGTCGCCCATGTTGCGGATGAACAGGCCGCGCGCCACGGCGTGGTTGTAGACCCGCAGACCGGCGGCGCCGGGCGCGCCGAGGTCGAACGGCGCCTTGGTCTTCTTGTCCGCGACGATCTCGATCGCGCCCATCATGCCGATGCTCATCGCCTCGCCGACCAACGGGTGATCGGCAAACGACTGCACGTGCCTGGAGAAGATCGGGCTCATGCGCTTGGCGTGACCGAACAGGTCGGTCTCGTCGTAGATCTTCTGCGCCTCCAGCGCGACGGCGGCAGCGACGGGATGGCCGGAGTAGGTGAAGCCGTGGCCCCAGGTGCCGATCTTGTCGCTCTCGCTCATCAGCGCCTGGTAGACGGCCTCGTTGATCATCACGGCCGAGATCGGCAGGAACGACGCCGACAGCGCCTTGGCGCAGGTCAGGATGTCCGGCTTGATGTTCATCGTCTGGCTGCCCCAGACATTGCCGGTCCGACCGAAGCCGCAGATCACCTCGTCGGCGATGAACAGCATGTCGTACTTCTTGCAGACCGCCTGGATCTTCTCGTAGTAGCCCTTGGGCGGGACGATCACGCCACCTGCGCCCATCACCGGCTCGGCGATCATCGCGGCAACCTCCTCGGCGCCGCCTTCCTTGATGATGAGCTGCTCGAGTTCCTCGGCGCAGCGCGTCGCGAACTGCTCCTCGGTCTCACCGTCCTTGCCGAAACGGTAGAAGTGCGGGCAGCTCGTGTGGACGATGCCCTGGATCGGCAGGTCGAAGGAGCGGTGGTTGGTCGGAAGGCCGGTGAGGCTGCCCGACGCCACGGTGATGCCGTGATAGCCCTTGAGGCGGCCGACGATCTTCTTCTTCTTCGGACGGCCGAGCGCGTTGTTCATGTACCACACCATCTTCACGACGGTGTCGTTGGCCTCGGAGCCGGAGTTGGCGAAGAACACCTTCGACATCGGGACCGGCGCCATCGACTTGAGCTTCTCCGCGAGGTTGATCGCGGGCTCGTGGCTGCGCTGGTTGAAGGCGTGATAGAAGGGCAGCTGCTTCATCTGCTCGTAGGCGACCGTCGCCAGCCGCTCGTTGCTGAAGCCGAGTGCGGCCGACCAGAGACCCGCCATGCCCTCGATGTATTCCTTGCCGTCGTCGTCCATCACGTAGACGCCGCGACCGCGCACGATGGTCAGCGGACCCGTCGCCTCGTGCTTCTTGAAATTGGTATAGGGGTGCAGATGGTGTGCGATATCCCGCGAAGCATTGGAATTGCCGCGGAAGCTGCGAGAAACGTCGTTCATGGCCGTACCCCTAATACTGTGAATTTAGCCACGATAGCCCGCCTGAGGCCTAAGTTCACTCTATCTGGACATGCAAATTTTTTGTGCAATTGACGCCGTCTCATGGCGGGTGCAACGTGAATAAGATATGCGTCCACGCATGGGTTGGCGGCCGGGGAGGTTGCCCCTGCGGCAGTGACGACGACCACTGAGGGGGTAAGTTCTGATGCATTTCAATCTGCGGCATACAGTGGCGCTGACGGCGCTCGTCTGCGCGAGCGCGGCGTTTGCGCCGATGGCCAACGCCAAGACCTTCAAGTGGGCCAATTCGGGCGATGTCAGCTCGATGGACCCCTACGCCCGGCAGGAAACCTTCCTGCTGACCTTCACCGCGAATATCTACGACCCGCTGGTGCGCCGTAACAAGGAGTTGAAGCTCGAGCCGGCGCTCGCGACCAAGTGGGGGCAGACGAGCCCGACGAGCTGGTTCTTCGACCTGCGCGAAGGCGTAAAGTTCAGCGACGGCACGCCGTTCACCGCCGACGACGTGATCTTCTCGATCAACCGCGCCAACGGCCCGGGCTCGAACGTCAACGGCAACTTCTCCTCGATGAAGGAGATCCGCAAGGTCAACGACCATCGCGTCGAGGTCACGACCAACGTTCCCGATCCGCTGCTCGCCGACAAGTGGGCGTCGATTTCCATCATGTCGAAGGCCTGGGCCGAGAAGAACAACGCCGCCCAGCCGGCGGACATGATCAAGAACGAAGAGAACTTCGCGACCCGCAACGCCATGGGCACCGGCCCCTTCATGCTGAAGGAACGCCGTGCTGGCGAGAAGACGGTCCTCGTCCCGAACCCCACCTGGTGGGACAAGCCGGTCCACAACCTGACCGAGGTGGTTTTCACGCCGGTTCCGAATGCCGCGACCCGTATCGCCGCGCTCAAGGCGGGCGACATCGACATGACCTACGAGGTCCCGCCGGCCGACACCGACAACCTCAAGAAGGACGCGAACATCAAGGTTCTGGAAGGGCCGGAGACGCGCGTTGTGTTCCTGGGCTTCGACCAGGAGCGCGACGAGCTGGTGGAGTCCAACGTCAAGGGCAAGAACCCTTTCAAGGACAAGCGCGTCCGTGAGGCGATGCACCGCTCGATCGACGTCGACGCGATCAAGCGCACCGTGATGCGTGGCCAGTCCTTCCCGACCAACCTGATGGTCGCGCCCGGCATCAACGGCTATACCAAGGCGCTCGACAAGCGCCCGCCGCTGCTGAAGCCCGAAGAGGCCAAGAAGATGCTGGCCGATGCCGGCTATCCGAACGGCTTCGAGACCGGGATGGACTGCCCGAACGACCGCTACGTCAACGACGAGAAGATCTGCCAGGCCGTCGTGGCGATGCTCGCGAAGATCGGCATCAAGGTGAATCTGCGTGCCCAGACGCGCAATCTCTACTTCGCCAAGATCCTGCGCAGCACCGCCGACGGCAAGCCGAGCAACACCAGCTTCTACATGCTGGGCTGGTCGCCGGCGACGACCTACGACGTGCACAACGTCTTCGAGCAGATCATCCAGACGCCGGACGTGAAGGCCAAGAAGGGCCTCTATAATGCCGGCGGGTACTCGAACAAGAAGTTCGACGAGCTGTCGAACAAGGTCGAGGTCGAGACGGACAAGGCCAAGCGCGATGCGATGATCGCCGAGGCCACGAAGATCTATGTCGACGACTTTGCGTATATCCCGCTGCACCAGCAGGCGTTGGTCTGGGCGACCCGCAAGAACGTCGATCTGGTCCAGCCGGCCGACAACAGCTTCCCGCTGCGCTTCGTCAACCTGAAGTAGCTCCGGCAACCGACGACCGGCCCCGGCGCAGGTACCCTGCGACCGGGGCCGGTTCCGTTATGGCGTCATTCCTGCTAGGGCTGCGCCAAGCCAAGAACAGCATATGCTCGCCTTCATCCTCAGACGACTTCTTCAATCGATCGCCGTCCTGCTGACGGTCGGTCTGGTGTCCTTTTCACTTTTTCGCTACGTCGGCGATCCGATCAATTCGATGGTCGGCCAGGATACGCCGGCGAGCGAACGCGAGGCGCTGCGCGAGCGGCTGGGCCTGAACGACGCCCCGCCGATCCAGTTCCTGCGCTTCATCGGTAATGCCGCGCAGGGCAAGTTCGGTCTGAGCTACCGCACGTCCGAGCCGGTCGGCCGGATGATCCTCGAACGGCTGCCGGCCACCCTCGAACTCTCGTTCTGTGCCGCCGTCTTCGCCCTGTTCGTGGGCGTGCCGATGGGCGTCTATACCGGTCTCTATCCTAAACACTGGTCGAGCAGGCTGATGCAGGCCGTCTCGCTCATAGGCATATCGCTGCCCACCTTCGTGATCGGCATCCTGCTGATTCTCGTCTTTGCGGTATGGCTGCACTGGCTGCCGTCCTTCGGACGCGGCGAGACGGTGATGCTGTTCGGCTGGTGGCCCACCAACTTCCTCACCATCAAGGGCCTCCAGGCGCTGATCCTGCCGTCGATCACGCTGGGCCTGTTCCAGCTCACGCTCCTGATGCGGCTGGTGCGCTCGGAAATGCTTGAGGTGATGCGGACCGACTACATCAAGTTCGCGCGGGCAAGGGGTCTCACCAACCGGGCGATCAATTTCGGCCATGCGCTGAAGAACACCCTGGTCCCTGTGATCACCGTCACCGGCCTGCAACTGGGCGCCCTGATCGCCTTCGCGATCGTGACCGAGACGGTGTTTGCCTGGCCGGGCGTCGGGCAGCTGTTCATCCAGTCCGTGCAGTTCTCCGACATTCCGGTGATGGCCGCCTATCTCATGCTGATTGGTCTCCTCTTCGTGCTGATCAACCTCACGGTCGATCTTCTCTATTTCGTCGTCGATCCGCGCCTGCGCAGCCAGGGCGGCGCGGCGCGCGTGGCGGGGCATTGAGATGAGCGACCATCCCTCGACCTCTTCCGGCTGGCTACACAGGGTCACCGACAGCGATATCTGGTGGAGCTTCAAGTCCTCGTCGCTCACGGTCGTCGCTGCGGTCGGCACGATCCTGATCGTGGCGATCGCCTTTCTCTCGCCGGTGCTGGCGCCACACACGCCGTTCGACCCGGCGACGCTCAGCCTCAGCGACGGGCTGAAGCCACCGGTGCTGCTGTCGCCCGATGGCGACTGGGCCTTCCCCCTCGGCACCGACGACCAAGGCAGGGACATCCTCTCCTCGATCATGTACGGCACGCGGCTTTCGCTGATCGTGGGCTTCGCGTCGGTGGTCGTCGCCATGACGATCGGCATCGCGCTCGGTCTGCTGAGCGGCTATTTCGGTGGCGCCGTCGACGCGTTGATCATGCGCATCGCCGACGTGCAGCTCACCTTCCCGGCGATCCTGGTGGCGCTGCTGATCGACGGCATCGTTCGCAGCGTCATCTCGGTACAGCGCCATGACGAGATCGCGGTGTTCGTGATCGTTGGCGCCATCGGCCTCAGCTTCTGGGTCCAGTATGCCCGCACCGTCCGCGGTTCCGTGATGGTCGAGAAGAACAAGGAATACGTCCAGGCGGCGCGGGTGATCGGCCTGTCGCCGCTGCTGATCATGGTGCGGCACGTCCTGCCCAACGTGACCGGCCCCGTGCTCGTGATCGCCACCATCAACCTCGGCCTCGCCATCATCACCGAAGCGACGCTGTCATTCCTGGGCGTCGGCCTGCCGTCGACCGAGCCCTCGCTCGGCACCCTGATCCGCCTGGGCAATGACGTTCTGCAATCGGGCGACTGGTGGATCACCGTCTTCCCGGCCGCCACGCTGGCGGCGCTGGTTCTGGCAGTGAACCTCCTGGGCGACTGGCTGCGCGACGCCCTCAATCCGAAACTGCGATAGTCACGACAGATGGCCGCCGCATCGAACAACCAGCCGCTCCTCGAAGTCCGCAACCTGCGGGTCGAGTTCCCGACGCGCCGGGGGACATTGCTTGCCGTCGACGACGTTTCCTTCGACATTGCGCCCGGCGAAGTGCTGGGCGTGGTGGGCGAATCCGGCGCAGGCAAGTCGCTGACCGGCAACGCCATCATCGGCCTGCTGGAGCCACCGGGCCGCGTCGCGGGCGGCGAGATCCGCCTGGAAGGGCGGCGCATCGACAATCTGCCCTACGAGGAGATGCGCGAGATCCGCGGCGCGCGCATCGGCGCGATCTTCCAGGATCCGCTGACCAGCCTCAATCCGCTCTATTCGGTGGGCCGCCAACTCGTCGAGACGATCCAGACCCACAAGCCGCTGTCGGCTAGCCAGGCGCGGGCACGCGCTGTCGAACTGCTGAAGGAAGTGGGCATTCCCGGCGCCGAGATGCGCATCGACCACTATCCGCATCAGTTCTCCGGAGGCATGCGCCAGCGGGTCGTGATCGCGCTGGCATTGTGTGCAGACCCACGGCTCATCGTGGCCGACGAGCCTACGACCGCGCTCGACGTCTCGATCCAGGCACAGATCATCGCGCTTCTGAAGCGTCTCTGCCGCGAGCACGGCACGGCGGTGATGCTGGTGACCCACGACATGGGCGTGATCGCCGAGACCGCCGACAGGGTCGCCGTGATGTATGCCGGCCGCGTCGCCGAGATCGGACCGGTACGCGAGGTCGTGAAGCACGCCAAGCATCCCTACACCAAGGGCCTCATGGGCTCGATCCCGAGCCTCGGCGTGCGCACCGAGCGACTGACGCAGATCGACGGCGCCATGCCGCGTCTCACGGAGATTCCACCGGGCTGCGCCTTCAATCCGCGCTGCACCTTCAAGGGGCAGCGCTGCCTGGTAGAGCGCCCGGACCTGATGCTGGCCGGCGCCACACGCGCGGCCTGCTGGCTGCACGACAGTGGCGGCGTTGGCGCCCCCATCCTGAAGGAGACGGTCGATGCCTGACGGCGGCGCCGATTTTGTCCGCATCGAAGGGCTGAAGCGTCACTTCGACGTGTCGGCTCCCTGGCTGGTGCGCAAGCTGGAAGGCCGGCCGCGGCAGGTCGTGCAGGCGGTCGACGGAATCGACATCGAGATCGCCAAGGGCGAGACCTTTTCGCTGGTGGGCGAGTCGGGCTGCGGCAAGTCGACGGTGGCGCGCCTGGTGGTCGGGCTCTATCCGCCGACGGCCGGCCGCATCGAGTTCGACGGTAACGACATGTCGGGCCGTCACAGCCGGTCGGAGATGGCGGCGCTGCGGCGGCGCATGCAGATGATCTTCCAGGATCCGTTCGCCAGCCTCAATCCGCGCTGGCGGGTGTTCGACATCATCGCCGAGCCGATCCGCGCCTTCGGCCTCTCGACCGGCAAGGCCGATCTCGAGGCCCGGGTCGCGGCGCTGCTGCGGCAGGTGAAGCTGAACCCGGCCGACGGCCGCAAGTACCCGCACGAATTCTCGGGCGGCCAGCGCCAGCGCATTTCGATCGCGCGGGCGCTCGCCAGCGAGCCGGAGTTCCTGGTCTGCGACGAGCCGACCTCGGCGCTCGACGTCTCGGTGCAGGCGCAGATCCTGAACCTG
>VFQN01008491.1_pt1 | contig 10372 bp, 11 predicted proteins | sample 3512371 | NCBI WGS metagenome assembly VFQN01 (sample SAMN10412370, study PRJNA504923) | tailings metagenome | isolation source: Replicate 2 from Balatoc abandoned mine | place: Philippines: Itogon, Benguet | collected 2017-08-28 | reverse complement strand
CCTGGGCGGCCTTCCTCCGATCAGCCGCCTGTCAACAACGTGGTGAGCGACTACACCTAGGCCCAGGCCTCGATCAGGGCCGCCGCCTCGCCGAGGCCGGACACGACGGCGTCGGCGCCCGCCAGGTCGCCGGGCCCGTGGGCGCCGGTCGTCACGGCGATGCACCGCGCCCCGCCCGCGCGGGCGCAGGCGATGTCGCGGGGGGTGTCCCCCACGACCACCACCGGGACGGGGGCCGGCTCGCGCGCCGCGGCGATCGGCACCAGCGCGTCGCGTCGCTCGTGGTCGGACCCGAACGCGCCGCGCCCGCGGGCGAACCATCCGCCGAGGCCCGCGCGCGCCATCTTGGCGTGGGCGATCGGCTCCAGGTTGCCGGTCAGGAGGGCCGTGGCGACCGGCGCGCGGGCCACCCGGGCGAGCGCCGCGTCGGCGCCGGGCGCGACGACCGGGCCGGGGTGGGCGGCGTCGATCCCCGGGTAGAGGGCGGCGGAGCGCTCCATCCACGCGCCGAGGCCGGCCGTCACGTCGTCGTCGGCGACGCCCGACGCCCGCAGCACGAGCCGAGCGATCTCCTGGTCGGTGCGACCGGCCGGGCGCACCGCCACCACGTCGTCCACGCGCGCGCCGACACCCCATACGTCGGCCATCGCGCGCACGAGGGCCTCGGTGTGCGCGCGGGGGGTGCCGAGCAGGAGCGTGCCGTCGATGTCGAAGAGCACCAGCACCCGGCCGGATGATAGGCGGTCGGCGAGTTTGGCAGACTCCGTCCGGCGCGGGCGTCCCCGCCCCGGCACGCGGAGGTCCCCATCGAACGACCGCACAGGTGGGTCGGAGGCGCGCTGGTCGTCGCGGCAATCGTCGCCGCCACGGCGCTCGCCGTGCTCGCGGGGATCCGCCACGAGCGATCGCAGGTGGAGGACGACAGGGCGCGGCTGGCGGGACCGGCCGTCCGGGCGCTCGCCGCGGAGGTCGAGGGCGCCGTCGCCGGCCTCGAGGACCTGCGCGCCTTCTTCGAGTCGTCGGAGTCCGTCACGCCCGACGACTTCCGCCGCTTCACGCTCGCCCCGCTCGACCGGCAGGACTCGCTCGCCTACCTCGCCTGGACCCCCGTCGAGGGCGACGCCCTCGTCGCCGGCCGCGGGGACGCGGCGGAGGTCGCGGCGGCCCTGGCCGCTCCCGGCGCCGCCCCGGCCCTCGCCGCCGCGCGCGACGGCGCCGTCCCACGACTCGCCGCCCCCGGCCCGCCGGGGGCCGGCCCGGCCGCCCTGATCGTGGCCCCGGTCTACGCGGCGGGCGCCGACCTCTCCACCGTCGCCGCGCGCCGCGCCGCGCTGCGCGGGTACGTCAGCGGGGCGGCCCGGCTCGGGGAGCTGGGCGCCCCGGCGCGGACGGGGCTGCCGGAGGGCGTCGAGCTGGTGGTGCGCGACGGGTCCGCGCCCGTGATCGGCCCGGACGAGCCGGTGGAGCCCGACGGGGTGATCGAGGTGGGCGGTCGCGAATGGACCGTCGGGCTCGCGGGCCTGCCCGGGCCGAGCCGCGCACTGCCGGTCGGGCTCGGCCTGGCGGGGCTCGCGCTGGCCGTCGTGGTGGCCCTTCTGTTCCGCGCGTCGTCGGCCCGCGAGCGCGACGCCCGCCGCGAGCTGGCCGGCCTGCGCGTGCGCCACGACCTCATCCTGGGCGCCGCCGGGGACGGCATCGTGGGCCTCGACCAGGAGTGCCGTGCGACCTTCGTGAACCCGGCCGCCGCGCGGGCGCTCGGCTGGGACGTCGACGACCTGACGGGCGGCCGGTTCGACGAGCTCGTGCTCCCGGCCATCGGGGCCGCCGTTCGCGGCGGGCGGCTCCTCAGCGGCGAGGGCCCGGTGCGCCGGCGCGACGGCGGCACGTTCACGGGCGAGTACACCACCACGCCGATCACCGGCGACGGCGCCGCCGGGGCCGTCGTCGTCTTCCGCGACATCAGCGCGCGCAAGGAGGAGGAGCGGCGCACGCGGGCGAGCCTGGCCGCCGCGGAGGAGCGCGCGGCGGTCGACGCGCTGACCGGCCTCGCGAACCACCGCACCTTCCACGACCGGCTGCGCGTCGAGCTCGAGCGCGCCCGGCGGCGCGGTCACGGCCTCGCGTTGGTGCTGATGGACCTGGACCACTTCAAGCGGGTGAACGACCGCTTCGGCCACCAGGTGGGCGACCGCGTGCTCGCGCACGCGGCCCGGGTGTTCGCCCAGCAGACGCGCACCGGCGAGCTGGTCGCGCGGGTGGGGGGCGAGGAGTTCGCGATGATCCTCCCGGCGGCCGACGGGGAGGAGGCCTTCCGGGCGGCCGAGCGGGTGCGCCAGGCGATCGCCGCCGCCACCTTCCCCGAGGTGGGGCGGATGACGATGTCCGCGGGCGTCTGCGACCTGCGCGACGCCGGCGATGCCGAGTCGCTCTACGCGCTGGCCGACGGGGCCCTCTACTGGGCCAAGCACAACGGCCGCGACATGGTCCTGCGCCACTCCCCCGACACCCCCGAGCCGCATCCGGCGGCCGGCGACGGCGGTGGCCGCGGCTCGCTGGTGAGCGTGCGCCTGCTCGCGCGCGTGGTCGATGCCAAGCACCCCTCCACGCGCCGCCACTCCGAACGCGTCGCCACCCTCGCCGCCGAGCTGGCGGTCGAGCTCGGCTGGCCCCCGTCGCGCGTGTCGGAGCTCCGCCAGGCGGCCCTCCTGCACGACGTCGGGAAGATCGGCGTGCCCGAGGAGCTGCTGACCACCTCGCGGGCGCTGACCGCGGAGGAGCTCGACCGGATGCGCGCCCACGTGGACATGGGCGGGCGCATCCTGGCCGAGACGCTGAGCGCCGAGCAGCTCGCGTGGGTGCGGGGGCACCACGAGCGGTGGGACGGCGACGGGTATCCTGACGGCCTCAGGGCCGAGGAATGCCCCGAGGGCGCGCGGATCATCGCCCTCGCCGAGGCCTGGGACGCCATGACATCCGAACGCCCATACGCGCCAGTGCCACTGACCCACCCCGACGCGATCGCCGAATGCCGCGCCCTCTCGGGTACGCAGTTCTGGCCGCCCGCCGTCGAGGCGCTGGCGCGCATCCGGGGCGGCGGATGAGCCCGCGGGCCGCCCACGCGGCCGCGATCGCGGCGTGGGCGGTGGCGGGCGCCGCGGTCGCCGGGCTCCTCGTCGCGGCTGCCCTCCTCGACCGGGGGGGATCCCCCGATCCCGCTCCCGTGCGCGTGACGGCCGACCGCGCGCCGATCACCGTCCCCGTGCCGGTCGCGCCGCCCCCGCGCCCGCGGGCCGCGACCGCGCCGCGGGTCGTCGCCGTCGTCCCGGCACCGCAGCCCGCGCCGGCCGCACCCGCGCCGGACGCGAGCGCGTCGCCCGCCCCGGCGGCGCCGCGGTCGGCCGCGGCCCCGCCGCGCACGATCCCGGGCGGTCCCCCGCCCGCCCGCCGGCCGGCTCCCGTCGCCCCGGTCCCGGTCCCGGCCCCGGTCACCCCCGTGGCCGTGCCGGTCACCCCGGTCGTCGGCGTCGCCGTCCCCCCGGCGGCCGATGCCGCGCCGCCGGACGCCCCCGGGCCCCCCGCCGCCCCGCCGCTCACGCCCCCCGAGGGGACGCCCGCGCCGCCGGACGACGCCACCCCGCCGCCCGGCACGGACGCGCCGCCGCCCGAGGGGAAGGCCCCGCCCGAGGGGAAGGCCCCGCCCGAGGGGAAGGCCCCGCCCGAGGGGAAGGCCCCGCCCGAGGGGAAGGCCCCGCCCGAGGGGAAGGCCCCGCCCGAGGGGAAGGCCCCGCCCGACGACGGCGGGCCGGTCTCGCCCGACGGGGGGCCCGCGCCGCCGGACGACGGCCCACCCGGGTGCGGTCCGCCAGCCCTCTGACGCCACGCCGGGGGCCCGCGGGCCCCGCCGTCAGGACCGCGAGAAGGCGGGCACGGTCGTCAGCCGGTCGATGACCGCGCCCGGGTTGCCGCTCTGGACCATCACGTCGCCGGGGCCGCGGACGTCGGACACCGAGCCCTCGCCCTCCCAGCCGCCCAGGGCGCACCGCGCCACCGCGACGCTCGGCGCGTGCCGCACCGCGATCTCCATCTCCGCTCCCTCCCCTCTCGACGACGGCGTCGGCCGGGCATCGCGCGGCGCCGCCGCGGGACCGGTCCCGCCCGAGGGACCAAGGACGCCGCCCGCACCCTGTACGCGCGGCCAAGGATCGTCGCCCGCGGGAGGGCGATAGTGCCGGTGCGAGCGGGGTGGAGTGCACTGCCTACCGGGTCAGCTCCGTTCGTCACGGCGAGCGGCTCGGATCGAGAGGTCCGCCCCCTTCCTCTCGATCCGCGCCCCGTCGCCGGCCATCGCGTGCCGCCTCCACCAGGGCGGCGATCACCGGGCTGCCCGGATCGGCCTCCGGGTGCCACTGCACGCCCAGGAGCCACCCCGGGCCCGTGCCCTCGACCGCCTCGGCGACGCCGTCGGACGAGCGCGCCGACACCCGCAGCCCCTCCCCCACCGCATCGATCGCCTGGTGGTGGTGCGACGCCACGCGATGGATGCTCGCGCCGATCGCGCGGTACGCCAGCGTGCCGGCGTCGACCACCACGTCGTGCTCGTTGCCCGCGAAGCGGCCGATGGACCGGCGGTGCTCGTCGCCCCGGCCGTCGTCGGGGAGGTGCTGGCTGAGGGTCCCGCCCGCGGCCACGTTGATCACCTGCGCGCCGCGGCAGATGCCGAGGACGGGCATCCCGCGGGCCGCGGCCCGGCGCACGAGCGCGGCCTCGACGTCGTCGCGCAACGGGATCGGCGGGTCCGCGAGCGGGTGGGGATCGGCGCCGTAGGAGGCGGCGTCGATGTCGACCCCGCCCACGAGCATCAGGCCGTCGAGGCGGTCGAGCACCCGGTCGGGCTCGGCCGCCACGAGGGGGTCGGGCGGGATCAGCAGGGCGATGGCCCCGGCCGCCCGCACCTGCTCCAGGTAGTTGACGGGGACGAGCGCCGCGGGGAGGTCCCAGACCGACCAGCGCGCCCGCTCCATCGCCGCGCAGACGCCGATGACGGGGATGTCGGCGGGCGGGGGCATCCCCGGGAGGCTAGCGGCCCTAGGCGCGCCACTCCCGGGTGTGGAGGGGCCGCATCTCGTACGGCAGCGCGCGTCCCGCATCCGGGCCGCGTACGACGCCCGTGCGCCCGTAGGCGGCGACCGGGACGGCGGGGGCGTCCGCGACGCGCGTGAGGAGCGTCTCGAAAGCCTCCCGGCCGGTGGCGAAGCGCCATGCCGCCCCGGCGTCGCCGGGGCAGCGGTCGGGGTGGTGGGTCCGGGCGTAGCTCCGCCAGGCGCCCACGAGCTCGTCGCGGGCCACCGACGGGTGGCGGAGGCCGAGCACTCCGGCTGCTGTGGTCACGTTCATGCCACCGACGGTAGGGCCGGGACGGGGCCGGGGGGCCACCCGCCCGGGCGGTCGCGGCCTCGACCGTCGGACGGGGGCGCACCGACGACCGTGCGGGCGCGTGCACTAGAGTCCGTCCGGTGATGGCCCTCGGCTACACGATCGTCGGGATCCTGCTCGGCCTGGCCACGGTCCTCGCCGTCGGCATCTGCGTGGGCCTGTGGCTCGCCGTGTCGGCGACGCGCCCGGAGCTGATGGAGGAGCGGCCCCCGGCCGACTGACCGCGCGGGCGGCCGTCCGGCGACGGGGATACCGTGATCGGCGACCGTGCTGCGCGAGGACCCCAACGCCCGCTTCGAGCCCGCGTTCCTGCGCCGGCGCTTCGTCAGCGGCCGGCGTGAGTTCCGGTTCATCTCGGGTCGCGCGCACCGCTCGATCCTCCGCGATCAGCGCGACGCGCCGGTGGCGGTGGCCGAGGACGCGCCGCGCACCTGGTGGATGTTCCGCGACCGGTTCTTCTGGGAGGACGACGGGCTCTCCCCCGACGAGGTCATGGCGCTCGTCCACGAGCGCGAGCGCCGTCGGCGGCGGCGGATCGAGCGGGCCGTCGACATGATGCACGCCGAGGAGGGCGAGGCCGGCCCGCCACGGCGCGAGGGCATCCCCGAGGAGGTGCGCCGGGAGGTGTTCCGCCGCGACGGGGGCCGCTGCACGCGCTGCGGCAGCGCCGAGCTGCTGCAGTTCGACCACGTCATCCCGGTGGCGCTCGGCGGGGCGTCGACCGCCGCCAACCTCCAGCTCCTCTGCGCGCCGTGCAACCGCGAGAAGGGGGCCGGCCTGTGACCGGCGAGGCCCGTGCCGCCCTCGCCTGGATGCGCGAGCACGGCGACGCGCTGCGCGCCCTCGTCGACGACGAGTTCGCGCGCGACCCCGACGACGCGCCGGGGGGCGACGGCGCCGTGCGCGCGCACCTGCGCTTCGCGGCCGCGGCCCTGACGGCCACCGGCCCCGAGGCGCTGCGCCCCGCGCTGGCCGACGCCGCCGCCGGCCTGCCCGACTGGTTCGCCGAGGGCCGCGACCTCTACGAGGACCACCTCGACACCGGGCACGGGGCGATCGCCCTGGAGCAGCACCTGCAGTTCGGCACCGAGCCCGGGCGCGACCCGTCGCTCGACGCCGGCCTTCACCGGCGCCTGCGCATCGGCGGCTGGATCCGGCTCTTCCTGCACGGCATCGAGATGCGGCTCGGCCCCGCGGCCGACGGCCTGGCGCAGGAGGTGCTCGACGCGATGGGGGCGCGCCAGCGCGAGCTGTCGCGGCTGATCCTGGCCCTCGACCGCGAGGCCAAGGCCGCCGCCCGCCGCGCGGGCGGGGAGCGGGCGGCCGACCTGTCCACCCAGGACGCGATCGGCCAGGCCGCGACCGTGCAGGGGCACGTGCGCCTCATGGTCGAGGAGCTCGCCCCGGCGCTCGCCCGCGCCGCCGCGTAAGGCGCGCACGGCCCCCTTACGACGGAAGGGGTACAGCGGGCGCGCCCGCTGCCGATGAGAGGTCTGCCGCCGACCGCGGCGCGTCCACGGAGAGGACCTCGCACGTGACAGCACCCCCCGCGACCGCCGGCTCCTACCGCCTCTCGGAGGTGATCGGGGCGCTCTCGCACGCCCTCGACCTGACCGAGGGCCAGCCGGTCGGCCACTCGCAGCGGAGCTGCATGATCGGGATGGAGCTTGCCGAGCGGATGGGCCTGGACGGCGACACCCGGCGCGACCTCTTCTACGCGATCCTGCTGAAGGACGCGGGCTGCTCCAGCAGCGCGGCCCGCATGTGCGAGCTGTTCGCCACCGACGACCGCAGCCTGAAGCGCGAGTTCGCGACGGTCGATTGGACCAGCACGGCGGAGTTCGTGCGCTTCGCGGCGCGCAACGTCGCACCGGGGGCGCCGGCCGTGACGCGGGCCGGGCAGCTGCTCCGCGCCCTGCGCGGCATCGCCCGCGAGGCGTCGGCGCTGAACGAGGCCCGCTGCGATCGCGGGGCGCGCCTCGTGGCGATGATGGGCTTCCCGCCCGCGGTGTCGGGGGCCGTGCGCGCACTCGACGAGCACTGGGACGGCAGCGGCCGCCCGGACGGGCTCGAGGGCGACGCCATCCCTCTCGTCTCGCGCATCGCGTGCCTCTCCCAGACGGCCGAGATCTTCATGTCCGCCGAGGGGCCCGCCGCCGCGATCGACGTGGTGCGGCGGCGGCGCGGCCGCTGGTTCGACCCGGAGATCGCCGACGCGTTCCTCGCGATCGTCCCCGACGACCCGTTGTGGACCCGCCTCGCGGGCGACTCCGTCGCCGAGGCGCTGCGCGACCTGGAGCCCCGCGACGGCCTGGCGATGGCCGACGAGGAGGGGCTCGACCGCGTCTCGGAGGCGTTCGCCGGCGTCATCGACACCAAGTCGCCCTATACCGCCCGGCACTCGGTGGGCGTGTCCACCTACGCGGTGGCGATCGGCGAGGTGATGAACTTCGACCCGATCCGGCTGCGCTGGCTGCGCCGCGCCGGTCTGCTGCACGACATCGGCAAGCTGGGCGTCTCCAACCGCATCCTGGACAAGGCCGGCACGCTGACCGACGAGGAGTTCGCCGAGGTGCGGCGGCATCCGCGCTACACCTACGAGATCCTGTCGCGGATCCCCGCCTTCGCGGACATCGCCGAGGTCGCCGCGTCCCATCACGAGCGCATCGACGGCCGCGGGTACCACCGCGGCGTCGCGGCCGGTGAGCTGCCGGTGGAGGCCCGGATCCTCGCCGTGTCCGACGTCTACGAGGCCCTCACCGCCGAGCGCCCGTACCGGGGACCGATCCCCCGGGAGGACGTCCTCGCGATCATGTGGCGCGACGCCGGCACCGCGTTCGACCCGGAGTGCCTCGAGGCTCTCGGCGCGGCGTCGGGCAGCCTCGACGAGATCATCTGACCCCGGGCGGGGCGCGGCCCCGACCGACGGGGGGCGGCGGCGGCGGTCCGGGCGTGTGATCATGCCGCGCATCCCGGTCCCCGCACTGCCGACGAAGGACCATAGAACGTTGCACACGATCTACGTCACCGGCCACCGCAACCCGGACATGGACTCGATCGCGTCCGCGATCGGGTACGCCGAGCTCAAGGGGCGCCTCGACGGCGGCCACCGCTACGTGGCCGCACGCCTCGGCGAGCCGAACGCCCAGGCCCGCTGGGCGCTCGAGCGCAGCGGGGCCGAGGAGCCGACGCTGCTCGACCACGTGCGGCTGCGCGCCCGCGACGTGATGCGGCGGGAGTTCCCCACCGCCAGCCACACCGACTCGCTGCGCGACGTGGGACGGTCGATGGCCCAGAGCGACCTCGACCTGATCCCGATCGTCGACGACGACGGCGCCGTGGCGGGCATCCTCACGGCACGCGACCTGGCCCGCCGCTACGTCAAGGAGTCGGGCGAGCCGTCGAGCTTCGCGGACCGGCCCGCCTCGGCCGAGCTGATCGTGGAGGTGCTCGGGGGGACGCTGCTCGTCGCGCCGCAGCGGCGCCTGAACGGACGCCTCTGGGCGGTCACCGTCGACGTCGCCCAGATGGGCAGCACCATGGGCGCCAACGACATCGTGGTGGTCGGGAACCGCACCGATGCGCAGCGGCGCGCGGTGGAGATCGGCGTCGCGCTGGTCGTGTCGCCCTACGACTCGCGCCCCGACCCCGAGGTGATCGAGCTCGCCCGGGCCGCCGGCACCGGCATCGTGCTCTCCCCCCTCGACTCGTACGTCACCGGGCGGCTGGTGTCCCTCTCGGTGCCCGTGCGCGAGGTGATGAGCCGCGACCCGCTCACCGTCGAGCCCGACGACCTGGTCTCGGACATCGCCGACCGGATCCCGGAGGTCCACTACAGCGCGGCGATCACGGTCGACGAGCAGGGCCGCCCGCTCGGCCTGGTGACGCGCGCCGAGCTGGTGAACCCCCAGCCGCGCGAGGTGATCCTGGTCGACCACGCCGAGGAGGCGCAGAGCGTGCCCGGCGTGGGCGAGGCCCACATCGTCGAGATCCTCGACCACCACCACATCGGCTCGATCGAGACCCGCTTCCCGGTCGCCGCCACCTTCGACCCGGTGGGCAGCACCGCGACGCTCGTGATCGAGCGCTTCCGCTCCCATGGCCGCGAGCCCCAGCGCCCCACGGCCATGATGCTGCTGTCGGCGATCCTGTCGGACACCGTCATCCTCAGCTCCCCGACCACCACCGAGCGCGACCACCAGGTCGTCGCCTACCTCGAGGAGCTGCTCGGGCTGGATGCGCGCGAGTACGGCACCGAGATGTTCGAGGCGTCGTCCGACGTCGGCGACGTGCCGGCGGCCGACATCGTCCGCCGGGACGCCAAGGAGTACGAGGTCAACCACGGCCGCCGGCTCTGCGTCGCCCAGATCGAGACCGTCGGCCGGGGCCTGCTGAGCCGCCGCGAGGAGCTGCTCGCGGCGATGGAGGCGGTGCGCGCCCAGAGGGACCTGGCCCTCTACGCCCTGATGGTCACCGACATCGTCGAGAAGGGCACCGAGCTGCTCGTGGCGGGCGACACCGCCACGGTGGAGCGCGCCTTCGGCGTGAGCGCCGACGGCAACGTGCTCGACCTCCCGGGCGTGATGAGCCGCAAGAAGCAGGTGGCCCCCAAGCTCCTCGGAGCGTTCTGAGGACGGGCACCGCGGACGGCTGTCGACACCTGATCCTCGGCGCGCCCGGCCGGGGGCGCGCGTCGGTCGTGCGACTTAACGCATTCGGTTCGCTCTAGCGGCTCACCGATGGCGACAAACCGCCGCTGGCGCGTCGGTTTGCAGACGGCGTCGCCGCCTTCGGCGGGGACTGGACGCCGAAGACCCACGGTCCGGACCGGTCGGTGGCGGGGCGGCGTGCGTGGTGCATCGCGTTCCCTGCGGTCCGGTGCGCTTCCTCGTGGTCTCGGGCGGTCGGCGTGGTCGCTTCGCTCCCCCGCCTTGTCCGT
>VFQN01008490.1_pt1 | contig 10373 bp, 10 predicted proteins | sample 3512371 | NCBI WGS metagenome assembly VFQN01 (sample SAMN10412370, study PRJNA504923) | tailings metagenome | isolation source: Replicate 2 from Balatoc abandoned mine | place: Philippines: Itogon, Benguet | collected 2017-08-28 | reverse complement strand
GCCAGACCCCCCACATCCGGCCACCAGCGCGACGACCGCCACCACGGCGATCGCGCTCCTCAGGCCACGGACGTTACGTCGGTTCATGCCCTCTCCTCGGCTTACCACCCCGGTCCCACTGTCCGGGAATCTGATCGGACCATATCTATTCGGAATACTTCTGTCGAGCATGTTCCGCACAACGAAACGGTCACGATGCGTGGTACGGCGCCTCCGGGTCGCGCTGGGCGCCCCGGACCAGGCGGCCAGGCAGCTCGCCGGTCGCCTCCCCCTCGACGTACGTGACGACGCCGCTGACGACGGTACGCAGGTAGCCGTCGGCACGTTGGAGCAGCCGGCGTCCGCCGGCGGGGAGGTCGTGGTGCATCTCGGGCTTGTGGAGTCGCAGCCGGTCGTGGTCGACGACGGTGAGGTCGCCCTTGTAGCCGGGCCGGAGCAGACCGCGGTCGAAGAGCCCAACCGCCTCCGCCGTGGCGCGCGACTGCCGCGCGACGACGTGCTCCAGCGACAGCCGACCGGACGGGCGGTCGCGCGCCCAGTGCTGGAGGAGCGTCGTCGAGAAGCTGCCGTCGCAGATCGTGCCCACGTGCGCGCCACCGTCGGAGAGACCGGGGACCGTGAACTCGTGAGCGAGCATCTCGCCAGCGCCGTCCAGGCTGCCGTCGACGTAGTTGGCGAACGGCAGGTAGAGCATGCCGCGCCCACCGTCGGCGACCAGCAGGTCGTACACGAGCTCCTCGGCCGGTACGCCGGCGCGTGCGGCCCGCCTCGCCAGGGTCTGCTCCGGATCGGGCTCGTAGTCGGGCGGGTCGCCGAGCTCGAACATCAGGTGGAAGGCGTCGAGGAACGCACCCCCGATGATGTTCGGCGACTTCACGACGCCCAGCTCGAGCACCCGCCGTCGCACGTCGGGCTCCTGCATCCGTCGCGCCTGCTCGTCGACGGGCAGGCCCGCGAGCCGCTGCCACACCGGGTTGCCCGAGAACGGGTTGAGCGTGCAGTCGAGTCCCAGCAGGATGCCGATGCCGCGCGCGGCCACCTGGGCGCGCATCCGCAGACCCTCGGCGTTGGCCCGCACCAGGAAGTCCAGCGCCTTGCGGTAGCGCTCCGGGTACGCCGGACTCTGGGCGAGGGAGAACGACATCGGCCGGTTCGCCGCCCGTGCCATGGTGGCGATCAACTCGAAGTCGGTCTCGATCGTCTCGTCGTCCCAGTCGGTGACCAGCTGGAGGACGCCGGTGCCCGTCTCGCCGATCGCGCGCGAGATGGCCGCGAGCTCCGCGACGCCGGCGGCGTACGACGGGGTCAGCTCACCCGCGCGGGTCTTGTGGTTGAGCGTCCGCGAGGTCGTGAAGCCGAGCGCCCCGGCCCGGATCGCCTCGGCGGCGAGCGCCGCCATCGTCGCGATCTCCTCGTCGGTGGCCTGCTCGTGCGCCGCGGCCCGCTCGCCCATGGCGCGCATCCGCAGCGCCGCGTGCGGCACCTGGGCGGCGAAGTCCAGGTCATGCGGTCGGCGTTCGAGCGCGTCGAGATACTCCGGGAAGGTCTCCCAGTCCCACGCCAACCCTTCGGTGAGCGCGACGCCCGGGATGTCCTCGACGCCCTCCATCAGCGCGATCAGGCGCTCGTGGTCGGCCGGCACGGCCGGCGCGAAGCCGACGCCGCAGTTGCCCATCACGACCGTCGTGATGCCATGCCACGACGACGGTTGGAGGTAGCTGTCCCAGGTGGCCTGGCCGTCGTAGTGCGTGTGCAGGTCGACGAAGCCAGGCATCACCAGCGCGCCGTCGGCGTCGACCTCCTCGCGGCCGCGCCCGGAGACGCGGCCGACCTCGGCGACGACGCCGTCGCGGATCGCGACGTCCGCCGTACGCCGGTCCGCGCCGGACCCGTCGATCAGCGTGCCGCCCCGGACGACGAGGTCGTGCTCGGCCATGTCAGCTGGCCGCCGGTCGGTAGCGCAGCATGGTCACGTCGCTGTCCGCGTCGTCGCAGAAGACCGGCTCGACCCGCATGCCGACCCGGATGTCGGCCGGGTCGACCTCGACGAGCTCGGTGCTGAAGCGCGGCCCCTCGTCCCACTCGACGACCGCGAGCAGCTGGGGTACGGCGTCCGCCCACGGCGGCGCGGTCGGGCGCTCGGCAACCGTGAAGGTGTAGAGCGTCCCGGCGCCGGAGATCTCCCGCCACTCGAGGTCGTCGGACAGCGTGCCCGGCGCGAGCGTGCGCGGGTAGAACACGTAGGCGTCCGAGGACGGCGAGTACTGGATGCGGATCCGGTGCTCGCGCAGCGCGTCCCAGAAGGGCTGCGACACCGGCGTCGGCTCGGGGATCGGTCGGGTCTCGGTCATCTCACTCTCCCTGGAGCAGGAGGGCGACCTGCTCGCTCATGATGCCGCCGTTGCCGGTGACGAACGCCGTGTGGCAGTCCGCCACCTGGGCCTCGCCCGACCGGCCCATCACCTGCCGCGCCCCGTCGACCACGTGGTGCATGCCGCCTGCCATCCCGGCCTGCCCGAAGGACAGCTGCCCGCCGGCGGTGTTGACCGGGAAGTCGCCGCGGTGGGTGAGGTCGTGCTCGGTGACCCAGCGCATGCCCTCGCCCTTGGCGCAGAAGCCGGCGTCCTCCAGCGTCATGAGCACGGTGATCGTGTAGCAGTCGTAGACCGAGGCCAGGTCGACGTCCGCGCGATCCAGGCCCGCCATCGCGAACGCCGTGTCGGCGGCGCGGGCGATCGGGGTGCGTACCAGATCCTCCGCGTAGGTCGGCGTCTTGAAGGACAGGTGCTCACCGAAGCCCTTGATCCACACCGGCCGGTTGCGTGACCTCGCGGCCAGGTCGGCGTTGGCGACCAGCACCGCGGCGCCGCCCTGCACCCGCATCACCACCTCGAGCATGTGGATCGGGTCGGCGATCATCGGGCTCCCGAGCACGTCCTCGACCGTGATCGGCTTGCCGTGGAAGACCGCACCCGGGTGGGCGCAGGCGTTGGTGCGCTGGTCGACGGCGATCTTGGCCGTGGCCCGCGGGTCGTAGCCGAACTCGGCGGCGTAGCGCTGCGCGATCTGGGCGTAGGGCCCGTTCTGCCCGACGTTGCCGTAGGGGATCTCGAACTCCGCCTGCGGCGAGCCGTACTTGTTGCTCGACGCGCCGTACCACCCCGGGTCGACCGGCGTACGGCGCGTGGAGCGCGGCAGCATCAGCGAGCCGGGGACGACGCACAGCACGGCGTCGCAGATGCCGAGCTCGACGGCGGCCGCCGCACGCCAGACCATGCCGGCCGAGGTCGCACCGCCCAGGTCGACGCGCTCGCCGTAGTCGAGGGGCAGCCCGAGGTACTCCGACAGGGTCGCCGGGGCGAACATGTCGGACTCCTGGATCCCGTGCGTCACCAGGCCGTTGACGACGTCCGGCGTCAGTCCGGCGTCCTCGACGACCATCTTGGCGAGCAGGGCGTACTGGTCGAGCGTGAAGAGCTCGGGCCGCGTCTGCTTGCGCTCGGCCGGGAGCTCGGCGATCCCGACGATGGCGGCCTCTCCGCGCAGGCCCATCAGGCGGCCCCGCCCCGGCGCGGCAGCGACACCACGGCGGTGCCGGGCATCAGGACGTCCTCGCCGCGGGTGGCCGCGAGCTCGAGGTCGACGAGCGTCCGGTCACCCTCCTCGCGCACCGCGGTGACGGTGCCGCCGAAGGTCAGCTCCTGACCGGGGAAGGCGACCGCGCGGTTCTGCGCCGAGTAGGTCACCAGCCGACCGGCCGGGCCGATCCAGTCGGTGACGGCGCGGGCGAGCAGCGCGGCCTGCAACGGTCCCTGGACGAGCACGTCGGCGTAGCCCTCGGTCTCGCGCGCCCAGTCCTTGTCGTAGTGGATGCGGTGGCCGTTGTACGTCGCGGCGCTGAAGAAGAACATCTGCGTCTCGTCGACGGTCACCGGCAGCGGCGGCAGCCGGTCGCCCACGGTGACGTCCTCTGCGTGGATCTGGTCGGGCACCTCGGGGCTCCTCACGGGCGAGCGATCATCGACGTGCTGGCCTCGGCCACGAGCTCGTCGCGCTGGTTGGTGTACGTCGTGCGCCAGGTGACGAGCACGAACGGGCCGGACCGGCCCTGCTTGTCGACGATCGACTCGATCGTGCGGACCATCGTGATCTCGTCGCGGTGGTAGCAGGGCAGGTGGAAGGTCGTGCTCTCGCCACCCGCCATCCGCCTCGGTGCCTCCGGGAAGGTCAGGTTGCCGGACACCGCTCCCGAGGAGCCGTCGGGCCGCAGCCCGTCGAGCGGCGTCACGCCGAGCACGGCGTACTGCACGTAGAGCGGCGGCGCGACCACGTCGTCGTAGCCGGCGGCGCGGGCGGCGTCGCCGTCGAACCACAACGGGTTGTGGTCCTTCACCGCGACGGCCCAGCGCTGCCACTCGCGCCGGTCGACCTCACCGGACGCGGTCGCGGCGACGGTGCCGACGCGGGCGGCGACGTCGGGCGGGATCAGGGAAGTGGTGGTCACTGCTCTCCTCGTGCGGGGTCAGGCGATCTGGTGGTCGGTGACCAGGCCGCGGGCGACCAGGTCGTCGTACGTCGCGCGGTCGTAGCCGAGCACCGTCAGGTAGACGTGCTCGTTGTCCTCACCGAAGCCGGGCAGCGGACGGTCGTACCGGAGTTCGAAGTCGTCGGTGCGCCACGGGTGGCCGGGGTAGCGGTGCGTGCCGACCGACGGGTGGTGCCGCTCGCGGAACCAGCCCCGCTCGGCCAGGTGCGGGTCCGCCAGCAGCCGCGGCTCCGACATCACCTCACCCGCCGGTACGCCGACTGCCTGGAGCGCGGCGACGACCTCGTCGGCCTCCCGAGCGGCGCACCACTCCCGGACGGCGTCGAGTGTCTGCCCGCCCACGACCCCGCCGACGGCCTCGCGGTCACGGTCGTCGCGGAGCGAGACCGCCACCCACCGGTCGTCGCCGGCGACGGGGAGCACCGCCTGGTCGGCGTACGGGTCGGCGTTGCCGAGCACCGCCGGGTCACGGTGGTTGACCTGGTGGTCGAGCACGAACTCGCCGATCTCGGCGATGACGGTCTCCGCCTGCGGGAACTCGATCAGGCCACCGCGACCCGTCTCCTCGCGATCCCACAGCGCGGCGAGCACGGCGAAGGCCAGACCCGCGGGCGCGGCCTCGTCCATGTGGTAGTTCTCCCCGGCGGAGTCGGGCTCCTCGCCCTCGTAGCCGTCCATCGCGGCGATGCCGACGAGCGAGTTGAAGTTGGGCCCGTAGCCCAGGTAGTCGCTGATCGGACCCGCCATCCCGAGGGGAGGCATCCGCGCGACGACGAGCCGCGGGTTGACCTCGAGCAGCCGCTCGTGGCCGATGCCGAGCTTCTCGAGCACGCCGTTGGAGTTGTTCTCGACGAGCACGTCGCTGACCCGCACAAGGTCGAGCAGGGCCTGGTGACCTTCGGGGGTGTCGAGGTTCATGCAGGCCGACAGCTTGTTGCGGGCGTGCCAGTTGAAGACCGCGGACCGGTCGTACGGCCGCGCGCCCGGATCCTTGTCCGGGTAGGTGCCGCCGTGGTAGCCGGTCGCCGCGATCAGCTCCTTGGTGACCTTGGCGGAGACCTGCCGGCTCAGCCGGTCGTTGCCCTCGACGCGGATCACCTCCGCGCCCAGATCACCCAGCAGTGCGGTCGCGCCCGGCCCCGACCAGACGACGGTCAGGTCGATCACCCGGATGCCGGCCAGCGGCAGATCCTCGTCCACCGCAGTCATGCGGTCACCTCCTCGCGGGCCGCCTCGGCCCGGACCTCGGCACCGTGCTGGTCGAGCAGCGGGGCGGTGCTGCGGAGCGCGAAGCCGCGCTCCATCCGCCACGGCGCGCCGACGTACTCCAGCCGGCCGGCGACGGGGTGGTCGGCCTCGACGAAGAGGCCGCGCTCGCGGAAGTGCGGGTGTGCGAGCACCTCGGAGACCGACAGGAACGCCGTGACCGGGATCCGCGCGGCCTCCGCCAGCTCCATCGCCTCGATCTTGGGACGGGTCGCGAACCACGCCGCGACGTAGGCCATGAAGTCCTCGCGGTCCTGGTCCTTGACCGTCTGCCGGTCGCGGAACCGCTCGCGGAACTCCGGGTCATCGGCGGCGACGAGGTCGACGAAGCGGTTCCAGAAGGCCTGGTTGGTCACATAGACCATCACGAAGCCGTCGGCCGCGCGGAAGGGGCCGGTGAAGGTCGCGCCATGCCGGTGCGGACTGCGGGCCCCGCGCGGTGCGGTCATGCCGGAGTACGCCGCCGAGAGCAGGTACGACGCCCGCCGATCGGCGCCGGCGAGCAGCACCTCCTGACCGGACACGTCGATCGTGGCGCCCCGCCCGGTACGCCGCGCGCGCAGCACCGCGGCGAGCGTCGCCTGCCCCGCGCTCCGGCCGACCGTGTAGTGCTCCAGCAGGCCGGGCTTGCGCAGCGGCTCGCGGTCGGCCTGGCCGGTGGCGTTCATCGGGCCGCCGGCGGCCTGGAGCACCAGACCGGTGGCCTCGCGGTCGCGGTAGGGACCGGTCTGCCCGAAGGCGCTGATCCGGGTGACGACCAGGCGCGGGTTGAGCTCGCGGAGGACGTCGGGGCCGAGGCCGAGGCTCTCGAGGTGGCCCGGCCGGAACGACTCGACGACGGCGTGCGCACGGCGTACCAGCGCGAGCAGCACCGCGCGGTCGGCGTCGTCGCGGAGGTCGAGCGCGACCGACCGCTTGTTGGTGTTCAGGTGCAGGAAGAGGGCGCTGCGCTCGGGGTCCGCGACGTCGTTCGGGAAGGGTCCCCACGCTCGCGTCAGGCTGCCCTCGCCCGGCTTCTCGACCTTGACGACATCGGCACCGAAGTCGGCGAACTGCTTGGTCGCGAACTCGCCCGCGACCCAGCGGGAGAGGTCGAGCACCCGCACGCCGGACAGCACCTGCCCGGACGGATGAGTGGCCTCAGGCATCGACGACCTCCCGCTCCAGCCAGCCGAGAGCGACGTCGGGACCGCCGCCGAGCACCCCGAGCTCGCGGGCCCGCTCCGACCACAGGTGCAGGTCGGTCTCGAGCACGTAGCCCATGCCGCCGTGCAGCTGGTGGCCGTCGAGGCTGGCCCGGCGCGCCGCCCGCGCGGTGTGGACCACCGCGATCGCGGTCTGCCGGGTGGCGACCTCACCGCGACCGAGCCAGTACGCCGCGCTCTCGGCGGTCAGCCGCGCTGCCTGGAGCGCGATCCGCATGTCGGCCACGAGATGCTGGGCGGCCTGGAACGACGCGATCGCCCGGCCGAACTGCTCGCGACCGCGCGTGTAGTCGACGGTGCGCTCGAGGAGCGCCTCGGTCACGCCGACCAGCTCCAGGCAGGAGAGCACGCGCAGCACGTTCGCCGTACGCCGCAGGTCCTGCGGGTCGAGGTAGGGGATCACATCGTCGTCCGCGACCAGCGCGTCGACGTGCAGGCGCGCGTAGCGGTCGCCGGCGGTGGTGCGCAGCTGCTCGACCTGCGCGGTGTCGCCCGGCCGCAGCAGCACGCCGATGATGCGCCCGTCGGGCGCCTGTGCGCTCGCCAGCACGAGATCGGCGAGGTCGGCGTCGGCGACGTGGCGGAGGGTCCCGCTGACCCGCCATCCCTCGGCCTCCGACGAGGCCTTGAGCCTCGGCGTGATGTCGCCGGCATCCCACGGGCTCGCGATCGCCGCGACGCCGCGCGTCTCGCCGCGGCCGATCGCCGGGAGCAGCCGGTCGCGCAGCGCGTCGTCGCCCCCGGTCCTGGAAGCCAGCGTGTCGACGGCCAGCCCGAAGCCGATCGTGCCGACGACGACCGAGGGACACAGGGCCCGGCCCGCCTCACGGGCCAGGACGCCGACCTCCACGAGGCCGCCGCCCGCGCCACCCCGCTCCTCCGGGAACGGCAGGCCGAGCACGCCGGCGCGCGCCAGCTCCTCCCACAGCCGCTTCGGGAAGCGGTCGGCCCCGGGCTCGCGCAGGCCACGCACGACGGACACGGGGCAGTGGTCGGCGAAGAGGCCGCGCAGCATCGACGCGAGGTCGCGCTCCTCCTCGGTGGGGACCAGTCTCACTCCGGCTTCCTCTCGTCTCGTCTCGTCGTCTCAGCGGCCGTACGACGGCATGCCGTGGCCGCGCTGGGCGATCACGTCGCGCAGCACCTCGTTGGCACCCGCTCCGAACCGCAGCAGCGGCGAGGACCGGTAGAGCCGCTCGAACTTGCCGGCCAGCGGGGCGCCCGGGCTGTTGTGGGCCAGCAGGCCCTCCGGACCCAGCAGGTCGAGCGCGACCGTCGCGATGCGCTGGCGCAGCTCGCTGGTGAAGATCTTCTCGACGCTCACCTCGACGCTCGGGATCACGCCGTCGGCGAGCATCGATGCGGCCTCGTAACCCATGAGGGTCGCGGCCTCCACGTCGGCGTCGAGGTCCGCCAGGCGGCGGCGTACGGCGGGGTCGGCGGCCGGCACGACGCCGTCCTCGCGCGGCGTCCGGGCGAGCTCGAGCAGGTCGTCGACGGCGCGCCGCAGGTCGCCCGCGTTGGTGAGCGCGCCGCGCTCGAGGTCGAGGGCGCCGGTGATGTAGCGCCACCCCTGGTTGACCTCGCCGACGAGGTGGGTGGCGGGCACCCGCACGTCGTCGAAGAAGACCTCGTTGGTGCGGTAGCCCGACCACGCGATCAAGGGGCGCACGGTGACGCCGGGGTGGTCGATCGGCACGATGACGACCGAGATCCCCTTGTGGCGCGGGGCGTCGGGGTCGGTGCGCACGCAGAGCCACTCGTGGGTCGAGCGCTGAGCGCCGCTGTTCCAGATCTTGGAGCCGTTGATGACCCACTCGCCGGTCTCGGCGTCGCCGTCGAGGACGGCGCGGGTGCGGAGGCTGGCGAGGTCGGTGCCCGCGCCCGGCTCGGAGTAGCCGACCGCGCAGATCATCTCGCCGCGCGCGATCGGCGGCAGGAACTCCTGCTTGTTGCGCTCGGTGCCGTGCCGCATGATCATCGGCGCCACCGAGGTGACGGTGAGGTCGGGCCCGGGCACGCCCCAGTACTCGAACTCGCTCATCAGGAGGTGCTGGTGGACCGCGCCGAGCCCGAGGCCGCCGTACTCGACCGGCCAGCTGAGGCCGAACCAGCCCTTCTCGCCGATCTTGCGCCGGAACGCCGCGACCTCGCCGTCGGGGAACTCCAGGTCGTGCTCGGCGAGCTCCGCCCGCAGCTCGTCCGTGACGTTGGTCCGCAGGAAGCCTCGGACCTCCTCGAGCCACGCGCGCTGCTCAGCGTCGAGCGCGAAATCCATCGATCCTCCTATGCGGACTATTCCTAATCGGCATATTAATGCAACCCCACCAGACCCCGTACGTCAAGGTGCCCGACCGCCTCCGCGCGCCAACCAAGCAAATGCTAGGTTGCCCACTGGGGAGGGAGGAGCGACGGTGGACATGGGTGGAGAAGACGCGTTCGAGGGCCCGCGGCTGGTGCCCCAGGAGTCCGAGGGGAGCCGGCCGTCCGTGCTCACCCGGGCGACCTCGATCCTGGACCTCTTCATGAGCGGATCCGAGGTCTGCCTGCTGGAGGACATCGCCCAGGACACCGGGCTGCCGCGGTCGACGGCGTTCCGGCTGGTGACCCAGCTGGTCGAGCTGGGCTGGCTGGTCCACGACAGCCGGGGTGGCTACCGCCTCGGCAGCCGCGCCCACGCCCTGGGCGCCCGCACCATGTCGGGCACCGGTGGCCACGAGTACGCCGAGCTGCGCAGCGTCGCCGCCCGGATGCTCAACCACCTGCACCGGCGCACCAGCGCGGCCGTGCACCTCGGCGTCCTCGAGGGCGCCTACCTCTACTACCTGGACAAGGTCGGTGGCATCGAGGCCGACCAGCTGCCGTCCCGGGTCGGCACCCGCGTCCTGGCCTACCACACCGCGATGGGGCGGGCGCTGCTCGCGACCCTGCCACCCGAGCAGGTCGACGCGCTCTACGCCAACGACCCGCCGCGCGGGCCGATGCGCGACCTCCCGCGCCTGCACCAGGAGCTCGCCACGGCGCGGGCCCGCAACGGCCTGGTGCTCGTGCAGGCCGACTCCTCGCCGATCCAGGTGGCCGCGGCCGCGGCGCCCGTCCCCGGCCTCAGCGAGGCGCGGGCGGCGATCGGCGTCACCGCACCCGAGCCCTTCCGGCCCGAGCTGCACGCGCCCCTGGTGCTCGCGGCATCGCGCCGCATCGGTCAGGAGATGCAGGCCGGACGGCGTCCCGCGTCGCGTCATCAGTCGCGGACCACCAGCCCGACGATCTCGGCGTAGGCCGCTTCGCCCGCGAGCGCCAGCACCGGCGACGCGATCACCGTACGCTTCACGGCACCCCCGCCGATGTCGCGAGCG
>VFQN01008489.1_pt1 | contig 10379 bp, 11 predicted proteins | sample 3512371 | NCBI WGS metagenome assembly VFQN01 (sample SAMN10412370, study PRJNA504923) | tailings metagenome | isolation source: Replicate 2 from Balatoc abandoned mine | place: Philippines: Itogon, Benguet | collected 2017-08-28 | reverse complement strand
CCGCTCCACGCCTCCTGCCCTGCTCCTTCCTCCTGCGCAGCCCCCACCGCTTCCCCCTCGCCTCCCTGCCCCCATCCACACACCACAAGCCGCCCAGCTCCTGCTGCTCCTCCATCGCCCGCAGCTGCTCCAGCTCCTGCTCGTACTTGTTGGACTCGTACCAATAGTCGTACGAGTACACGGATCCGTCCCAATACTGGTGGCACGGAGTTCCCGGGCGGAAGGGTACCGGTAAGGAACGCAACGGTCCGTGCGCACACACACATGCGTGCCAGCGGCAGCTCAGCCATGTGCACCTCTCCAGCGGTTCCCTTCATGCTGCACGCTTCGTTCCGCCCCCTGGGTCACGCACTGCACGCAAGCTTGTTCAAACAGCGCTCGTCACAACAGCAACTGCGTGCCTGCCAACACAGATGGAACACTGCACCGCACCTCACTCACCCATGGCTCGCTGTACATGTCCGCAAACTCCCAGTCCTCCACCTCTGACTCGTCGTCGGCCGCATCACCCGTGGGGCACACCTCCTCCCGCTCCACCCTCACGCCCTGCCGCCGCAGCCACTCCACCGCCGCGTCGGGCGCTCGCCACGTGCGCTGCAGGAGGACCTCCCCTGGCTGCAGGACCTCCCCTGGGTGGAGAACCTCCCCTGGCGCCCACGGCCACCACGTGCCCTCGTGCCGCAGCCACAGCAGCGTCCGCAGCACCCGCTGCTCGGGTGTTTGCTGCAACAGCACCAGCCGCTGCCGCCGGTGCTGCTGCTGGTCTGCGTCGCAGCCGCCGGCCTCGCTGCTGCTGATGCTGCCAAAATGCCGTTTCCACCACTCCTGCCCGCTCCACACCTCAGGCAGGCCCAGCCCGGGCGGGTGCCGGCGGGTGCCGGCGGCGCCTCCCCGCCTCCCCCGCCCCCGGCCCGGCACCCGCCCCCTACTGTTCGCCAGCGGCTCTCGCGTGGGTGGGCAGCCTATGGCGTCATCCCACAGCACGGCACTGAGCACCTCCTGGGCTGTGGGGAACACGGCGGCAGCGGCGGCAACCGCCTCAAACCCCGATGGACAGGCGGGTGCCTGCTGCAGCTGCGGCGGCGGCGCCAGCAGCTCCCGCCGGGCACGTGCCAACCACGCCAGCACGTGCACCTGGCCGCACCAAGCGGCCGACAGCACCGCCCTCCGGAACCAGCCCCGCATCTCCTCGTCCTCGACCTCGACCTGCTGCAACGGATCATCTACCCTTGCGCCTGGCCCCATGGCCCGAGGGGCCCCTTCCCCGGCACCACCACCCACATCATCACCACCGACAGCTGGACCACCCGCAGCTCCCCCGGGCCCCTCTCCACCAGGGCCCCTCCCGCCGCCACCGTCTGGCTTCGCAGCAGAACCTGCCATACCCCTGCCGTACGGGTGGTTCCGGAGCAGGACTTGCAGCACCTCCATGTGGCCAAAACACGCCGCGCGCTGCACCTCTTGCGGGCCGGGCACCACCCCGTGGTGCTGCAGCAGGTGTGTTAGCACGTCTGGGTCGCCGCTAACACACACCACCTGCCGCAGCACCGCCTGGGAATCCAGGGGGCAGCCCCGCTCCTGCAGCCACTGCAGCCTGGGCAGCGCGCCCGGCCCAGCTGCCACGGCCGTGCACACATTGCTGCCGAGACTCAGCCTGCTTCCTGACGATTGCCCTTGCCCACAGCCCATGCTGCTGCCCGTTATGCCGCTGCTGTTGCCGCTGCCGCTGTAACCGCCCGGTCCGGGAGCCTGCCGCTGTGCTGCTGCTGCTGCTGCGGCGGCGGCGGCGCAGTCATGCCGTACTGCGTTGCTGCGCCCAGACCCAGCGACGGCGGCCCAGGGTCCGTGGGGAGGGGAGAAGAATTCGCCCAGCACCCAGGCGGCCTTGGCCCGCCAGTCGGGTGTGGCGCTGGTGGCGGCGGCACGCAGCATAGCGCGGGACGTAAGCTCGCGGTCCGTGTCGTACCGGAACAATCCGTGTACGGCAGCGATGAACGTGCCGTACAGGGACGTCAGGACACCTACGGGGAACCCGGCGGCTGCGCCCTTCAGGAGGCTCCGTGCGGTGTCAGGGTAGATTGTATCATGGAATTCGAACAAGATTTTGCGCACATCCAGGTTCTGCCAGTGCTTCCTAGCTGACCTCGTGCTGAGCAGCCAGCAGCACACCTCCGTACGGCCCGCCGCCGCCGCTGCCTGCAGCGCCGCGTCCTGGTCCTTCAGGTAGCCCACCGTACGGCTCAGCAGCCGTACAAGGCCCACGTTGCCGCTGCGCGCCGCGGCCGTGAAGTCGTCTTTTGACTGCCAGCAGTTCACCTCCGTACGGCGGCGCAGCACCCGTACGTTCTGCAGTACCCCGGTGGCGACGGTTAGGCGCCACAGCTGCAGTCGTTGGTTGGCGGTTAGGCCGTTGGTGGCGGCCCGGTGAGCCCAGCGCCACGCGAAGAGGGCGGGCGGCACGGGCTGGGACAGGCGGATGGTGAAGCGGGGGCACAGGGGACAGCCCTCGGAGGCAGTGCTATCCTGTAGGCCGAGCCTCTTCTGGGTTGACGCATGGCTGCTGGTGCTGGTGGTGGCAGTAGTGCCAGGCTCGGGGGAGGTCTTCGCCGCGGTGCAGGGTGGTTGTGTTGGTGCCATGGGGACCTGGAGGTGGTGGTGGGGTAGGTGGCGGGTGGGGGTGCAGCAGCAAAGCGGTGGTGGCACGGTTGGGGTCACGGACGGCATCAGCGCGGCGTGCTGCATCAGGAGCGTCTCGTGGCATGCGTCCAGCGCGTCCCTGCACACCAGCCGCACACTGCCGGCCAGGTCGTTGGGGGGCAGCAGGGAGAGGATGCGGGGGAGCAGCTCGGAGGGGAGGGCGCGCAGGAAGCGGGAGGCGTTGGCCCTGGGGGCATGGGCGCATGGGGCGGGGCTGTCCACGGCAGGTTGAGCCGTGTCCGCGGGTGGGGCAGGGGCGCCTGGGCAGGCGGCTTCCGGCAGGTCCCATTCGACGTCGCTTGCAGCGGGGTTCCAACAGCGGCGCTCCATCTGTGCAATGACGCAATCTGTGTGAGAGTGATTCAAGTGCTGCGCATTTTGTTGGAAGGGGCCGGGGAGTTGTCGGCCTCGGGCCTTCGGCAGCAAGTTATGTGACGCGTCGCGGGGACTTGTGGCGCTTTCGAGCTTTGAGCGGTCCTTGGATTCAAGTCTATAATAAGACGGTACTGGTACTACTTGATGCACAGTGTTCGCGCGCAAGACAAGGGCCATGATGTGAGGTTATGATGACCACCCCATGCAAGTCGACTGCAGGACATCGCTTCCGTGCATGGGCCACCTGAGAGCGGGCATCTGGCAGTTCAACAGCCATACCCTCACACTACATAGGCAGGCCTACAGCACGGAGGTCGCAAGCCGAAGCCAGGTCTATCTCCAGCGCGTGCAGGTAGGCGCACTGCAAGCGCCGGCTGCGCAGACCCCATACGCCATAGGCCAGCCCGCAGCCCAACCTCCCTGCCTCGTTGCACCGCTCCTTCACAGCATCCTGTGAGGACAGCTGCAACATACTGCCTTCGTCCTCACTCTTCGTACCAAGCCGCTGCGTGTCCTGACCTGCCTTCACCCAAAAGGTACCTCGTACGGCCATTTTGCAGCGCCGCAAGAGGTGTCACAACCTGTACCTGCACCCTGACCTCACTTGAGGTACATCCTTACTCCGCTCTTGGCGAAATCCCCGTCGCAAGCAGTCAGAATTAGCAGTGCGGCCATCCCTTTACGCGCCGTACCCACCAGCCCTCTGCCCCGGCTGGGAAGCGGCTGGGGACTGGAAGGGGCCGAAACTGTAGATTACACCGACCAGCCTGCAGGATGCGCCGGGCCTGTTGTACGGTACGCCGGCAAGGAAAAGCAGGCCTGTTGTGTTGCATAAGCGTCTGGCACCTCGGCGCACCATTCGACGCAGTGCTTTGCACGTCCATTCCACGTGCCGACGGCCCACACGCCGCGTCCAACGCGCGCCACGTGCCACGTGCCCAAGGCGCAATGCTACTGCACCCGTGCCGGTTCCCACCCGGTCTCACCCTACTGGGCAGTGCCGCTCCACTGCAGCCGAGCCGAGGGTGCTCTGCAATGTAGAGCTTGCGTACCGGCAACATGACAGATTGACAGTGCGCAATCGATAATAACGGCGACTGTTGCCGGCCACGCGTAATGCCCGTGCCCCGACTTCAGCACCACCGAGACACAGGAAACCATGCTCTGTGCGTGGGTCCCGACGCCACCGCCCCCAGGCCAAAAGCCCATTACATTCAGACAGCAGATCCATGACGGCATCGTGCACGTGCACGCAGCCACACACGCACCGGAAGCCATTACCGGTACTAACTCGTCTGCCGTGGTCCGCTGACTTGCTCCCAAGTCCCGTGACCAGTCGTACAGTGACCAGTCTTACAGCGTTACAGGACGCAAAAGAATGCATGAAGTATAAGCGAAATGCCGAGGGCGCAATCAAGTGCCGGCGCCTAGGTTGAAGCCCTATCAAGAGATATAGTACAGCAGGATACTGCCAATTGGCCAATACCGCATCCGTGCATGCGCTGTTTCTTGCCCAATGCCATACCGTACATTGTTTGCAGCGTAGTCCCACAAAAGAAAAGACGCAGTAGACACACATACGCTGACAGCCAGTGTGCAAGCTGTGGTGCAATACCTACATATCCTCGCAAAGACCAGCGCGGCGCGTGTCCGAATGCTCGCAACTCCGCACAGCCTAGACCGGCCTACCGGCTCATCTTCATGGCCCCCCCTCCTTCTCCGGGTAGCAAGGCCCCCTCGCAGGGATGTGTAATTTCTTACTGAACCGTGTTGTACTCCACAGACAAATTGACAAAGCTATGCCGCGGTCGGCCCCATCACGCCATCCGTCACATGCTCGCCGGTCGCCGCCACCCTCCATCGCCCGCCGCTCCCCGCTCCACCTGCGCTGCGCTGCGCCGCACTGCGCCCCCCAATAACCAGCGCTACGTTGGCCCTTCGGTGTGGCGCACTCCACCCCGTCACGCCATCCACCACATGCCCGCCGCCCTGCTGCTCCGCGGCCGCGGCGGCCCCGGCAGGCGCTGCAGCTCCGAGACCGCCGCCGCGCCGCAGCCGTCCATTGACACGTGCCGCAGCTCACGCAGAGCAGCCAGCCGCCGCACGCCTGTGGTTGGGTGGGGGTTGCGCACATGGTACATGGTTATGGTGATGATGGCACATTACAAATGGTGATCGCAGCTCATGCAGCGCCGCTACGCGCCGCACACTTAAAGGGGCACAAAGGCACAGCCGGACGTGGCTTTCGAGTATTTGGATGGGGTTACTGCGGCCACAGGTGCCATGGCCCTCAACGCGATCGTTCGCATGCAGCAGGCGTGGCGCTAGAGCAGGGACAGCTCAAGCCATATGCACAGCTTTTCAACAACACACGGGCGTGGCCCCCACCTGCAGGCCCCAGCCCCGTGCAGTGGTCCAGGTCCAGGTCCCGCAGGGAGGGGCAGGAGCCGCTGATGGCGGCTAGGCCTGGGGGGCAGGACGGCGAACAAAAGGAAATTAATACCACAATGCGCGGCGGCGATCCCTATGCGGCTAGATGACAGGGAGACCCACTCCCGGGTCCTGTGCGATGTCCACAACTGGTCGCGTGGTGCCGTGGACAAAGGCAAGGTGTGGTCGTTGCCTTCAACACCGTGCCGCCCGCAGGTGCCTTCTGCCCACCTGCGTTGGTGATCCTGGTGCAGAAGGCGAGGTTGAGGTGTGTTAGGTCGGGCGCCCCGTGCCGCAGCAGCCCCTCCAGGCCGCCGTCCGACAGGCTGGTGGGGAGGGAAGACGGGGAACGAGGGCACATAGGCGAGGTCAGCGGTGTTCCGTGCACCTATGATGCGGCTGCCGTACTAACGTCCACATGCTAGACTGGGAGCAGGTTTTGCAACGAACAAGCGGGCCACACTACTATCGTCTATGTGGCGGCACCCTGTGATAGCCCACTTCCCTGTGTGCTCCCAGCTCCTTTGCCGCGCACACCTTCCCGCTGGTGCTGCTGTGCGTCTTCGCACGCACCCCCCTCAAGGTATAACTACTCACGCACCTGTCCAGGAAGGATAGGTCCAGTCGCTGCATCCGCCTCATCAGGGGCGCCAGGGCCCGCACCCCCACATCGCTCACGCCCAACCCCCAAGCGCCACCCCTCCCCCCTCCCCCGCCCCCCGCGCGCGCCTCCCCCGCCCCCGCGCCCGCCCCTGCCCCTGCCCCCATGCCTCCAGCTACCCCCAGCTCCTCCCCGCGCGCTGCTCCTGCCCCCGCCCCTGTTCCGTCACAGCCGCTGAGCCGCAGCTCTGCCAGACATGGCGCCGCCCGGGCCAGCTGTGCCAGCCCCCAGTCTGACAGGGCGGCACAGCGGGACAGGTCGAGGGCGACCAGGTGTGGCAGCGACCGCATGCAGGGCAGGAAGGAGCAGAGCGTGACGCCCTGCGGGGTGCGGGCGGGTGAGGGCGAGGGAGGGCAGGTCAGGGCATCGGGCGCAGGGAAGCAGGGGAGCAGGCCCGACGGGCAATATTGCCCATGCCGTCTGCAGCCATGTAGTGGGTCAACAGGCAGTGTTGCTGCCCGCATGTGCGGTGGCACGACCTCCGCTCACCACCACGCCGTGCCCCGTGCTGTATGCAAGTCCTTGTCACCCTCCTGGTAGCCCTCCCAGAGGCAAGTGCGTCAGACCCCAAGGGGGCACCCCAGACGCCCCCACCTGCGGCAGCTCCACCCCCGCCAGGCTGAGCCTCCTGAGTCCCGTGGCCCCAATCAGCGCCCTGAGGCCCTCCCTGTCCCACGTGCTGTGGGCCAGGGACAGGGACTGCAGCGAGGGGGCGCAGAGAAGGAGCGAGGACACCCCTGCGCTGCCCAGGGGCCCAGACGCGCGGTGGGTGCTGGGTTGGTGTTGGTGCTGCTGGTGGTGGTGGTGGGCCTGTTGTTGTGGGGCGTGGTCCGGCTGTTGAAGGTGTGGGGCTGCGGCGTCCGGGGGCACCTCCCCTGGGCACGTCGCGCGCGTGTCCAGTGACACGTGGCGCAGCTGCCGCAGCGGACACAGCAGCTGCAGGTCCCTGCGAAACACGAATACACGCAAGTGGTCTGCATAAGAGCACGATGAAACATTGCCGCCGTTTACGCAATACATTTAGATGTACCGCAGCGAAAGGTGTGCGAGGGGAGGCAGCATCAGGCACGTGACGGCTAGCACGTGTCGCAGGCGGCACGTGTCGCACCTGTCAGACACGGCCGTGTGCCCCATGACGGTCAGGGAGGTGAGGCGCGGGGCGGCCACACACACCGCTGGGAGGATGGAAGCCAACTCGTAACGGTGGTTGTGGTGCTGCTGCTGAGGTGGAGCAGGAGCGTTGGCGGGAGGCAGCGGCGCAGCAGGGTGGGCCGCAAGAGGACCAGCGTTCGCGGGCGGGGGCATGAGTTGCAGTCCTGAGCCGTGCACGGGCAGCAGCTCCAGAGACAGCTCTTGCAACTGCAGGCGGGGAGGGAGGCAGGGCACGTATCTGAGTGTCAGTAAGCTCACATGAGCCAGGGCTTGCAGTGACCGCGGAAAGGCAGCTGTTGGCATGTCGGGCCGTGGTGGGCTGTGGTGGCCGCGGTGACACTGGGTGTGCACGCACCGCACACCCCGAAACACCCGTCCTAAGCCACACGCAACCCAAACCTTAATCCACACGCACACTCCCCACACCCGACCCACGTTGCGTATGCCCGGCAGTTCCCCCTGCCCGGGCGCACCGTCACACACTTGGACACCCAACCCTACCCCACACCCTAACCCACACCCTAACATGCACTTAGCCCACACCCAGCCTACGTTGTGTATGCCGGGCAGCTCCACCCGCAGCAGCTGCCGCAGCCCCACCTCCCCCAGCGCCGCCGCCAACCGCAGCACCGCCAGTCGCGGGGCCGCGGCCCCCAACCCCTCCAGCCGCGCATGCGTGTAGGGGTGCCGCCACGCAGGCCCCTGCTGCCGCTGCTCCATTTGCTCCTGCTGCCCCTGTTCCCCTTGCGCCGGTCCCTGCTCCTCTTGCCCCTGTCCGTGCTGCCCTGGTTGCCCCTGCTCCCCTTGCCCCTGCTGCATTTGCTCCTGCCCCTGCTGCACTTGCCCCTGTACTTGCTCCTGCCCTTGTCCCTGCTGCTGCCCCGCGTGCGCCGCCGCCGTGGGGCCCCTCCCTGGCGCCGCCGTGCAGCCCAGCTCCAGGGAGGCCAGGCGGGGCAGGGCGGCCAGGCAGCGCACCAGGCCCTGGGCCGCGGGGGCGCCTAGGCGGCAGCCCAGCAGCCGCAGCTCCGACAGCTGGGAGCAGGCCTAGGAACAGAGGGCAGGCAGGATGGGCCAGACATGCGGGCGGCGGTGGTAAGGTGAGGTCACAGGGCTTAAACGGGAAATTCCATGTTGTCCATGGGGACACACGCGTGGGTGGGGCAGAGGGGGGGCCCTGCAGTGGCTCTTCCTGTGGAGCATCAACGGGACAGCGGAGGCATGCCCTCCTACAGCGCCCGTTGGCGGGGGCGAAAGCGTCTGCGCTCACTGCTTTATTGTCTCTGGCACGCACCTCTAGGCCTGCCCACGACTCGACGGCGCACGACCGTAGGCACAGCGAACGAAGCGCAGACGCCGTCGGCTGCAGCACCTGTGGGGATTAGCAAGAGCCGTGACAGTTGAGACCGAAGGTCTCTGACGCTTCCTCCGCCGCTATTGGCTGCCTAGAGTGACGCCGCTATACGGTACTGGCACCCGCACTTGCACCCGCCTACCGGTACTGGCACGATGTGGAGTGCTGCAGGGGACGCAGTGCTGTCCTGTCAACAGGGCTAGTGACGCACAGTGCAGTTGCTTTAATCTCAGGAACACATGTCCACAGCCACTAAAGAGCTGCAAGCACACAACGTCTGCATCTCAGGAACACACGTCCACAGCCACCACGCCTACCTGCAGGTGGCCCACGCACAATACGCAGCCCCCCGGCCGCTTGCTCCGCAGCCCCAGGTGCCCCACACGGCTCAGCGAGCCGCACAGCAGCTGCCCCGCATGCGGCTGAGAGAGGTCCAAGTCCAGGGGCCGGGCACCGCTGGTACTGGTGTCAGCCGTGGGGGTGCCGGGGGCGGAGGGCACGGGGCTAGGCGGCTCGGTCGTGCTAGCGCTGGCGCTGGTGCTGGTGCTGAGGGTGCTGAGGGTGAAGCTGGGCGCGGGGCTGAGTGGTGGCGTGGGTGAGGCTGTGGCCGTGAGCTTGAGGCGGGAGACGCAGGCGAAGGTGTGGCCCACCAGGCGCAGGCAGTCGGGGGTGGGGTCGCGCAGGTGCAGGCGGTGGAGGCACCGCTCGGTGTCCCCTCGCCAGGCTTTGCATGTTGCGCTGCAGGAGGGTATGATGCTAGCGTGAGTTTGAGACTGGATAAATAGCGTTGTGGAGGAGTTTTAGGGCATGGGAGTAGAGAGGTGCGCTGGCAGGGAGCTGTGGATGGCGTCGGTGTAGTGTGATGGGAACAGCAGGCAGGGCCGATAAGGTCGAGGCGTGCGTGAGACAGGCGATGACGCCATGAAGTGCAGTGAGTGCAGCCGTGCAATCACGCAAATGGGTTATGCGGTTGTAGGCGCATGCGTGCCGGAGAAAGGTTGTGTCGCGGAGGCTTGCGCGTGCCGCCGTGGCCTTCCGACCCTGGCTCTCGGCTTTTGGCCGCTTGCAGCAGACCGGCGGGCAACCGATGCAAGCTATCATCTTACCGAACATTCCTAATATCGCGCTGCGTTAGGAGGTCCAGGAGCTTGTCCCAGCAAACGTCTGGCAATTTCGCCCAGTCGACAGCAATTTGTAACGGGAGGACCATTGCTGAAGTCGCCGGATGAGCGCAAAGGCACCAACTAGCTACACGACATGTGTGCGATGTATTTGCGTTCGTTAAAGAGAGCGCTTGCGTTGACGCTCAGAAGCCCTAAAGTCTCTTTGCCCCCGACCGCCACATCAGCACGAGCGAGCTTCGTTGGAAACAAGCACAGTGTGAAACTTCTGATTCTACAATGTCAGCGCTGAGAGCCGCTCGCATACAACGTTGACTTGCGTCATTGAGTGGCGGGCGGACTCCTCAACGCATTGGACTTCGGACGCCCCCATACTACTTTGCAGCCAGTAGAATGTCGCACTTTCCTGGGCACTGATCTGTCTTGGCCAACTGGCACCGCCGAACCTTGGGTCAGCCTTTTGGGCTAGCCCAGGTCAGCCCACGCACCAGCGGGCAAGCCCTGGCCGCCGCAACCGGGTTCCACCTCCCCTAACCTGGGCACACCTCCGCTGTCCGCGGCTTTCAGGCCGCCCGACCACATAAGCCACTAT
>VFQN01008488.1_pt1 | contig 10381 bp, 7 predicted proteins | sample 3512371 | NCBI WGS metagenome assembly VFQN01 (sample SAMN10412370, study PRJNA504923) | tailings metagenome | isolation source: Replicate 2 from Balatoc abandoned mine | place: Philippines: Itogon, Benguet | collected 2017-08-28 | reverse complement strand
AGTGTATATTTCACCAGATACTGACCTGACCAATGGCATCATCATCGCCTACGCCCGCGTTTCGGCATCCAATACGGTTTTGGTAAAATTTAACAATGTATCCGCTGCCCCCATCGACCTAGCTAATACAAAATTCCATATTACGGTGATTCGATAACCACCCAATTTTCCTAATCTGGCATTATTTATACACTAAAAACCCGCAAAAACGATGCTTTTGCGGGTTTTTAGTGTTGCTGGCTTTGGTGTCAAAAGCCGCAGTAGGGTGTGTTTTCAGGCCATAATGCTCAGGTGCCGAAGCCGTGGTTGATTACCGACGTATTGGAATGAGCGCAAGCGATTTGCTGAGCCGTGCGTACGGATGCAAATGTCAAAAATCATTATGAGTAACCCGATAGCAAGCACGGCTGAATTTTCTAGTGTGAGTATCATCTTATTTGGTTTACTGTTAAAAAAGCATGAGAAAAAATATTGAATGAGTGAGCTTACCTTGAGTGTTACCTTTCTTTAAGAGCAAAAAAAGCGGGCTATCTTTCAATGATTTGCTTAAAGTTACTTGGTTATTAATGAATTAACTAACGAATCGCCAACTTAAATGAATCAAATGCTAAATTCTTGCGTCCTCAATTTGCAATAAACTAGCAATCAACCAATTGACCATTTAAAAACCTCCAGTTTTATAAAAATAACATTTAACGAAACTTCAAACGCCTCTACGTCTTTGCTGCGAAGAGTGCTGCACATACATAACGTTATTAGAAGGTCTTTGTTTTTTAGAGGGAATTAAAATTCTTTGGGTAGAAGTAATTTGTGTTGATATTTTTCATTCTACATTTTACAGTTACTTACACTAGCGCATTATGTTCTAGTTCTTTTTTTCAAAAACGTTTTTAGCATCGCCACTTCCTCGTCCTCAATGGCGGGAAAATTAGCAATACGGAAAGTGTTATTTTTCCATTCGCCATAACCGTTTCCGAGCGTAATTCCCGCCGAAAGCGCCGCTTTTTTAACGACAGAAACCGCTTCTGGTTCTCCTTTTACGGCAATGACCGTGTCGGAGCGCGTAGAAGGATTTTGAACCAAGGGTCGCCAATCGGTCTCATTTTCCAGAAAACTATACCAGGCCTTCGCCCGCGCTTCGCTCCTTGCGCCTACCTCTTGTATATTATCCACTTGCTCCATGACGCGCATCAGCAGGTAAATCCCAAGGGTATTAGGGGTATAGTGGGTTTGGTATTTTTCGAAATTATCGTGTATGAAAAGTAGGCTATTGTAGCGCAGAATATCGTTGGCTTGCCGTGCCTTTTCGAGGGTTTTAGGAGAACACACCATGATACCCAAACCCGCAGGAAGCCCCAAACACTTTTGAACCGAAGCAAACCAAACATCGCCCAAGGCCCAATCAAAAGCCACGCCCCCCAATGAGGAAGTGGCATCAATCGCAATAAGGGCATCGGTCATGGTACGAATTTTTGCTAATTCTTCCATCCGAATATGGGTCCCGTTTGAGGTTTCGCTGTGGGTCAGGCACAGCACTTCATAGTCGCGCAAACGCTGGCGATTGAATTCTGCGCGGACCACATCGTTTTCATGGTCAAACAAATGATGCGTGAGCGTTTGCTCAATGGGAAACAGCGACCCTGACGATTGCGGCACAATGTGCGAGGCATAGCTGAACCATTTTTTGCCGAAAGCACCATTATAATGATGGGCGCTATGGTGCAATGTCAGCGATTGGGCAATGATTTCCCACGCTTCTGTTGCCGATGAAACCAAATAAATAGAATAATCTTCGGGAATATTGAGTTTGAGGTGCATTAGGCGGATGGTTTCCCGCAATACTTCCATAAACCCCTGACTGCGGTGGTTCATACTCAATATCCCCGAACGAAAGGCATCTTGTAGATATCCTTCCACCTGTGGATATACCTTTGAAGGACCGGGATAAAAGGTGATCATGATAAAAAGTACCTAACCGCCAATTCGTAACCTTTCAGCCCCAAACCCACAATAACTCCTTTGACACGACTGCTCAGGTAGCTATGGTGCCGAAACGCTTCGCGGGCGTGGACGTTGGAAATATGTACCTCCACGGCTGGCGTCGTGACGGCCGATAGGGCATCGGCAATGGCCACCGAAGTATGTGTATAAGCCCCAGCATTCAGCACGATTCCATCAAACGTAAAACCGACCTCGTGAATTTTATCAATCAGTGATCCTTCGTGGTTAGACTGAAAATAGTGCAGGTCTACGTCTGAGAACAGGGATTGGAGGGTTTGGAAGTACTCTTCAAATGTTTGGCTACCATAAATGGTTGGCTCGCGTTTGCCCAACAGATTAAGATTGGGCCCGTTGATAATGAGAATTTTTTTCACAGAATTGGCATTTTACTGAAAGCACAATATTACTATCTTCCCACGAAGAAAAAACATTTTTAATGGGCTTTCCTACAAAAAAAGCCTCTGCGTTTCTGCAGAGGCTCTAAAGAAAGGGTATGGAATAACAGCACTATTACGCTTCTTCCGCCATCAGTTTTTCAGGGGCGGCTTTATCAGAATGTTTTTTATTACCCAATGACAAATAGGAATAAATGGCTGGGATAATGTACAAGGTCAGAATAGTAGAGAACAACAACCCTCCTACTACCGAAATCCCCATCGAAACACGGCTTTCGGAACCTGCACCCAATGCCAAAGCAATGGGCAAAATCCCTAGAATAGCGCACAAACTCGTCATGATAATTGGGCGAAAACGCGCCGCTGAGGCCGCTTTAACCGCTTCCAGTTTGTTAAGCCCTGCTTCTTTCTGCTGGTTGGCAAACTCCACGATCAAGATACCGTTTTTGGTGACCAGCCCCACCAACGTAATGATGCCGATTTGGCTGAAAACATTTAGGGTTTGGCTAAAATCCCAGAGCGACAATAAGGCCCCGCAAACCGCCAAGGGTACCGTCAACAAAATAATAATGGGGTCGATGAAGCTTTCAAACTGGGCCGCTAAAATCAAATAAATTAGCACCAGCGCTAAACCAAACGCAAACAAAAGCGACGAAGAACTGTCTTTAAATTCCCGCGACTGTCCGTCCAAGGCCGTGGTGTAGGTATCGTCCAACACCGATTTCGCAATCTTATCCATTTCGTCGAGGGCTTGACCCAGCGTCACGCCTTTGGCCAAGCCTGCGGTTACGGTAGCGGCTGACGAGCGGTTGAAACGGAACAACTGCGGCGGAGAACTTTGCTCGGTCAATTTGACAAAATTATCCAACTGAATCAATTCTCCCCGGTTGCTTTTTACAAACAGCGATTTCAAATCCATGATGTCGTTGCGGTCAACACGGTCTATTTGCCCAATGATTTGGTATTGTTTGCCGTTCATCAGGAAGTATCCAAAACGACGCCCTGAAAGCCCCAATTGCAGCGTCTGGGCAATATCCTGAATCGAAACACCTAAGTTTTGGGCTTTGTCACGGTCAATTTCCAGTCGAATTTCAGGCTTGGTAAATTTGAGGTTCACGTCGGTTCCTACAAACATCGAACTTTCATTCACCCGCTTCATCAGTTCGGGAATCACCCCCCGGAGTTTTTCATAACTCGTTGCCTGAATCACGTACGATACCGGAAAGTTGTTGCCACGTTGTCCAGTTTGAATCGTAGGGTCTTGAATAACGAATGACTTTGCCCCCGAAATATTCTTCACTTTTGCCTGTATCGCATCAGAAATCTCCATTTGTGACCGCTGCCGCAGCTCAGGTTCGCTCAATACCACCCGCACAAAACCCGTATTGGTGGCATTGGTAGAAAAACCTGGTGCTGTAATGGTAATCAAAGCATCGCGCTCGTTGGGACGAACTTCATCTTCCACCACTTTGGCAAATTCCATGAGGTATTTATCCGTAAAATCAAACGTAGCCCCTTCTTGTAAAGTCAGCGATACCCTCAATCCTCGACGGTCTTCCATCGGAGCCAACTCGGACGGGATGGCATCGTATTTGAACAGCGCATAAATAATACCGATAAAGCCGACCATCAATACCCACGCCAACCAACGCACCTGCATAAAACCCGCCAACGATGATTCGTAAGCGCCGTTGAGCCACTGGAAAAATGGCTCCGTAACGCGGTATAACCAAGGTTGCTTGTGGCGCGTTTTGAGCAGCTTAGAACTCAGCATCGGCGTAAGCGTCAACGACACAAAGGCCGAGATAATCACCGAACCCGCTACCACAATTCCAAACTCTCGGAATAATCGGCCCGTAACACCCTGCAAGAAGATAATCGGCAAAAACACCGCCGCCAACGTAACGGTGGTAGAAATGATGGCAAAATAAATTTCTTTGGAACCCGTAATTGCGGCATCCCACGGCGACATCCCTTCTTCGATTTTGGTATAAATATTTTCTAACACCACAATGGCATCGTCTACCACCAGACCGATAGAAAGCACGATTCCGAGCAAGGTCAATACATTGATTGAAAAGCCCATGATGTACATCAGAAAGAACGTACCAATCAACGACACTGGGATGGCCGTCAGCGGAATCAGCGTACTGCGCCAGTCGCGCAAGAAGATAAAGATAATCAACGCCACCAATACAAAAGCGGTGATGATGGTTTCTTCCACTTCGGCAATAGAGCGGCGCACCGAACGGGTATAATCAAACCCAATAGCTGGCACAATGTCGGCGGGTAGCTCTTTTTTGATTTGTTCAAAACGCTTATAGACTTCATCGACGATGGCAATTTGGTTCGCTCCCGGTTGGGGCACTACGGCTACCCCCACCATCGGCACGCCATCGCGGCGCATGAGTGTACGCTCATTTTCGGGACCTAGTTCGGCACGACCTACGTCGACAAATTTAACAACCCTGTCAGCTTCTTCTTTGACAATCAGATTATTAAACTCCTCCACCGTAGTCAAACGGCCCAAGGTACGCACGGTAAGCTCAGTCGAAGCGCCTTCAATGGTTCCCGAAGGTAATTCTATGTTTTGTTTGGTAAGGGCATTCAACACATCGATGGCCGTGAGCCGATACGACGCCAATTTGAGCGGGTCAATCCACAAACGCATCGAGTAGCGTTTTTCGCCCCATACCTGAATCGAACTTACGCCCGCAATGGTTTGCAGGCGCTCTTTGATTTGTCGGTCCACTACATCGTTGAGGTCGAGCATCGAGCGTTTTTCGCTCTTAACGTTGAGGAAGAAAATGGGGTTGGAATCAGCATCCGCTTTGGAAACAATCGGCGGGTCGATGTCGCGCGGCAAAAGTCCCAACGAACGAGAAACGCGGTCGCGAACGTCGTTGGCAGCGGTCTCTAAATCAACCCCCAAATCAAACTCAACGGTGATATTACTACGACCGTCGCGGCTCGACGAGGTCAAGGTCTTGATACCCGAAATACCGTTAATGGATTCTTCCAACGGCTCGGTGATTTGGGATTCAATGATTTCGGCGTTGGCTCCCGTATAACTCGTCCCGACGTTAATCACGGGTGGGTCTACGCTAGGATACTCCCGCACCCCTAAATACGAAAACCCAATCAATCCAAAAATGATGATAATCAGCGACATAACTACCGCTAAAACGGGCCGCTGAATGCTGGTTGTAGATAAAGATGCCATATTTAATTATATTTTTTCAAAAACAGGCTTAGTTACTGTTTAACCATTACTTCTTTGATGTCAACTGGTCCTCCTGGCTTCACCTGCAAAATGCCTGAAGTGATAAGCGTATCTCCTACGTTTAACCCTTTGTATATCTCAATGGTTTTATCACCGCGCGTACCGATTTGCACTTCCACAGGCTCGGCTTTGTTATTTCGCACTACAAACACGCTATGTCCTTTCAGGCCCGGAATAACGGCCTCCGTGGGTACAAGTATGCCGTTTGCTTTGGTATTAAGGATAATTTCAATCCGGGCAAACGACCCCGGAAACAGCTTACGGTTGTTGTTGGGACTGGTAGCCCGCAGCGTGAGGGTACGCGTATTGGGGTCAATTTTAGGTTCGATGGCATAGACACGACCATAAAATTTTTCATCCCCGCTTTCGGTGGTAAACGTAATGGCGGTGCCTTTGGCAACATTGGCCGCGTATTTGGCCGGAACCGAAAAATCAATTTTAGCAGGATTTACGTTGGTCAGGGTAGCAATTTTAGCCACGGTCCCCGGCGACAAATAACTTCCTTCACTCACATAACGCAAGCCGATGGTACCGTCGAACGGCGCACGAATCACCGTTTTAGCAATTTGGGCCGCAAGGTTCTGAATGTCGGCATTCATGCTGTTAAGGTTTGTCAAGCTAATGTCATAATCACGTTGACTGATAGCTTCTTTTTCCAACAGTTTTTTCTGACGCTCTTCGTTTACCTCGGCCAATTTTTTCTGATATTGTAATTTTTGAAGCTGGGCCTGTAAATCTGCATCGTTGATACGTACCAACACCGTCCCTTTTTTTACGTAGTCGCCTTCTTTAAAATTAATGGAAGTAATACGTCCCGCAATTTCACTACGAATGTCCACTTCTTCGTTTGCAATGATGGTTCCTGTCGAAAGTATTTTCTCCTCAAGGCGCTGATTACCAATGACCATAATGTTGATAGGTGCTGGTCCGCCGCCTTTGGCACCACCCTTTGCTGCTGGTCCACCGCCTGTGGGAGCTGTTGCCCCTTTTTCTTCCTTTTTGGAGGTATATTCTTTAAGCCGGGGATAAAACGCCAAGCCAGTTATGATTAAAATAACAAGTACGGTTAAAATTGATTTTACAGGTTTGCTCATTCCAGTTAGTATTGGGTATTCGTAGTAAATAAAATCAGTAACAAATAAAAGGCAAAAATACCCGTTAGGGCTGACTTATGGGCTCCGATTTGGTTTATTTCATAGCTATTTAATCAAAAAAGAACGGTTTTTGATTTGGCATCGACGAAGTTGATTTTTGTGTCGTCTAATGAAACAAAAGAAGCGACACCAGAAATGGCGTCGCTTCTTTTGATTAACGAAGAAATATGCCCGTTTATCGACGAATATTCACCGTAAACGTTTTGTAATTTTCACTTGGTTTTACCTGCTCATTGCCAGAAAGGGTCATCACCAACGCAAAGTTTTGCGTAGCTGGAACCGAAGCCGCAATTCCTGGTAAAATCTCATATTTGATGTACGTCGAACTGCTGTTGGCTGGAATCGTCACCGAACCTTTGGTTTCGAGAATACGATAGTTAACATTCTCAACGGCAGTGCTCTTAGAAGCATCAATCGTATAACCTAACGTAATGGGTGCGCTTTGCTGTGGCCCTACCAATTGAACCAAAATACTATCTCGGGTCAACAGTTGACGGATGGTCCGTTGAGATACGCCATTGGATACGTTGTTGGCGGGTTGCGTGGCAAAACCTGCCCGAGGGTTCTTAAATTCGGCAACAGGTGCCGCGTCGTAGGTCCAAGTAGGATTCTCAAAACACCCGCTCAATGACAGGGTAAGCAGCCCCATCGCGAAAAAATAAATGATTTTATGTTTCATGTTTTTACATTTTTATGTTTCTGACAAACAATGATTTATCCATTGCCAAACGACCGAAAATTAATAGCCCGGATTTTGTTTTAGCTTAGGGTTAAGTTGAATTTGTCCCACGGGAAGTGGAGCCAAAATTCTAAAATCACTGTAAGGAACGGGAGCCGAAAGCGACGCCTTGGTAATAACTTCCCCACGACGTTTTAGGTCAAAGAAACGGTGGCCTTCCAACACCAATTCCAAACGACGTTCGCGCATGATGGCATCCATCAGTTCAGTACCTGTTACGGTAGCTGCCACTGGCGTTGCACCTGCTCGTGTACGAATACGGTTCAGATCGGCAAGGGCCAAATCAGCCTTGCCGGTTGCGGCGTAGGCTTCTGCACGAATCAACAATACTTCTGAATAACGAATAACGGGAATGTTATCAGTAAACGGTCCGCGTGCACCAGGGAATTTACGGCTAAAAAACACCGCTTCTCCTCCTTTGGTGGCGGCAAAAAAACCTTGCGTACGACGGATGTCCGTCGCTTCGTACAAGCCCAACAATTCATTGGTTGGCACTACATCCCCCCAGTTACCAGTCGTTAAATTTGTTGTCAGTGAGTGCATAGACTCATTCACGCCCAAACTCTCGGTAGCCTGCACATAGTTGATTTCGAAAAACGATTCAGGATTGGGTGCTGCCGCAAATGCTGCCACATAATTGGCTCCACTTACCAAAGATGCCCCGTTGGGAGCATCCAAAGCTGCCGTAGCGTAAGTAATGGCATCTGCGTATTTTTCCCAGTAGAGATACACCCGAGCCAAAAGCGCGTTAGCTGCGGCTTTGTTGGCCCGAAAGCGGTTACCCGTGGCTGGAAAAGACGCAATGGCATCCTTTAAATCCTTCTCGATAAATTGATACGTTTCTTCAATGGTAGAACGTGCCCGGAAATCAGCCTTTGATACGTCGTCGGTAGGCTCAGTGCGCAGAATCAATCCTTCATTAAACCCATTGACCACTTTGGTAGGCTCGTAGGCAAACACCCTAGCCATATCAAAATACAGAAGAGCACGCAAGAAAAGCGCTTCTCCTTTGATCTGTGCTTTATCGGCGGCGGTAGTATTGGCAGCGTCAATAGCACTGATGATGAAGTTAGCCTCATTGATTGCCGCATAATTGGCCCAAAACTGCTGCATGTGTGCGCTTGGGGCATTGACACGCTCGTTGAAATAACGGTTTGAGTTGGTATTGGTCAAACGAACGTTATCAGCCATGATTTCAGGAGCAATCATGATGCGGGCACCATAATAAGTACTGGGCTGCAAACGGTCATACACTGAAATCAGCAGCGCCCGAATCCCCGTGATATCCTTGAGTGCCACATCGGAACTCACCGATTGTTTTGGCTCCGTATTGAGTAGGTCACTGCACGAAGAAGCAACCGCCACCAACACCGCTAAACTTATATTTTTCAATTGTCTTGTCAACATCTTGTTCTAATGATTTGGTGTTAAAATTCGATTTGAATACCGCCCGTGATTTGCTTGCTTTGCGGGTATGTACCTAGTTCAATCGACAGTACCTCAGGGTCGAAGCCTGTGTAGGCCGTCCATGTCAATAGGTTGATAGCTTGCGCAAACACATTCACCCGGCTCATGCCAGCCTTTTTAACCAACCGCGAAGGCAAATCATAGCTGAGGGTCACTTGTTTTAGGCGGACGTAGCCCCCGTTTTCAAGTTGTTTCGTCGAAAATGTTTGGAGAGAACTGCTACCCGGTTCGGTGCCCCCTTCGTAGGCCCTCGGTACGCGGGTAATTTGCCCTGGGGTTGTCCAACGATCAAGCTGGCTTTGCAAGTTATTCCAACCAGCCGATGCTGAACTTTCCATAAAGAAACCGTTGTTATTCAGCAATTTATTACCCCATTGTCCCTGTAAAAAGAACTCCAATGAAAGGCCTTTGTACGACAAGCGGTTGGTCACACCACCAAATCCTTTGGGCAGTGGAGTTCCCTGAACCCGTGAATCACGCGCTTGAACGGTGTATGTGATGTTGCCAAGTGTATCGAGCCACATCGAGCGACCGTCGGCGGGATTGGCTCCTGCATAAGTTGGGTACCAGTGAATGGCAATCGGCTCTCCTACCCGCAAACCCGTTCCGATGCGGTCTTGTCCGGGCAATAATTGAAGGATTTTGTTACGCTGAAACGACACGTTCCAGTTGGTTTCCCACTTAAATCCACCGCGATTGACGTTGATATGGTTGAATTCAATCTCTAATCCTTTGTTTTCTACTTTTCCGAGGTTTTCAAAAATAGACCCGAAACCGCTATCATCAGGCAATGGACGAGAAAGCAAAAGTCGGTCATTAACTTTACGATAGGCCTGAACTTCTCCGTATATACGACCATTGAAGAGTGAGTAGTTAACCCCTGCGTTGATGGTAGTGGCTACTTCCCAAGAGAGATTTGCGTTACCCAATTGTGAAGGACGTACCCCCGGAAGGTCGATGTATTGCCCTCCCAATCCAAACAAGGCACGTGAAGCAAAGTTGTCGATGTTATTGTTACCTGCTTTACCATAACCAGCAAAGATTTTCAATTCAGACAACCAGCCAAGACCCTTCATAAAACTTTCTTCCGACAAACGATACCCCACCGATGCCGCCGGGAAAAGTCCGTAGCGGGTATTGGCTCCAAAACGAGATGAACCGTCGTAACGTAACGTTGCCGTGGCTAAGTATTTTTCTTTAAAAGAGTAGTTTGCCGAACCAAACAAACTGGCAATACGCCAAGTGGTATACGTACCAGTAGTTGTAATCGGACGCGCTGCCGCAGCCAATGTCCGGAAAAGCCCGTTAGGGAATCCCTGACCAGTTGCGGTTACGGTTTCGC
>VFQN01008487.1_pt1 | contig 10383 bp, 6 predicted proteins | sample 3512371 | NCBI WGS metagenome assembly VFQN01 (sample SAMN10412370, study PRJNA504923) | tailings metagenome | isolation source: Replicate 2 from Balatoc abandoned mine | place: Philippines: Itogon, Benguet | collected 2017-08-28 | reverse complement strand
ACGACCTGCTTGAAGACAACAATGTCAACATTATGACTTTGCTAAACGTTATTCAAAATTCAAAATTGAAATTTGGGGGACGTAGAGGAGGCACGCAAGGGATTATTGGAAACGAACCCGTTATCAAACTTACTACCACCAATCCCCGTTCTATTTCTATTAAAAACGAGCGTTCGTTTCTTCCTTATATAGCTCGTATTTATGATTCCAACAATCAGCTACTGTCCAATGGTGTCCTAGATTTAGGAGATGTTAGCTTTGGCTATACCTCAGCGGCTGATTTGGCTATAGATGCTTGGAACTTGGCCAAAGAATCTTCTTCCAATTTTGATGGTTGCCTCGAAGACTTCTACAACAGTCGTTCAGGAACTCCTCCTACCACCGCCTGTGGGGCACTTGATTTTTTCAAATTACAATACCCCACCGTTCAAAATTACACCTTCCAATCACAAGGAAAATATACCGTAAAAGTAACTAATGCTTTTAGTGCGCAATCACCCACCGATCCTGAGGTCGAAAAGTTTTTAGGCAAACTCGTCCTCAATGCGGTTGGGGTAGTTAACAAAGGTTTTCAAGATTACTTAACCAATGCCAACTGCATTCAACATTTGGTAGTACAACTCATCAATACAGGGACTTGGGAGGGGATCAAGCTGCATTTTTCTCAATACAATGAAGCCTCTATGGGTTCTACTTTATTGACTATTATCAAAACCATCAACGAGCGGATTGATGACCTTGAGTGTTTTAGTACCAACACCACCTCTAAATCTGGTTTAACATACCTGTGGAAGTCTTTCAAACTTCTTCTCAAATTTGCAGACCTTCCAGAGAGGTTTGGGGCAGGCGCAAATTTATTATTTACGGGCAAAGCCATTCTTTATGACAAATACACCTACGACTACTGTGTAGAGGTAAACTCCGTAGGTATTTCGCTATGTGGCGAAGACCCCGAGACACCTATTGCCGATGCCACAGAACCTGTTTCTACCGCTATCAGCACTGGCGACCCTCACCTTACTACACCCGATAAACTTACTTATAGCTTTATGGGAGTAGGGGAATTTATTGCCGTCAAATCTACTACTGATAGGTTTGAGATTCAAGCTAGGCAAGAGGAGGTTAAGTCTAAGAACAGCAATGGACAAGTCTCATTCAACACTGGCATCGCCATACATACTGGCCACGATGAAGTATGTATGTATCCTCCCAACCATGTGTTTGTGAATAAACAAGCAATCGGCTTCAATTTTGAAACCTATCCACTGAGCAACGGCGGCTCTATCACTCGAAAAGGAAGCTATTTATATGTACGAAATGGCAATGACGATTTGGTGGAAGTTCGCCTATTCAATCTTGATTTAGATTATTATGTAACGCTCAACCCTAATCGCCAAAGTAAGGTGAGAGGTATTTTGGGAAATTATGACAAAAATCCCAACAACGACCTATTTTTTAATAATGGACAACCCGTCGCCAATACCTACCAGACACTCTACCCCGCCTATGCTGATAGTTGGCGTATCAAGCAATCTGAATCACTGTTTGTATATGATCCAGGAAAAAATACTGACAGCTATACCGACCGTGCTTTTCCACGCAGTCCTGTATCTATTACAACTACTCAGCGAGCCAATGCAGAAGCCGTGTGCCGTCAGAATGGTATTACGGATCCTGTATTGCTTCAAAACTGTATCATGGATGTAGCCCTTACAGGCGACAATCAATATGCTCAAAGAGCTTCTGCTCATCAGAATGCTACCCATGAGTTACGAAGTATATCTATTGCCAATTTTGGAACTAAACAACAGCAGTTTTTCTTTAAAAATGCCACCAACTCAAACCCTGTTAGTACAAGTGAAGTACGAGTCGTGGGCAATACCATCGAAATCAACGCAGGGCTGGGCGGTATTTATGCCATCTATACCGAACCTATTAAACTAATCACTGGCTTCGAAACCACTTACCGATTTACAGGCGGTGGTTCTCCTTTTGGGTTTATAATCAGCAATCGCCTCAATGCTGACACTCAAACAGGACGTCTTGTTTTTTCGTTACAGGGCAACAACGTAAGCGCTTCTACCCTCAACCCTTCCTTGTTTGTCAAGTCAGTACTTGTTTCAAAGACTTTTCCGACTGTAGCCGCGACTCAAGAGCGCTCTGTCAAAGTCAAAGAATCGACACGCACGAACGGAAGTCATATTGTAGAAATATTTGTGGATAATCTCTCGGATCCAGTGTACGTAGCCGAATTAGGCTCTTCTTCCCAAAACTACCTCGGTTTTGAAAGTTGTTACGTCGGATTTTTGAATGTCAACGGAAAAGTCGCCCTTAAAAATTGGGTATTCAAAGCCCTCTAACCAACCGTCGTTTAATCTCATGAAAAAAAGTCTCATCTATACCTTATTTATTTTTGTTTTGGGTTTGCAAGCGCAAGCCCAAAACGACAAAGAATACTTGAGTATTCTTAATGACATCTCGTCTAATCTCAAAGTCGTTCAAACTTCCGAATCCGAATGGAAACAATCGCTCCGGGCAAGTGGCAGCCGTCCTTACGTTATTTTAATGACAATAGACGGCGTCGATAAGAAAGGAAAAGCCACTAAAAACATTTATGAAATCAACCTCACCGACCTTGACCCTAATACCCTCAAATACGAAGCGCGCAAGGATGAAATGCAAGTAAAAGCTAAAGCCCTTAAAGGACAGTCTTTTATTAAAAAAACAGAAAATGACCAAACATCTAAATACGTAGGAGAGGTGGTATTGTATGCTGACAATACCGACAATGCTCGCACCTTGGTCGAAGCCCTTCGAAAAGCCATACCCGCCGCTCAAAAAATAATGCAACAAAGTATGAAGGTAAACCCTAATCTAAATGCCTTCAAAGACTGGCTTTTGGTCAATGTAGCTTCTATCAAATATGGAGAAGAAAGCTATCGACAATCTCTCACTTACCTTGATGCCCAACAGCCCAGGGTCAAGTTTATCCAACAAAAAATGGAGAAAGGTAAAACCACCGAAGATGTATTTGAATTAAACTTGGGGGATTGTGATGAAAAAAACATTACACTTTCTACCAAAGACCCTTGGGCTTACCTAGAAATACAAACCAAGAATAAGCTCAATTATATTAGGCATATCGCTAATGGTAAGCTAATTAAAAATGATAACAGTATTCGTTTTTACTTCGACAACATCGAAAAAGCACGTGAAGGCAAACTATGGTTGGAAAAGAATTTACCCCTTACCGCCCAGCAACAACTCAACGCTCTTCCTTCGTTTCAAGGCTTATCGCAAGCTCTTAGTTTTTTTAAAAACGCTGTAAAAAATAGCGAAGGCTTAACCCAATCTCTCAATGCCGAATGCCAAACGGTCTTGCAAGCCAAAGAAGGTAACAATACCCTAGAATATCGTTTCTTTTGGGGGGATTTCAACGAAAAATCAAGCAAAATCACTACTTCAGGTAGCCGTTTTGAGTTTTCAATCGAAACCGCTAATCGCCTCAAATACATCGAAGTATGGAAAAATGGGGAGAAGCAAAATTATACTTCTAGTCTTCAATTTACCGCCGAAGACATCGAAACTTTGCGCCCTCTTCCAAACATCGTAGAGCCGATGATTGCGGCTTGCCGTGACCAACGCAAACTCAACCTACCTCAAGGAACGTATGAAACAAAACTGAGTTTTATCAACTCAAAATTGGGTACAATCCAGTCAAAAAACGAAGAAATCACCCAAAAAATTGAAAACACTAGCGCTTGCAGCGCCGCTTTTTCCCAAGAGACCAAAGAATCTAAGAAAAGTATATCCGTTAAACATGAATTTAGCTTTAGCGACATCGATCCTACTTCGGTAGAACTACAAGTGAGCGGCTCGCAGATCAGCATACAGGTCTCTACTTCCAACAAAGAAAAAGCCATCAAATCATTCAAAAATGAAACCCCTTCCGACTACCTCAATGGTTTCAAAATTCTGGCCAATGACCTCGTCACTGGGCTTACCCTACGCGATACGTTCAAAGCGATTGTGATAGGATGCAAAAAATAAAAACACATTACCAACCTCTTAACTTACATCAAACCATGCAAAAACAAGGCTCTCCAAATCAGCTATTTTTACATATCAAAAACCATAAAGAAGCGGTGTCTTGGATGCAAATCATTCACTTAGAATCGACCCGCAACTACACCATTATCTATTTGGTAGATGGCCGTCAAATACTCACGGCGAAGAACTTAGGGCATTTTGAGCAAATTTTGCCTTCGGATTTTATCCGTATCAATCGCTCCTTTATCATCAATCAAGAATATATCAAGCATTCTGACAAGCGTAATCACGTCTGTGTCTTATTGAATGATAAAAAAATCAAAGTATCTACCAGTAGGTGGACTAAAGTGAGAGATTTGCTCACCAAACCCTCTCACTAAGCTTTCGATTTTTTTAAAAATGTACTCATCTTAAAACTCGTCTATCCATATAAATTTCTTATCATGAAAAAACCCAGCTTATCCCTTCTTGTAGTTTGCTTAGGTATAACTACCTTTTTTTCCTGCAACAAAATCATTGATAAAGCCAATCAGCTCGAACGAGTCGATTTGACGATTGAAGTAAGCGGTAAAAAAACGGAGATGACCTCCAATGGATTTGTTCTTTTCCAACCCAGCAACAACAAACAAGAACTCCAACTTTCATTTTTCAATGCGGCATCGCTATTGACTATCAATGTAATCAATGTTACTATCCTTGATTTTAAGGAGAATAAAACCTCCTACTCGGTCGAAAAAGGAGAAGTCAGTGTTACTTTTAATGGCGATGTTGAGATATATGAAGATGATTCAATCGAATGGAAGTCACAGCAGGGTACGGTGGAGATTACAAAATTTGATGGTAAATCTATGGAAGGAAAAATCAACGCTACATTGGCCACTCCTAAGGTTCCTAACAAAACGCTTAGCCTAAAAAATGGGGTATTTAAGCTACCCAAATTTGAGTAGCATTCCCCTTTAGGTTCCTCCGGCATCTGCAAGTATGGCCTACTTCTATCTCCATACAATTAGAGATCTACATTTTTGTGACGTTTGATAAGTTTTGGCTCTATTATTATCCACACCATTGGCCAAAACTATCAAATGTTCTAATTTTAGCAATGCTATTCACATTACTATCATGAACAAAACTCTACTTGGTATTCGGCTCGCTATTTTCTTGGTATGTATTTTCGGGTCTTTCGTCTCCAAAGCCCAAGAACGTGTTGATATTACCACTTGTGATGCTTCTAGTTCTGGGGTTATTTGTATCTCTCCTACGGATTCCCTTTACGAAATATGTGTTAAACTAAAAACAGGCCCTTGTACCAACAAAGTTTATGAAATCGAATGGGATGACGGGACAAAAGAAGATGTTACACTTACGGGTGAAGCTACCATAAAACATACCTATGACCTTAAAAACTTCGTAAAAAACTGCTCGGAAGGTTCTCGTAGGTTTGATATTTTTATTCAAAGCAAAACTTGTAGCAACGACAACAAAGGGTTTAGAATCACTTTCAACAAAAAACCAGAAGCCCGTATTTCCAGCGGAGATGCTTGCGAAGGTCAATCTTTCTGCCTCCGAAATGTTTCCTGTCCTACTTCTTCCGATATTAGTTTTTCTTGGGATTTGGGCAATGGTCAAACTAGTACCAGTACAAATCCATGCGTTACTTACACAGATCCAAATCTTACGTATCGTGTCAAACTGACTGCGACATCCCAAAATTGCGGTACCAATAGCAGTGAAGTAAGTATCAAGCCCAAAAAACGCCCCGAAGCCAAATACAACATGACGGGCTATTCGGTCATCAATACCGATACGGTTGTTTGTTTGTCAAATGGAGGTACACTTACTTTAGATGGCACTATTTCGCTTGATGCAACCCGTTACGAATGGAGCATCAGCCCGAGTGACTATAAATACCTCAACAATACCAACGCCAACTCCCCCAAGCCCGTTATTCAGTTTACCAAATCAGGTACTTACAACATCACCCTCATTGCGGTCAATGATTGTGGACGCTCCGTCCCCAACATCTGCCCCCACAAAGTGATTGATTCTCCTACACTTACCTTGCCTACACAAGACGATGTATGTCAACTGCCTTTTACGTATCAATTTACGCCTCAGCAGGGGGCTAGTTATACCTTAAATGGAGTGGCTTTTAATCCAGCAGTGGGTCAAAGTTTATCCTTTCTTCCAACCCCGTATATCGTAGAAGCTACCCTGCCCAACCCCTGCGGCGGCACATTGGTCAAACGCGACACCTTCTTTGTCAATGCACTAGCTCAGGTTAGAGTTACGTCTCCTTTGCGCGATACTACTTTGTGCGTTGGCACCAACGCACTGCCCTTAGTAGCGTCGATTCCAAATGGCACCTGGTCGGGTTCTGATTTAATTGAAAAACAAGGCAACAACTACGTATTTAATCCCAAAAACACGGGTACTGCCACCATCAAATATAGCATTGGCACGGGTTCGTGCGCGGTCAGAGATAGCATCAAGGTCAATATTGAAGGCATCAAGCCCCAAGCCCAAGACTTGGCCTCATGTGAAGGCACCGCCTTCCTCAAACTTCAAGCCACTCCTGCCGGTGGGCGGTGGAGTGGGTGCAACAATTGTTTAAAAGGCGACACGTTACTAGTCAGCACGCTTAATACTACACAAATCAGACTCACGTATGAAATAACTTCCCCCAAAGGCTGCCGTACCACCGACGAGGCGGTCATCACCATCGGAAGCCCCAAAGCCGATTTTTCATTAGGAAGCGGATGCGTAGGCGCTGTCCTCAAACCTACCAATAATTCTCTAGGTGCGGCAAGCTATGTATGGCTTGTCAATGGAAACAATACCTCCACCGAGCGTACCCCGTCACTGTCGCTAGTTCAAGGTATCAACCAAGTGACTCTTATCGCCAAATCGGGCGACTGTGCCGATACCCTTACCCAAGACATCATAATCACTGCTCCACCTGCTTCGGCCAATTTCACCGCCGACAAGCTCCAAGGATGCGCCCCTCTCAACGTGCGTTTTACGCCTGAAGGCAGCGCGGCAAACGGCACTGAATATACTTGGACATTTGGCAACGAAACACCCTTTACAGGATTTCAGCCTAACCCTAAAATCTTTGATAATCGAGGCAAAACCGACCTCACCGTCAAAGTCACTTTTAAAGTAAAAAATAGTTGTGGAGAGCAGTCTAGCAGTCGCGATATTGTAGTACGCCCTCTCGCCCAAGCCGAGATAGGCGTCGATTCTACTTTGGTGAGATGTACCCCTGCTACGTTGTTTTTTTCTAATCGCTCCGCTGGTCACAACAAGCCCGAATCGCGCTGGGATTTTGGGGATGGCACCTTCCGAACCACGGGAGCTGATACCGTCGGTCATTTTTTTGCGTCGCCCGATAGCGCGCGCACGTATCGCGTGCGGCTGTCGGTATTTAGTGCTTGTGGAAGCGATAGCGCAGAAGTACCAATTCAGGTTTTTCCGACTACGGTAAAAGCACTTTTTAGTATGTCAAAATCGGTAGTTTGCCCCGGCGAACCTATCCTCTTCAAGGATGCCACCGTACCTAAACCCACTAGTTGGAAATGGACTTTTGGGGACAACACCACCAAGACCGAAGCTAACCCTTCACATACTTACAATACCCCCAACAAAGAATATGAAGTAACCCTCACCGCCAAAACTCCCTGCGGCGAAGGCTCTACCACCCATATCGTCAGGGTGACGAGTATTCCTACGGGTGACTTCCGAATTGAATCTCCACTCGCTTGCCAAGGCAATCCTGTCCAAATCACCAATCTTTCTGACCCTTCGCTCCAATTTGAATGGAACTTTGGTGATGGCTCTCCTATCGACTCCACCAATTATTCACCCCTTCATACTTACAGCAATCCGAATGGGGGCGTTTCTATTACCCTCACGGTATTTCGGGATAGCAAAAACTGCAAAAGTGCCCCTGTCCGCAAAACTATTCCGATTGTGGCTCGTCCTATCCCGGATTTCAGAATAGAAGGCGATTCTATCATTTGCTCGCCTGGCCCCGTGCGTCTTATCGACCGCTCCCAAAATGCGGATTCGTGGAAATGGTACTTTAGCAATGGGCAAACTTCAACTGCTCAAAACCCTGCCTTACCTTTTCCCAAAGGGCAATATGACGTAAAACTTGTGGTAAGCAATAGAGGGGCTTGCGTCGATTCGGCCTTTAGAGTAGCTGCTTTTGTGGTAGATAGTTGTGCCGTTTTGATACCGCAAGCATTCACCCCCAACGCCGATGGCATTGGCGATTTTTATACACTCTTTGGTAGCGGAATCAAAGAAATTATCCACCTCAAAGTAAGAGACCGATGGGGAGAAGTGGTTTTTGAGAAAAACAATATCCCTGCTAGTCGTCAAAGTATAGAACATGCTTGGGATGGCAAGTTCAATGGTCAGGATATGCCTGCCGATATGTACATCATCGAAGCTGAGGTGCTGTTTGTGGAAACCACCAAACGGGAACGTATTCGTAAAAACTTCTATCTCATTCGCTAAACCTGAATCTTTATGAAACAATTTTTATGGGTCTGTCTCTTGGGTTTAGCTGCTTCTTGGGATACTTTGGCACAATCTCCCCAATTTTCACAGTTTTATACCAATCCTCTTTTCCAAAATCCCGCTTTGGCTGGCGACGCAGGTACTCATCGGTTTATTGCCAATTATCGCAACCAATGGGCCGGCGTCGGTATTCCTTTTCAAACAGCGGCTTTTTCTTATGATACCTACGCCGAAGATGCCCAAGTAGGGTTAGGGCTACAGCTTTTACACGACCGTCGCGGTTCTACCCTCAACAGCAACCAAATAGCAGGGCAGGTTTCGAGATCGTTTTACTTAGACGACAAACAAAACCTTAGACTTACGCCCGGCCTGCAAGCCGCATGGGTTTCGAATCGATTCAACACCAACAATCTCAACTTTGTAGCTCAATATTTAGGTACAACCGACCCCCTATCACAGATGGGTATCACCCAAAATAAAGTGGTATTTTCGAGTGGAGTGCGTTTTGATTATGACCCTCAAGACAGCGATGAGCCATTTTACTGGGCGGGTATAAGTTGGCACAATATGCGCATTCGCAACAACGACTGGCTTCGTGAGCGTTTCGGGTTACAATTAGGGGCGCAATTTCCGGTAAAATTTGCCCTTTTTGGCCATGGATATGGCCACGACCTCGATCGCGAAAGCGCCATCAGCGTCGGTATGCAATTACGAAAACAGGGAGTAAATCAACAACTAGATTTGGGCACCAATTTTATATTTTCACCGCTATTGGTAGGAGTTTGGTATCGTGGACTGGTAATTGGCGACAAACGTCGCGATGCTATCATTCCTACCCTCGGCTGGGCCCGCGACAATGTGCTTTTTCAAGTAAGTTATGATGTACCGGTATCATCACTAGGAGCTGACACTGGCTCTTTTGAGCTATCGATGTGGTACGGTCTCGACAGTCTCTTCAAATTTGCGGGAAAAAACACCCGTGAACGACGTAGTACGCGTTGTCTGAAATATTAGCGACCAAAGGGTGCTTTGCTTGATTTTTCAGCAAAAACAAGAAGGGGATAACTCCGAAAAGCTACCCCCTTCTTGTTTCATTTTTCCACTCTCCTACTTGTTAGGCTGAGGGGTATATCTCAAATATGGTTTTACGATATTGAGTCCTTTTGTAAATTTCTTTTGAGCATCTTCGGTCGATACGGCTGGCACCACAATCACATCATCCCCTTCTTTCCAGTCAGCAGGAGTTGCTACCTGATAATTGGCAGTAAGCTGAAGCGAATCTATCACCCTTAAGATTTCGTTGAAATTACGACCAGTAGAAGCTGGATAAGTAAGGGTAAGTTTGATTTTCTTGTCAGGGCCAATCACAAACACCGAACGAACGGTCGCTTTCTCACTGGCATTGGGGTGAATCATATCATAAAGCGTAGCTACATTGCGGTCGCCATCTGCGATGATAGGAAAATTGACTTCGGTATTGTTGACTTCGTTGATATCGGGTACCCAACGATTATGAGAATCCAAATCATCAACACTTACCGCAATCACTTTCACATTACGTTTTTCAAATTCTCCTTTCAACAAAGCCGTTTTGCCTAATTCTGTCGTACATACAGGTGTAAAATCGGCAGGGTGTGAAAACAACAAACCCCATGAATCTCCTAACCATTCGTGGAAATTGAGCGTACCTTGGGTAGTTTCGGCATCGAAATTGGGGGCAATATCTCCTAATCTGAGTGACATAATATTGGGACGATTTTTGGTGAAACAAATACTTATCTATACTCTATCGAATATATATTTTAATTT
>VFQN01008486.1_pt1 | contig 10383 bp, 9 predicted proteins | sample 3512371 | NCBI WGS metagenome assembly VFQN01 (sample SAMN10412370, study PRJNA504923) | tailings metagenome | isolation source: Replicate 2 from Balatoc abandoned mine | place: Philippines: Itogon, Benguet | collected 2017-08-28 | reverse complement strand
TGCAACCCGCCCTGCGGGTAGAGCACGTCCTGCCCCCACGTCTTGTCGAACCCGACGGTGACGTCGTGGGTCGCGCCGCGGAGCGCGGTTTCGCACGCCGCACCGAACCGCCAGGGGCGCAGAAAGCGCGGGCCGGTCGGCACGTCGAGCCGGTGGAAGTGCGTGGACGCCGGCAGCGACGCCGCGTCCCAGCGGGAGGCGTACAGGTGGACGGCGTGCCCGTCGCGCGCCAGCCGGCGGGCGAGGTCGCCGATGTACGTCTCCGCCCCGCCGCGGGCTGGCAGCACGCTCTCGTAGCAGAGGGCGATGTCCATTAGCTCTCACTCCCGGTCCGTGGCGCCAGCGACTTCCGCCGCCGGTTGTGCCGCCGGTACAGCCGCCATTTCAGCCGCACGAGCCACGCGAGTATCCCGCCGCTGCGGCCGTGGTACAGCTTCCAGAACCGCACGCGGTCGCGCGCCGTGACGCCGACCACCTCCGACGAGTAGAGCAACTGGCCGAGGTCTTTCACGCGGAACCACAGCGCGAGCAGCGGGTGCCGGCCGAGGCGGTGCAGGTCGATCATGAACACGCGCCCGACCCAGGCGTCCGGCCCACCGCGCGTCAGTTCCTCGGGGATGTAGAAGTGGCAGAAGTAGAGGTCTTTGTGGAACCACGCCTGGTCGTGGAGCCGTCGGCTGAGGCGGACGAGTTCGGCGGTAAGGCCGCGCTTCCAGTGCGCGAACGCCGCTACGTCGAGTCGCGCCGCAGCGAGCGGCACCGCCTCGTGGAGCGGCAGCATCCCGTACAGTTCCTCGACCGCGAGGAACCCCTGGAGCCGGAACCACGGGCCGACGAACTGCCCTGCGGCGACGGCGCGCGGTACCGGCAGGCCGGCGTCGCGCGCCCACTTCAGCCGCTGCCATTCCTCGAGGCCCGGCGACCACGCCCGGTTCGGGAACAGCGTGGCGAGTACGCCGCGCCACCGCCCGAGCCGGTAGTGCCGCTTCAAGTACACCCCGAGCCGTGCCCGCTTCTGCGTGAGGACCAGCCGGCCGATCGAGCGCCCCTGCTTCTCGTGGAGCCGATCGGTAACGGGCACGTCCATGACGCGGCCGGGCCAGTCCTCGCCGGCAAGGCGGTCCCAGTCCGGCTCGCGGCGGAGCAGCCGTGTGCCCTTCCGCAGCCGGTGCCACAGCGACGACACCGGGTCGCGGACCGACGGCAGGAACCGGGCGGGCGTCGGGTCCATCAACAGCGCCCCCCGAACAGGAGGGCCGCGTCGCGGTGCCGGTCGCGTGCGCTGACGCGCCGCACGATGCGGATGCTCCTCACGCCGCCGACGCTCACGCGGTCGTCGTCATCGACCCAGAACACCGGCCCGGCCGGCCGGCACCCGGCGTCGTGCAGTTCGGTGAGGAGGCGGTGGCACTGGTCGAACACGTCCTCCCGGCGGTCGTTCGGTGGGTTCGTGGACTGCCAGTCGGCCAGCGGCCGACCCGCGGGCGGTTCGTACAGCGCGAACCACTCGGCGGTTGCGGCGCCAGTCTCGCGTTGGCCGAACGCGAAGAGCTGCGGCGCCGGGATTCCGTAGCGGTCGAGGTGGAACAGCACGCGTCCGAGCGTCGCCCCCGGCGACCGCCACGGCCGCCCGCGCAGCCACGCCGCGAGCCGCCCGAGTGGCGCGACGGTTGTTCCCGTCACCAACTCCGCCGCACGCCCGTCGGGGAGTGCGAACGGGTGTGTGCCCACGGCACTGCCGTAGAACGGAGGGCACACCGCCGGCGTCGGCCAGTCAGTTGCCACGTTCGGAACCGCGCACACCGCTTCACCCGCGAGCCAGACGAGCCGTTGGTTGGTGCCCGAGACGACGGGCTGTCGCTGGTCGCGGACCGAACGCCGCTTGCGCGCCGCGACGGCGAGGCGCTCGACCTCGCGTGCGGCCGGCGCGGCCCGCGTCCCGAGGTACGCGCGGAGGAACCGCAGCCGGTCGCGCGGCGTGGCGAGGTGGTCGGCGAGCGAGGCGTGGAACGCGGCCAGCGTCCGCAGCCGCGCCGCGGCGGGAACGACTGCCAGCCGGCGGGCGGACTGCCAGTCGATCAGCGTGACCGTGCCGGTCGGCCCCACGAAAACGTGCTTCGCGGTCAGGTCGGGCGTGTCGAACCCGGCCGCGTGGACGGCCGCGACCTCCCGCCCGAGCCGATCGGCCATCCGGGCGCGGTCCGTGCGCGACACCCGCTTGTCTCCAAGGCGTCGGCGCAGCTCGGCGGCTCCGGTCAACTCTTCGACCAGCAAGAACGCCCGGCCGCGGCCGTCTTCGCCGTGCGCGACCCAGCGCGGCGCCGGCAGACCGGCGGTGGCGAGTTGCATCACCAGCGCGGTCTCACGCCCGCACCGCGACCGCCAGCCGAACCCGGCCCGCCACTGCCGCAGCCGCTCGCGCCAGGTCACGCGGTGCTGGCGCTTCAGGTACAACGCCCGCTCCCAGCCCGGCAGTTCGACGCGCACGACGTGCCGGTCGGCGTGCCCGCTCACGATCTCGCCGGGCAGGTCGAGCAGATCGGTCGCGGTCGCGCCGGCGAGGCGGTCGGCGAAGTCGGGATGAACCTCGACCCACGCGCGGCCTGCGGGGCGGCCTGCGGTCGTCGCGGGCGCTGGGCGAAGTGCGCTAGCCGGCACGGCGGACCTCCGGCAGCGGGGACCGACCGAGAAGACTCGACACGGCGGCGAACACTTCGTCGGGCGTCAGGCCGGTCATGCAGCGGTGGTCGAGCGGGCACACGCGGCGCTGGCACGGGCCGCACGGAACTCGCTTTTGCAGGTTGATCGCCTTCGGGAAGTACGTCTCGGTCCATTCGATGTGCGTCGGGCCGAACAGCGTCACCACCGGGCGGTCGAACGCCGCCGCGAAGTGGCGCGGGCCGCTGTCGGTCGTCACAAGTAAGTCGGCCCGCCGCAACACCGCTTTCGACAACCCCAGCGACAGCGCGGTGTCGGCGAGGGAATAGACGTGTGGGCTGCGGCTCGACTCGGCGATGCGTCGCGACAGGTCACGCTCGGCCGGGCCGCACAGCACCAGCACGCCGGCGCCAGTGCGCTGGACGAGCATCCGGGCGAGCGCCGCGAACGAGTCGCCGGGCCAGAACTTCGCCGCGCCGAACGCCGCGCCGGGGTTCAGGCACACGACCCGCGGGTAGCGGCCGAGTGCGAACCGCTGCCACACCGCGTCCGCCGCCGCCTCGTCGGCCGGGGTGGTGAACAGCTCCATCCGGTGCCCCGGGTCGGCAGTACCGAAGACGACGGCGAGGCGGTTGTAGTCGTCGATCACCGGCGACGGGACGAACCGGCCCCACCGGTCGGTCGTCGCGGTGAGCCGCGGGCTGCTGAGGAGCAGGCTGCGGCCGTAGCGGCGGAAGCCGATGACCTTCCCGCAGCCTCCGACGCGGGCGAGCAGCGCGGCGCGGAACGAGTTCGGGAAGAGCAAGGCGGCGTCGACGCGCGCGGCGCGGAGCCGGCGGGCGACGGGCCAGAAGCGCTGGTCGGGCGGGCCGCCCTTGTCGAAGCGGATCACGTCGCGGAACCACGGCGCACCGGCGACCACGTCGGCGACGTAGGGCTTGCACACGGCGAGCAACTCGGCCGCGGGGTAGCGCTCGCGCACGGCGCGGACCGCCGGCGTCGCCATCACCACGTCGCCCACCCAGTTCGGCAGGAACAGAGCGATCCGGTTCATCCGTGAATCCGTGAGTCCGTCAGGCCGCCCGCATCCGCTCGATGAGTGTCGTCGTCGAGACGCCCGGCCGCAGCCCGGCGAGGTGGACGCGGCCGCCGTACCCCTCCACCACGTCGGCGCCGACCACCTCGTCTTTCCGGTAGTCGGCGCCCTTCACCAGCACGTCCGGCCGCACGGCGCGGATCAGCGCGAGCGGCGTCGGCTCGGCGAAGATCGTCACGTGGTCCACGTCCTGGAGCCCGGCGAGGACGAGGGCGCGGGCGTCGGCGGCGTTCACGGGGCGGCTCGGGCCTTTGATCTCGCGCACGCTCGCGTCGCTGTTGAGGCCGACGACCAGGCAATCCGCCTGCGCCCGCGCCTCGTGCAGGTACTGCACGTGGCCGGCGTGGAGCACGTCGAAGCAGCCGTTCGTGAACGCCACGCGCTGCCCGGCCTGCCGGCGGCGCTCCAGGTCGGCGAGCAACTGCGGCAGCGGCAGCACCTTCCCGGCGCCGGGCACGCGCTCGGCGCCGCGGAACGGGGCGTGGAGCAGGTCGGCGAGGATTTCGTCGCGGGTCACGGTGGCGACGCCGATCTTCTCGACCTCCAGCCCGCCGGCGACGTTCGCCAGTCGGATCGCCGGGTCGTAGTCGGCGCCGGCGGCGAGCGCGAGGCCGAGCGCCGCCATCACCATGTCGCCGGCGCCGGTGATGTCGTACACCTGCCGCGGCCGCGTCGGGAACACGGCCGCACGCCCGTCACCGTGCGCGAGCGCCATGCCGTCCTTGTCGAGCGTGACGATGCCGGCCTCAAGGCCGAGCCGGTCGCGCAGGTCGGCGGCCGCTTGAAGCGCTTCGTCGTTGGTCGAGATCGTGCGGCCGGTGGCGAGGCCGGCTTCGAGGCGGTTCGGCGTCATCGACGCGCAGCCGCGGTACTTCGCGTAGTCGCCGCCGCGCGTCGGGTCGGCGATCACGCGCACGCCGCTCGCCTTCGCCGCCGCGATGAGTGATTGCAGCAGGCCGGGCGTGCAGACGCCCTTGTCGTAGTCGCTCACGAGCACGATGTCGGCCGCCCGCAGCTTCGCCCCCAGGGCCGCACCCAGTTCCCGCTCGACGGACGAGTCGAGGGCCGACCGGTCTTCGTAGTCGACGCGGATCATCTGCTGCGGGTGACGCGCCTGGGCGCGGCCGATGTACCGCTCCTTCACCGTCGTCGGCCGGCCGGTGTCGGTCAGCACGCCCTCGGCGTCGATGCCGAGGGCGGTGAGCATCTGCCGCGAGCGGAGCCCGTCCGCGTCCGGGCCGACGACGCCGACGAGGCTCGTTTCCGCGCCGAGGGCCGCGAGCATGGTGGCGACGCTGCTCGCCCCGCCGAGGCGCTCCTCGCGGCGGTCGGCGCGCAGCAGGACCACCGGCGCCTCCTGGCTGATGCGCTCGGCGTTCCCCCACACGTAGCGGTCGAGCATCACGTCCCCGACCACCAGCACCCGAGGGCGGCCGAGCCGGTGGACGAGGTCAACGAGGTCGGACATCGCGACACCAATGGGCGGGAAGGCAGTTGAGCCGGGTCAGGCCGCTCGGGCGCCCGGCTGAGAACCGACAACTGCCAGCTGAGAACTCACGGCCACGTGGAACAGCGGGATCAGGAGTTCATGGTGGCCGATCACCTCGATCCCTTCAGACCCCGGGCGGCGGAGGACGTTCATCCCGGTGCGGTACTTCGATTCCTTGTCGAAGTTCGCCGTCACCAGCCCGTCGAGGTCGTGGCCGAAGTTGCGGACGACGCTCACCGCCTTCAGGAACACTTCCGGCATCACCACCGCCGAGCCGAGGTTCAGCCACACCCCGCCACCGAGCCCGGCGACGACGCCGCACAGGATGCGGAAGTCGAGCATCGACGCCTCGCCGAGCGCCGCGCCCGACACCTGCGGGTGCATGTGAACGATGTCCGTACCGAGCGCGACGTGGACCGTACACGGGATGCCGGCGGCGTGGCAGGCGTGGACGAGACTGTCGCCGGCGTGCGGACAGTTCAGGTCGGCGATGTACCGCCCGAGCGCGGCGCCGAGCCCCGGGCCGGCGGCGCCGGCGGTCGCCGCGGCGGCGAAGGCGTCGGCCGTCTCGCGGGCCATGCCGAAGCGGCCGTCGTTCAACTGCGCGGCCACGTCCTCGCTCGTCTTCCCGGCGAGCGCCAGCTCGAAGTCGTGGATCGCAGCCGAGCCGTTCATCGACACCGACGTGACGACCCCGCGGCGGATCAGGTCGATCAGGTACGGGGCACAGCCGGTCTTGATGACGTGCCCGCCGATGGCGATGGCGAACGGCTTGCCGCCGCGGTGGGCGGTCACGACGCGATCGCGGAGCTTGCGCAGTTCGACGGCGGCGAGTTGCTTCGGGAGCGTGTCGAGCCAGTCGGCGACGGGCATCGACGGGTCGGCGACGCGGCCGAGATCTGACGTGCGGACCTTGCTCGGGCGCGACGCGAGGTCGTAGGTGCGGAGGCCGGTGAGGTCGAACGGTCGCATCCGTGCGGCCCGTGGGTGTTAGTCGTCGGTCGGTTCGGGTGCGACCCGGGTGAGTGCCGCGTCGAAGGCGGCCTGCCCGTCGCGGAACGCGATGCCGACGCGCACCGCCCGCAGCGGGCGGCCGGCGAGGTCGGGCAGGCGCAGCTTCACCCAGTCCTTCTGGGTGGTCACCATCAGCACGTCGTCGCGGCGCGCCCAGCCGCGCAGGTCGTCCACGTCGGCCCGCGTGTAGTTGTAGTGGTCCGGGTACGACCGGAAGCCTACCACGGTCGCGCCGAGGCCGCGGAGCGTCTGCTGGAAGGCGGACGGGTTGCCGATCCCGGCGAACCCCGCCACCCGCCGCCCGCGCAGGTTTTCCACCGGCTCCGGCTCACCACCGCCGAGCAGTTCCAACGGGCGGTGCTCGCTCGTCGCCACCGGCAGGCCGGGGAGACGCGCCTGGATTCGGTCGCGCGTCGCTGCCACGTCCGCCGCGTCGGCCTGATCGCAGCGTGTCAGCAGCACCACGCCGGCGCGCCGCAGGCTGCCCTCGAGCTCCCGCAGGGTGCCGCGCGGGAACAGCCGGTCACGCCACGGCGGGAGTGTGGCGTCGATCAGGACCACGTCCAGGTCGCGGTGGAGGCGGCGGTGCTGGAAGCCGTCGTCCAGCACCAGCACCTCCGACTCCAGTTCCTCGACCGCCCGTCGCGCCGCCGCGACCCGGTCGGCGTCTTGCAGGTGCGGCACGTCGGGCAGGTTCTCTTCGAGGACGAGCGCCTCGTCGTTCGGCCACGTGCCCGCCCCGTACCCGCGGCTGACGATTGCCGCCCGCAACCCGCGGTCGCGGTAGAACCCGGCGACGTACTCGACGCACGGCGTCTTCCCGGTGCCGCCGAGCGTCAGGTTGCCGACGCTCACCACCGGCACGCCGGCCCGGTGCGCCCGCCGCCGGCCGCGGTCGTAGCCGCGGTTCCGCCACCACACACCGACGCGGTACGGCACACTCGCTGCCCACAGCCCGGCCCGCGCGGCGGTGGCCAGCGGACCGCCGCGCTCTCCGCGGACGATGGAGTGAAACGTCTCGGGCCGCACCGCCGCCCTCCGGGTCGGGGCAGGACTTTAGCCGGTCCCGCCGAGCTGTGTCAACCGCGGCTCCGATCAGGGCAGGGCCACGCACGGATTGATCTTGGGTAGGTTGGCGGGTTTGGGTACGGCCCGGCTCGACCGGAGCCGACCATGCCCACCTCTCTCCTCGACCGCCTCGCGGCGTTGGCCGACCCCCGCGGTCGGAACGGCCGGCCGTACGGGCTCGTCCCGCTCCTCGGGCTCTGCCTGGCCGGGGTTTGAAAGGCACCGCCGGGGCGGGTCAGCAGCAGGTCCGGTCGGTGGCGGGGAACGTCGGGCGTTCCACCTGTGCGCGCGGACGTTCACGATGACCGAGGCGTGGGCCTGGCGGACCACGGACGACTTGGCCGGGCACCGGAGCGGGTCCCCGTGGGACGCCGCCGGGCGGCGGCCGAGCCACACCGGCCAGCGGCGAGCGTGGCGGCGGGAACTGCTGGGGAATGAAATCCGGGCGGTACTCCGTCCCGGGCGGACCGAGTCGGAAATCCGGGCCGGCCAGGGAACGCCTGTTGAACCTCGCGGTGCGATTGTGAGGATGTCGCGCCAAGAGCAGTTTATGGAGAGAAGGTAAAATATGCTGCCGGCAAGGAAGGATCGCGATAGAGATATGATAAAAAATAGGTAAAGGTCGACCGAGAGTCGCCGAGGGGAGTGGGTCGGAGAGCCGTTACTACGGACGAGACCATCTACCTGTTGCCGTCTTCGACGCGAGAACACGATGCCTTTGGCAGACCGATCGATCGAATGCACGCGGCCCAAGTCGGTAGCCAGAGTCGCGTGCATTCGATCGGACACGGCTCAGCCGGCGGTCGGGGCGACGGCCGAGCCGACGAAGCTGAACGTGCTGTTGGCGTTGCTGCCGAGGGTGGTCACGGCGGCGATGCAGACGACGATGATCAGGGCCAGCATGACGGCGTACTCGACCGCGGTCGGGCCGTCTTCCTTCTTCAGGAACGTAACCAGGTTCTTGGTGGCGGAACGCATGGGTGTCTCCAGGCAGCTGTGATGAGCGGGCCAACGATCCATCTACGCCTGCGATGCAGGACACAACGCCGCCCGCATCCCGCGGGAGAACCCAGCTTGTTCCGACGTTTTTCGCCGAAAGTGTTGCCAAACCCGACACGGACTTGCCAGGGGCTCCGCCTTCTGTGGCCGACACTCAATCGGACGGTCGGGAGCACCTCCGTTCCACGGTGAGGCATTTGTGGTAGTCGATGGCTGACCACCACATCGGCCTGTAATACCGAATCGCGTTGAACAGTAACGCGGTTCGGTATAAGACCCGGGCGCAGACGGCCATGAAAAAGCTTCTCCTGAGTCGCTACTCCGGACCCCTGGTCGCTCTCGGCGGACTGCTCGCGGTGGCCTGCTTGGCGAGTACGTACGCCATCAACCAGCTCCAGGCTGGCTTGGCCCGGGCGGTCCGGTACGAGGTGACCCGGATGGAGGCTGCCAGTGAACTCCAGATCCGGCTCCGGCAACTCCGGTTCCACTCGGTCATGCTCGCAGCGGACCCAACCCCCGCACGGCAATGGCAGGTGGCCGAGGACCGCCGCTTGGTGGCGGCTGCCTTGACCGACGCCCGGGAGGCCGGGCAGGCCGCCGAGGACGTGCCCCTACTCAACGCCGTCGAGCGCGGCTACAAGGAGTACGAGACCGGGCTCGGGGTGGACAACCGCCTCGGTGCCGCTCCGCTGGCCGGCGGCGAGTTGATCGGGTGGGCCGACGCCCACCCGGTCCAAGGGTTGCTCGCCCCCTGTCGGCAACTCGCCGACCAGCAGCGCGACCGGATGGACCGTAGTGTCGAGCGGAGCGAGGTACAAGCTTCGTGGGCGGGTCGAGTACTTTTGGGGCTCGGCCTGATTGGCGCACTCGGCGGTGTGCTGAGCGGGTTCGCCACCGCCAGGGGAGTGACCCGTCGGGTCGCACAGTTGTCCGTCAGGGTTCAGGCCGTGCAGGCGCATCTCGATCAGGATGTCGGAGCCCTGACAGTCGAGTCGTCTCGGCACTTCGGCGACTTGGACGAGCAACTCGACCGGGTGGTGGGGCGGGTGAAAGAGGTGTGCGGGCGGCTGCAGGAGCAGGAGCGGGAACTCCTGCGGGCCGAGCACCTGGCGGCCGTCGGGCAACTCGCCGCGGGGATCGCCCACGAGGTCCGGAACCCGCTCACCGGCATCAAGTTCTTAGTTGACGCGGCCCTGCACCCCGCCGCCCCGACCGTCCTGGACGGCGAAGACCTGCGCCTCATCCGGCAGGAAATCGGTCGCATGGAGCGGACGGTCCAGGGGCTCCTTGACTACGCCCGGACGCCGCCGCCCGACCGCCGTGTGCATGACCTGTGTGGGCTTGTCGGCGAAGCGGCCGGCGTGGCCCGAAGCCGTGGCGACCGGAAGCAAGTCGTCGTCCGGGTCGATGTCCCGGAGGTTCCGATCCCGACTTCCGTGGACCACGACCAAATGCTCAGTCTACTTACCAACCTGCTGTTCAACGCGATCGACGCTTCCCCGCCGGGCGGCGCGGTTGGTATTGCGGTGACCACCGGGCGGGACGGGGTCGCGCGGGTAGAGGTCACCGACAGTGGCCCGGGGATTGACCCGACTGTCGCGCCACGACTGTTCACCCCATTTGCTACCTCCAAGCCGACCGGCACCGGGCTCGGGCTGACCGTCGCCAGCCGGGTCGCCCGCGACCACGGTGGGACGCTCACCGCCGCCAACCGGCCGGACGGCGGGGCGTGCTTCACCCTCACCCTGTTCCCTGCGGAGGGGTCCCGTGCCGAAGCTCCTGGTCGTCGATGACGAGCCCATCATCTGTCACTCGTTCCGCCGGGTGTTCGGCGGTCCCGCGGTTGAGGTCCTATCGGCGGGGACCGTGGCCGAGGCGTGGGACCGGTTCGAGCGCGACCGACCGGACGTAGTCGTTCTTGACCTGCAACTACCTGACGGGTCCGGTCTCGACCTATTCGAGCGGGTCCGTCGGGCTGACCCCCGACGGCCGGTCGTCTTCATCACCGCCCACGGCACGTCCGAGACGGCGATCGAGGCGATGAAGCGGGGGGCGTTCG
>VFQN01008485.1_pt1 | contig 10384 bp, 7 predicted proteins | sample 3512371 | NCBI WGS metagenome assembly VFQN01 (sample SAMN10412370, study PRJNA504923) | tailings metagenome | isolation source: Replicate 2 from Balatoc abandoned mine | place: Philippines: Itogon, Benguet | collected 2017-08-28 | reverse complement strand
CCAACCCCGGCGAGATGCGCCTGATGCTCGATGCGACCTCGGGCATGGCGCTGATGAGCCGGATGCGCGACCGCGAGATCGACAAAATCTATCGCTATTCCAACTATTATGAGCTCAATCCCGACCGGCGGATCACGCTGGAGGATGTGATGAGCCGGATCCGGTGGATCCGCCACACCGGCTATGTCTATTGGCCCGAACACCCGGTGCCGGGGATCGCGTCGATCGCCATGCCGCTGGGCGAAAGCATCCACGGCATTCCGCTTGTCATCGGGATCGGCGGCACCACCGAGCGCCTGTCGCCGCGGCGCGCCGAATATGTCGAGATCATGCGCGACACGATCGCGGAGTTCCACGAGCGTTTCCCGCAGGACCAGCAGGCAACGGGCGACATCGACGATCTGGAAATCGCTGCCGAATAGCCATTTCATTTGGAATAAAGACGGTGCGCCGCGACCCGATGGATGCGGGCGCCGCGCCGTCGCTTATCCTCCTGCGGAAAGAGGAGAGCGATCAATGCCTGTTGAAATCGAACTGCTGGACGCTGGCGTCGCCGGTCTGGGCGAAAGCCCGCTCTGGGACCACCACAGTGCGCGGCTTTGGTGGGTCGATTCCGCCGCATGCCGGCTCTATTCGAGCGACGCGGAGGGCCGGGCGCAAAGCGAATGGACGCTCGACCAGCCGATCGGCAGCATCGGGCTTGCCGGGGGCGGCTTGATCGTCGCGCTGGCCGACGGCTTCTATCGCTTTGACCCCGACACGGGTGCCGCCATGCCGATTGCGCGTCCGCATATGGCGGCCGGCACGCGGCTAAACGACGGCAAGGCCGACCGCGCGGGCCGCTATCTGTGCGCGTCGATGCGCTCCGGCCAGGCATCCGGGGCCGGGGCGCTGTTCCGGCTCGATGCCGACGGCGCGGTCGAACAGATCGAAAGCGGGATCGGGATCGGCAACGCCATCTGCTTCTCGCCGGACGGCGACACCCTTTATTTCGCCGACAGCCTCGACGGCAAACTCCGCCGCTACGCCTATGATCAGGCGACCGGTGCGATCGGCGAGCGGCACGACCTCGTAGACTGCCAGGCGCATGGCGGATCGGGCGCTGACGGCGCGACGGTCGACGCCGAAGGACGGATCTGGGTCGCGCTGGTGCTGGCGCAGGCGGTCGGTTGCTATGCGCCCGACGGCACGCTGCTCCGCTCGATCCCTGTGCCGCTGCCCTATCCGTCGTGCCCGGCGTTCGGCGGCGAGAAGCTCGATACGCTTTATCTGACGAGTATCGCCAATTCGGGGCACCGGCTGGTCGCCGATCACCCCGACGCCGGGCGGATCACCGCGATCCGCGGGCTCGACACCCGCGGCATCGCGGAAGGCATCTACGCTTAACGTAGCGCGATTGAGATGCCGCCGTCGACGAGCAGCGACTGACCCGTCACGAACCCCGATCGCGCTTGGTCGGCAAAGAACAGCACTGCTTCGGCGATGTCCGACGTCTCGCCAAGCCGGCCCAGCGGCGTGCTCGCGACACGCGCCTCGAAGGTCGCGTCGTCGAGCATCGCGCGAACGCCTTCAGTCGCGACGGTCGACGGCGCGACGGCGTTGACGCGGATCGCCGAGGGGGCAAGCTCGATCGCCGACGAGCGCGTCATGCCCTCGACCGCGGCCTTGATCCCGCAATAGACCATCGCGTTGGGGAGGCCCATGTGCGCCGAAACCGACGCGATGTTGACGATCGATCCGCTGCCGCGCGTCCGCATATGCTTCGCCGCCGCCTGCGTGCCCCAGATGATGCCCGCGATGCCGACGCCGAGCATCTTGTCGAGGCTTTCGGCGTCGATGCCCTCGATCGGCGAATATTTGGTCCACATCGCATTGTTGACGACGATGTCGATGCCGCCGAGCTCGGCCGCGGCGGTATCGAATGCCTCATGCAGCGCGGTGCGGTCCGACACGTCGCAGCCGAGCGCGATCGCCTTGCCGCCGTCGACTGCGATCTGCTGGACCAGCTCTTCGGCCCAATGCGCCTTGCGGTCGAGCAATGCGACCGCCGCGCCGTTCGCAGCAAGCTTGAGCGCGATGTCGCGGCCGAGGCCGCGCGACGCGCCGGTGACGAGCGCGACGCGCCCTTCGAGTGATTTGGTCATAGGAGAGCCCATAAAAATGGAGCCCGCTTTAGGGGCGGGCTCCAGTGGGAGAGAGATCAGAATTTGTAACCGAGTTCGACCCCGTAAACCCTGCCCTTGTTGAGCGGGGAGAAGGTCGAGCCCGCGAAGAAGGGCAGCGGCGCCTCGGTGCCGAAGGTCGCCTCGTTGAGCAGGTTGTTGCCGTAGACCGACACCTTCACCCGGCCGTGCGTGATCGCGAGGCTGGCGTCGACCATCGTCGCGGCGCGGAGCAGGCCGGTGTTCTGGTCGTTGTAGAAGGCGGCGTCGCGGTGATTGGCGCCGACCCGCGCCTCGGCATCGAAATCGCCGCCAAGGTTCGTCTCGTAAGTGATCGACCCGCCATAGCTCCACGGCGACAGGCGCGGCAGCTTCAGCGCGAAGTCGCGGTCGTTGATGACCCCGTCGGCGTTCAGGTCGAACAGGATCTTCTCGTACTTGCCCTTGGTATAGCCGAACTGACCGGCGATCGTCAGGCCCGACACGGGCTTCAGCAACAGCTCGCCCTCGACGCCCTTGATCGACACGTCGGCGGCGTTGGTGATGATCTGGAAGTTGCCGAACGGCGCGAAGGGTGCTTGGAATTCGCGCTGCGTGCCTTTGATCTTGTTGTAGAAGCCGGCGAGGTTCACGCGGGCGAAGCCGCCGAATTCCTGCTTCAGGCCCAGCTCATAGGCGTCCTGCTTTTCCTGATCGAACGGGCCCGGCGCGACATTGGGGTTGAGGTTGCGGAAGTTATAGCCGCCGCTGCGGAAGCCCTGTGCGAAGGACGCATAGAGCAGGGTGTCGTCGGTCGGCTTGAACTGGACTCCCACGCGCGGGGTGAAACCGCTCCAATTATCCTTGTCGCGGAAGTCGTAGCTGCAGCGCAGCGTGTCGAGGTTGCAGCCGCCGACGCCGATCGAGCGGACCTGCACCGCTTTCTCCTCCGCCGAATAACGCGCGCCGACGCTCAGCGTCAGCATGTCGCTGAGGTTCCAGTCGATCGTCGCGAAGATGCCGCCGGTCTTCTGCTTCTGGCGGCCGCCGCCCGACACCGTCAGGGCGCCGCCCGACAGCAGCCGCTGTTCGGCATAGTTGATGTCCTGATCGAAGTAGAAGAGGCCCGTCGTCACGTCGAACGCGCCGAAGGTGCCCGCGTAGCGCAGCTCGTTGCTGATCTGGAACTGCTCGATATTGTTGCGCGAATGGAGGTTCGTCGCGGGCGAACCATCGACATCGGCGCCCGAGTCATTGTTCAGTGCGCGGACGGCGAAGATGTTGGTGATCTTGCCGTCGCCGAAGGCGGTGTCGATGTTCAGCTCTGCGATGCCCTGATCCCAGTCGGTTTTGACGAAACCGGCGTAATTCTGGTTCACGCGGAAACTGTCGCGCGGGAAGAGGCCGTGGTTGGTGACCGCGGGGCCGTCGCCGCGAATGCGGCCATGCTCGTAACGCAGGATCAGGTCGAAGCTGTCGTTCGGCTGGAGGCGCAGCGCGGGACGGACGATCAGCGTCTTGCTGCCGCCGATCTTCTTGCCGTCGAAATCATTTTTGACCCAGCCGTCGTCGTCGTTGTAATAGACGGCGATCTTGCCGCTGAGCACGTCGCCGGCGAGCGGTCCCGAAACCGAGATGCTGGCGCGCGTTTCAAGACCGGTCGACAGCGCGGCCTTTGCATCGAGGCGGAAGCGGTTCGACGGGGTCGTTGTGCGCAGCAGCACCGCGCCGCCGGTGACGTTGCGACCGAAGAGCAGGCCTTGCGGGCCGCGTAGTACCTCGACGCCCTCGAGGTCGAAGGTGTCGAAAAGCACGCCGGCGCTGACGCCCAGATAGACGCCGTCGACGAACACGCCGACGGTCGGGTCGATCGAGGGGATCGAGCTGTTGATGCCGAGGCCGCGGATCGAGAAGTTCGCATAGCCCGGGGTGGTGCCGACGCTTTCGAGCGAAGCGTTGGGAACCGCATAGCTGACGCTGGCGATCGAGCGCGCGTGGATGCTGTCGAGCTCGTTGGTGCCGAAGGCGGTGACGGCGATCGGCACGTCCTGCACATTCTGCGCCGACCCGCGCTTGGTTGCGGTAACGACGATGTCGGTCAGGCCGCCGCCCTGCTGGGCTTCTTCCTGCGCCGCGTCGTCCTGGGCGACCTCATCTTGCGCGAATGCGGGCGACGCCAAGACCATCGCCGCGAAACCGACCCCCGCCAAAAGACGCTTGCTGTGTGTGTTCATTGTCCACTCCCTGGTGAATCGCGCTTCCGTTCTTCCTTTCGCGGGCGATTCGCCTCGAAGGGGGTGCGCTGGCTTTAAATCGTGTTGTCGCCCGTTGAAGGGGTGACGGCGTCCCGTTCCGGCTTTGCGGTCGGAAGGGCAATGCAGGCGGCCGGGTGGGCGCCGATAATCACAAGCGCGATTCCGCGCGCACGCTTTCAATCCAGAATGAGATTTTCGGCGCCCCACGCGGCTTTCGCGCTCCGATAGCCGCGGGCCGGTGCCATGAACCCCGGCAACTGGGAGACATAAATATGAGCAGCATTCGCACCGAAATCGAAAATTACGTCGCGCTCGTGACGCTCGACAATGCGCCGGTCAACGCCGCCGCGCTCGACATGCTTCAGGAACTCACCGACGTCTTCGACAGCTTCAACGACCGCGACGATGTGCGCGTCGCCGTACTGACCGGCGCGGGCAAATGCTTCAGCGCGGGGGCGGACCTCAAGAACCGGCCCGACCTGTCGATCCCCGGCAAGCGCTGGAACCGCAACCGCGTTGTCCGCGAGGTCGCCTATTCGATCGCCGATTGCGCGAAGCCCGTCATCGCCGCGGTCAACGGTCCCGCGCTCGGCGCCGGTTTCGGCCTCGCGGCGAGCTGCGACATCATCGTCGCGTCCGAAAACGCCGTGTTCGGTCTTCCCGAAATCGACGTCGGCCTGATGGGCGGCGGCAAGCATACCTCGCGCATCGTCCCGCACTCGCTGACGCGCCGCATGATGCTCACCGGCTATCGCGCCCCGGCGGCGGAAATGTATCGCCGCGGCATCATCGAGGCGTGCCTGCCTGCCGAGGAACTGCTGCCCTATTGCATGGAGATGGCGGCGGTGATCGCGTCGAAGAGCCCGCTCGCGACGCGCTATGCCAAGGACAGCATGCGCACGATCGAGAATATGACGCTGCGCGACGGCTATATCTACGAACAGGGCAACACCGCCAAGCTGTCGACCTCCTATGACGCGCAGGAAGCGGTCGCGGCCTTCGTCGAAAAGCGCGCGCCCGTCTTTCAGGGCCGCTGAGCGGAGCCGCCATCATGGACTGGAATTTCGGCGACCTGCTGGACGCGACCGCGGCGCATGTGCCGGGCGACCGGCCGGCGATCATCCGCGGCGACCATGTCACCAACTGGGCCGATTTCGATGCGCGGTCGAACCGGCTCGCGCGCGCGATGAGCGGGGCCGGGCTGCCCGCCGGCGCACGCATCGCGATCCTCGCACGCAACATTCCCGAATTCATCGAGATCGCCGCGGCGGCGTTCAAGGCGCGGCTGACCCACGTCAATCTGAACTATCGCTACACGACGTCGGAGATCGAATATGTCCTCCGCGACTGTCAGGCGGCAGGACTCTTCTATCAGGACGAGTTCGCGCCCGTCGTTGCGCCGCTGATCGGCGGGGCGATCGACCATCTGGCCTATGCGGTACAGATCGGGGGCGAGGGCGGTTATGATGCGATTGTGTCGGACGGCGACGCATCGCCGCTAGGCATCGCGCGCTCGCCCGACGACGGCTATCTTCTCTACACCGGCGGCACCACCGGGCGGCCGAAGGGCGTGATGTGGCGCTCGGCCGATGCGCGGCGCTCACAGCTCGAATCGCCGGTGGCGGTCTCGACGCCCGCGAGCATGGACGATCATATCGCACAGGTGATGAAGGGGACGGCAGGGCGCGTCATGCCCGCCTGTCCGTTGATGCACGGCGCGGGGCTCAACAGCTCGCTCGCCGAACTGCTCGTCGGCGGCACCGCGGTGCTGCTGCCCTCGGATCGTTTCAGCGCCGAGGAATTGTGGAGCGAGGCCGAACGGCACGGCGTGACGCGTATCCTCATCGTCGGGGACGCTTTCGCTCGGCCGATGGCTGACACTTTGCTCGCCAACCCGGGGCGCTGGGACCTGTCGGCGCTGCGGTTGATCTCGTCGGCGGGGCTGATGTGGTCCGAACAGGTGAAGGGCGCGCTGCTCGAAGCGCTGCCCCAGCTCACGCTGCTCGACATCTTGGGCGCGTCGGAGGCATCGGGCTTCGGCTATGCGATCACCAACAAGGATCGCGCGACCCCGACAGGCCTGTTCGAACCGGGGCCGCAGACGGTCATCGTCGATCAGGAGAGCGGCCGCGTCCTCGCCGACGACGAGGTCGGCTCGGGCTGGCTCGCGCGGCGGCCGCCTTTCGGCGCCGGCTATCATGGCGACCCCGAAAAGACCGCCAGCGTTTATCGCACGATCGACGGCCAAGCCTATGCGGTCCCCGGCGACATGGCCGAACGGCTGCCCGACGGGCGCTTCCGCCTGCTCGGCCGCGGCAGCATGTGCATCAACACCGGCGGCGAAAAGGTGTTCGTCGAAGAGGTCGAGGAGGCGCTGAAACGCGTCGACGGCATCGCCGATGCGATGGTGTTCGGATTGCCCGACCCTAAATGGGGCAGCGTCGTGACCGCGCTGATCGAGGCGGGGGACAGCCCCGACGATGAGGCGCTGCGTGCCGCGCTCTCACACGATCTTGCCGCCTACAAGCAGCCCCGCACGATCATCCGCGTCGCCGTCCTGCCGCGCCATGCGAGCGGGAAGAGCGACTATCGCAGCGGCATCGACCTCGCGCGTGCCGAAATTTCAGCCCGGACGTCCACTGGCTGATCGTCTCCGGCCCGCGCGCTGGGTCGCGCGCGCGGGCCGGAGACTTTGAACCACGCGAACGACGATATGACATTCTCCCAAGGACATTCGATGCAACAGGCCAATTCCTCAGCAGACACGACCGCTCGCCGCCTCGACGCCCTCATCATCGGTGCCGGCTTCGGCGGCATGTATGCGCTGCACCGCACGCGCGGCATGGGGCTCGACGTTCATCTGATCGAGGCCGGCGACGATGTCGGCGGCACCTGGTACTGGAACCGCTATCCCGGCGCGCGCTGCGACGTGATGAGCATCGACTACAGCTATTCCTTCTCGGACGAGATCCAGCAGGAGTGGACGTGGAGCGAGCAGTTCGCGGCGCAGCCCGAAATCCTCTCCTATGCGCGTTTCGTTGCCGACAAGCTCGACCTGAAACGCGACATCAGTTTCGAAACGCGCGCGAGCGCGGTGCAATATGACGAAGAGGCCGCGCTGTGGCGGATCGAGACCGATCGCGGCGACGTCTATGAGGCGAGCTATTGCCTGATGGCGACCGGCCCGCTGTCGGTGCCGAAGCAGGTCGACATTCCGGGCGCCAACACGTTCAAGGGCGAGCTGTATCTGTCGGGCAAATGGCCGCATCACGATGTCGATCTGAAGGGCAAGCGCGTCGCGGTGATCGGCACCGGATCGTCGGGCATCCAGATCGTCCCCGTCGTCGCTGAGCAGGCCGAGCATCTCTATGTCTATCAGCGCACGCCCAGCTTCACCCTGCCGATGCGCAACCGCAAGCTCGCCGAGGAGTATGTTGCGCATATCAAGGCGCATTATCCGGGGCTGCGCGCCGCCGCGCGCCACTCACTGACCGGCGGCGTGCGGCCGATCACGCACCGCCCGGTCTTCAGCGTGACACCCGCCGAGCGCGAGAAGCTGATGGAGGATGCATGGGCGCACAGCGGCCTGTCTTTCCTCGGCCTCTTCTCAGATCTGCTCACCAATCGCGATGCGAATGAGGTCGTGGCCGAGTTCGTGCGCGGCAAGATCGCGGCGACGGTCGACGACCCGGAAACGGCGCGCAAGCTCACCCCGCGCGGCTATCCCATTTTCGCGCGGCGCCCATGCCTCGATACCGGCTATTACGAAGCCTATAACCGCGACAATGTGACGCTGAAGGACTGCCTCGAGCATCCGATCGTCGAGATCACCGAAAAAGGCATCCGCACCGCCGAGGGCGAGGTCGAGGTCGATATCATCATCGCCGCGATCGGCTATGACGCGCTGACCGGTGCGATGCTGTCGATCGATATCGAAGGCCGGGATGGCCGCAAGCTCAAGGACAAATGGGCCGACGGCGGACGCTCGCATCTCGGCCTGATGATCGAAGGCTTTCCGAACCTGTTCGTCATCGCGGGCCCCAACGGTCCGTCGGCGCTCGCCAATTTCATCCTGCTCAACGAGCAGAATGTCGACTGGGTCTGCGATTGCATCGAGCATATGCGCAGCGACGGCCTGCGTTCGATCGAGGCGAACGCCGATGCCGAAGACGGCTGGATGCAAAAGGTCACGACGCTCGGTTCGCTGTCGCTCTATCCGACCGCGAACACCTGGTACACCGGCGCGAACGTGCCGGGCAAGCCGCGCACATTCCCCGTTTATATCGGCGGTCTCGGCCGGTACCGCGAGATCTGTTCCGATGCGGCGGCGGAGGGCTACCGCGGCTTCACGCTACGATAGATCGCGAAAAGGAGCGCGCGCGCTATGTCGTCCGCAAGACTGTTCGAGCCGCTGCCGCTTGCCCGCGGCAAGCCGATGAAGAACCGGCTGATGCTGGCGCCGCTGACCAACCGGCAGAGCCATGCCGACGGCACGCTGTCGGAGGCGGAGCATAAGTGGCTCACGATGCGCGCGGCGGGCGGGTTCGCGATGACGATGACCGCGGCCTCGCACGTCCAGCCGGTGGGGCAGGGCTTCACCGGCCAACTCGGCGTCTTCGACGATGCGCATATCGGGGGCCTCACCGCGCTGGCCGATGCGATCCGGGCGCACGGCTCGCTCTCGTCGCTGCAACTCCACCACGCGGGCAGCCGCGCGGAATCCTCGATCGTCGAGGCGCCCGTCGCGCCGTCGGAGGTGGCGGAGCGTAACGTCCGCGCGCTGTCCGAGGCCGAGGTCGAGGCGCTGCGCGACGCATTCGTCGCGGGTGCTCTCAGGGCGGAAAAGGCGGGGTTCGATGGCGTCGAAATCCACGGCGCGCACGGCTATATCCTCGCCGAATTCCTGTCGCCCGCGAGTAACCGGCGAACCGACCGCTACGGCGGCAGCCTCGAAAACCGCGCGAGGATCATCTTCGAAATCATAGACGCCATCCGCACCACCACCCGTCCTGACTTCCAGATCGGCCTGCGGCTTTCTCCCGAGCGTTTCGGGCTGGAACTGGAAGAAATCCGCGATGTCGCAGCGGAAGTGCTGCGGCAGGAAAAGATCGACTTCCTCGACATGTCGCTGTGGGACATCGACAAGCAATCCGAGGACGAGCGCTTCCGCGGTCGTTCTTTGCTCAGCTTCTTTACCGAACTGCCCCGCGGAGCGGTCCGCCTCGGCGTTGCCGGGAAGATCATGGATGCCGAAGATGCGGTCCGTGTCATCGACGCAGGCTGCGACTTCGCCGTGATCGGCCGTGCCGGCATATTGCGTCATGACTTCCCGGACCGCTTGCGCCGCGATCCGGGATATCGGTCGCCGCAGCTTCCGGTTTCCGTCCAGCATTTGCGCGAGGAAGGGCTCAGCGACGAATTCATATATTATATGCGCCGCTGGCCGGGATTCGTCGAGCCGGGTGAGTAATCGCGGTTGGGCAGTTTGGTCTGGCGACTATCAGGATAACGAGCTGCGATGCCATGGCGGGGATTCTCATCGCAAGATGGACCTGTGAATTCCGGTCAGTACTGTCCTGCGAAGCCGTCACCAGTAGCCTCGGTCACACTTCGGCTCTAGGCGTCGTTGATCGGGCGACGCGAGGGGCAAGCAATGGGCGCGAAAATCATCGGGATCAGCCAGTCTGCCGCGCGGCGGTTGTGGCTTCGTGCCCAGCGCCTTGACGAGAAAGCGCCATTCGGCGCCGGGCCATCCGCCGTCGCTGCGGCGATCGAGCATCTCGGTTACGTCCAGATCGATACGATCAACGTTATCGAGCGCTGCCATCATCATATCCTCTGGTCGCGTATCCCCGGATACCGGACTGCAGCGCTCGCTGCCGTGCAGTCGCGCGAAAAATCCGCGTTTGAATACTGGACCCACGCGCTCTCCTATATCCCAACCGGCGACTACCGGTTCTTCCGCCCGGCGATGGAGGCGCGGCGGAG
>VFQN01008484.1_pt1 | contig 10386 bp, 15 predicted proteins | sample 3512371 | NCBI WGS metagenome assembly VFQN01 (sample SAMN10412370, study PRJNA504923) | tailings metagenome | isolation source: Replicate 2 from Balatoc abandoned mine | place: Philippines: Itogon, Benguet | collected 2017-08-28 | reverse complement strand
CTGGCCGTGGCGCAGTGGCTGGTGGACGAGGCGGGGTGCGAGCTGCCGGCTGCCGGCAGCAACCAGGAGTGGCAACTCCTCCTGAGAGCAGCTGTCAGTGCACAAGACGGCGTGGCCAAGCTGCAGTGGTTGAGCGAACGGGGGTCCCCGCCCCTGCACGAGGCGGAAGATGTGTTATGGCTATGTCTGGCTATGCTGGGCCTTGCAGCGGTGGGGGCAGGGCGGGTGGATGTGCTGCAGCACCTGCGGTCGCTTCCCGGGCTGACGCCAGAGCAGGAGGAGGCGCTGCTGCAGGGGGCGTTCGCTAGTCCAGGAGCTATGCAGAGCATCCACATGGCAGATTACCTGCGGCGGGCTGGCATGGAGCTGACCCCTGCGGCCTACTCCAAGGCTGCTGGCAGCGTGGACATGGTGCGGTGGTTGGCGCGTGAGGTCACCAGCACGCCATCCACCGGCAACCTCCGCAGCCTCATTGTGTTTTGGCCCCGGGACGCGCCCGCGCACAGCCGAGACCTGCTGCAGGCGGTGCAGCTGCTGGTGGGCGAGGTGGGGTGCGCCGACTGGGGTGAACAGCAGGCGGCGCTGGCTGAGTGGCAGCCAGAGCAGCTGGCGTGTTCAGCGGCGGCGTGGGGCGACCTGGCTCTGGTGCAGTACCTGCTGCAGCAGCTGCCAGGGTACCAGCCAGGCGGGGAGGTGCTGGCAGCTGCGGCGGAGGGCGGCTGCGAGGCGCTGCTGGAGTGGCTTGTGGAGCAGCACCCGGGATGCCTGGCGGGCCCGTGGGTTGCGTCTGCTTACGTTGCTCCGGCCAAGTGCGGAGACAGGTGCACGCTGACCGCCCTGCGGCGGCTGGGCGTGCCGTGGGGTGCGGAGGACGTGGTGGTGCAGGCGGTGAGGGGCCGGTGCTGCGCTCAGGTGCTGCGGTGGCTGGTGGAGCACAAGGCGCCGGTGGGCAGTCAGGCGGCCATGGAGGACGCGGTGGCGGGCAGCTGGTACCTTGGTGCCGAGGAGGGGGCGTGGCTGCGGGGCTTGGCGGCGCCCAACGGGGCCTAGGCCTGGACGCCAAGTGGGTGTTTGGGACAAGTCAGGGGGCAGGTGGTAGCAGCAGCTGCAGCAGCAGAGGTAGAAGGTTAGGCTGGTATGGGCTGTGGGGCCAGTCGTAACGCCTCAGAGCATGGGCCATGGACGAAGCGCACGTTTGCATGGGGCATGGGGCTGCGGCTGGCTAGAGGCACGCCACTACTGCCGTATATAAGCTGTATAAGGCTGTATGAACGCAGGTGCCATCTAGGCGTTCTAAAATTAGTGTCTAGGGTTTAGTTATGTCGTATCATGTAAGGTCACAGCAGCAGCGGCTGTTGCTGTACGGGGGTGTGCGGTATGTCAGTAGTTGGCCCTGACACGTGCCGCGCCAGCTGACTGCGTGGCGCTGCATGGTGGCTGGTGGTCGTTGTGGAGCAGCAGCCGAGCTATTCTGTGATTGCGTGGGCCGGTTCCCAGCCCCAGTGCGGTACTTGGGCAGTGCGCATGAGGCTTCCTGCCGCATGGCATGGTGCCGTAATGGGGGACGGGGTGGACGCGTGCAACTGTAGCCGGGGGCAGTGGCCGGGGACACCTGCGCTCCAATGCATGCATGGCACAGGGCAGTGGGGAGGGAGCATGCTGCCCAGGTGAGGCGCCAGGGTGTTGGGCGGGTGGAGGCCGTGGCGACGCGTGCTTGAGGTGCAGAGGCAAAGCGAGTTTGGTGTGCAGGTCATTGTGGGTAACCAAGTGTTGTGTAAGGCCTAGGCCCTGCCTAGGCTGGAGTGGCTGGTGCGCTTGACTTCTCCATATGGGGTCATGCCATGCCACGTGGGGCCATGCCATGCCATGCCACGTAGGTCGCACTTCGGCAGCGCGTGTCGAGGGGCAGGCAGGAGCGCCAGGGGACGTCCCTTCAGACCAGCGAGTGTGCTGGGGTCTGCGTAACACCTGGGCACGTGGGAAGCACGATGGGATGGCAGCACGACAAGGCAGCTCCGCAACCCGTAAAGGATTGTCAGTCGTGCAGTACCGTACCGTACCGTAATGCCGCCGGCTGCCACACGCTCCGCCGCATTGCAACAGCCTAGGCACTGAGGCCCCAGAGCTCGTACGAGTGCTCAGTCGAACCTTTTAGCCGCGAGCTTCTTCACGAAGGCTCGTATGAAACATCTGCATCATATACCTATACGACTAGCAGCGCACACTGCCAGGTCCAAATACAAAGAATTACAGGTCCAAGTCGACCTTCCGACAGGAGCGAAGGGACGCCGGACGCGGCCTGCGCCGCCGCGTAGCTGTAACAAGTGAGCCCTCTATTTTAAGATGCAGTCAGAGAGTGCGTGAGCCGGATTTACGTTGGTTTAACTGTTCCGTCACATAGAGCACTCCCGTTCCCTGCGCGCCGACTGGGCTGGCACGCTTTGTTATGTCCGAATTGATAGGGATAGTGCTGTAGGCATGCAAGGAGCAATGTTCGCATTCGCCTGCCGCACTGCCTTCACCTGTGACCCCTCCCCATAGTGCCTCACTGGTTGTGCCTTGGCATGTGTTCGTAGCTTATGGTGCTGATCATAGCGGTTGCACAATTGTGTGCCACAGACTGCGCTCGCTCGGTTGGCTCTCCACACGAATACGGTGTGCAGCAGCCCGCACCAGCCCTCACGGAGACACGGGCCGCGAGCGTTCACCGCGGCAGGCGTGTCTCCAGCCAACAGCATGCGCCCCACCTGCCCGCCACCACAGCAGCAGCTGCAGCTGCTCCCCGCGCTCCAGCTGCACATCTTTTCCTTCCTGCCCGCCAACGACCGCGCCCTCAGCGGCCGCCTGGTGTGCCGGGATGCAGCCGCCGGCCTCATTGGCCCGGACCACTGCACCGCCTCCCTGCCCCAGCCGCTGCCACCCCACGCTACACCCTGGGCCCAGGCAGGGTGCTGGCAGCAGCACGTGCGGCAGCTGTCCCTGGCCCAGAAGGTACAGCTGCTGTGCACGGCGGCCGCCAGCGGGAGCGAGGTGAACCTGGAGGTGGCGCTGGCCCTGCTGCTGCCCAGCATCTTCCCGATGCACCTGCGGCTGCGCTATGAGTTCAAATCGCTCTTTGAACGCCGCGCAACTGACCCGCGTGCAGTTGCAGCATCGGAGTTCTTCACCCCTGGCGTAGCGGCGGCGACGGAGGGCCACCCGCAGCTGCTGGGCTGGCTGCTGCGCCGCTGCCCGGGGCTGCTGTGGCCTCAGGCTGCCCTCGAGGCTGCCGCTCGGCACTGCGACCTGGCGGGGCTGCAGCTGGCTTGGAGGCTGCTACAGGAGGGGTGCGGCGGCGGAGGCAGGAACAGCATCCAGACTGGGTGGTTCAGCAGTAGAGTCGTTCACCCCAGACGCTGTGGCCAAGATGGAGTGGATATTGGCAGCTGCAGCTGAGGGTACATGCAGCCTGAAGGAGAGCACCGCTGAGGCAGCTGCCCGCTCAGGGGACCTGGGCCGGCTGCGCTGGCTGCGCGACCGCGGCTGCCCCATGGGCGGGCAGGAGGTGCTCGGGTCCACCCTGAAGTACGCCGACCTGGCCGTGGCGCAGTGGCTGGTGGACAAGGGGGGTTGCCGCCTGCTGCAGGCAGGCTGGACTGACCTTACGTGGGCGCTTATGTGCTTCGCTTCGGCAAAGCGTGCTGACTGTCTGCTCAAGTGGCGGTGGCTACGCGACCAAGGCGCCACCCCATCCCCAGAGCTGCTGCAGGCACACCTGGCACGTATCGCGATACGGAGCGGGCGGCTGGAGGGGCTCCGGGGCTTGCAGAATTTCCCTGCAATGCAAACAGCGGAGGGCCGGGCAGCGCTGCAGCAGGCGTTGCACCAGGAGGAAGGACCCCGCTGCATCGCCATGGCCATGCAGCTGCAGCAGGAAGGCTACGTGCTTACCCACAAGGCCTACATTTCGGCTGCGTGGGCAGGCGACGTGGACATGGTACGATTCCTGGCGTGCGAGGCGGGGGTGCCAATGGGCCCCATGGGCCTTGGCGAGCTGATTGAGCGCTGGCCCCGTGACACGGTCTCTCGCAGCCGGGACCTGCTGCAGGCGGTGCAGCTGCTGGTGGGCGGGGCGGGACATGGGGAGGTGGTGACCAAAGCCGCTGTCTGCGCGGCGGTGCGTCGTGGACACTTGGCTCTGGCGCGGTACCTGCTGCTGCTGCAGCTGCTGCCAGGGTACCGGCCAGGTGCACGGCTGGTGCACGCCGCGGTGACGGGTCGCTGCGAGGCGCTGCTGGAGTGGCTGGTGGAGCAGCACCCGGGCTGCAGAGCCGCCCTGAAGCAAGGGCCGTTCCCGTTGTACCAAACAGCGCTCGAGTGCACGGAAGTGGGCATGCTGGCCACACTGCAGCGGCTGGGCGCGCCGTGGGGAGGGAAAGCACTGGTGGTGCGCGCAGTGCGGATGCAGTGTGAGCTGCCGGTGCTGCGGTGGCTGCTGGAGCAGGGGGCGCCGGTGGGTGGGGAGGAGGCCCTGGCTGCGGCGCTGGCGCGGAGGGTGTGGTGCTGCGGCCTGAGCTCTGAGGATGCGCAGATGGTGCAGCGGATGGCAGAGAGGCAGAGGCACGTGGCCGCTGGACCGACATTGACGGCCACAGCTATGAACGGCAAATCGGTGCAGCGGATGGCGGCAAGGCAGGGGCGCTTGGCCGCTGGACTGACTTCGTGGGAGGTGTTGTGGGAGTGGCTGCGGGGGTGCGTGGCGGCGGCCGCAGCGTCGCAGTGGTGGGCCTGGCTGTGGCGCCTGCTGCTCAGGTGGGGGTAGATGAGAGGCCGATAATTGGGCCTCACTGGGCCTGCGGCGGTGGCGGGGTGTGTTGAGGGTTGCGCGGCTACGGCTGCCAGGTGTGCGTTGGTAGTTGCCGTGGTTAGCATGCAAGGCCATGGCAACGGGGCAGGGCTGCATACGTGCGGACGGCATGGTGCCTAAGTAGGAAGGTGGAGTGGTGTCCTGCATCCTCGGACCTTTCACGCATGGCAACGTGACGCTAATCCTTACCTCAGCAGTTCCGCAGTTGCCTGTCTACGTACCGGCTTGTATGGTTGTCTCTCTGGGAATGCCACCAAACTGCTGGGCTGGGAATTGCTAGGCAAAAGTGCTGCTGTCGAGTAGTCTTGCACTTTTGCCGGGTCGGTACGTCAGCCGCAGCGCAACTGGGCACATGCGGCTAGTCAAGTGCGTGCGGGGTTGGACGGGAGGAGGGGCAGGACACGTTTGCCACCTCCACAGGAAGGGCCGTGCCCATACCGGTACGCGCCTCTGCAAAGGGACATGCCTGGCGTTGCGGAAGAGCGCATCTGCATTGCAGCTGTGCTGCTGTGGCACGTGGTGGGAAATGGGGTTGCTCAGATGAGGCTGGACCCGACTGCTCAGCGCACATGCTTGGCACGTTGGCATGGCAGGGGTTGTTGCCTCTACAGCACGGGTCCGTCTGCACGCAAGACGCAACGCTGCAAAGTCGCCAGGAATTTGGGGATGGCATTGTTCTGAGCTGCATGTGCGGACGCTGGGGAGAATGGGGCTGGGGGAAACGGGGTGCGTGATGGCTGGAGTTAGCAGGGGAGTTCGTTGCTCCGGCAGGATTGGTTTCGGCGCGAGAGTGTGAGGGCATGCATCTTGCAGCTTGTTCCTGACGAGCGGCCCATCGACAATTTGATTGCTGCTTAAAGTCCTATCGACGCGTCTTGATGTCAAAGACTGACTTCTTGGCATTCGGCCAACCTCGGCCAACGCCAGCACGCCCGCGAATAGCGGCCAGAGCCCAGAGACACGCTCAGACTCTTAAGTTCATTGCCTGCTGGGACCATGTCGAAGGTATGTACCTGTCATCCGCCCAACATCGATAAAATTGCGCAGCGTGCGCTCGGACTGCTCAATGTGATACCAAGAACGCGGAATTAGCTTGCACCGAGTCCCACACGCGCTTAAGTGGGCAAACCAAACGCGCCAGCGTACCGTAATCAACAATCTGGCCAGCCGCTGCTCACTCCATGACATGGATGCTTGCAACGCTCCGTGCGCAGGTGTACAGCAACACATACGATGCTCAGCACTGTCGGTGGTGGCGACGACGCAGCCAGGGACACGCCCCGTTGGCAGCTGCCCCCCGGTCTCCAGCTGCACATCCTGTCCTTTCTGCCCCCCAACGACCGCGCCCTCAGCGGCCGCCTGGTGTCCCCGGACGCAGCCGCCGCCCTCACTGGCCCGGACACACCGCCTCCCTGTCCCAGCCGCTGCCGCCCCACGCCGCACCCTGGGCCGTGGATGCGGCACAGCTGCATCTTCGGCAGGTGCCCTTCCGGCACAAAGCTGCAGCTGCTGTGCACAGCCGCCGCCACAATAGGGACTGGCACGTCCTCCGGATAGCAGCTGCCAGTGCACAAGACGGCGTGGCCAAGCTGCAGTGGCTGGGCGAACGGGGGGCGCCGCCCCTGCACGAGGCGGGAGATGACCCTACAGGCCGGCCTGGTGTACGCAGCAGTGGAGGCGGGGCGGGTGGATGTGCGGCAGCACCTGCGGTCCCTCCCGGAGCTGACGCCACAGCAGGACCAGCGGCTGCTGCAGGTGGCGTTTAACAGCTCACGTACGGTGAGGAGCATCCCCATGCTGGAGTACCTGCGCGGGGCTGGCATGGCGCTAACCCACGCGGCCTGCCACCGGGTTGTTGGCGACCTGAAGTTGGTCCGGTGGGCGCGCGAGGTCCGCTGCAGCCCGTCCGCCCGCGCCCTCGAGTACGTTATGCTGTCGTGGCCTCGGGACGCGCCGTCCCACTCCCGGGACCTGCTGGAGGCGGTGCAGCTGCTGGTGGGCGAGGTGGGGTGCGCTGGCTGGCGAGCGCAACAGGCGTTGCACAGTGAGAATGCTGTGTGCGCAGCAGCGGCGCAGGGCGACCTGGCCCTGGTGCAGTACCTGCTGCAGCAGCTGCCGGGGTACCAGCCAGGCGGCATGGTCCTAGCAGCTGCGGCAGAGGGCGGCTGCGAGGCGCTGCTGGAGTGGCTGGTGGAGCAGCACCCGGGATGCCTGGTGGGCCCATGGGCTGCGACTGCATACGTTGCTCCAGCCAAGCTCGGAGACAAGGGCACGCTGACCGCCCTGCGGCGGCTGGGCGTTGCGTGGGGCGCGGAGGGCGTGGTGGCGCAGGCGGTGGGGGGCGGATGCTGCGCACAGGCGTCGCGGTGGCTGGTGGAGCAGGGGGTGCCGGTGGGGGATGGGAGGCGCCTGGAGTGGGCAGTGACGCGTGCGGCAAAGGAGGGGGCCTTCCTTGCTGAGGAGGCGGCGTGGCTGCGGGGCGTGGCGGCAGCGGCAGTGCAGTCGTCATGGACATCACCAACATGACCAAGGACCTGAGTCCGGTGCTGATTGGGTAGTTTGATGGGCTTCGCTCGGCTGCCTTGTAAGGGCCCTTAACTGTCTGTGTAGCGAAACGCGGGAATGCATGGACGTTTCTGATTTCGGCGGTCCCATCAGCGACGGACGGCATTGCGTATCTGCGGGCTGGCGACTGTGCCTGGCGTAGGGAAAAGATGTTCCGCACGCAAATCACTCCACGATTGATGCGCTTGATAAGATGGATACCCCGCACGGCGTGAGTGTACAGCCTCCGGCAGCGGGCATGCCGACACGCCCTTAGTACGCAGGTGGAGAGGCAAAACTGGATTGGCTCCTGAGTTGGTGTGTGCACATGTTGGCAAGAAGCCTACGGTACTTGGTGCCCGGCTCAGAAAAGATGTTGCTGTGTCGGGGTAAGGACAGGATGGGAAATGCAATGTCAGTTGCACAAGCAACCGGGGCACGGTGGGTCGATCTCACTGCGTGCGCCCATGGTGTGCATTCTTGAGTACGGCATACTACCGGTACGTATGATGAGTACTGGTACGCGTCTTGTTGCGGGTTGCGCGAGGTGCGTGGGTGCCGGAGATAATCAGCCATGCTTCACGGCTGTTCCCGCTCGGTGTCTAACGTGGACAACGCCTTGCTGCGCTGCAGTTGAATTCGTTGTTGGTGCTTGGCAGCCTATTTCCTCGCTGGCCCTCGCTGCTCCTCGAGCTGCTGCTCCGTGTTGCGCACTGCCTTCCGGGGTGTGTTGCTTGCACGTGCCCGCCTGCTGTGTTCTTGTGTTGCCGCATCAGTGCACTGTGTTGGACGCCATAGTGCCTGTAGCTGCAGGCCCTTTGCTACTACACATTTTGGCAATGTTCGAGCATCAACGTTGATTTGGGGCGCAGACTCATTTGGAAAGCAGGTTGGTTGACTTGAAAGTGCGCTCGCCATTTATCCGATTGCGGTGACGGTGAAAAAAGGCTTGTGTGATGCAGCGCGCTCCTGGCCACCGCTCGATGCAGCTCGTGGTGTAGGGGCATAGCATGGCATGGATAGTGGCTAGTGGCTCCCGCCGTTGCATGCGCTGTGGTGCCGCCAGTCTCGAGCGCCAGTGGAGCATGACGGTCCGTCGCCATGCATCTGCCGGTACGTGCCGCTGCTGCAAGTGTGAGTGAATTGGTTTCAGTTTCTTAACCCTGCCTGCCCATGCACGCCTATTGATCCCTCCCGCATCCTCCAAGCTGTAAGTGTGCCGAGTAAGCGTGGCCGTTCATGTGAGACTGTACGGCTTGCACTCCGCCGTAGCCGCCCAGCCCTTCTTACAGCCTCGCATTTTGTCTTGATCCCCCAGGTGCTGGAGGCGAGCAGCCCATGCATCATGACGGGAAGGCAGCGGGGCAGCCGCCGTCAAGTAAGGTTCACGCCGTGTGGACAACCGGGGCTGCGGCGGCCGTACCGGTGCAGTGGACAGGTGGGCGGGGCGATGGGGTTGGCTGGCGGCAGTCGGGCCTCCAACCCATTGCCTGGCGTGCGTGGGCAAGGGGCGCGGGTCGGGCGGGAGGGGCAGGGGGGCGCATAGCGGTTTTGTGGAGGAGTGGCGTAGCATGTGAATGCAAAGGGGGATATAGTTGGTTGACAGGTGATATCGCGGCATAGTTGGAAGGGAGGCAAAGACTGTTCTAGAGCGGATCGCGGGCCTAAAGATGACTGCAGGAAACGGACGAGTGGCTGGATCGCTACTCGGCGACGTCCAAGCGTGCGGAACAGGGGTGCGCAAACGCACTTGACACCCATAGGAGGTCGCTAAGCTCCTCCTTGGACACGTGCCCACTACAACCGCACGTCACATCACCCCTTGGCCTGGTCACACGTGCTCGTGGCTCTCCCGCAGACGCTGCTGGTGGTTGTGGGCACCTGCATGTCACACCCCGGGCACGCGGCACGGGGCAGCCCAGCCCCTGGTCGCCAGCCCCCTGCCGTGGGGTAATCGCACTTCTCCTGCCCTTCTTGCAACCCCTGCTCCCCCGCAGGTGCCGGACCCGGCTGTGTCACGCCCCGCCGCCTGGCGCAACCAGACAGCAGCAGCACACCTTGAAACGTGGCGGCCGTCCGGGCGGATGGGGATGGTGCTGCAGCACCAGCACCTGCAACCGTGGCGGGCTGGGGCGAGCCAGGCGAGGAAGCCCTGTAAGGAGAGCAGAAACGAGGCAGCAGACCCGTCGGGCAGCACCCCAATGGCGGAGCACCTCCGTGAGCACGGCCTGGCCGCCAGCTCCAGGGCATATGAAGGAGTGTGTGCCTGCTGGCACCAAGGGCCTGGTGCGGTAACCCACGGCACCCCCTACCAAGTTGCTGCCAGGGGCGGACACCGGGACACGCTGACCACCCTGCGGCGGCTGGATGGTGGTGTGGGGTGCGGTTGGCGTGGTAGTGCGGGCGCTGGGCTGTGGATGTGAGAGGCCGGTGCCGCGATGGCTAGGGGGGCAGGGGGCGCCAGTGGGCAGGCTATGGTGGTGAGGGAGGGGCACGGCACACACACAGGTGTTGCGGTGGCTTGTGGAGCAGGGGCGGTCGAGGGGGGCCGATTTTGGATGCCGTGGGAATGGCGTGTGCGCAGGGGGTGATGCAGGGGCGTATCAGTGCGGAGGAGGAGGCGTGGCTGCGGGGCCAGCAGGGGCAGCCTGGGAGACCTGAGGGCGTTTGGGGAAGCGGAGGGGAGCTGAGGGAGTGGGGTGATGTAGAAGGAGCGGTTGAGTTGTGCTTCTTTAATGGACGATGAGAGTTCAACTGATGGAGGCAGTGAAGGTAGTAGACGGAGCCCGTAGGGCAGAGGTGGTGTGGCTGGCCGGCGATGCCTACACCGCAAAGGTCAGCCGGCAGGCAGGCCGCGCGAAGGGACGGAGATGCCCCTGTTATCCAAGCGCCCAACTGGTTGTAGCGCTTTGTGGGCGGCAAGCAAGGGCCCTGGAGGCCTTGCAACGTTGCAAGGCAAACAGCTGTGTTGTGGTACCTGACATTGCGAACAGCAC
>VFQN01008483.1_pt1 | contig 10388 bp, 8 predicted proteins | sample 3512371 | NCBI WGS metagenome assembly VFQN01 (sample SAMN10412370, study PRJNA504923) | tailings metagenome | isolation source: Replicate 2 from Balatoc abandoned mine | place: Philippines: Itogon, Benguet | collected 2017-08-28 | reverse complement strand
GAGGTATCAATGGGGCTCTTCAGAAACCAAAAAGCATGACAACGGCAACGCCTCGACTTATGCTTTTTTTGCTTGCAGTTTTTTAACGGTGTATACCGCTGCACCTACTGCCAATGCCACCGACAAGAGTTTTACTACTTTTTTCACGGCTTTATGGATGATTTAGAAATGAGTAAAATGAACATTTAATGCTAATTTAGGACTTTATCTCAGGGTAGAGTTCACACGGTTGCACCTAATTAATAAGACTCCTAAAAGAGGCAAAAAGTTTATTGGTTTTGCAAAAAAATTACAGCAACAAAAGTGCCAATTTTTAAGAACGAGTTATAGCGTAGAAATACGTGTTTTAAGACCGTTTGATAATTTTTTACAATCTTTTCCCCAATTCTTCCAACTGTTGGTCCGTAAAATCCATGTGCGTCACAAAGCGCACTAGATGTTTGCCAAACGTAACGGCTCGAATTCCTTTTTGCGCCAATTGAGCCACGTAATCAACGGCAAGGATGGTTTCGGGCAAACGGAAGATGACAATATTGGTATCAATCGGGAAAATCTCTTCTACTTCAGGAAGTTGTTGAAGCATCTGCCCAATGGCTCGGGCCCGGGCGTGATCTTCGCGCAGACGCTCCACGTGATAATCAAGGGCATAAATACCCGCGGCGGCCAAATAACCCGCCTGCCGCCAGCCACCCCCCATTACTTTTCGGAATCGTCGCGCTTGTTTTACAAAATCCTTCGTCCCCAACAACAACGACCCCACTGGACAACCCAACCCTTTGGAGAGACAAATGCTGATGCTATCAAACACACGGCCGTACTCCACGGGAGATTCGCCCGTTTCGACCAAAGCGTTGAAGAGTCTAGCACCGTCAAGATGCAAGCCTAGACCATGCTCGTTGCAAACCAGGCGAATGGACTCAATATCCGACAAATTATAATAGCATCCTCCGCCTTTATTCATCGTATTTTCGAGCGAAACGAGCCTCGATACAGCCGCATGAACATCGTCGGGATTATTGACGGCATCTCGTACCTGCTGTGCGTTGATACGACCACGGTCGCCCTCCAATAATTTAACCGAACTAAACGAATTCAGCGCTATTCCTCCTCCTTCGTAGAGGTAGATATGAGAATTCTTGTCACAAATTACTTCACTACCCGGACGCGTATGTACTCGAATTGCCAATTGATTGGTCATGGTCCCCGAAGCACAAAACAAGGCCGCTTCCATTCCAAACAATCGAGCCGCTTTTTCTTCTAATGCATTGACCGTCGGGTCATCGCCAAAAACATCGTCGCCGACAGAAGCCGAAAACATGGCTTCAAGCATGGGTTGAGTAGGCTTGGTTAGGGTATCAGAACGAAGATCGATGGACATTATGGGGGATTGGTTGGTTTAAAAATTTGAGCGATGCAAAAATAACAAAAGGCGGACTTCTCCGCCTTTTGTTGTGGGAATAAACTGAAAACAATCAGCTTTTCAACACCAATGTGCTGGCAATCATATCGTGCAAGGCCTGTTTTTTGGCGGTAAAGGCCGCCATAATGTACCCAATCAGCATAATCATCCCCGAAACAATGCGCCCAACAAAACGAATTATTGCGGTGGTCGGGGTAATACGATTTCCGTTGAGGTCTGTTACTTTAAGTCCCATCGCTATTTTACCCAGAGTAGCCTGTTTTTCTGACGACTCCATTAGCACAAAATAAACGCCGCTGATGCCCCAGCTTACGAGCTGAATCATCAAGCCCGCTCCCATCATTGCCGAAAAAATGCTCATCGCCTCTCCAGGCTCCATTGTTTCGAGCGAATCTGTGTCAATCTTGGACGCTACCCCCAGACCTAAGGAAATCATAATCGGTACAATAATGAATGATTGAGCAACTCCAATAATGATTCCATCAATAATCAAGGCGACTAGCCGGCGACCAAAACTCGCATAGTTGGTAGGTTCTCCTACCTGAGTAATTACATTTTCCATGTTAAAAAGATTAAAAGGTTTCGAACGAATAGGTTGTACAAACCTATGATTTTCAGGCAAAAAACCAAACATTTTAGCCCATTCTTTCGCTGGTGTATTGAAGTTTTTTCTCTATTTAATACCAAAAAGCCCACCTATATCTACTTGGCAATTTTCGTCAGCATTTACTTTCCTTTTGGCAACTATCTTTCGCCCTTTTCAAACACTTTCCAAAACCCTCCCAGCCACTACCATTTTTGATTAACTAGCCCTTCGCTTGCAGCACCTATTCACCCAAACTTCACAAAAACAGTCATATTATCAGCAAAAAACAACCTAAAATTGACATATTAAGACATTTTGTCATTAATGTAAAATCCTCAGAAAACCAAACAAAAAAATACAATTAATTGAATATCAAACATTTAAATAAAAATAGATTATGTAAGTCAATTATTTTGTTGGTAGGTGGTACAAAAGTTGAAGATATAGAACCGTCGCATCGGCGAACCGTCGCATCGGCGAATTGAATCAGAAAACTTAAAACACTAAAAAAATAACAATCATGGCAACTTTAGTAAAAACAAACGGCAATTTCCCCAACTTATTCGGAAGTGTATTTGGCAAAGACCTCAATGACATTTTTGCCCCTGCTACCTTGAGCAACTATGGCGTACCAGCCGTTAATATCGTAGAACACGAGGGTGGTTTTCGACTAGAAGTAGCCGCTCCTGGTCTCAAAAAAGAAGATTTTAAAATCAACTTAGAAAACAACGTGTTGACGATTTCGGCCCAACAAGAGCAAAAAAACGAAGAAAGTACTGAGAAATACACCCGCAAAGAATTTAGCTACACAAGTTTTCGCAGGGCTTTTACCTTACCTAACACCATCAACGGCGACCAAATCAACGCTGCTTACACCGACGGAATATTAAAAATCGAACTTCCTAAAAAAGACGAAGCGAAAAAATCGCCACGTATTATCGAAATCGGCTAATCCAGAAGAATAAATAACAGAAGCCCCACTCTTTATCCAAGAAGTGGGGCTTCTGTTATTAGCGTGTTGATGGTTTTGAGAATCCAACAACACGGCGCTTAAAGCAGTACAATATCATTTGCATTGGCTACTTCAAAGTTTTGAGTTTTGAGGTTTTGAGCAATTGAGCTTGAAGATTCTTTTGCTTTGGCCACCGCCACCGACGTACCTTCTTCATCCACAATTTCAACCGCTTCACCCGCTTCAAAATCTCCTTCTACTTCCGTGATGCCGACGGCTAAAAGGCTTTTTCGATTTTGAAGGGCCAACGCCGCCCCCGCATCGATTAGGATACGCCCCGCCACCAAACTACCACTTCCGAGCCAGCGATTGCGGGCCGAAAGCACGCTTTCCTGTGAAACAAACACAGTTCCAGTCTCTTCACGCAATGCCCTTAAAATACCATCCGACTCGTTCATCCCGAAGATAATCGTCCGAATGCCCATGCGCATCGCGAGTTTGGCGAAGGTAAGTTTAGAGGTCATCCCCCCCAAACCTACGCTAGACTTATCCGTTCTGACGTACTTAAAAACATCATTTACCTGCGAAACTCTCGGGATAACTTTACCAGTATTGTCCAACAATCCACCCACTGATGTACACAACATCAACGTGTCGGCACCGAAACCTACCGCAATGAGGGTTGCCAGTTCGTCATTATCAGAAAACTTTAATTCGCGGCTGCTGACTACGTCGTTTTCATTTACAATTGGGATAATGCCGTTGTCCCACAACTCCTGAAAGGTTTCTTTCATTTGTAAAAACTGGTCGCGATTGGCAAAATGCCCTCGCTCGCAGAGGCTCTGGGCCACGGGAATCTCGTAAGGGGCAAAGAACTGCGCGTACTTGTTGAGCAATAGCAGGTTACCAATGGCCGCCGCCGCTTTGCGCTGGGCTATTTCGCCCGCATAATTGCGGATATACTGCTTGCCAGCCGCCACCGCCCCCGACGATACAATCACCAAATGATACTCCGAATACAACTGCGCCACCTGCCGCGCAATCTCCACCATCACCAATTGATTCAGCTCTCCATTGGCTTTGGTAATGGCAGCACTTCCAAATTTTATAACTAAGATGGGTTTTGACATTAATCGTAATCTTTGCGGCAAAGTTACGAACCAGAAAGGGTTACCCAAATTTAGAGTTCAGGAATCAGCAGACAAAAACATAAAAAAGGATATTTTCTATCCTACTCAGCAACTCAAGCTACAGTATTTTCAAAAAGTAAGCTCACGCATAAATGGGGTAAGAATTCCCGATTCCCCATAATACAACGCTCACTTTTGCGGTTATTTCCCCTTTTATGCATTCATAGTCACTCCCTATTTTTTATTTATCTCAATCCGTAAACCTGTAAATTAAAAATATAACAAATTGATTACAAGGATATTAACAAGCATATCCTCTTAGGCACAACCATTGTTATTTCTTCAAAACGGCCTGTCAGGGCACACTTTTTTAATCTTACTAGACAAATGACCGCACAAGCGTCATTGTTATGTATCACCAAAAATCATCAAAGAAAATTGTTATGGAAACAAACACAAGTGAAAAAAATCGCCATCTGACAGGCATGTTCCGGGACCGGGAAAGTGCGGAGAAAGCCTATAATTCACTAACCGAACGTGGCTATACCAAAGACGATGTCAATCTGGTCATGTCTGATGAAACCCGCAAAAAATATTTCGACAAGGACGATGATGTCAATACCGAGCTAGGCGACAAAGCCATGGAAAAAGCGGGTGTGGGCTCGGCCATCGGTGGTACACGCGGGGCCAGTGTGGGGGCTATTGCCGCCATAGGTACTACACTGGCCCTTCCGGGGCTCGGGCTCGTAATCGCAGGACCAGTAGCGGCAGCCTTAGCCGGTGCAGGAGCTGGGGGCTTAACGGGCGGGCTAGTAGGTGCGCTAGTAGGTTCTGGTATTCCAGAAGACAGAGCCCATGAGTACGAAAAAGGTATCAAAGACGGTGGAATCTTTATGGGCGTGAAACCCAAAAACGAAGAAGATGCCCGTTATCTGAACGAATCCTGGAACCAAGGCCAAGGCCAGCAGAGTCATTACTAGCACTAATATCTTCTGAAAACCAAAGCACCCGGTGGCGTATAGTCATCGGGTGCCTTTTTTTTGCATTTTGCCGTTCATCTGTTTTACAGTTTAGCTACATGTCTCCCCAACGACTTTTGACTTTTCAGCACAAAAAATCAGGGTCTTCTATCCTGGTAATAAGATAAAAGACCCTGTGTCAGATAGTACCCAAAATGTGGAGAGAAATCCCCTCCCGGGAAGTGCTCAAAAAAGATGCGTCGGCTACTTTCGAGCTACATTCTTCTTTACTTTTTTACCTCTGTTTTCGGCCCATTCTTCCGCTTTGGCAGTAGCAATGGCAATGGCACTTCCTTCGTCGCGCCCATCTTCCAAGAGTGCATTCGCAATTTCGATGGCTTTATCGCGTACCGGTTTCATGAGGTTCTTCATCGAAGGCGGAAAATCATCTTTAGTCCAAGGCATAGCTGTATCCGTTAAAAGGGGTGTGGATAATGACCTTTTCTTACATTTTATCGGTTTTTTTCTCCGTTTGTTCTGCCATTTGCAAATGGCGTTTTAACGTCGGTAGCGTTTTGGCAGCAAACGCCTTTATATCGGCGTCATTTCCTTTATCAGCGGCTTTCTCAAACGCGTCGATATCTTCTTTGTGGTCATCCACCATCATATTCATGTACTCTTTGTCAAATTCTTTACCAATTTTAGTGGTAAGGTCATTGACCATTTTCTGGTGTTTTTCCATGAGCATGGCGGGAAGCGTAATGCCTTTTTGAGCGGCCAATGATTTCAATTCATTGTTGGCTTTGGTGTGGTCGTCAACCATCATTTTGGCAAAATTCTTCACATCGGCCGATACAGCTTTATTAGCCGCCAATTGGCCCAATTCCACTTCCATCATGCCTCCGCTGGCGGCTTCAGTCAGAAACTCGGTATCTTCATCCTGAGCATCGGAAGCCGAATCAACCGACATAACAGCTGTATCTGCGGTAGAATCATTTGTGTCTTTGTTTTCTGAAGAATTACAAGCGGCGAAGCCCCACATTACGATGAGGGCCGACACCCAAATAAGTTTTGTTTTCATAACATTTTGTTTTAAAAGGTTGAATAACACAGCATTCTGATAAAAAGCTATGCCGGGCCTTTTAAAATCTTATTCCATACAAAAAGCGAGCGACTTTCGCCGCTCGCTTTTTGTATGGAATTCATCAGGAAACATCTTTATTTGTCAAACCACTGTGGCGTATCCAACGTTAATCCAGAAGGCGTATTAGGATTGGAATTGACCTCTTCGCTACGGTAAAGCAGGCGGCGTATCAACCCCGCTACCGGTGCCCCCGTTGGAGTAGTCATAGCAGGCACTTCCTGTCCAATTGTCCCCGAACGACGGTGCTGCACCCAGCCTTCAATCGGCCGCATAAACAAGTCTAAGTATTGCTGTTGCGCCAAAACTGTTTTGTAATTGGTGGCCGTCAGGGCAGGCAAAGCCGCAACATAGGCATCCGTTTGGGCCGCAGTGACTCCCAAGGCCAACATTGATTCGCGCACCCCAGCCCGCATCTTGGTCGTAGCTGCCTCAAAGCCTCCAGGGGCAAATCCTCGGGCAATGGCTTCGGCTTCAAACAACAATTGTTCTGAATACGAAAACGATACTTCGGGCAGGTCGGGTTTCAGCAAGTTCATGTTAACCAAAGCAGATTTGGTGGTATAAACTTCAACGGGCCCCAACGCAATAAATTCATTGGGGGCCGCATCCGTGCCAGGCTGATAAAAATACGGAATCCGTGGATCTTTGAGCGACACCAGCAAGTCATAAACGGGCTTGGAGCAATACCAATCCGACTGTACGCCTCCCCTAAAAATAGCCGTAAACGAAAAGCGCGGGTTCTGACGACCTGGTTGATTGTAGTATTTATACAACATGGCATCGGCATTAGAAGAAATCATATTTCCCCCCGCAATCAACTGACCAATGGCTGCACCCTTGGTAGGGTCAGAATCGACCATTGAAAATAAGATTCTCATTTTCAACGAATTGGCAAACTTACGCCATTTAGCCATGTCACCACCATAATACAAGTCATTGGGGGCAATAATACCTTTAGCGTTCAAGTCAATCAGCCCGATGGCTTCGTCGAGTAGCGCAATAGTGCCGTTCAATACATCCTGTTGTTTGTCGAATTTAGGAAAGTCTACTTTACCGTTTGCAGCTTCAGTAAACGGAATATCCCCCCATAATAAAGAGGTTTGCGCGTACGCAAACGCCATCAAAATTTTACACTGAGCCACCGCATTTTTATTGACAGGTTGGGTGTTTTGGGCAATCTCAATGGCCACATTCAGGTTTTTTAGAACGTCGGTGTACGTCCGTCCCCAAGCGCTGCGGATACGGGTCTGGTCATACTGCGACTGCGAAAGACCCCAACGACCGCCCGAAGCCCACATTTGGTTCATCAGGGCGATGGGCCAAGTGAGTTCGGCCACGCGCAAAAGCGAAAATTGCGTAGAAGCTCCCGAAAACAACAACGCAGGGTCAACCGATGTAGAACGGTTGGGGTCGATGTTGATGTTGCTGTCTTTGAAACAAGCCGTTGTGGAAATGGCCAGCAAAGCGGCTAAAATCAGCTTTTTCATGTTGGTTGTAGTTGATATAAGTGAATATTTTTATTAAAAAGTAAATCGTAAGTTACCGCCCACGGTGCGACTGCTCGGGATACTTCCGCGCTCTAGTCCTTCTCCGATGAGGCCCGTCCCCAATACGTTGGCTTCGGGGTCAATGTGCGGCACTTTCGAACTGATAATCCACAGGTTACGTCCCTCTAAACCTAACGCAATACTGCCAAAAGGTGTTTTGCTAATCCACGATTTAGGCAAATTATAGGCAATGCGCACCTCGCGCAATTTGGTATAAGAACCGTCGAAAATGTTGTTTTCTGGACTGACCGAATTATCCAATTGGCTCCAGTATTGTTGAATGCTCGCCACTGGTTTATCGTTCGGACGGAAGGTACCGTCGGCGTTACGAATCACGCCCGGATCAATGAAAGGAGTCCGGTTGTCGATGGCCGTTTCGGCGGCTAAGCCACTACCACGCACAATACTTACCGTTTGTGAGTTGATTACACCGCCCTTGCGCACATCCACCAGAAAGTTAAAATCAATGCCTTTGTAAGAGAACGAGTTGTTGATACCCAACGTCCAATCAGGATAAATCGAGCCAAATACCTTACGTGGGCCGGGCGTCCGTAAGCCCGTTGTGGGGTTGATGATGATATTTCCCTGCGGGTCACGCAACCAGCCTACGCCCTGAATACTAAACGTTTCGCCAGGACGCGCCACCACAAAAATCCCAAATCCGTCGCCAGAAGTGGTGATAAATTCGGTCAATCCAGGCGCTAAAGATTCCACGCGGTTGATGTTTCGGTTGAAGTTAAAGGCCGCATCCCAACGAAAACCCGAACGAGTTTTGAACGGCGTAACGGTCAGCATCGCTTCTAGACCTCTGTTAGAAATTTCACCTACGTTCAAACGTCTGGCCGAGTAACCCGTCGTTTGGGGAATGGCAATAGAGATGATTTGGTCGTAGTTGAGGGTTTTATAATACGTCATGTCCAAACCCAAACGTCCGCCAAAAAACTTCAACTCTGCTCCGAATTCATACGAAGTTTGCTGCTGTGGACGGAGGTTGGTGGGTGGCAAAATATTGGTGGCTCCAAAAGCCGACGCTCCACCGATAGGATACAAAATATTGAACGTATAAATATCGCTGGCCTGCGTCAATGGATTGTAGGTAAACGACAATTGGTAGGGGTCTTCGTCCGAACCGACATTGGCGTAATTGGCGCGAAGTTTGGCATAACTCAAAATGTCATTTTTAACAATTCCTAAATTCGGAAATGCTTCAGTCAACACAAAAGATACGCTTGCCGATGGATAAAAATAGGAGTTGTTGTTAACAGGAAGCGTTGAAGACCAGTCATTTCTACCCGTTACGTTGAGAAACAAATAGTTTTTGTAATCAAAACTAAAGTCGCCATACACCCCAAAGATATCGCGCCGGCTGAAGAAGTTGGACGGCACGTTGGATTGGGCGTTGGCAAAAGTATAAAGTTGGTCTATGTTTAAACCTTCCGACAACAAACGCGAACGGCGAATGGTACGTTGGTTAAACTGATGCCCAACGATGCCTTTGAACGTCCAGTTGGTATTGATTTTGCGCGAAATCGTCCCCAAAATATCCGTTTGGAGTTCCCGCTCAAAAATATCGTTGGTTTCAAACTGCCCGTTTAGGCGTCCGCGTGTTCCTTTGCGCGTTACAGCCCGGCGGTTTTCGGTAAAGAAGTCCGTGCCCACGCGCCCCGTTACGTTAAACCAAGGCGTTACATCATAGCTTAGGCTGGTTCCACCGTATACGCGGTCAACAGTATTGGAAAAACGGTTGAACGCCGTTACGAAATAAGGGTTGTTCTGAACACCATTAAGGTCAATAGAACGCGCCAAATCGCCCGTCCAACCTGCGGGAACCGCCTGCGTCGAAGGTGCGAAAAGATTGTTTCTCAATTCATTAATATCTACCGTCACGGGTAAACCCGCCAAAATTGTAGCGATGATGTTGGTCGTATTTGAGCCTTGCTGCGGGCGTCCGTCGCTGGTGGTACGTACGTAGTTCACCCACGCGCGCGAAGTCAGTTTATCCGTAATTTTTTTGCCTGCATTGATAGCAAAGGTATTGCGATTCAGTTCAGAACCTGGCACCGTTCCCGTTTGACGTAAGTTGGTATAACCGATACGGTAATCCCCTTGGTCGGTAGCGCCGTCCAGCGAAACACTATTAATCATGGTGTGACCCGTCACAAAGAAATTTTTCCAGTTTTGCGGATACGCCTGCAATCCCTGCACGGTTTCTCCTTTGTAATCTTTGACAGGTCCTGTTACGCTTGAAATCTTTGGTCCCCAGCCATTCCCTGACTGAGGATTATACACCCCCAAATTTCCCTGTGCGTACTCTGTTTGGAGTTCAGGAACCCGTAAAACATTGTCGGTACGATAAGACGAGTTAACCGTCACGTTCATTTTTTTCGCTCCTTGCTTACCGCGTTTGGTCGTAATCACAATCACACCGTTGCGGGCCCGCGAGCCGTACAAAGCCGACGCCGCCGCCCCTTTTAGCACGTTCATGGTTTCAATGTCGTCGGGGTTCAAATCTCCCGCCCTGTTACCTACGTCTACCCCACCCGTCACCACGTCGGTTTCGGAGTGGTTAAAAGAAGAGTTTGAAATCGGGATTCCGTCAACCACAAATAGCGGCTCGCTGGAGCTTGAAATGGAGTTGGCACCTCGAATC
>VFQN01008482.1_pt1 | contig 10388 bp, 9 predicted proteins | sample 3512371 | NCBI WGS metagenome assembly VFQN01 (sample SAMN10412370, study PRJNA504923) | tailings metagenome | isolation source: Replicate 2 from Balatoc abandoned mine | place: Philippines: Itogon, Benguet | collected 2017-08-28 | reverse complement strand
TACCCGCAAAAAATAGGTCTCCGATAATCCCATAACCCTTCTCCTGAAAAAAAAAAAAAAAAAAAAAGGTCTCCCCTGCGCACCCCAGCCGCTGGTCCATATCCTCGCACATGCAACAGTACCACATGTGCTGCTGCAGAATCATATTGAGGCTCAGGAGAGGTCCCCACTTGACCAGGTTGCTTGTTGTGGCTTACGTACTGCGGCACCAGCGCATCATGCACGATAGTACCGTAGCCCACCACCACTCACCACCCCACAACGCTCGACACTGAATGGCTGCAGCACGGAAAGGGTGGGGCGTAGGTGTTCAGGTAGGTGTTCAGGATGGCTGCAGATTATTGTTTTGCTGGCGTCTATACGCCTGGTGTGTAACAGTACGGTACCCAAATGCTATGCAAGTAAGGCGCCGATGCACTGAAGGTCCTTTTCAGTCGTTTACACCACACCAACAGGAATCGGCACATAGGACTTGAGCACAACACACCTAGCAAGGCCCCTGCTGATTGTATAGCTTATGACCGTGACCGTCATGAGCAGGGGTACTCGCATACGTCCATGCAGGCGACATCCCCTGGCACTGTGCACGTGGCGGTGTGGCTAGCTACCGTGCACTGTTGCCCTGCGGACTACTGCTTCAGTGAACAACATCGTGCCACCGCTACCGTGCACTGTTGCCCGGCGGACTCCTGTATCAGCGAGCAACACAGTGCCAACTGAGTGCCACGCATAGTGCCTTAATGAAGATGATGACCAAGTCCAGTACAATGGCAAAGTAGTTGCTGCTTAGGGGATCGCATGCAGGGGAGCTCTCCTGATCGCATGCCCCTCTTGTGTCGTACGAGCGAACAAGCAGTATGCTGGAGAACGGTCTGCAGAGCCCCAGGCGAGAGCGCGCACACTGCGTTTTGGTTTGTCCGTTACATGCAGGCATTCATCATGCCCACCAGCTTTGGTGGACGCAGGACCCGCACTCATTCCGTCCTACATGCGCGTTGAATACCAACACGCCACGCGCTGCTGCAGCAGTGCAGATACAGAATAACAAGCAGCCCTCACACACCCACTGCCCTCGCTGCATATGTACGACTGATGACGCGCCACAGCGTCAGCCCTGATGCCAGTGATATGGCCTCAAGCCTCAGGGTTATTCTCTCACCAATACGCAACGACAAGCAAGCAACGCGTCACGAAAATGCACAGATGCCAAGATGCTAGTATACAAACCGCTGTGACCAGATAGCACAGCACAGCGCCCACGTGATGAGAGCGCCCGCTACCCCCTGCCCGGCTGTGGTAACACGTCAGCTGGGCCGCCCCAGCCATGCAAGCAGGTCAAGTCTCACATCACTTCGCATGCGTTTTACGCACAGTCATGGCGATGCACGGCAGTTGTGCAATCAGGTCTTTCACGTGCACCTCTCTCAAGCACAGTTGTCTCGCTCGTCCTCTTCCTACACCTAGGCCAACGAACAAGGCCTTGCACAAAACCTACAGATGCCAATCACCCTCACCACAGCTACCCTGACTACATTCGTACCCCTGCCGCTACTAGACCCCGCTTGGCTCGGGCACGCTACGCCCCTCATGCACCTCGCGCAGCTCTCTGCGTGCTCCATGCCCCTGTCACATGCCAGCTCACCAAGCCCCATGATCCACGTGAACCACTCGCAGAATGGACTGGCCAAGATTCCCTGCTACGCGCACGGCATCCACAACCAAGCAGCACGCCAGCCTTACAGACAAACTGACCAGCAAGTTCCCTTACTGCACATGCACACGGACGACCTGCCAGGTCTTGCCGTGCTTGTTGTAGTACCACCGGTCAACCAGCGTGTACACGATCAGGATCGCAGGCGCGAGAATGGAGAAGGCAATGGCAACGCCCTGCATAGCGGGGGTGATGGAGCCCTCTACCCGGGTCTCGATGGTGTTAAGGTTGGCGCCGGCGTTGGTGCGGTCGCACTGGCACCACTCTTGGGAACCGTCGGGGTAGTTGCAGCGGGTGCAGACCTCGGGGTAGAGCACGGCATCGGTGACCTCGTCAGCCTTGGCCAGGTCCCAGTAAGCCACACCGCCGGCGGCGCTGAAGGGGTCGATGGCGATGATCCACTTGCCGTGCTGGCCGTACTGCGGGGCGGGCGGGGAAGGGGGCACAGGGGGAGCGAGGATGCTTGGCGAGGAGGTCCAGGCCAGGGGTAGGGTACGGTGCCAGGGCTGAGGGAGGTGCACGGCGTGCTGTGCGGCAAAGCGTTGGTGGCGGGCTGGCGGGAGGACACATGAAACAGGCTTTGCTGGACGGGGCGATGCGGGTAGAAATGCTGGCTGTTTGCAGGCCTTGGGTGTAACAGGCGTGCGGTGTGATAGCTGCTGTGTGCTACTCGAGATGCACGCGCAAGGACGAGGGCGTGCCTGCTGCTAATAGCGTGCATTGGCACCGAACTTTACCCCAGACATGTTCGCTAGTGGTACAGCTGTGTCACACAGGTGCCTCGACCCTCATGCATGTGTGGCTTACCTGGGGGTAGGCACCGTTCTTCTTGCGCCAGCCGCGGTCCACGGCGGACACGGGGTGGTAGTCAAGGCGCACAACGAAGTCGACGGGGGTGCCCTCCCTCCATGCGGCGAAGGGCTTGGAGGCGTTGCGGGGGGTCCAGGTGACGCGGATCTGGCTGGTGGTGTGCTCCGCAAGGGGAGGCTGGTTGCAGGCGACGCCGAAGGCGGCAGCGGGGCAGACGTGCGGCTGCCATTCCTCGGAGGGGCTGGAGCGCTTGTCAATGGTGATCTTCCAGTAGCTGTAGGGAGCAATGTCGGTGTAGGCTGTGGGCCGGGGAAGGCAAGCGATGAGCGGGAAGGCGTTAAGGTTGGAGAAGTGGGACGCACGTGGGAAGGTGCTGCATACAGGAAAACGCCACAATCTAAAAAGTATGCCTGGTTGCATATGACGAAGCTTCCGTGTAGCGCATTCGGGCAGCGCCCTAACGTGACAGCGACCGAAGCGCGAAAGGGCCTTGCTTAACACTGGTGGCGCCAAAGCGTAAAGATGATACGCGCTGTGCTGCACTCACTTGGTGTTCCTGCAGGGATGAACGCAAAGGCCGCTGGTGCAGCGGCCAAGAGCGCAAATAGGACGGCTAGGGCAGCCATGCTGAGAGACGGAGAAGGCCTAGACTATAACAGCGTAGAAAGATATAACCTAGTGCAGCTTTCGATGAGGCGCAGGAAGGATTTACACGAAGTTGTTCAGAGCTGGTACAGCTTAACAGCAACTGGCAGCGACCTTTACTGTTGGTTAGCGTGTACTTTAATTCGTTGGACGTTTTGTCATGTGACCCTGTCATGTGACCTTGTCATGTGAGCCGTTGTACGTGAGGGTCCATGTGCAAGGGTCGCTTGATCCCCGTACTGTGAGTGCATGAGGGTTTTGCGCACTAGCTGTCAATAAGTAAGGCGTCGCAAGCTGCCAAGGTATCGCAAGTTCATTCGTCCAGCTCCTACGTGGGCAGGTTACCCGTGTACGCCAGCGCACAGCACGTGAATCACAGCAGCTGCTCAATTTGCCCTCCTGTGCAAGCTTCATCCTAGCTGTTGTCCATCCAACACTTTCAGCAGCAAAGATGGGCGAGGATAACACCCAGCCTGTTGTGACTCCCGAGGTCATGCTTGAGCAGAAGCGCGGTCTTCCCCTCGATTCTGAGGGCAAGCTGAAGACCATTCGCATCTTCAGCTTCAGTCAGCCCCACATGATGGCTTTCCACGTGAGTACCGTTGGCCCTCGTGACACTAGGAAAAGCGTGGGAATGCGCACAGCTTATCGCGCAACCACTGTTACGCAGTGTTGTTGGCAAGGTATTGTCTTACATGAACAATGCGCCCTGCATTGCCTTGTGCCAGTTTTAATGCAGCTGGCCAACCAATGCTGACTAACATGTCTCTGCACCTCCCTCGCGCGCCTTGCAGCTGTCCTGGGTGGCTTTCTTCATGTCTTTCGTCGCCACCTTCGCTCCCGCAGCGCTGCTCCCCATCATTCGTGACGACCTGAACCTCACCAAGTCACAGCTGGGCAATGCAGGTGCGCCGAGCTGGGCCTCAATACACGCGCTGGAACGTGTCTGCTGATGTCGTTTACCTAGCATATCCCTTGTTCCTTGCATGAGAGCAGGTAGTGCAGCGTCAACTAACTCTTTGCTCACGGCCTGCTGCCCTCAGGTGTCGCGGCCGTGTGCGGCGCCATCGCCGCTCGTGTCGGCATGGGCGTCTTCGTCGACCTTGTCGGTGAGTTTTGTGACGCTACAGCCTATCTCACATACAGCTGCTGCAATTTGCCGCCTCCTCAAGGCAGTTGTCCGCTATCGCAGCACACGCCTTCCCGCCCTCGCACATTCGTCCATGGCCGTGCTACGGTAGCTCTGTACTGTACGCCTCCTCAACCACCTGCCAGCTTCAAGTGTTGCTACCCCACCCTGCTCCCTTCCCACAGGCCCCCGCTACGGTACCGCCGCCACCATGCTCATCTTCACCCCCGCCGTCTTCTGCATGTCCCTCGTCACCGACTTCTCTACCTTCGCCGTTACACGCTTCTTCATCGGCTGCTCGCTCTGCATGTTCGTGTGCTGCCAGTTCTGGTGCGGCAAGTGAGTACATGGGCGCCAGCGGGAACCACACCCAAGACTGTGTATTAATGCAAAACGCAAATAATGCCACATGCAACCAGCATAGCATCCGCCTGATGAATGCACAAAGAAGCGTGCCCCGGTCCCAATCTTCCACTCCCCCACCAACCTGCTGCCCTGCTCACAGCCAACCGCCTGCAGGACAGCCACTCCCCTGTCCCTACACGCACAGTGCAACGTTCTGCCCCTGAACCCCTCCTCCCCGCCCCCTTCTTGCCCTCTCCTCCCCGCAGCATGTTCAACGTGCGCATCGTGGGCACCGCCAACGCCATCACCGCCGGCTGGGGCAACATGGGCGGCGGCGCCACCGCCCTGCTGATGCCCCTGATATACGAGGCCATCAAGTGGACCACCCCCGGCTTCCAGGCCTGGCGCTACGCCTTCTTCGTGCCCGGCGGCATCTACATCCTCACCGCCGTTTTCACCCTCATGTTCGGCATTGACCACCCCTCCGGCAAGGACTACCGCACCCTGAAGAAGGATGGCACCCTCAAGGCCAAGGGCGCCGTGTGGCCTGTGATCAAGTGCGGCCTGGGCAACTACCGCTCCTGGATCCTGGCCCTTACCTACGGCTACAGCTTCGGCGTCGAGCTGACCGTGGACAACATCATTGTCGAGTACCTGTTCGACCAGTTCGGCCTGGACCTCACCACCGCCGGTGCCCTTGGCGCCATTTTCGGCATGATGAACCTGTTCACCCGCGCCTCTGGCGGCATTCTGTCCGACATCGTCGCCAAGTACTGGGGCATGCGCGGCCGCATCTGGGCGCTGTGGATCGTGCAGACCCTGGGCGGCATCTTCTGCATCGTCATGGGCCTGGTCGACTACTCCCTGGGCGCGACCATCGCCGTCATGATTGTTTTCTCTATCTTCGCCCAGCAAGCGTGCGGTCTGCACTTCGGTATCACGCCCTTCGTGTCCCGCCGCGCGTACGGCGTGGTGTCCGGCCTGGTGGGCGCCGGCGGTAACGCGGGCGCCGCCATCACGCAGGCCATCTGGTTCGCCGGCAAGGATGCGTGGCAGCTCAAGTGAGTAGTGCCGCTAGCACCACAGCATCAGGTCCAACTTGGATTGACCTCTATAGTAGCAAGCCTGTTCGTCAGCCCGTTTGCACACACCGTGATTTCTTCTTGAATGCTGGAGGGTTTCTGATGCACTCAGGGAAACAGACCCTGCCGTGTTACCGACAGCGCTTGACCTGAACCCGGCTGCTCCCTTCCCCCTCCTTCCCCTCCCCCTCAGCCTGCTCAAGCAGGACGGCCTCAAGTGGATGGGCATCCAGACCATTGGCCTGACGCTGCCGCTGTTCTTCATCTACTTCCCCATGTGGGGCTCCATGCTGACGGGCCCCAAGGAGGGCTCCACGGAGGAGGACTACTACATCCGCGAGTGGAGCGCGGACGAGGTGGCGCAGGGCCTGCACCACGGCTCCATGAAGTTCGCCATGGAGTCCAAGTGAGTAATTACGCCGTTCACTGCCTCGCCTTACCCTTAGGCTGCCCCCTTCCCTTTTTTGATAATATAGGGCTATGCTCAATTGTAGTGTACCGCACCGTTACCCACCATCCTGCACACCGTCATGTGTCCCTGCCACGTGTGGTAGCTAGGCTGGGGCGCAGGGTAACATGGCTGCTGCAGCGGATTAAGCAGGGTGTACTTGGTCGCCGTCCCGTTCCTGACCCGCGGCTGCTCCCCTTTGCCCGTTAACCCACACCCCAGGTCCCAGCGCGGCTACAAGGAGCGCATGGCCCTGGAGGCCATTAGCGAGGCCCCCGCCAGCGTGCCCGCCAAGGCGTAAGCGGCGCAGCTTGCTGTACCGCGTTACATACCTTTTCTACCGTACAAGGCCACTCATTGGTCCCGTGGGGGTGATGGTACGGTGTCGTACCGGACTACTGGGCACTGCTCGGCCTTGGGGCATGGTGCGTCGGTCGGGAACCTTCTCTGTGTTGCAGATGTTGCGTTGGTCTTCTGCGCGCCAGGTCATGTATGGGGGCAGGACAGGTCGGAAAACTTGGGATGTTTTCTCCTCTCTGAGGAGGCGTTCTCCTCGTTAGATCTCTGCCCGTTCGGTGTGACTCGGCGTCGGGAAGCGGGCAGGGCACGTGCACGTGCATAGCGTACGACTGCGGTGGCAGAGGCGCACGTGAAGACGTGTCGCCGGTGTGGACAGCAATCCCGACGCCAAGTGTTGTGGTCATGAATTCGGAGCTGAAGGGAGCATATTCTTTCAGCAAAAATCTGGAAGGTGTGTGGTTGTGTGCTTGCTGTTTTGGGGCAGGGGCAGCAGGGCAGGGGCGCAGGCCCCTGCAGCCAACGCATGCGACGCATGGCGATCTGCCTCCTCGCTTGCCATGCTTTTGGCTGTGGACGGAATGGCGTACACTGATGCATGGACTACTGTAGCATAGACATGTATGCTGATGCGTGTTGTTCTTAGCGTAGGCATTGGCGGTTCGGGCGACCCCTAAATAACCTGCATTGGTTGTTGAGATGGGGAGGCTTTGCTCCACAAAAGAGTAGCACGAGTGAGCGTGAGCAGGACGCAGGGGCATATGCACCCCAGGCACTTTCGGGGAGCTAGTTAAGAGAGTGTAGGTGTGGCACTGATGACCATTTCACTGGAGAGCGCACGCGTGCTGACTGTATCTCGTATTGCATCCGACCGTACATACGAGTGTTGCTGGAGGCTGTAGATAGCTGACAGCTGAGGTTGGGTTTGGTACTCCTGTTGCTGGCTGTGAGCCATTTGTGGGCCGAACCTGGGGCCCTCCAAACGGGTGCGCTATGTACATTAGTAACTGACTTGATGCGTGGCCCCTGCGTACGGACCAACCGGCATGGGAAGTCCTGCAGGTTCATTGTTGAGCCGTGAGGCTGTACCGAAGCAGACTAGAACGTGCGCTGTGCCCAAGTTGCACAGCCCTCATTCTGTAACGGGTTCCGCCCTGACAATATCTCGTCATTCCTCCGTTACGCTTAACTGCGCACATACACGCTCTGCTTTTCAGCAGGGCGTGGTGCACACCCGCACGCAAGCCACGTGTGTCTTTGTCTTGACACGTGCCTTACAAACCTGACCCCCAGGCTGTGTACGTACGTCGCGTTTCATGTGTCTACCACATACCAGCACCCTGCGCCGCACCCGACAGCCGGATCCCTGCCAAGCTCCCATGCGCATGTGCATGTCCTGCAGTCTGCGGCTGCTGTTGCCCGGGACAGCAGGGGGTACGTGCTATCATCAAGCATGGCAAGGCCGAGCTGGATACTGATTGGATGCCACTTCAGTTGTATGGCGACGCCAGGCTCAGAAGTTCTTACGCCCTTTCTTTACACAAGATCCGCATGGTACTCTCTCTTTATCCTAGCAGACCTAGGTATGGGCACGGCTTGGTTACTAAGGCAGAAGGGCGGCAAGCGAATCCAAGCCCATGTGCATGTGCCATGTGCCCCTGCCCATGTGTGCCCCTTCTAGGGGCCCCTGCGAGCGACATGCCACGGCCGCAGGTACACTGACAGAGTTTTACGTTAGGGACAGCTGCAAGGGTTTAGCAAGGGACGCGTTGCATGCCAAGCGTGGCATGCCAAGCGGGAAGCCCTGGAGCAGCTGGGCAAGCCATGAGTAAGGTACGGCGACCATGGCGCTTGCCCCAGCCATATCCTCTAAGCTTATCCTCTAAGCGCTAAGTTACGTCAATTAACAGTACATAATAAGCTGTGGCGCAAAGTGATCTACTACAGCTGTTGGAAACGCACCTTCGAACGTTCGGTGCCAAGGAGCTGTACAAGTTTCAGATACCTTCAACACATAGCAATTACAGCCTTGAATTTCACATCTTGCGTTACGGGCAAGACCGCGTGTTGACCAACGTCACAGGTGGAGCATCGCGAAACCATGGCACCGGCAGCGGAGCGGGACACGCTTGAAAAGAGCCTTAAGGATCTCAACCTTACAAATGATGTAAGACGAGCTGCTTGCCGTAAGCAGGATGTCACCTGCTGTGAACCACGTTCCTCACCATATGCACTCGCGGCGATGCCACAACACGGGCGCCAGGTCCATAGTGGGCAATGAACCCGAGGGAGGAAGGGGGCAGGATCGGGGTCGGTGTGCGGGGGTGGCGGCCCTGGAGAGCTGAAGGCCCCTCACCCCTTTCCCTGTCCAGGAGCTTGGAAAGTTTGAGAAGGCCTTCAAAGACCCCACCTTCCTCAAGCTCTTTGCTGAATACGCACAGGAGGTATCAGACCCCAAGGTAATTGCTGCTTGCAGTCTTGCAGACCTTAGGTATTTACCACTCACCAGTGCGTGGACACGTCCCGCTTTCTGCTTGCCCTTTGGGGTAGTGCACTGAGGAGGCCTGCAGTACCTGACCCTCGTGTACCAGCTCTCGTGCTCACCACGCAAAGCAGCATAACCGCTTGCAGGCTCGACATGCTCATATGCTTGCTGCTCATTGTACCGAACCGCAGGCAAAGGCAGAGACGGATGCTTATTTGCGGCAGCTGGAAGAGGAGGGGCGGGGGGAGCAGGTGTACGGCAAGGGTGTGCAGCTGATCGCCCCGGAGCCCTCCTTTGTCCTTAAGACAAAGGTCATGTCAGCCTCCTCGACCTCCTCTTCTGCAACAGCAGCAGCAGCAGCAGCAGTAGGAGGGGCCGGGGGCGCACCGCCCAGGCAGCCGCAGGGCGCAAACCTGCCTGTGGGCATGAAGGTGTTCATCAACGTGTGCACGTGCGACAAGGTGCGCGGTGGGCCAGCAACCTGTATGGCAGCTGGCTGCGCGCTACCTGACCCGCGTGCGGTCGGTGGGCTATTGGCTACACTCGCCGTAGGGGGGGTTGGGATGGGCAGGGGTGAGGTGTCTGGCAGCGGGTAATAGAGTCAGATCTGATGTGGAAACGGTCCTCATCCTCGGGCGCTGATGTTCTGAGCCCCCGGCACCCCATGAAACCGAGGTGTTAATGTGGGTTAGGCTGGACAAGCTCTGCCATTGTAGTGATGCCTGTATGTGCCAGTCACACAAATCTGCTTTTGGCCGCTGCGGCTGCTGCCGCTGTGATCACCTCTGCAGGTTGGCAAGTACGGGCTGCACGACGCCACGGACCCTGCCACGGGGCGCAGCGGCAAGCGGCTGGAGATGCCGCTCACGCTGGGGCCGCACCGTGCGGGCAAGGACAAGGAGGGTGAGCCGTACAGTCCACCGGGGTGGGGGTTAGCAACGGGTACAGGGGCAACAAGGCCAGGGGCAACGGAACAAGGGGCAACCAGGGCCAGGGGCGACGGGGACCATGGCCAACGCGGGCCAGGGGCAACAGGGGCCAGGGGCAAGGGGCAATGCGGACCGACGACCAGGGGCACCGAGCCGCCTGCGGGTGCCGGCAGCTGGACATGGGCTGTTCTTGCCGAGGAAAGGGGGAAGGCAGTGGAGAGGGGACGCCCCATAGGCGAGCGATGATGTGTGGAAGCGGCGGGTCGGTGTGCTGAATCCTGCGCGCCATGTCTGTGTGCCCTCGCGCAGGCAACGCCGCCACGGTGCTGGACTTCGTGGTGCACCCCGACACGGTGGCGTTTGCGCACAGCAGCACACATGCCATGGGGGCGCTGGTGGAGTCGGTAAGCTGCTTATTGGGTGGCCACGGGGGGGGGGGGGAACAAGGTACTAGTAACGCGAGGTGGTGGTAGTAGTAGTGTAGTAGTAAAAGCAGTACGGTAAGGA
>VFQN01008481.1_pt1 | contig 10390 bp, 13 predicted proteins | sample 3512371 | NCBI WGS metagenome assembly VFQN01 (sample SAMN10412370, study PRJNA504923) | tailings metagenome | isolation source: Replicate 2 from Balatoc abandoned mine | place: Philippines: Itogon, Benguet | collected 2017-08-28 | reverse complement strand
ACATCGCCCCCGGGGAGCAGCTGCTGCGGGACTACGGGGCGGCCTGGTGGCGGGAGGTGGCGGGGGTGTGGGAGATGGGGGAGGAGCAGGGGCTGGCCGGAGAGGCGCTGTGGCACGGCCACGGGCAGGGCCAGGGCCGCTGGGGGGGCACCACGAGCGCAGCTGCGGGCCCCAACGCTGGCATGTCGACCCAATTGCAAGTTCCCTCCCTTGGGGCAGCCCAGTCCCTACCGACTTCCCAGCAGCAGGTTCAGCCCGCTTCCCACCGGCCGGCGGATGCGTCAGCGGCGGCAGGGGCAGGATGGCCGCCGCACCAGCAGCTTGGAGAAGACGCGGCGTTCGGGTCTACCGGCAGTGGCAAGCCGCCCCTGCCTCCCCAGACCGCCAAGCCACAACCCGGGCTAACAATCGCACCGCCGCAGCAGCAACAGCAGCAACGCCAGCCCTCCGCAACAGCCGGCCAGCCAACCTTTGAGCCTTCCTCCTCCTTGCACGGCCGCCAAGGTGTACCCCCCAAGCCGACGCCAGTCCAGGTGCCCCCTACTGCTGCGGTGGAGACTGCCGGCAGCAGCAGCTGCTCCCCCACCACACCGGCGCCCGCGGGCGCCGCCGTCCCCCTCCCCTTTACCGGCAGCACCGGAGCCAGCTGCGTCAAGGGGGCTGCGGCGCCCCTGGGTCCCTCCGCAGCCCCCAGCAGCACTGTGTGGAAGGGGCCGCCCGCCGCCACGGTTGCGGGCTCATGCAAGGCAGATCCCCTCAGCGAGGGCCCGTGCAGGCCCTCGCAAATGAGCCGGAGCCCTGGTGGCGTGACGTGCGGAGTTGCTGCAAGGCGGGTGGGTGACACGGACCGGAGCCGGAGCCGGGGCCGCAGCCGAAGCCCAAGCCCTGATCACAGTCGCGGCCGGAGCCGCAGCCGCAGCTGGACTCGCCGAAATGGCGGGGCAGCTGCCAGTGAGTGCACACAGTCCAGCCCCAGCCCGGGGCCTGCGAGGCGGCGGGGGCAGAGCCGCAGCAGGAGCAGGAGCATGGAGCGTGGTGGGAACGCAGTGGATACCGGAGCGCGGGACGCGGGCGGTCCTGCAGACGTGGGGATGGTGGACGACACCCGGCGCAAGCCTGTGCGCAGCGGTAGCCAGGGAGGAGAGGGCGGTGTTTGATCATGCGTAGGAAGAGGGTCGGAGGCTCGGGGCTCGTTTGCTGTGCCTGGCATGCCACTGTCTGGCAGCAGGCGAATGGTTAGCAAGACCAGTGCATAGATGGCTTGAGGGACATGCTGGGAAGCGGTGTACCGGCGTCTGGGCCCCTCAGCGGTCGCGTGGGTCCGGGGGCTTCAGTAGTGAAGTCGACAGGGACTGGGGGGCAGTGCGGGTGGGGATTTAGTTCTGGGGAAGGCGGGGGCCGGTTGGCGAGGGTGTGGGGTGGTGGTGGAAGGGGTAAGTGCCCAGCTGGGTGGTCAGTGACGTGGTAACCGCGTAGCCTGCGCATGGTAACAAGGAACGAGCCAAGCGTTGTGTCGCTGGATGACACTACCATACAAGCTCTTGAGTGACGAGGATGCCTAAGGCTACCGCTTTAGCGTGCAGGGGTGTGCGAGTACGGTAGTGAGGTCCGCGGGGTGGTGCTTTTGGGGCACAGTGTGCCTACGCAAGAGGCCCGGGCACATGTAGTAGAGCCAGACTAAAGAGGCCGCCAGTACAACCGAGAGCCTTCAGGCCTTTTGAGCAGGAGTGGCGCCGCCAGGTGTTACCGGACAGTCCGCAGGGCGGGTGGTAAACTGAGCAGGGTGCATGTGTATAACAATAGAGTGCAGTGCAGGATGCATGTGCGTCATGGAATCAGGGCGGTGCCTTTGGGTGTGTAGCCACGGTGTGTACCCTTTGTAAGCTTACGTGCTGCTCTTGTCACGCTAGGTTGTAAGGCACCTAATGCGCTCTGGCACGGTCGCGGATTGCACGATCGCAGGGTGCAAGTGGCTTGACCTCGAGTTGGGTCGCAAATGAAGGTGTACCAAGTAGCAAGCCGCAGCAGCGTGCCACTCGTAGTGGGCTATTGATTTTGGATTTGTAGAAGGCATCCCGTACCGGTACTGTACGGTACGTTGGTACGTGCGTTTTCCGGCGGTGGCTGTGCAGGACAATGCAGGCCAGGCCTGGCCAGGCGTACGAGAGGACGCTGACTTGTTGGCGCAAAGGCTAACCGGTACCGTATCAGGTGCTCATATTGAGGTGACAAGGTACCGCATTCGATTTTCCGTATGCGCGTATGCTGCTGCGGCGTTGCTACCGCTCCCGTACACAACTGCTGTACATCGAGGCCACGCTTGTGCCGTGATCGAGGCAGCTGTGCCGCCCTAGCCCGTCCTAGCGAAGACACAGAGCAACGCAGCACCTGAGGCGCCTTGCAAGACAGGACGGGTCCATAGGTATAAAGATTATGCTGTGGGTAAGACCGCAAGTTGTTGCAGGCCTGCTGGCCAAGGGCTTGCCTGCATCAAGGAGACCCGGTAGACTGCTGAGGGACACGGCAGGATATGGGCGTCTCCGTGCCAATCCCGGCATGCGACAGCTAACCTGCTATCGAGGCAGGCAGAGTGTTGCCGCTCCTGTACCTGTACACCAATGAGTCACATGGGTGCTACAAGGTCAGCGCGTTGCCAAGTTGGCATGTGCGCTTTGGTGCACTGCGCGCAGAACTGCACCTGAGTGCACCGAACAGTGCGAACATCGCACAGTTTCCCGGACCAGTCCGGACGAAGCAACGCACACCCACAGTCCACCGACGCTCAAGCCAGCGTCCAACACCTGAGGTTGACACCGTGTACCGGCGCACGTCGCACATGCCACAGCTGCACCACGAGCAAAAGGCACATGCCACGCGAACTGCCGCAGCGCCAAACACCGGCCACCTGTGGACACTGGACAGTGCGGTGCAGACATGCCTGGGCACTGGCAGCATTAATGCATTAATGCAACGAAAGTGCCGCCTGTCCTCCTGCCCGCTGTCATGCTCTCCTCCCTTCGGTCGTCCCTGTTGCCCAGATCCTACACGCTACAGCACACAGCCTTCGTCCCTGACTCGTATTCTCTTGCTGTTGCAGTTGCTGCTGCCGCAGCGTGCTCCTCGTTCGCAGCAGCAGCAGCAAGCAGCTGCAGCTGGAACTGCTACTGCTGGCCCCTAGCTGTCCCTCTGTGCTGCCTCCCCCTTCCACCTCCGCCGCCGGCCCCATCCGCAACCCCGTGCGCGCGCGCCCCGCTGTGTCTTAGCTGCTGCTGCTCCGCCTCGTGCACCAGGCCGGCCATGTCGAAGGACGTCTGCCGCAGCCACGTCACGCCGCTGTGGCGGGCTCCGGGCTCCTCGCCGATCTGCGAGCAGGACAGGGCGGACAGGACGGGGCGCAGGCATAAGGGGCGCAGGCCTAAGGGGGGCAGGCATGAGGGGCGCAGGCAAGAGATGTGGAGGTGTGCCACGTACCGTAAGGTGCAGGAATGGATTGCTTTTCGGGCCGGCCCGCAACGCACCCGTCCGATGCCTTCCCGCCTCCCACAAACTGGCAAGCGCACGCGTCAACCCACACGTCAACCCACACGTCGACCCACACGTTAACCCACCACCACACCCAGCAGCTTGAACTTGCTGCCGCGGAAGGCCGCGTCGTCGTCGTGGGGCTGGGGCTTCCCCCCGCCCGCGCTGCCGTCGCCGTGCGGGCCCAGCGTCTCCAGCTCTAAGACACACTGGGGGTGCTGCGACACCTGGGGTGAGGTGGGGGTGATTCGGGGAGGGAATGTGAAGCAGCAAGGTGTGGGTTGGCCATGTATAACTGAAGCGACTTCAGCGCGTCACACGGCCCGGGTGCCATGTCACCTTGACTATGTGGCTTAGGTGGCTTAGGTGGACGTCATTGGGCAGGTCTGCGGCATCGCTCCAACCCAGCGGCGAGTGCCACGTACGGCAAGTCAAGGGGTACATTGGCAGCATCGCCTGACGAGCACTACAAATGCGGCACTCGTGCAGCCCCAAGTGTGAATTACACCCTCGTCAAGCACGAATTACACGATGCCGCATCATCGTCCCCTTTCGCCCTTCCCCCTCCGCCCGCTTCTAATACACATACATACACAACCACGCACTCACCCGCACTTGGTGCATGCTGGTCACCGACACCCGGCGTGCGCTCCACGCGTCAATGGTTGACGGTCCGCAGGAGCAGCCGGCGGCACAGCGGAGGGCAGCTTGACCCATGTGGGTGTAGGACTGCAAGTAGGCAACCTGGGGGCCGTGTTTGAATTGGAGTATGTACGGAACAAGAGTTAATGTATGACTGTGCAACTGTAGTATGCGGGCGTGGGACTGCAGGTAGGCGACCTGGGAGCATGTGCGATGCGGTTGAACGGTGGTGTTGATGCAGCTGCAGTAATGCGCACCGGTAAGCCTCCAGGCAGCTCGGCTGGCACACGGAGCGCAGCGAAGTTTGGAAGCGCCAGCCCAAGCAAGCACGTCATGCAATAGGCTGCCACGCCTATGCACGTATCATGTGGCGTGCCATGCGTGCAAACGCTCTCTAAGCTGTCCGGCTTGCTAGTGCCATGCCCACTACCGTACTCCGCCCCAAGGCCCACCTGCACGACGACCTTGGAGTCCCCGTGCTCCGGACCGTCCCGCCGTACAAGGGTGTTGACCTGCACGCAGTTCCGTCCAAACAACGACACGGCTTTTGTTTAGGCAGGCCAGTGCGCGTGGGTTAATGTACGGGCCGCGTCTCACCACACGCAAGCACTCGACGAGCAACGCAAAGCGCCGCCCCGCGCCCCGCCCCGCTGTGCACGAGGGGGGGGGGGGGGGCGAGGCTGGGGCGGCCGCGTGCGCCCCACGCTGTACGGCCAATGCTGTACAGCCCCTGTGCGGCAATCGCCCCGTCGAGCTACAAACGCCTGAGGGTGCCGCACCGGCACCCGAAGGCCGCAGCTGCATCAGTGCAAGGTAGTGCAAGGGACGGCCCCCCTCTCCCATGCAGCTTTTTGCAAGTGAACTTGACTTTCGCAAGCACCCCACCCCAAGCATCCGACGCGCAAGCAGACGACTGCCAGCACTCCCGCCGTTCTACCCTCCCGTCCATCAGGCCATCTCCCACCGCCCCACCTTGATCCTCAGCAGCTGCCCCGGCTCCATTGCCACCCAGCCCCACTTGTTGCGCCCCTCGTCCGTCCAGTTCCACCCGGGCGACACGGGGGGCACAGCCAGCGCCTGCAGGTGGGTGTAGGCTGGTGTAGGGGGGCAAGAAGGGGAGGGTTCTGGGACGGGTGTGCTGCGTGCTCGACCAGCTGCGAGGCGTGTGGGCTGTGGCGACTAAGCCCCGCCCTTCCACAAAACGGGTTACCATGCTCGCACCACTCTTGCTTACGCCCCTCTGGCTCTCCAGACGTACCCCTTCGTAACCGGTCTGTAACTATGAATGTAAGCTGGGGGTTGTGTAATGAGGGGAGTGTCATCTTCGGTATGTGGGTCAGGTGCGGGCTAACTTGAGGAGGTAGCGGCAGGGACACGTGCTACCCCCGACGCGTACCCGCAGGTCGTGCCCAAGGAAGCACGTGGCGTTGCCCGACTCCCAGTTGTCGGTGGCCAGCGGCGGCGGCAGCGGCCGCGCCGCCACTCCCTCCAGCAGCGCCACCACGTGCCGCAGCTCCACATCCACATCCGCATCCGCACGTGCACCGTCGTCACCACCATCATCATCGTCATGGCCGCCGCGTTCGCCAACATTACCACCGCCGCCGCTGCGGCTGCCCTGCCGCGCCCCTGCGGCCTCCCTGCTGGCGGCGGCGGCAGCTGCAGCTGCAGCAGCGGCCACCTGCGCCGCCTGCCGCGTTGCTACGCCGCTGTGGCCCCCCACCCCTTCTGGCCACACGTGCAGGGTGTGCCCCAGCCGCCGGGTGCTGTGTAGCAGCTCCTGTGGAGGTGGAAGGACATGTACAGTTCAAGTATACGCCCAGTACGGCGCGGCCCGCGAGCGTAAGGGGATTAAGAAGTACGAAACATGGGACGCAGTTGATGAGGGACAAGTGGGTGGGACGAAAGCCACTTGGCCGCCCTTGCCCAGGTGCACCTGCCCTCCGCACATCTATTACACCTAGAACACACGCCCCACCTGCGACAGCGTGATGAGCAGCTCCACCACCGCCACGCGGCCGCCCCTCCACGGGTGCACCTGCCCTCCACGCAATACACGTCTATTACACGTGCCCCACCTGCGACAGCGTGATGAGCAGCTCCGTCACCGCCACATGGCCGCCCCTCCCCGGGTGGTGCTTGCCCCCGTTGAACACCGCCCCCAGGGCCACCTCTGGGGTGGCGTTGACAGCGGCAGAGGGCACCACAGCAGCCTCGAGGCTAACCTGGGGGAGGGTAGCAGGGCGCAAGGGGGAGCGGGGCAGGGGCCCGGGAGACACGAGGTCGTCGACGGGAGCAAGGAAGGCTCCATAATGCATTATGACGACAAGGCTTTTATGCAGCCACCTTCCGGATCATGTGCTGAGATAGGAGGCAGGAATAAAGTGTGGGTCGGAGGAAGGGGCTGGTGTGATAGGGAACAATGCAGCCCAGGGAGCTCCTATAACGCAGCCAGGCTGCTTGCTGGGGCGTCGCAGGGTGTGGACAGGATGAGCGAGAGGTTGCAGGGCAAGGCCAATGCGGTACGGCGCCGTACGGTGCCGTACCGATGGCAGGCCGTAGTACAGCGCCACCTCGTTGAAGTCGCGCTCGGCGTTCATCCAGAACCTGCGGGGCGAGAGGAGTGGTACGACGGGGACGGCACAAAACGAGTAGGAGGCTCAGCAGACACGGATTTGAGGCAGCTGGTTATTACACGTTACAGGAAGAGTCGTTGACAGTCAAATGCAGGAAAGCATAGCGTTGCAGGCTAAACAACCTGCAAGCGTTGCTTCCGCCTCTTCTGTAAGGCGCCACGCCGTACAGTGCGGTACTTGGGCGCCTGCTGCCCACCAGCCGCTCGCCCTGGGATCACCCTAACCCACCTGCCCCCCGCCCACCTCCCACCTGCCCCCCGCCGACTGCCACGCGAACATGTTGACCAGCACCACAGCAGGCCGGGAGGGCAGCCGCAGCAGCTTGCGAACCAGCCGCTCGAAGGCGCGGCGGTTGTCGTCCTGCGTACCATACCATAAAACACAAAACCCACATCACATGTGCACACGTACAGTTGAAGGTGGGTACGGCAGGACCAGCGCGGAGCGCATGCTCCGTGCACGCATACCTGTCGAAATCTCTCGCCCCCCACGTGTACACGGCTGGTTCCCCCTGCTGACCCAGGTGCACCGGCTAGGGCCTCAGCCCGGGCCTGTGGACGCGTGGGAAGCTCCACCAGCGAGGGGCAAGGCTGGCGTTGGCCCTTCACGCCGAGGGGTCGTCTTTGAGTGCCGCAGGCATACGCCGGCGCCCACCCGCCTGGCCCGGTCCCACCCGCCCGTGCCCGCTTGGAGCCCTTCCCCCTACCCCGTGCTGATCTGCCCCGTGCGGAGCCCCCAGTTCCCAGCACACTGAAACCCTTGAAAGCACAACACGTGTGCCGCGTACTACCTGTAACCCTTAGCAGCGCCCTCCCTGCACCTGCGCTCCCAACCTCGTCCCCACTTGTTACGCTCTGTAGCCATGCCGATCCCTCAACCCAGCACGCTACTCCACTTGTCCTCCCAAGCTCCCCCAACTCGCCCTTCATCCCCCCTCCTCCTTACCCTCCAATGCAGGGTGGGGGTGGGGGCGTCATTCACCGCGTACTCGAGCAGCACCTAGGGACGAGTCATTGGGGCACAAAAGGAACACAGGCGAGAAGCAAGTCCTAAGTGCGCATGCAGTCAGTGACTTAGAGGCCCACACGGCCATGACCCACGGCTGCAACCCGAGAACCGGGGGCCTACCCTGCCTTGGCCACGCATACCGGTGCATTGCCGCCATGGGCAGCGGCGGGGTTGTCGGTCCCACCGCACGGTCCTACCCGACGCAGTTAGCCCTCCTTGTGCACATGAGTGTGGCTAAACCGCCAGCGGCACGTGCGCAAACTCACATTCTCCACCCGCCCGCCCGCCCTCTAACCCACCAGGTGCATGTGTGTCTCCTAACCCATCCACCCTGGGTGCGCGTCACAACTATAAACGCACCAAGGGCACGTGCGTTAAGCCACCCACCCTCATACCCACAAAATGCACACCGGGCCGGCAGGAGAGTTACCCCTACCAGGCGAGCTTAACACACCGTATGCACGTGTATTAATCCACCCACCAGGTCCACGTCGGGCGGCAGGTGGTGCTGCAGGCAGCTGCTCATGTAGGCAGACTGTGTGCCTGGGAGGCCAGATAGGGGATTTTGTTGTCGGGATGTGTTGAACACGGGTGTATTAGGAGCTCCTGGAAGGCATCTCATGAGCCGCAGTGAGCCTTGCGCCCACACAAAGTACCACTTTCCGCTCTACAACTTCACGGCTTTGTGTTTAGCCGGGTTAAGGTACCTCCTTCTCCAGCCGTAGGCGGCTCAGAAGGTTCAGGCAATCAGGGTTGCTTGCATCGCACGGCGCCCGGCTTTGCCCCGCTCCCTCGGACCCACTTCTGATCTGCGCCCCTATCCCCCGCCTCCCTTGACCCCAACACACCATCACGCACACACTCCCACCTCGACTTGCTTTACTACTCCAGCCTACACAATTCTTTTAATTTCTACTAGCAGTCTGTCCCCCCCCTCCACTCAGCTCCACTCCGTGCGCACCTGGGACTGCCCCGTTGACAAACCGGTGCTGTGGCGGCCCCGGAGGTGACCGAGGCGGCGCCGGCATCCGTGGCCCCGTGCCCACGGGGGCACCGTGCTCCTTGCCCTCCTTGCCCACCCCGTCCTCCCCCACCCGCCCTCCTTGGCCCCCGCCAAGCTCCTCCCGCCCCTGCTGCCCCCCTGCCCCAGCGCCTCCCCCGCCCTTGGCCCCTCCCGCCGCCGCCGCCTGCCCGACGCCCGAACCCTGACCCCCTGACTCGACTGCAACCCCCTGATCCTCGTCCAGCCGCCGCCACCGCCCCTCCTGCTGCTGCTGCTGCCCCTGCCCTCGCCCCTGCCCTGCCACCTCCTCCCCATCACCCCAACCCGGATCCTGGCAGCCTACTCCCTGCCCCCTCCCTCTCCCTCGCCATCCGCTTAGCCGCAGCGCCCTTAGCAGCCACCCAAACCATCCTCCCTGACATCCCACGCGCTGGTCGCCCTGGGCCCGGCCCTGAACCTGTCCCATCGGCTGTCCACGACCCTGGCCCTGCACCGCCGCGCCTGTGTACCGCTGAGGCACCTGGTTTTGTTGCTGCTGCTGCTGTCGGTGCTGCAGTTGGCCTCGCTGCTGCTGCTCCAGCACCTCCCTCCTGGTGTCTGCGTGCCCCTGTGCGTCCGCGCCGGCTTCGCCACGTCCCTCCCCCTGGCCCCCTTGCCCCTGCCCCTCCCCCTCCCCGTCCTTGTCCGTGTTCGTGCCCGCGTCCCCATCCCGATACGTGTCGTACACGTGGCGGTAGGTCCACAGCAGGGACAGGTCCGGGTGCGGCGCGTGCGTGGGCGGCAGGGCGGCGTTAAGCCACTCCTGGGGGTGGTGGTCGTAGTTTTGGGAAGGGGAGGGCCGAGGGTGGGAGTGGGACGACGGAGGGCAAGGTTAAGCAAGCACGGAGGGCATGGTACTGGCTGTGGTTGGGACCGGTATGTTGCGGTGTGCGTTGTTGGCTAGCAGCTTGCGTGCCTCCGGGTGAACCCAGTGCCAAATGCCACGTGTCACAGGCCGGCACGTGGCACGTGGCATGCGCCCACCGTGAACCATGCGCCGTACGTCGCCCGCCAGCCGCCCACGCCCTGCCCCCACGTGATGCTGCCTCCTAGGGCGCCCACACGCACAGCCTCGCCTGGGGGCAGTGAGGGGAGGGCACGCGAGGGAGACCGGGAGGATAGGGCATGCAGGGGGCAGCGGTGCCGGGCAGTTTGACGGAAGGGGACCAAACCTGTGGGCAGCGGGCACGACTGGGCAGAAACTAAGGAAACTTGTATGAAGCATGGCTGTTAAGCGGAATTGTGCATCTGGGTGACGGGGCGTAGAGCAACAGCCCTGAGCGGCCTCACGCCCATGGCGGCTGGGAGCCGTGCCAGCTGCGTTGTGTGTGCTACCGACGACTGGAGCACTGGTGCACGTATGGGTTTTAACCTCGCCGGGTGGACCCCCTGGCAATGGCTTCGCTTCATGGACCACACCAGGCCGATCGCCCCTCTGGTCAAGGAAATTGAGTCAGCATGCAGGTTAGCCCACGCAGGGGCACGCTCACCGGCGCGCACGCGCTCCAGCAACAGACGCAGCCTAGCGGCGTGGCCCATA
>VFQN01008480.1_pt1 | contig 10391 bp, 15 predicted proteins | sample 3512371 | NCBI WGS metagenome assembly VFQN01 (sample SAMN10412370, study PRJNA504923) | tailings metagenome | isolation source: Replicate 2 from Balatoc abandoned mine | place: Philippines: Itogon, Benguet | collected 2017-08-28 | reverse complement strand
TTTGTCCGAAGACGAACTTCGGCGGTGGTTCCTGAGGCTGGTAAGTCCGGATCGGCCACGAGAGATCGTCCAGGTTCAGTTCCGGATTGACATGCACGAGGTCCATCGTCGCTTCGTAATACGAATCGAGCGTGCCCACGTCCCGCCAGTACATGGTGTCGCCGGAATTGCGATCCCGGAACGGATACGCCTGCACCTTGTGCGTGCCGATGATCTCCGGCAGGATGTTCTTGCCGAAGTCGTGCGAACTGCGGGGATTGGTCGCATCACGACACAGCTGCTCGAACAGGAAATTCGTGTTGAAGACGTAAATTCCCATCGACGCCAGGCAGCGCGTGGAATCGTCCGGCATCGGTTCGGTGGTCTTCGGCTTCTCCAGAAAGTTCGTGACCTGCAACTGATCATCAACCTTGATGACGCCGAAGTGAATGCACTCGGACAGCGGCACGGGGATGCAGCCGATGGTGCAGTCAGCCTGACTCTGGATGTGCTGTTCGATCAGGTGTTCGTAATCCATCTTGTAGATGTGATCGCCTGACAGAATCAGCGTGTAATCGGCCTGATGCGCCTCGATGGAATAGATGTTCTGGTAGACAGCGTCGGCTGTGCCCTGATACCAGTTTTCATCAATTCGCTGTTGCGGCGGCAGCAGATCGATGAACTCTCCGAGATCGTGACACAGGAACTTCCAGCCGAGATTGATGTGCCGGTCCAGACTGGCTGCCTTGTACTGCGTCAGGATCAGCACCTGACGCAGCCCGCTGTTGATGCAGTTCGACAGAGTGAAATCGATGATCCGGTAGGCACCACCAAACGGCACCGCCGGCTTGGCGCGGTCGCGCGACAACGGTTCCAGGCGGGTTCCCTTACCGCCGGCAAGAATGAGCGCGAGTACACTTCGCTTCATTCGATGGCCCTTCATATTCATCATCCCTGGTGAATTCTCTGCGGCAACTGCGCACCATTGAGTTAGCATCGCTCAGCGTACGGGGAATACAGCACCACGCCAACTGCGGAGCGTAAAATGCCGTGAACTGAGGGGAATCCGGCGTTGCTGTCCGGATGCCCCTCCAGCCGACTCGTCATCTCACCTGGCTTCATGCACGGTCGTCAGCAAATCCAGCAGGGTCTGACGGATTTTGGGCTCGGCATCAGTCGCCAGATAGCTGGACCGGGCGCGCCACGTTTCATAGCCGCCCAGTTCGTGCTGCTCGGGCGTCGGCAGATAGCCGTTGTAGCCGTTGGCCAGTTCAATGGTGAACGTGTGCTTGAACGGCGACTTTTCCTTGATCGCCAGGCCGGTTTCCGTAAAGGTCTCGCACGGACTGCTGACGATACCGAGATCACCAATCCGGATGGCCTGCAACTTCGCCACCACCGTATCCGGATACTCGTTGATCAGGACCGATTCACGGGCATAGATCGGCTTGAGTCCTTTCAGCACGCCCGGTCCGGCTTCCTGCAGTGCTTCCTTCGCCGCCGCCAGCTCCTCGGGGGTGGGCTTGCGTACGCCGAGTTCAATTTCCTGCACCGCGACCGCCAACTGCGGATCGCTGTCGTACTTGATGGTCTTGTACGCTTCCAGAGCAGACTGCGCCACGCTTTCTGCCACGATGCCGATTTGCTCCAGCGGTGCCCGGGCCACGCGCGTTGTTGCAGCGAAGTCGACGTTATTGACGTCGCCGCTGGTGCCGTTGGACATGAAGCCGACACACGGCGGTTCCACGTTGGTAGCCCCGATTTTCTGCACGATCCGGCTGGAAAACTCGGCGAAGTAGTCGCCGGAGACCATCCCGTTCGGAATCCCGCCGACATAGTGCAGCGAATAGTTGCCGAAGACCGCAATCGGCCGGCCTTCGCGACTTTGCACAGAAAGCACCGAGACTTGCGGATCGATCAGTCCGATGGATTCGGTGACGTTCGGATTGTTGTTCCCCGGGTTCATCTTCACCCGGTCCACCATCTGGCCGAACGGATTCTCGAGCAATACGCCTTCTTTCAGTTTCCAGCGGCGATTGAACAGTTGCGTCGGATTATTGACCACTGCCCAGCCGATCCGGGCTGGCTCACGCTGTGACCAGGCCTGTTCAATCCCTTCGACAATCCGGTCGGACAGGAACTGCACATACTCCGGAACCGGATCGCTCTGGAAGACGCCGGTCACGGTCGGGGCCGAGTGACAGTGTGTCGCAGCAATCAGGATGTTGTCGGCCGGGATGCCCGTCCGATAGGACGCCCGCGCCTTGGCCGACTCCATGAGTTCGCGGGGAATGACGCAGCTGTCGACGATCACGATGGCTACGGAAGTGCCCGCGTTCGACAACACCAGGCAGCGGGCGTGCAGCGGATCGGAGGCACCCGGTGCCAGATGATCGTTCATACTGCCGTTAACGCTGATCGGGAACTGCGGCGGAGTGACATCCTGGGCATAGGCCCCGGCCTGCAGACCCGGTTCACTGGCTGGCTGGTCAACAGCTGGCTGGTCTGTGGCTTGCTGTTCGGCAGCCAGTCCCGGCTTCAGAGCCCCCAGTAAACCGCCCAGCACCAGGGCGCCGCACAACCAACTTCGGATGAAATGAACAAGCATGCAACCTGTACCCTCTCCCTGCGGTGATCGAGGGCGTCAGCGAACAAAGACTTCCCGTCTCGCAGTCTGCCGCAAGGATCGCCGCTCCGCAACTGCGGGCGTCTGGAAATGACCGGAGCCGCCATCGCTGATGGCGGCTCCGGTATTGAATTCCGTGAGAAATAGATGAGGTCTACGCAGCGCGGCGTTGACGCAGGCCCATCCCGCGCAGCCGGTCCCGATAGCCATTGCAGGCCTGGTCATACAGTTTCTGCAGACTGTCCTGGAGCAACGGTAGCGAAATGCCGAGTGCCCGGCGAATCTTGCGAGTTTGCAGCGACGTCTCGCCGCTGCCGAATCCAGAGGCTGGAACGATCAGCGCCTCCCGGCTGGCCCGTGGCGGGGCGGGGTATCGCCACTGCTGGGCCAGACGCTGGGCCACCTGCACCGGGCTGGTGCGTTCTGCTCCGGCAACGTGATAGATCCCGTTCAGTCCGGCCGACCAGGCTTTTTGCAGCACGCCGGCGAGTTCTGTTGCCAGAATGGGCGACGCGTGGCGGACGCAGTCCAGGGGCGGTGTTTTGCCGGATTCCAGGGCAGGCACGATCCGATCGATCCATGAGTCCGGCAGAGCGCCGGAAACCGTGGGTGCCCAGCCCAGGGCATGGGTCCGCACGATCAGCGCGTCGGGCCGCGTCGTCGTAACATGAGATTCCAGCTCGCGCAACAACCTGGCCGACGCGGACTCACACAGACTGGTGCTGTTTTCGGCATGAAACATCCAGGGGCCGGTGAAGACGGCATCCGATGAGATCAGGGTCACGCTGCTATGGACTTCGCCCGCTGCCTGCACCCAGAGTCGGGCCGCCTGCAGGCCTGCGGCATCCAGTCCGGCCCCTGTCCAACAACTGTCGGGGGAAGCCGCACAATAGATCATGCGCGCCGGTCGTCGACGCTGCAGAACCGCCCGGATTTCTGCCAGCCCCGGATTCGCCAGGACGTCCAGCCCGCCCGACCAGCCATCGACGGGTCGCCTGGAGACTCCGGAAACGGCGGCTCGCTCGCCCAGAACCGCGGCAAGATTGGCACCCACGACTCCGTCCACACCCACGACAAGCACCGACTCCACGTCGCGCCTCCTTGCGATTGCGTTCTCTCGCCTGCGCCCCAATGTTGACAGCCCGAAGAATGATTCCGGGGGCAGGGCGGGCGGCTTTGATCCAGACGGATCAGTCGGGAGACTCTTGAGACGAGAAGAACATCGCCTCGTGAAGCCCCCCGGTCCCACGGGGCGGAGTATAGAACTGATCCCGAAATCGCGGCTAGAGCAGTTTACGGAGGCTTAAGGCTGCTGTTCTTCTGCGATCAGCGTGTTCACACGCTCTGATAATTCCTCTTTCCGGTTTCCGGTGGCCCGGTAGCGGATGTGATGCTGTCTGTCCAGCACATAGAATGTTGGCCAGACAGAAACCTTCCAGGTGGCGGCCTGCGGTCCCTCATTTCCTTCGGGAAGAATTCGCCAGTTCAGGCCATCGGCCTCGACTTTCTGTTTCACGCGGTCAAGCTTTTCCAGCGCGTCGCTGTTCAATTCCAGGACCGTCAGGCGATCTCCATGTTTTTCGACCAGTTGCCTGAGTGTCGGGTGCATTGAGACACACGGCCCGCACCAGTGGCCGGAGAAAGCCAGCAGAACGACGCGGCCCTGGTGATCAGCCAGTCGGAACGGCATTCCGTCCAGCAGGGTGCCGGTGATCTCCGGCGCGGGTTGGCTGATGGCGACCGGACTGTGCAGTTCGTCGAGCAGTTGCCGGGCATTCTCACGATTCTCACCGCTGTAGGTATGCACTTCCGGGTACTCGGCAATTACTTTTTCCAGCAACTTTTCTGCACGTCGGCAACCGGCAAGGTCACCCTGAAATTCTGCCTGGGATTTGACTCGTGCGGCCAGAGCGTACAGCGCCGCCCCTCGAACCAGTGGCGACGGATGCGAATCGTGAACCTTCTCCAGCGCCGGATTGATCTGCCCGGAATCCAGACGAATGAACTGGGACATTAGCAGCGTCAGCTGAATCCAGTGGTGTTCTTCCAGAGTCTCTGCCTGTTCGCCGAGGAGGTCGAACATGGCATCGAAGTCCGGACCGGAAACTCCTTCCACGGACATCCAGATCAGGCAGTTCAGCCAGAGGCGGTCGTCAGACAGTTGATCATGTCGCTGGGCCAGCTTGAGAAACTGCGGCGTGAAACGAGCGTTGATCTCACGCTTGCGTGTCGCGATTTCCTGCGGAGTGAACGGCGGCATCACCTCTTTCAGGCTCTGCACTTCCGCTTTCCAGACCTTGTAAAGTTTACCGTACTCTGAGGGAGGTTGTGGGTCGGCGGCAGCAGTGACGGAACAGCACCACAAAGTCAGCACGATGGCAGTGTTCGACCAGTTCATTTGAATTTTCTCCAGAGACAGCAGAGCAACAGCGAACGATGGCCCTGCCACATCATTCCGGGCATCTGAACCTTACAACGTCTGGCACCGCGATGCACTTGCCATGCCACCGCAGCAGTCCACTCCCGCAGAGAGGGTTCGCGATTCCGGCGGAATCTTGGCACAATCCACGAGGAATTCACTCGTCTGGCCTGGAAGAATCAACTGGAAGTTCGATGTCGGCCCCGTCCCGCGATGACCTTGCCCAACTGTACTTTGAACCATCAGTAAAAACAGCGGAAATCGACGAATCCGCAGTGAAAACAGGCGTTTTTGAGAATCCGGCCTCTGAAACGTAATCCATCAAAATCCAGCGAAAAACGGCCATTTTCCAGATTCGCGGGTGTCAGTGACACCCGCAGACAGCCTGCTGACACCAGAAACGAAAAACGCCCCGACGATGTGACTCGACAGGGCGCTGTTTCGTTACGGGAATCCCCGCAACGGGAATCAGTCACTCCCGCTTACAATCCGTCGTGGAGGGAACATTCGCTGGTGTGCTGCTTCCACCCGGTCGGCCTTGTCCTGCAGCTTCTGGGCTTCGGTTCGCATCTGCTTCGCCCATTTCAGCAGATCACGGTTAGACCGTTCTCCGTTGCAGGGGGCGCACGCGAGGAACAGGTTCCACGGGTTGTGAAGTCCGCCCTGGCATTGCGGGGTGGCATGCTCCGCGGTGGCAGTTTCTGCCGTCAGCTCCTTCCCGCAGTAGATGCAATGTGGGTCGTTCTGCAGCATCCGGGCGCGATAGGCTTTCTTCTGCTGGTAGTTCAGGACCATCGGCAGGATGGCTGGACCATCGTCATCGGCTTCCACGATCGCGGCAGGGACGGGTGGCAACGAGTGATGGACATAGGGAATCGCTGTCATTGCGCGTTCCCCTTCACCAGCAGCCGGCAAGTTGGGACGGTCATCGCGTCTGGATGCAGGACAAAGAAACCGTTGCCGGCCTGAACAGCGTATCGGCGCTTCTGGCGTTCATCCGGTGTCCATTCGGCCTGAATGGCGAGACACGCGGCCCGGATCTCGTCCGGGGACGGTTCGTAAGCGGCCCCAAAATAACCGCCACGTTTACCTAGTGATGATCTTCTGGATTGGATTTCTGACAGGTCCAGATCGTCACATTGCGGGACATTGGGGCGCACGGTCCCCACCCCGCTGCTATCATAAGCAGCAGCCATGATTTTCCTTCGTAACCAAGGTGACATGGTCAGAACGGCCGCGAGGGGTTGCCGCCCCTCCGGCTGTTCACTTTGTTGGAATTCGGCATTGCCGTTCACGCCAACGCCAGAATAATATGCATGCACAATTTGTTGTGTCAATTCTACATGCATGGAATTCTGAATGGCACCTGCTGGCCGTCCTCCGATTTCTGGAGAGAGAAAAGATATCCGCTTCATCATGATGTTGAATGCGGAAGAGCGCTCACAGCTCGATGCGGCCGCAAAGATCACTGATCAGCCGACGTCAACATGGGCGCGTGACGTGTTGTTGGCAGCCGCTGCGGAGCTGACGGCCGCACAGTCGGCCCCGAGGAAGAAAACAGCCAGGCGATCCTGATTCCTCTGGGTTTGCGAGAGATACCACCACATCAGGCTAATAGAATTTCAGCCTCTCAGGTGCGCGACGTCGCTTGACTGTCGGTTTGACCTCGATCATTCTCGCGGCCAGAAACAGATCGAGCGAGTCCCGGGTCACCCGATACCGCGGCTTCTTCAGACCGTCCCCAAGATTCACTGCCTTCAACTTGCCGCTGCGAATCCATGTCCTGACCGAATCTGGCGAAACTCTCAGCATCCGTGCAACGTCCGGCGGAGTTAGCAGAATCGGCGGCTCGGGGATCTGCTTGTTCGTCGCTCGCAGCTCGATGATCTCCAGCAGCCGCGTTGCCGCGGGGGAGCGGTCATCGCCGTAAAGCACTTCAATCAGCAGCGTCGCGATGGCGTGCAGGGCGTCGTCGCAGGGATAGTCTGGCGTGGATGTCATCCCATTCCTCCAGGAGATTAAGGAACCACCCTCTGCTTCTGGAGCCATTGGTCCAGGTCTCGCTTGCTGTAACGGACCTTGCCACCGAGTCGGAAGAACGGCGGCGAGCCTTCAACAAGCCGATGTCGCCAACCCTCCAGGGTCCGGAGAGCAACATGAAGGTAAGCGGCAGCCTGCTTGGAATCTATCAGATCTTCGTTTAGTGGATTCATCGGGAGTTCCGCTGAGAGGGCTCACACTTCCAGCGAAGCAATGTACTCGTTGATCGAGCGGATGCAAAAGACCACCCGCTGTCCGTCTCGCCCTTTGCGGATCTTCAGTTCGTCGCAGCGGCGATCGATTGTCGTGCGGCTTGGGTTGCCCAGCATCTTCAAGGCTTCTTCCAGACCGATCACGCCGTCACAGCCGAATCGGTAGCCAAAGCGGCGATCTGCCGGCCGTTCCAGCACTTTGGTCACGCTCTCGGTTCCGAGCGCGGCGGACAGCTTTGTGAGGACGCGGACTGCCTCCGCGATCAGCTTCACCAGGTCATCGGGTTGGGACATTTCCGGACTCCCTACCATCCCTGCGGTGGCCGTCTTGATGCCGAGGCCTCAGAACGCACACGCTTCAAACCTCAACTGCCGACATTTCAACAGCCATGGCGTGATCGCTCAACGCCGTCATCGGAATTCCGAGTGCGACCCACAAACCGAGTCTATTCGGAATTGGACCACAGTGATACTTCCAGCCGGATAAGTAGCATCTGCGTGCCGCGTGTGATATCCCGGTAGCATGCCGCCTTCCCGCACAGCTCTGGCCGTTCGCCTCTGGATTCTCCGCGACGGCGAGGCGAAGCCGGTGTCCCATCTGTTCGTGCAGTTCAGCATGGACCCGCACCGGTTCAATACGCCGATCGACGTGGACGACTGGCGAGACATCAGGGCCGGGGATCAATACGTCTGGCTGTCAGGAGAACGTGCTGGCACCGTAGAGACCGTCGCGTATGTGGAACTGGACAGCGCCAGACCGCCGCAGCGGCCCACTGTGATCGTTTCCGCCAGGGAATGGGAGCGGCTGGCTTGGACGTTGACAGGCAGCCTACGGGGTTGATTGGGGATTGAAATCTGGCTGGCAGACTTCGCCAAAAACTCCTACAAGTTGACACCGGTCCATGCGTTTGCCAATAACCTTGCTAGATCGGCCCTTTTCTGGCTATGGCAGCGCTAATGGCTCACATCCTGAATGAACAGCAGATCCAAACATTCTTAGCAGAGGAAAAATGGATTTCTCGTGCCCAAGTGGCTCGCCTGAAGCATCCCAGAAAATGCAGGAATGCCCGCAATTTGTCGGGGCGTGTCGAGGTCACTGGCAAAAGTGGGACGCGATTTGTCATTCGTGTTCGCCAGAGCCAAAATGACCCAATGGACTTCTCAGTCATCCTCGCATTATCGAGGCCGAATCGAAAGCAGCTAAACCTGATACGCTGCAATGGACATCATGGCCCTCACCTAAACCACCTTGACGGGACCAAGATTTCTGCAAATACATGCCATGTTCATCGTATCACAGAGAGATATCAGGCGTGTGGAATAGCCGAGCCTGAACGATTTGCAAAAGCAACGCAGGCATATAATTCACTGGAGTCTGCAGTTGAGTATTTCTGCACATGTTTTGGTGTTCATGTTCACGGTGAAGAGCCAAACATGTTCCGCGATGATGATCAATGGGGCTACTTCACATGATCGCTATTGAACCAGCACAGAAGGTCCGGGATGCCATCGCTGAGAACATCGGCGTAAAGGAAGTGGGAGAAGGGGTTTATATCGTTGATGTGCCATGGTCGTTCCCTGATGGCGATCAGTGCCGGGTGTTTGTCTCCAAGTCCGACGACGGTAATTGGACTGTTACGGATGGGGGTTCATCCGTCATGCGTGCATCGTATGCCGGTGAAGTCGATGTCTTGGGGCGTGGATACGTGGAACGATTCCGGCAGATCGCTATGGTCTACGGTCTTCGCGAGGATGAAGGCGAACTACTTGCAGAAAAGTGTCCAAACATCGGCGATGCTGTATTTGCCGTTTCTCAGGCTAGCATCGACGTCGTGCATCTAGCTCGGTTGCCGAAGGAACGCAGTCCACAGCAGAAATCCCGGTTCGCTGAAAAATTGTCGAATCTGATTGGATCACACGTGTCGGCTGACCACTTTCAGCACAACTGGACAGACGATGCACACGACGCCGACCATTTCTATCCTGTGACTTACCGCATAGAGCCATCGCGCGGTAAAGAAGTTCTGCTGTGGGGCGTGAGAACGTCAATGTCGTGCAATCGCGCATTGGCGTCCTGCTTGTTTCATAAACTTCACCGCAGCTTTCGTGGGACTGCCATTTATGCGAACAAAAGCGATTTGCCACAGACCGACGTTGAACGGTTGGACCAGCAGGTAGAGCGGTCCTTTTCGTCTCTGCGGGATGCCGCTTCATTGGGCGATTATCTGTCGGCGCAGATTGATTAAGTCAGCTGATGACGCAGCCAGCTTGCCGCCAGTGCTCAACCCGCTTCCCGAAACCGTCGCACGTCCTTCGCAGACAGCGTTGAGACCGCGGCCCGCTGCCAGCCGTGAGGCAGGACCGGTCGCTGGGACTGGCCCACAGCCCGTTTTGCTCGCTCTTCCTCGCTCCAGGTGGCCTGAATCAGCTCGCAGGCGTACCGAATCTCAGACGGCGTGGGGACATAGCCTCTCATTCGGTGGCCTCGTATGGGACCAGAGCATTAAGCGCCGCCTGCCGCCCTGGGCAGCCGCAGGGAATGCCGGTGACCGCGCTGACCGCCGATACCACACGCCGGATGCCCGTCACCCTGGTGAACTTCGCGACCGTGTCGCCCAGTCCGCGCGACTTTTCCGGGATTTCGTTGTGATCCGTTTGTGGTAGGCGTACGTTCACACCATTTGATTCTCGCCGGTCCCGGCGTTTCGTCCACATGTCGACGTACTTCTGGCGTTCAAGTTCACTGAGACCTGAAGTTCCGTCGCAGATGGAACGCATTCGGCCCTTCAGTCTGGAACAGTCAAGGTGGCTCGCTATGGCTTCAGGCATGAAATGGTCCCCATTCACCTATTTTTCACTCGGAATGTTTCTCGGGAGTCTGGTTTGCGGTATTGGAACCGCCCATCTCGTGGATGCGTTATGGGTCGCGAAATGTATTGATGCGGACGCCGGCAACATCTGCGAAAACGACGGCTTGTTTCACTTCTGGGCCGAGGAAGAATTCTGGATCAACTATCGCGACAACAGCACCGGAGTCATTAAGGCGATGCATGCTGACTCACTGCTAGATCGTGATCGTGACCGTTAAAGGGTTTCCGCCAGTGTCATTGAAGTT
>VFQN01008479.1_pt1 | contig 10393 bp, 5 predicted proteins | sample 3512371 | NCBI WGS metagenome assembly VFQN01 (sample SAMN10412370, study PRJNA504923) | tailings metagenome | isolation source: Replicate 2 from Balatoc abandoned mine | place: Philippines: Itogon, Benguet | collected 2017-08-28 | reverse complement strand
GGCCTCGGGTCCCTGCGGCGCGGTCCAGTAGAAGCGCAGGCAATCGCGCGTGCGCGCCGCGGCCTCGGCGCGCGTCACATAACCACGCTCGGCGCCGATGCCGTAAGCGGTCAACGCGAAGCCCGTCGCGGCGATCGACGAGAAGGGATTGCTCGGCCAGCGATCGGGCGCAAGGCAGCGTTTGGTGTCGGTGGTGTCCCAGAAATAGCGAAAGGTTCGCTCGGTCAGCTCTTCGGAAAAGGCCACCTCGGTCATCGGCGCCAGTTTCGCGCTGGCGGCGGGCGGCGTTGCGGACGGCGCCGGGCTGGCGGTGCAGGCGGCGGTCAAGGCCGCGAAGGGCAAGGCCAAGAGGGACAAGGCGGGCGCCCCGATCCGGAACGACATCATAAACTCCAAAAAGAAAGACGCCCGGCCAACGGGAGGGGTGTGTGGCCGGGCGTCCTATTCAGCCGGTCAGAAAGAGAAACCGGCCGATAGCTTAATCGTCCGCGGCGGACCATCAATCGCATAATCAGTCGGGTTGCGAAGCCCGGTCGTTGCGTTGAAGCCGCTGAAGTTGCGGTCGTTGAACAGGTTGATGATGTCGACGCGGAGGCGGATGCGCGTGTCGTCGTTGATGAATTTGAGCGGGATGTTCTTGGTGATCGACAGGTCCATCTGGCGATAGCCCCACAGATCGCCATTCCCCTCGGTCTTCGTCGAAATCACGTTGCGGCTGTTGGGATTGCCCGGCGTGAACACGAAGGCTGCGAGGTATTTCGGCGACGCCATCTGGAACTTGCCCGACAGCGTGATCCCGTAGGGAATGTCGACCGAACCCGCCATCACGAAGCGATGCTTGCGCACCCCCGTCGAGGTGATGAAGGGATAGGCGTCCATGTTCGGGAAATCGAGGCTGAAGGTCTCACCGAACTGCCGGTTTTCCTCGGCGTCGGTGAAGGTATAGGTCGCATCGAGGCTCCACGGCGAGAACTGCGTGTAGCGCTTTGTCAGTTTGAAATACGCCGTGTTGGCGCGCGTCTCGATCCCGTTGGTACCGATGATGATGCTGCCGAACGGCGCCGGCGGGAAACCGAACGGCGAGTCCGGGTTACCCGTGGCAGGGAAGAAGCTGCCGTTCGCGCGGCGGTTGCCGAGCAGATAGGCGAAGCCGTCCTTGCTCTCGACGTAACTGTAGCCGACTTCGAGATCGAGCAGGTCGAAGCGTCCGCGCGCACCGATGCTGAACTGGTCCGAATAGGGCGTCTTCAGCTTGTTGTTGATGAAGCGCAGCTCGCGGCCCGCACCCACCGGCAACCCGGCGATCAGCGCCGCGCGGCCCTCGGGCGTCAAATAGGCCGGATTCCAGGCAATACAGGTCGCGCTCGGCGCACAGACGTTCGTCGTGTCGCCCGGATTGTTGAAGTTGAACGTCCGGGTCGCGAACAGCCCCTGTGACAGCTCTTGCTGGATGAAGTCGAACTGCGTGCGATCATAGGAACGGCCGTAGCCGCCGAAGATCGAGAAGCGCTTTTCGTCGTCGAGTGCATAGGTGAAACCGAGGCGCGGCTGCCACGCACCCTTGAACGCCTTACGTTCCGAACCCGTCGAGATGTAATCGTCGATGTCGTAATCGGCATTGGCCAAGTTTGCGTACGGCGGCGTCACGACGCCGTTCGGTCCGGTGTAGGAAGCCCGGCCGGCGACAAAATTGGCGATCGCCGGATCGTGCTGATAGTTCAGGAACGCCGGCGTCCGTTCATAGTCCCAGCGCAAGCCGATATTCAGCGTCAGCCGGTCGTCATATTCCCAATCGTCCTGCGCATAGACGCCAAACTGAAAATTGTTCGACGTAATGTTCGGGTCGCCACCGGCAACCGGCGCGCTGAACACCATGCGATAGGGAATGTCGTCGTTGAACGTGCCGCCGTTGGGATTATAGTTCACATTGTAGGTGAAAACGGGGTTCACGCCGTTCTGGGTATTGGTGTTGAGTTTGATCCACTTGCCCTTCACGCCAACCTTGAACGTATGCCCTTCGAGCCCGGTGTATGTGAAGTCGTTCGAGACCTGCCAACCGCTCTGGCCCTTGTCCTGGAAGTTACTGCCGGCGCCGATGCGTAGGTTGTCACCGCGACGCGATCCGGTCGCGGGCGGAGTGTTCGGAACGGTGGCGTTGAAGATCGAGACATTGCCAAAATTGAGCGGGCGCGGCCCCCAGGTTACGTCCTCATAAGCGACCTTGAAGTCGTTGACCCAAGTATCACCCGTGTGCTCCCAGCGCGCGAGACCGCGCCATTCCTCGACCTTCGCGATCGTGCGCGTTTCGAACGCGGCAATGCCGCTGTTGAACTGCTCGCCGCTCTCGTCGCGATATTTGACCGAAAACTCGAACAGGTCGTTCGACGTCGGGGTGAAGTTGAGCTTTCCGAAGTAGAGATTCTCGTTGAACGTCTCGTTCGCCGGGCCGAAATACTGCTGAAAATCGGACGGGAAATATGTGACGGGAAGGTCGAGACCCGGCGTCACATCGCGCGGATTGACACGGCGCTTGCCTTCATAGGTCACGAAGAAGTGCAGCATGTCCTTGACGATCGGCCCGCCCAGCGCGCCACCGAACTGCAGGTCCTTGGTTCGCGTCTTCGGGATATAGCGCGGGAAATTCTCGTTCGGGCGACGATCGCGCAGATCCTGGTTGGTGAAGTCGATGAAGCCTTCGCCGTGGAATTCGTTGGTACCTGACTTGGTGATCGCAGTGACCGCGACCGAGCTGACCTGGTCATATTCGGCTTTGTAGTTCGAGCTGATGACGCGATATTCGCCGATCGCGAGCTGCGGGAACGGGTTGCCCTGCGTCGAGTCCTGGCCGGTGATGCCGTTCTTCAGGACATAGTCCTTCTGCCCGACGCCATCGATGAAGATGTTGACCGCGTTGCTGCCCTGCGCGCCGCCCTGCAAACGCGACTGGTCGCTGCCGTTCGTCACGAACTGGACGCCCGGCGCAAGGTCAGCGAAGGCAAGGAAGTTGCGGTTATTCTGCGGCAGAACGTCGATCAGGCGCTGCGAGATGTTCGTGCCGACCTCGCCGCCCTCCATCGAGCGGAGACGGCTGCCGGTGACGATGATCGCATCGTCGCCCTGCCCCGTCGCAATCTCGGGTTCGGAGAAGTCGAAGTCGAGAACGGCGCTCTGGGCAACATTCAGGGTGAAATCGTCGGTACGGCGCACGCCATTGGGCGTTGTGAGTTCGAGGCGATAAGTGCCTGCAGGAAGCGAGGCGAAATTATAGCTGCCGTTCGCCGCGACCGAAACGCTGCGCGTCAGGCCGGTGTTAACATTGATCGCGGTCACCTGCGACACGCCGCCTTCGGCCTTCACATTGCCGCGAAGAGATGCGCCGGCAACCTGTGCGTGGGCGGGCGCCGCCATGCCGAGCGCGAGCGCTGCGCCGGCACTGCTGTAAGCAAGCGCGGCGGCGAGCATCCGGACATGCGACCGGCGCGCGACATGGCTCTGAATCTGACGGTGTGACTTCACGACATCCTCCCTGATAAACTGCCCCGAATTTCCTCGCGCTTCGGTCGATCCGCCCGGGCATTGAGCCGGTTCGGCGCCGAATCACGGAGAACCCGTTATCATTGTCGATTTGATTTGTAACCGGTTTCACGATAGCTGTATAGAGGGAAGCGACACAGGCAAAGCGAACCGGGGGTCAGTCCGAAATTGGCTGTATTCTGCCAATCCGTGCGCCATAAACTAAAGAGAGACCCAATGGGGAAGGACGAATCATGCCGCCGAAATCGCGCAATCTTGCCAGCCTGACGCTTGCTGCCCTGATGGTTGTCGCCCAGCTCTCCCCCGCCCCGCTCCTCGCCAAGCCGGCAGCGCGCGATACGCAGTCCGCGGCCGAGGTCGATTCGACCGGCTGGATGAAACCCGACCCGGCGATGGACAGCTTCATCGCCGACCTGATGGCGAAGATGACACTCGACGAGAAAGTCGGGCAGCTATCGCTGCTGACAAGCGACTGGGATTCGACCGGCCCGACGATGCGCCAAGGCTATCAGGACGACATCCGCAAGGGCCGCATCGGGTCGATCTTCAACGCCTTCACCGCCAAATATACGCGCGAGTTGCAGCGGCTTGCGGTGGAAGAAACCCGGCTCAAGATTCCGCTCCTCTTCGGTTACGACGTCGTCCACGGCCACCGCACCATCTTTCCCATCTCGCTCGGCGAATCGGCGAGCTGGGACATGAAAGCCATTGAAAAGGCAGCACGAGTTTCGGCAACAGAGGCTGCGGCCGAGGGCATTCACTGGACCTTCGCGCCGATGGTCGACGTCGCGCGCGACCCGCGCTGGGGCCGCGTGTCGGAGGGATCGGGCGAGGATGTCTTCCTGGGCAGCGAGATCGCCAAGGCGCGCGTGCGCGGTTTTCAGGGCGACGATCTGCGGCGCGTCGATACCGTTCTGGCGACCGCCAAACATTTCGCCGCCTATGGCGCGGCGCAGGCCGGACGCGACTATCACACCGTCGACATTTCGGAGCGCACGCTGCGCGACGTCTATCTGCCGCCGTTCAAGGCCGCGGCCGATGCAGGCGCCGCGACCTTCATGACGGCGTTCAACGAGTATGACGGCGTTCCGGCGTCGGGCAGCCATTATCTGTTGACCGAGGTGCTGCGCGAGAAATGGGGCTTCAAGGGCTTCGTGGTAACCGATTACACGTCGATCAATGAAATGGTCCCGCACGGCTATTCGAAGGATCTGAAACAGGCGGGCGAACAGGCGATCAACGCCGGGGTCGACATGGATCTGCAGGGCGCGGTGTTCATGGAATATCTCGCGAAATCGATCGCCGAGGGCAAGGTCGACGTCGCGCGCGTCGACGAAGCGGTGAAGCTGATCCTCGAAATGAAGTACCGCCGCGGGCTGTTCGAAGACCCCTATCGTTACTCGGTCGAGGCGCGCGAGAAGGCGACGGTGTACAAGCCCGAGTTCCTCGAGGCGGCGCGCGACGTCGCGCGCAAGTCGATCGTCCTCCTGAAGAACAAGGACAATGCCCTGCCTCTCGCCGCCTCGGCGAAGTCGATCGCGGTGATCGGCCCGCTGGGCAACAGCAAGGAAGATATGATCGGCAGCTGGGCCGCGGCGGGCGACCGCAAGACGCGCCCGGTGACGCTGCTCGAAGGACTGCAGGCCCGGGCACCCAAGGGGACGAGCGTCGCCTATGCCCGCGGCGCGGGCTATGCTTTCGAGGATGCCGGCAAGAGCGACGGCTTCGCTGAGGCGCTCGCGCTCGCGCAGAAATCGGACGTGATCATCGCCGCGATGGGCGAGAAATGGGACATGACCGGCGAAGCCGCGAGCCGCACCTCGCTCGACCTGCCCGGCAACCAGCAAGCACTGCTCGAAGAGCTCAAAAAGACCGGCAAGCCGGTCATCCTCGTCCTGATGAGCGGGCGCCCGAACAGCATCGAATGGGCCGACGCCAATGTCGATGCGATCCTCGAAGCTTGGTATCCGGGAACGATGGGCGGCCATGCAATCGCCGACATCCTCTATGGCGACTATAACCCGTCGGCGAAGCTGCCCGTCACCTTCCCGCGCAACGTCGGGCAGGTGCCGATCTATTACGATATGAAGAATACCGGGCGGCCGATCAATCCGAAGGACCCGAACGCCAAATATGTGTCGCGCTATCTCGATACGCCGAACACGCCGCTCTATCCCTTCGGCTATGGCCTCAGCTACACCAGCTTCACTTACTCGCCGGTTACACTCGACAAGGCGAAGGTCCGGCCCGGCGAAAAGCTGACCGCGACGGTCACCGTCACCAACAGCGGCGCGCGCGACGGCGAAGAAGTTGTGCAGCTCTATGTCCGCGATGTCACCGGATCGGTAACGCGGCCGGTCAAGGAGCTGAAAGGCTTCGAAAAGATCCGGCTCAAGAAGGGCGAGAAGCGGGTGGTCCGCTTCACCCTGACCGACGCCGATCTGGCTTTCACGCGGCAGGACATGAGCTGGGGTAGCGAACCCGGCGCGTTCAAGCTGTGGATCGGGCCGTCGTCGGCCGAAGGCGGTGAAGCCGATTTTGAACTGACCGAATAGCCCGTCTTGCCGCACCCGCGGCGCAGGTCTAGGCGGGGAAGCGTGAGTCCCGACACGCCTTCCCCGCCTTCCGCGCTCGCACCCTTCCGCTACCCCGCGTTTCGCGCGATCTGGATCGCCAATCTCGCGTCGAACATGGGGTCGATGATCCAGTCGGTCGGTGCGGCGTGGCTGATGACCGAGCTCACCCAGTCCCACCTGCTGATCGCGCTGGTGCAGGCGGGCGCGACGATCCCGATCCTCCTCCTCGGCGTCTTCGCAGGCGCGATCGCCGACAATTACGACCGGCGGCGCGTGATGCTCGCGGCGCAGACGGGCATGCTCCTCGTGTCGGCGGCGCTGACCGTGACGACGTGGATGGGCGCGATCACGCCGATGCTGCTCCTCTTCTTCACCCTCGCGGTCGGCGCGGGTACCGCGCTCAACGGCCCCGCCTGGCAGGCGTCGGTGCGGATGCAGGTCGGGCCGAAGGATTTACCGCAGGCGATCGCGCTCAACAGCATCGCTTTCAATCTGGCGCGGAGCGCCGGCCCGGCGCTCGGCGGGCTGTTGATCTCGGTTACCGGCCCCGCGCCCGCCTTCGCGCTCAACGCAATCTCCTATCTGGCGCTGATTGTCGTGTTGCTGCGCTGGCATCCCGAGGTCGCGGCGCCCAAGCGGTCGCCGATGCTCGCCTCCATCGCGACGGGCATCCGCTTCTGCGTCCAGTCCGACCCGGTACGCCGCATCCTGATCCGCGGCTTCGTCTTCGGCACCCCGGCGATCAGCTTTCAGGCGCTTCTCCCCTCGCTCGTGCGCGACCGGTTGCACGGGACCGAGACCATCTATGGCCTCTGCCTCGCCGCCTTCGGTATCGGGTCGATCATCGCCGCGCTGCTCGTCGGCAATATCCGGCGCCGCTGGGGCAGCGACCGGATCGTGAGCGCCGCCTCGCTGGTCTATGCCGCCGCGATGCTGCCCGTTGCGCTGACGCAAAGCCTGCCTGCGATCCTCGCCGCGGCCTTCGTTGCCGGGATGGCGTGGGTGTCGGTGCTGACAACGCTCAACGTCGCGATGCAGCTACGGTCGCCCGAGGCGATCCTCGGGCGGTGCATGGCGATCTATCAGGCAGTGACCTTCGGCGCGATGGCGCTCGGCGCCTGGCTTTTCGGGATGATCGCCGATCTCTGGACGCTCGCGGCAGCGATCCTTGCATCGGCGGTGTGGCTGGTGATTTCGGCGGTCATCGTGCCGATGCTGGCGCCGATGCCGGGCCGCGACGAAGGGCGGATCATGCCCTGACCGGGCATCACGGATAATTTTGCATTAGCCATTAAATCCGGGCGAACCGCACCCGTTAAATGGCGCATGACCACACATGCAACACCATCGAACGAGCCGGTCGGGCGGCTCCTGGGCTGGCTGGGGCTCCGCAACTCACAGAGCGGTGCCCATGACGAGGAGCGCGGCGCGAGCATCACCCGCGACCTTGTCCGCGAAGCGCGGCACCAGCTGGTGAATGCCATCGGGTCTTTCCTTCTCGATCATGATCTCGACATTTCGGCAACCAACCTGCTGATCGCGCACAGCGCCTTTTCGGGCATCAATCCGCGGCTCGCACGCCAGATCGCGACGCGCGCCGGAACCGGCGAAGGCATCACGCAGCAATGGCTCGACGAACTGGCGCAGCAGGAGCCGATCCAGCCCGACAGCGCCGAACTCGACCGCATGGTCGCGCGCCTCGAATCGAACCTCGAAACCTTCCAGACGAACACCAAGGCCGCGCGCAACGCGACGAGCGAATATGGCACCAAGCTCGAAGAGCATGTCAGCGACCTCGAAGAGGTGCAGAAGACGGGCGAACTCGTCTCGCATCTCGCCGACATCGCCAAGGTCATGCTGGAGCGCACGCGTCACGCCGAAGAGGAAATGCGCAAGAGCGAGGACGAAGCCCGCTCGCTACGCCGCAGCCTCGCCCGCGCCAAACGCGATGCCGAAGTCGATTATCTCACCGGCCTGCCGAACCGCCGAGCCTTCGAAGTGCTGCTCGAACGCCATTATGAGGAAGCCCGGGCAGCATGCGAACCGCTGTCGGTCGCCTTCTGCGACATCGACAAGTTCAAGGAAGTCAACGACACCCACGGCCACGAGGCCGGCGACCGCGTGATCAAGCTGATCGCCGACACACTCGCGCATATCTCGGACGATCATTGCCACGTCGCACGTCACGGCGGCGAGGAGTTCGTGATGCTGTTCCGCGGCCTGCCGCCGAGCGAGGCGGCAAAGAAGCTCGACCAAGCGCGCGAATCGCTCGCCAATCGCCGCCTGATCAACCGCAAGACCGACGAGCCTTTCGGTCAGATCACCTTCTCGGGCGGGGTCGCCGACGTCTTCGGCTTCGGCGATGCCCGCGCGGCGCTCAAGGCCGCCGACGACGCGCTCTACCGGGCGAAGGAAAGCGGCCGCAACCGCATCGAGCTGGCTACGCTTTAACGGCTCCAGCGCGCGAAGATGGCGGTGGGGAGCAACAGCCCCCGGGCCTCTTCGCGTACCGCCAGTTCGCCGCATTCGACCGTGCCCGGCAGATCGGCAAAAAGCTGTGCGAGCAGCTCGCCGATCGCCAGCGCCGACATACGGACGGCATAGACGGTCAGGAACAGCGCGCGGCTGTCGGCGTCGAGCAGCTGGCGACAATCGGCGAGCAAGGGCGCCAGCCCCTCTTCGAGCTGCCAGCGTTCGTTATTCGGCCCGCGACCGAACTTCGGCGGATCGAGCAGGATCGCGTCGTAGCGCCGCTCGCGCCGCACCTCGCGCGCGGTGAACTTGCCCGCATCGTCGACGATCCAGCGGATCGGCTTCTCGGCCATGCCCGCCAGCTCGGCATTTTCGCGCGCCTGCGACACCGATTTCTTCGACGCATCGACATGCGTCACCGTGGCGCCCGCGGCGGCAAGCGCTTGGCTGCCGACGCCAGTATAGCCGAAGAGGTTCAGGAAGGCAGGGTCGGGCTTGTCCTCTACCTGCGCGCGTAGCCAGTCCCAGACCGGCGCCATGTCGGGAAAGAAGCCCAGATGCCGGAAGGGCGTGCAGCTTGCAGTGAAGCGCGTCTCGCGCCAGCCGAGCGGCCAGCCTTCGGTCGACACAGGCTTCTCATAATACCAGCGACCGCCGCCATCGTCGTCTGAGGCGGGGATGAACTCGCCGTCGGCCTTGTCCCATTCGGCCGCAGGGAGCGCGGGTGCCCACATCGCCTGCGGTTCGGGACGGATGAAGCGATACGGACCATAGCGTTCGAGCTTGCGCCCGTTCCCGCTGTCGACCAGCCCGTAATCGTCCCACGCCTCGCCGACGAGGGTGACGAGAGGCGCCAGCTCAGCCACGCGCCGCCTGCGACAATATATAGGCCTTCACCGCATCATAATCGCCCGGCAGCTTTTCGTAGCGTTCCTCACGCTCGAACAGATTGCCGAGGCGCGCAGGGAGCGGTGGGCGGACGCCGGTCGCGCGCTCGACCGCATCGCGGAACTTCGCAGGATGCGCGGTCGCAAGCGTGACGACGGGAATGTCGGCGTCGATCTCCAGATTGCGCGCAGCAGCCAGACCGACCGCGCTGTGCGGATCGATGATCTGCCCGCCCTTCTCCTGCGCCCAGCGCAGCGCGAGCGTCATCACGTCGGCATCGACGCTTGCGCTCGAGAAGAGGTCGCGCGCGCCCGCGCGCATGTCGGCGGGGATCGTCATCGCACGCTTTGCGTCGAACTCGCGCATCATGCCGGTGATCGCGGCACCGTCGCGGCCCGTGAGATCGAACAGCAGGCGCTCAAAATTGCTGCTGACCTGAATGTCCATGCTGGGCGTCGCCGTCGGCGTCACGCTGCCCGCGCTATAGTCCCCGCTGGTGAGTGCGCGGTGGAGGATGTCGTTGACGTTGGTCGCGACGACGAGCCGCGCAACGGGCAGCCCCATACGCGACGCCACATAGCCCGCGAACACGTCGCCGAAATTGCCCGTGGGCACGCTGAACGCGACCGGACGGTCGGGGCCGCCGAGGCGGACGGCGGCATAGAAATAATAGACGACCTGCGCCATCAGCCGCGCCCAGTTGATGCTGTTCACTGCCGACAGGGTGACTTGGCTGCGCGCCTCCTCGTCACCGAACAGCCGCTTCACCATCGCCTGAGCGTCGTCGAAGCTGCCGTCGATCGAGATATTATAGACGTTCGGCGCGAGCACCGTCGTCATCTGGCGGCGCTGGACGTCGCTGACGCGGCCTTCGGGGTGGAGCATGAAGATACGGATATGCTCGCGCCCCGCGACCGCCTCGA
>VFQN01008477.1_pt1 | contig 10394 bp, 4 predicted proteins | sample 3512371 | NCBI WGS metagenome assembly VFQN01 (sample SAMN10412370, study PRJNA504923) | tailings metagenome | isolation source: Replicate 2 from Balatoc abandoned mine | place: Philippines: Itogon, Benguet | collected 2017-08-28 | reverse complement strand
CTTTCTAGTTTATTATATTATTGCAAACAATCTATCTCTTTTGGAAGATGAAGAAAGGAAATTATGGAGGAAGTAAGAAGATGAAAGGATCATCATCTTCTGAATCATCGATGGGAGGGCACAGGGTACTGAAATTTTTACATACTAAGGTTGGTTTGATCTCAGTGACGGTTGCCCTCTTGGCGTTTTTCGTTGCAGCATATACTTATGTACTGTCTACTGTCCCTGCTGTTGATCTGCCAATCGCTGACACGAAAGAAGAGAGGAGTGAAAGACCTAAACCAAACAGTCGCCACAAGAAAGGATCAAAGAAGCCGAAACAACCCGATTTTTCAGAATCTGTTCTGACATCAGAGCAAGATGGAGAATTCGAAGAACTCCTGAAAAAGAAAACGATTACAGCTTTGGAAGACGGGTGGATCGGGCTTAATTCTAATCCCTTACCTATTTTAAAGTTATCTTCGAATTTCAAGGAGCGTCAGAGCCAGTATGAAGATCTCATCCAGAAACACACTCCCACACTTCTAGTCGACGATAAGCTCATTGATCAATGGCCAATTTTTCGTTGGGATTTCTTTGCAAAGGCTCAAGATAAGAATATATCTCTATCAAACTGTCGTTATCAGTGGAGTTCACCGGTCTTTCTCCTCGGTCAAGAGAGAGATAAAGGAGGGATGCTTGGCTCTAATCACGACCTTCCATTAGCATACATTAATGTTACTTTATTACAATTTATTCAATCCACATTCCAAGAAAAGATTTGGCTTTATTGGACAGATGAGTTAGAGTATTTAGAGAAAGAATTTGAAACCACCGCAACTGTTGATCATCACTACTCCACGTCAGAGAAGAGAAAGAAGAAGACTACTGGTTGGGAGTATTTTATTATTCAAGAGAAAAACCTTCGTGTAAAGAACGATGAAGATAATCAAGAGATGAATAATAAGTTTAATAAAACGTCCAGTGAGAAAGATATTGATAAAGCAGATGAGGACGATGATGAATATGATTTAGACTTCTGGAGACCAATGATTTGGATGTCTCATCCTGGAGTGATATCACAATCTCATTATGACACGCAGCATAATATGTTCATTCAATTACAAGGCGTTAAGCGCTTTTACCTCTTCCCGCCTGCAACAGATTTATACTCCTTCCCTAACATCCATTACTCTTATCGTCAATCACAGGTGCCATTCCATCTCCCTCGAAACTCTTCAAAGATCCATTATTCATTCCCCAAGGTGAATTCAGAAAATACAAAAGCCTATGAAGTGATTGTTAAACCGGGTGATGTTCTATATATCCCTCCTTACTGGACTCACTATGTTGAATCTCTGTCACTCTCCTTATCGTTGAGTATTCTATCCCCTTCAACTACAGAGGCAGCACTTTCTGAAATTTATTGGCAAAAAGTTCCATTTGGAGAATTTCGATCATCTCGTTATGATCGTATGAGAGTGATTCAGTATTTCTTCCAGCATTTATTCGAATCATTCGCTGCATTAGAAGCATCTCCTTCTACGCCTTTATCCGAAATTTATAGTGCAGTGAAATTTGCTGAGGAGTTATACGAATCCCGCTTTGCTCCTTTAGAAGCGACTTTAATTAAACCATTGAGTCATATTCAAGCTGATTACTTTTGCCATGATCTGACTACTCCTACAGACAATGAAGATGGTGATGAAGATGCGAACAAATTAAACCATTGGAGAAAGGCAGTGAAAGCTCAAGATGCTCAATTCCAACAACTTGTTTCCAATCAGAGTCAATCGATTCAAGTCGCTATCTTGAATATGAATGCTATGTTCCGACAATTCACTAGTCGTGATAATACAAAGGAAACCGATTCTTATTATCATGATATTAAGAAGATATTTTTACAAGATTATATGGAGCAATTAGTAAGATGGGCTGTAGGACCTCCTTATACTGCCTATTTTATTAAGAATTGCTTCAATCAATATAGTTCGAATCTTTGAAAGTATTGCAACGTAAAATATTAAAAAAGCCCATCTCGAATCTTTGCCTTATTTGACGCTTCCCCGACCAATCACTGAAATCAATCAACAACGATCATCGAAATCTTTTCAATTCCTTTGTAAATAACATTAGATTAGCAATGGGACAGAAAAATGCTACATTAGGAGTGGCTATTGATCAATCATATGTCACCCCAGGAAGTGATATTACAGGTAAAATCTATTTGTCGGTTGCGAAAGATGAGGTGACGACAGATTGCCTTGTTCTTCGAATGATTGGGCAAGAAAATACGTGTGCTAAATATACAACCCATGATAAAAATAGTGCGGCACAGCATTACATTCGGAGTCACTGTCGTTTCTTTGAGCTGAGTTTTATTATTGCAACTTTTAGTGACGGGAAAGTGTCGGCTGGTCAATATGAATACCCTTTTAAAATCACTTTACCACTTGGATTACCAAGTTCATTAAGTGCAATTTTGCCGGGTGAAAATGGTGGTGATTGTACCATTGGCTATTATATTGAAACAAAGTTACATCGTAAAGGAATTTTCAAGTGGGATGTTGAGTACAAACTACCAATCCGCATCTTTCCTTCACCTCTTACCAGTGAGATATTACAACAACAATTCCCAGTTTATGCTTTACCTGTCCAACAAAAGATTCACTTTTGTTGTTGTATGGAGCGAGGTAATGTGATATTAAGTATGTTCACTCCGACTGCTTGTTTACATAGTGGGGATGAGTTTGATGTCAGCTATCTTGTGAATAATCTGTCATCAACTGATATTAAAGCAATTGAAATCTCAGCCATTGAGGAAGTTCATTGGACTGCGTCAGGACGGAAGAGAACCTTAACAAAGACTTTGTATCACTCCCGATTAGATAAAAATACTTTACAACTACACACCTCCCCTGTTGTATTACGAGATTTGAAGAATCAGAATGGTGGTGTTATTGGTGAGTATATCGTTGACTCTACTACATTACAACAGTTGAAGGAAGTGTTGGATTCTCGTCGCTTTGCTGTACATGGAACAATAGGATCTTCTAACTGCTATGATGTGGAAGGAACCTTAATCTCTTGTAAGCATTACATTCAGTTAACTGTTTGCACAACTTTCGGCTCCAGTAATCCAACGATTATTATGCCTTTTGCCCTTTTACCTCGTGTTATAGTTGTTGAGGAAACTCCCACCTCTCCTTTACACCAGAACACGGAAGATGCGATAGAGAAGACTACTAACACTCCTTCTGCTCTACCAGCTGATTGGAGACCAACTATCTCAGAGACAGTGGATATTCCTCTCCCAGATTTTGTCTCTCCGGTATTGGATCCTACAGAACAATCAGAATTTACTCCCTCCATTTGTCAATCGAAGAATTATAGTGGAATCGGTAGTTTATTCAATCTATTACGTACAAGTTATTATCCATTAGGAGAGTTACAAGTATGGTTACAACAAAATTCATCTGATCTTCTTACAATTAAAGAATTAGAACTTATTTATAGTATTATTGCTTCAAATCTTGATAAATTAAAAGTAACTGATTTATTATTAGAGGCGAGGCCAGGTTTTACATGTGAAGAAATTGCAGGTATTGCAAAAGTATGTAATTCATTAATTAGAATAGAAATAATTAAAAAATTAGGAGGGAAATGTGTTGATAAAGAACATTATCATTTAATTCAAAGAGGATTATTACCATTTGAATTCTTATGTGTTGAAAATATTTATGTCATTCGTGTGCATGTTTAAAAAAAGAGAAAGGAAGAGTATGTGAGTGTGAGAAAGAGAGAGAGAGAGAGAGCAATGATTGGTTTGTTTTTGGTTTTTTTTTTAATATTTGTTCGTCACTCCTCTTCTCGTGTTTTTATTCATTTTTATTTTTTATTCACATTTTTGATTTTATTTCTTCTCTTATGGGAAACTTTTGCTCCTACGTTGCAACTAATGCAAGATAAGTAGTAATTCCTCAAATAAACATTGATATCACTACTCTAATATGATGGAACTTTCTTGAGAAAAAAAAAAGAAAGTTGAGACAATGTCAACATTTTCAAACTACTATCGAAATATTGACAGAAAATCTCCACAAACATAGCATGAGAAAATATTAATCAATCCTATGTTGTTCATCCTACTCATTAAACTCATTGAACTTTTTAATTTACGTTACTGAGCTCTCGTTAAGATAGATAAGTAAGTTATAACGATCTTTCTGGTCGTTCGGATAAACTTGTAATGCTAGAATGTCTCCAATGACTTTACCTGAACAAGAATGGTTTATACTTCAAGAAATTTTCTATAAAAATAATGGACCTTTCTGGAAAATGAAATTAAATTGGGATTTTACAAATATTTCAATGAATAATCCTTGTATAAATGATTGGTATGGACTTATGATTGGTTTGTTTCCGAAATGTTCGATCTCATCCATTGATTTATCGAAAAATAATCTATCGGGAGTACTTCCATCCTCTTTTGGAAACTTCTCTCGTTTAATATCTCTTAATCTACCATCAAACTCTCTGCATGGTAGTTTACCGTCTTTTCTTAACATGCCTTTATTACAGATAGTTAATTTAAGGAATAACTCCTTTTCTGGTTCAATACCTTCTAATATGTTTCCCAATCCATCTGTTATTCTTCAGACACTTGAATTAGAGAGTAATCGGTTATCTGGAACTCTCCCTGAATGGTTATATTACCTGCCTCGAATAAAACTACTTTCACTTGACAATAACCACCTCAGTGGAACAATATCACCACAAATTAGTAATTTAGTAGCTTTACGTTACTTTTCAATAAGGAATAATCGTTTTTATGGTTCTTTACCAACTTCAATGGTTTCGTTTCATCATGTTAATAGTTTCTTCGTTGATAATAACTTCTTCTCAGGATCATTACCATCCATTAAGGCAATCTGGTTGAGTGCCACAGATAATAATTTGGATGGTCCCATACCAATTATGGTCGAAGAATTACTACTCGCTGATTTTCACTTGACCTCCAACTACTTTACTGGAACGATTTCTCCGAGTATTTGCCGGATAGCTTCGTTGTTACACTTGTCAGTCGCTGATAATCGACTAACTGGTACGATTCCTCCTTGTGTATTGAGTATTGCTTCTCTTGAAACGTTAGAACTTGATTATAATATGTTTCATGGTTCATTGTATTTTTCTAATTCTTCTCATAATCATTTGAATCATGTTCAATTACAAACAATTTCCTTTGGATTTAATCAATTTAGTGGATCTTTTCCTATTGATCTTTTTTATCTTCCTAAATTACAGGCAATTTCTGCTCCATCGAATTGCTTTCAAGGTGGTTTGAACAAGTTAAATTGTGATCATCAGTATCTTTCAACAAGTTCTGCTGAGAGACCTTTTGTATACCTCAATCTGGACGGTTTATATTCACCTTATTCCTGTAATAATCATTACTTCTTTCAGAGCATGCATTCTTTTGGAGGATCTCTTCCTATTTGTCTTCTTTCGAGTGTTCAATATGAAATATCTATGACAGGGAATGGTTTCAGGGGAACCTTACCAAATTATTTCTTATCACGCAAGATCAATTTATCTCACAATTATTTAACTGGAACAATACCAGCTTCATTAGAAAATGTTTCTCTTCACTATCTCGACCTCTCTTATAATAAACTTCATGGACACATTCCAAAACTTTATTTTATTGGAAGTGAAGAAGAAAAGGATTTTCTTGTTGTGCAAAATAATCGATTATCTTTGAGCAGACAAGATGCTATTATCCTTCAAAGCAGGACTCTCAATATAAATATGCTTGTAGGAAACCTCTTTCAATGTAATAATCGAAATCCCTGGCCATTAGACTTGAACTCTCCAATTTGTCAGACATCATTTTATTCTAATTATCAATTAATTATTCTATTATCATATTACATTTGTGTTTCTTTCGTGATTTACTTGCTTCAAAAACTCACATTGAATTTTCCTTCCATTATTAACAGACACAACAATGAAATTATTCAGAAATTAGCTTATTTCTATATTTTGTTTTTATTATTAATTAATTTGGTTCTATTACCTTTCTATTATTTTATGCAAACTTCGAATAATTTGAAATGGAAGTTTTATGAAGAAACATTTGATTGGCTATTTAGTAGTGTTTATTTAAGAGGTGAATGGATAAGCATCGTGGTTGCTTTGTTATTAATTTTATTGAATATTCTGATCGTCGTTTTATTTCAAGGGCAGAAGAATAGAAGAGAGTTAAAGAAGAGAATTGTGAGTACTATATTCCCTGGGTCTAACTTCTTTACCCTCATCCTCAATTTTATAATTTCAATGATTGTCAATTTAACCTATGTTAAGATGGTGAATAGTAGAGAAGGCTTGGGATTAGGTTTATCGTATGAAATTGAAGTAGCATTGATACAAGTAGGACTCGTTTTGTATAATGTGGTATGGAATAGATATGTGTTGGTATGGATGTTGAAGTACCTGAGAAGTGACAATAAGGGCGGACGATGGGAGTATGAGTATAGGTTGATGTTATTGTTGATAAATGGTGTAATAGGACCATGGTTAAGTGTGATGCTGAGAGATGGATCATGTTTTGAAGGTTTGTTATTTGGTCGAAGAGAGGTCAATCGAGTGATCGGATCAACTGAGTGTCTGTATTTCGCTAACTCTAAGATATGTCATCGCCGCACCTCTTTTTCCTTACCATTCCTTTACTATAATACATGTGGATGGAAGATCATTACAACATATTTACCAGTTTGGATAATGGTATATTTATTTGAATGTATTGCAAATGGTGTAAGGTTAGGGTTGATGTTTCTCTTTCCTTCTTTTCAGACAAACTTGATCATCTTTATCAATAATAAGTTCGTCAATTTTAGTATTTTTCTTTTTGATTTCACTTTGTTACTTTGTTATGGTATTCATTCCCCTCTTTTCTCATTGATAGTCATAATAAAGATGATATTGGAATGCTGGTCCTTCTCCGATGATAATATATGCAGATCTAAACAAACACAAAAAGAATTAGAATTAGTTTCATTCCATAAAATTAATTCATTTCATCATTCAAGTTTAATTGAAGAAGAAGAAGAAGTTGTTGTGACATTATTCGATTCTCCTGATTCGAACGATGAGAAGGAACAGAATGAAATGAAGTTTAGCACAAAGTCATTGAACCATCACAAGAAGAATAACGAAGTACAACATGAAATCTTTATTTATTCTTGGCAGATAATGTATTGTTCGATACTTTTTAATTCAATTATTTTCTATGATATGATAGCTGATGAAATAGGAGTAATCGCTGGATTATTCTTCGTAATAATCTTATTCATGATTGCATTAATCATTCATCTCTTCTTTGATCTGATTTGGAATTCAAGAAGAAGTGGAAAAACAGTAAGGTCTGTTAGAAGAGAGAGAAGTGAGAAATATGAAAGTATCAGAAATGACGACGATGGACTCATTTAGTCTAAAGTCTTTGATGATTTACTAAATTTCGATGATATACTAATAAGACTAATCTATTCTCCACTACTAACAGCTAACTCTTACTTAAAAACTAACAATACAGTCTTTAAACTAAATACCCTAATACTATACTATGACAAAGATTCTATTGAATCTACCGAGAGAATGCAAAGAACATCATGTAACACTTCCATCCTATAGAAACTAATCTTATCACTATTCCTCCAACAAGAAAGAAGCTAAGAACGATTGGCATCCAAGCCACAGGGAACACAGTCTTTCCGTCATCTCCTATCATATCATAAAATATGATTACATGAAACAGTAAAGATGGATAAACGATCATTGCGAGCGAAGATGAGGTAAAATAACTCCGATCAAGAGCTTGAGATAGCTCTGAACTCATTAGACTAGTTTGAACAGCATCTGAGACTTCTGTCACGAAACGATTTGGCTGTTTCTTGATAATTAAAGCATGTTCTTCTGAATCGTCGGAATCTTCAGCTTCTTCATCTGCATCTTCGTCACGGTTCTTTTCATTTCTTATGGTGATCATCTCACTTTCTTTTGCTCCAAATAAGGTGATAGTAGTAGTAGCATGATTAATGTCAGCGATTGCAGTATTAGCGTCAATAAACATTTGTAAGATTACCATCATCCCAAAGAAAGGATAATGAATCCCAAAACAATAAAGGACAATCAAATGAGAACTCAACGATTGAACAATTTCGACAGACTTGTCAGAAAGTCTAGAAAGTGGTGAAGAATTATTAAAGAAGAAGGTTACACTTGTAAAAAGAAGTAATAATGAATATTGATATAAATAAACAGGAAGATAAGTCGAGAGAAGCTTAGAACCACATTGATAATAATAGAAGAAAGGCATTGGTGAGGTCATAGAATTACTATCCAAAAGATGCACTTCATTACTGGTTAGACCATTGTTAATATCATGATCTTGAAAGGTGGTAATAAGTTGACGCTCTGAAAATAGTAACTTCTCAAAACATGATTCATCTCTCAGCATTACACTCAACCATGGCCCTATTACACTATTCATCAATAATAACATCAACCCATACTCATACTCCCACCACCCTTCCCCACTACCACATAACCTCAACCCCTTCGACATCCTCCTCAAATACCTCAACACAAACACCAACACATATCTATTCCATACCACATTATATAATCCCAACCCGATCTGAATGAATATCACCTCCGTTTGAGTAGATAAAACGAGAAAAGACTTTTCTTCCTTTCTGCCGCTCCCTTCATCGTTTATTAAAAAGATATATAAGTGATTAATGTAGATGGATAAGAAGGCATTGAAGACAAATATCAGAGCGAGCATTCCACCGATCTTCCAAGTAGGGTTTGATGATGAAATAGAGACTGTATCCTTTTGTAATCTTCCCGGATCTTCTTTCTTTTGATTGCTGTTTCTCGTTAATACACAGAATGAAAGAATGCTAAAGAATAAAGTAATGACCATGTTAATAGATGAGATGGATCCTTTATTATAAACATCTGTGAAGGCCCATGTTTTAATATCAATTACTTTCTTTTGACAATCGAATGAAAATATTAATAAATATCCTAATAAGATAAATATCATTAATAAACAATATTTACGAACTTGTATCATCGAGGTAAGAAGTAGATATTTCTTTTGAGTTTCTTTCACTAATTTAAACCATCTTAAGTAAGATGATGTGTTCAGTTGAATAGCTTTTACTTGATAAAGAACAAAGACAAGGAACAATGGTAAAGCAGGAAGGAGAAGGAGAATACAATAAGAATAACTACTGTAATTAAGTAATATTGATTCACAGATATAACGACTACTGTATAGATCATTGAATGGTATATTATTACTGTTCATACAATTAAACATATTTCCTTGTAAGATCTCAATACGATCATATTGACTCATTTCAACATTAAGGATACCACCTGATAATCGATTATGTTTCAGATTAATAGAAGAAGGGAAAGAGATGTTTTGTTTGTATTTTGGTTTTCCTATTCTATTCACAATTCCAATGAATTTATTGTAGGATAAATCAAGATTTCTTATTCCAATTTGAAGTAAAGTTGATGGAATTGAACCAGTCAAATAGTTATATGATAAATTTAATTTTATTAAACTTGAATTCATTATTGACAATGAATTTGATAAACTTCCTGTGAATCCATTTCCAGATAAAATAATCTCTTGAAGGTGATTCACTTCTAAAAGACATTGTGGAAACTTTCCACCAAAAGTATGATCAGATTGTAACATTTTGAAATTATTTTTCAAACATCGTTGAGGTGAGTAAAGAACCTGTGCATCTAAGAACTGTAAATGATGTGAAATATTATTACAATTGAAATCATGAGGAAAAGCTTTAGAAAAACAATTATTGGAAGCTTGAAAGTCGGTAAGGTATGGTAATTGCAGAATGGAGTGAGGAAAAGGACCTGTAAGAAAGTTTGAACCAATAGTAATCGAAAAATAGGGTAAGTTGATAAAATTTGATATATTTACTGTACCATGAAAATAATTATGATGTAAATGAAGTGTTATCGAACCGTGTAAGTTCCAAAGGCAGGACGGGATCGTCCCAGTTAATATATTATCACTGAAAATGAATGTGACAGCTGTTTTTCTCAAGCAATATTCTAATGGGATTGTACCAGAAAAATAATTGGATTCATAAGAAAAAGATACAAGAGATCTTGAAGCTATACTAGGAAGTAATCCATGAAGCTTATTATGTGCAACACTAAATATATTCACAGACTGCATCATCTCATCACTTAAAGTTCCTGTAAAGAAATTATTATCAACTAAAAAGATTCTTAAATGCTTATAAGAAGTAATAATATTTTGAATATTTCCATGAAAATGATTTGATTCAATGAGTAATTGTTTTAAT
>VFQN01008476.1_pt1 | contig 10395 bp, 8 predicted proteins | sample 3512371 | NCBI WGS metagenome assembly VFQN01 (sample SAMN10412370, study PRJNA504923) | tailings metagenome | isolation source: Replicate 2 from Balatoc abandoned mine | place: Philippines: Itogon, Benguet | collected 2017-08-28 | reverse complement strand
AGCCGTCCTTGCCGTGCTTGGCCGCAAGGTAGAGGTTGATCGCCATCGACTCGAACAGCTTGAACTCGCCGTCCACCAACGCCGGGACCTTGCCGTTCGGATTGACTCTCAGATAGTCGGGATTCTTCAGGTCCTTCATCTCGACGGCGATGTGCTCGTACGGAATGCCGAGTTCATGCGCGATCCAGAGCGCGCGTGCCGCGCGCGAGGCGGTCGGCCCGTAAATCCTGATGGTCACGTAAACGTCTCCCCCAAATCTGTGGCGCCGCGGACGATAATGCAGCGTCTCGCGCCGGTCTAACCCTCTATTCCGGGAACCCGTATTCGCCGCCGACATAGCCGTGGCGGTGACCGAAGCGCTCCATCATGACCGCCGCGAGATCTTTTTCCGCGGCGGCGATCCATCCGCCGGCCCGCACGGCATAGCGTGCCGAAGCGGCCGCCGCGCGGGGCGGGTTGCCCTGCTGGAGCGCGCGGGCGGCGGCCATCACCAGCTTGCGGAACTCGATGATGCCGACATCGGTGGGGCCGAGATGTTCGCGGGTACGGTCCTGGATGGGTCCCTGGCTGTCCTGGATGGCCGCATCCTGGTCGGAGACGCCACTGATCCCGGTGTAGCTCAGCGTCTTCTGCAGTTCGCGGTCGAGCATGTAGTCGTTGCGCATGTTGCGCTTTGGCACGTAGTGCTCGTCGATCTCGGCGTGGAGGCTCAGGCCCGACGCATATTTGGTGCGCTCCGCGTTGGTGAGCGGCCGGTCGGGGACCCAGCTGTAGGTGTAGATCCAGCAGCTCGTGTCATCGACCGGCACCCAGGTCTGGCCGTGATAGACTTCGCCGGGGAAGGCGACCGGCACCAGCGCATGGTTGGGCGCGAGATACTGCGCGATGCGCCAGTAGATGTCCGTGGTATCGGTCTTGCGGCCGGCCGCTATGACGAGCCCGGCGTCATGGCCCTGGATCCGGAATTTGGGCCGCGGATCTTCGGTGACCCAGCGGCTGCGATCGGCAAGGCCGCCTTCCTGCCCGATCGCCGAGGTCTTGCGCAGGATATCGAGCCGCGTCGCCTCGTCCTTGGTTGGAATGGCGTGCAGGAAGGAGAAATGCGCGGTGTCGATGGCGCCTTCGAGGCTCTGCACCCAATTGCAGTCCTGCCACTTCTTGGAAACGTAACGATGCGACGCCGGAACGAGTCCCAGTTCGAGCTGCGGCAGCTCGGGCATCGTCTCGCGCGGACCCATGTAGACCCAGACCATGTCCGCCCATTCGCGCACCGGGTAGGAGAGGAGCTTGATCGTGTCCTTGTAGGTGGATTCGGGCGGCGACGTGGGCAGGTCGACGCAATTGCCGTCGATGTCGAACTTCCAGCCGTGGAAGGCGCAGCGGATGCCGCATTCCTCGTTGCGGCCGAAATAGAGATTGGCGCCGCGATGAGGGCAGTGCGGCTCGACGATGCCGACCCGCCCGTCGGTCTGGCGGAAGGCCAGCAGATCCTCGCCCAGGATACGGATCTTCTTTGGCGGCCCGTCCCGCTCGGGCAACTCCTCGCAGAGGAGGGCCGGCATCCAGAAGCGCCGCAGAAGATCGCCCATCGGCGTGCCGGCTCCGCTCTGCGTCAGTAACGCGTTTTCGGCTGCAAGCATCAGTCACCCAATCCGTACTGGTTGCCGATATAGCCGCGATCGTGGCCGAAGCGCTCGGTCATGACCATGGCGAGATCCTTGTCCGGCGCGGCGATCCAACCGCCGGAGCGCACCGCATAACGATGCGCCTTGTGGGCCGCGGCCGGCGGCTCGCCCGCGGCGAGTCGGCGGGCCGTTCCCATCACCAGCTTGCGGAACTCCACGATGCCGATGTCGGTCGGGCCGAGATGCTCCTTCGTGCGATCCTGGATCGGCCCCTGGCTGTCCTGGATCGCGGCGTCCTGCTCGGAGACGCCGGTGATGCCCGTGAAATTCTCGCCGAGCTGGACGCTGCGGTCGCGCAGATAGTCGTTGTCGCGATTGCGCAGCGGTTTGTAGTTCGCGTCGACCTCGGAGTGGACGTTGAAGCCGCCACGGAACTTGGCGCGCTCGGAATTGCTGAGCGGCCGCTCGGGCTGCCAACAGTAGGTGTAGATCCAGCAGTTCACGTCGTCGACCGGTACCCACGACTGGCCATAGTAGATTTCGCCGGGAAAGGCGGCCGGCGTGTAGGCGTGGTTCGGCATCAGGAACTGCGCGATGCGCCAGTAGAGGTCGGCGCCGTCGGTCTTTCGGCCGCCGGCGATCACCAGGCCGGTATCGTGGCCGAGCACGCTGAACTTTGGCCGCGGATCGTTCTGCACCCAGCGGACCCGATCGTCGGGCTTGGCCTGGTCGGCGAGGGCGGCGCGGCTCATGGCGCGGCGCGCGGCCTCGTCGTCGGTCGCCAGGACCTTGTGCAGGAAGGAGAAGTGCGACGTGTCGATCGCGCCCTCCAGGCTCTGGACCCAGTTGCAGTCCTGCCACTTCTTGGTGACGAAGCGCGAGGCGGCAGGGACCAGCCCCAGCTCGAGTTGCGGCAACTGGGGCATCGTTTCGCGCGGACCCATGTAGACCCAGATCATGTCCGCCCATTCGCGTGTCGCATAGGCGAGAAGCTTGATCGTGTCCTTGTAGGCGGATTCCGGCGGGGAAGTCGGCAGGTCGACGCAGTTGCCGTCGATGTCGAACTTCCAGCCGTGGAAGGAGCAGCGGATGCCGCACTCCTCGTTGCGGCCGAAATAGAGATTGGCGCCGCGGTGCGGGCAGTGCGGTTCGACGATGCCGACCCTTCCATCGGTCTGCCGGAAGGCCAGGAGGTCCTCTCCCAGAAGGCGGATCTTCTTCGGCGGCCCATCCCGCTGCGGCAACTCCTCGGAGAGCAGCGCCGGCATCCAGAAGCGGCGCAGCATCTCGCCCATGGGCGTGCCCTTGCCGGCACGGGTGAGGAACTCGTTGTCCGCCTTGCTGAGCATGTCTCCTCCATCCCGGAAAGCGGTTCGTTATTGCTTCGTTGCCTTGTCCAGAGCCTGATCCAGATCGGCGATGATGTCTGCAACCGATTCGATGCCGATCGACAGGCGCAGCACGTCTGGGCCGGCACCGGCCGCCACGCGCTGCTCCTCGGAGAGCTGGCGGTGCGTGGTCGAGGCAGGGTGGATGATCAGGCTCTTGGCGTCGCCGATATTGGCCAGGTGGGAGAAGAGTTCGACGCTGTCGACGACCCTGACGCCGACATCGTAGCCTCCCTTGACGCCAAAGGTGAAGACCGAACCCGCGCCCTTGGGCAGGTACTTCTTCGCGAGTGCATTGTACTTGTTCGAGGGCAGGCCCGCGTAGTTCACCCACGCCACGGCGGGATGCTTCTGGAGGTGCTGCGCGACGGCGAGAGCATTGGCGCAATGGCGCTCCATGCGCAGGCCCAGCGTCTCCATACCGAGCATCGTGAGCCAGGCGTTGAACGGCGCCTGGGTGGGGCCGAGGTCGCGCAGGCCGACGGCATGGCTGTGGAAGGTGTAGGCCATGTCGCCGAAGGTCTCGTAGAAGTTCAGCCCGTGATAGGCGGGCTCGGGGCCGGCGAGGCTCGGGAATTTGCTGCCGCGTGACCAGTCGAACTTGCCGGAATCCACGACCGCGCCTCCCATCGACGTGCCGGTGCCGCTGAGGAACTTGGTGGTGGAATGCACGACCAGCGTCGCGCCATGGTCGATCGGCTTGCACAGCCAGGGCGTGGCCAGCGTGTTGTCGACCAGCAGCGGAACGCCGGCATCCTCGGCGATCCGCGCGATCGCCTCGATGTCGCTGATGACGCCGCCGGGATTGGCGAGGCTCTCGATGAAGAAGGCCTTGGTATTGTCGGTAACGGCGCGCTTGAAGTTGTCCGGCATGTCGGCATCGACGATCTTCGCCGTCCAGCCGAACTTGGGATAGGTATTCTTCATCTGCTGCAGGGAGCCACCGTAGAGCCGAGAGGCGGCGACGATTTCCGCGCCAGGACCCATGAGCGGGAAGAGGGCGAGGACCTGCGCAGCATGGCCCGAGGAGGCGACGGTGCAGCCGCGGCCGCCTTCGAGCGTCGCCAATCGGGTTTCGAGAGCGGCATTCGTGGGATTGGTCAGCCGTGAATAGATGAATCCCACGGTCTGCAGATTGAACAGTGCAGCCGCATGGTCGGCGTCCTCGAAGACGTAGGCCGTCGTCTGGTAGATCGGCTGGGCGCGCGCGCCCGTCGTCGGATCGGGAGCGGCACCGGCATGCAGGGCCAGTGTCTCGAACCCATAGGTCTTGTCGCTCACGCAGGCCTCCCTGTGGCTCGGCAATTCACGGCCCCATTCCACACATCACGTGGGGGGCCCGTCAAATCGGCGCGGAGATGGCGGACCTGTTCCGGAAAACCCCTTCATTCCGGAGAGCGGGGCCGTTCAGGGCCGGCGTCAGCTTGGCGTAAGCATCTGGCAGTACGGTCTGCGCCTGTGTTTCGCGATTACGCCGTCGCAACACAGCGTAAACGTTTGGGGAGCGAAACACCGTGAATCGGTTACTGACCAAGGACTTCCTGTCCGGGTTGATGTTCGTCGTCTTTGGTCTGGGTGCTCTCTACGTCGGCCAGCATCTCGCCGTGGGTACCCCTGTCCGCATGGGACCGGGCTACGTGCCCCGCATGTTGTCCTTCATCATGCTCGCGCTCGGTGTGCTGATCTGCATCGTCGCCCTGGTGAGCGGGAGCGAGCCCGTCGAGAAGCCGAAGTGGAAGCCGATCACCCTGGTCACCATCGGTATCGTCTGCTTCGCCTTGCTCTTCGAACGCGCCGGCCTGATCCCGGCACTGATCGTCCTCGTCATGATCGCTTCGCTGGCCGGCGAAGAATTCAAGCTGATCGAAGTCCTCGGCAACATCGTCGTGCTGTCTGTCCTCTGCACGCTCGTCTTCAAGATCGGACTGGGTATGAACATCGCCGTCGTGCAGGGGATCTGGTGACATGGACCTCCTTGGCAATCTTTTCCTCGGCCTGAGCGTCGCCTTCACCTTACAGAACCTGACCTACGCCCTGCTGGGCTGCATGGTCGGCACACTGATCGGCGTCCTTCCCGGCATCGGCCCCGTGGCAACCATTGCCATGCTGCTGCCGATCACCTTTCACCTGCCGCCGACCGCGTCGCTGATCATGCTCGCCGGCATCTACTACGGCGCCCAGTATGGCGGCTCGACCACCTCGATCCTGGTGAACCTGCCCGGGGAGGCCTCCTCGGTCGTGACCTGTCTTGACGGATACCAGATGGCGAGGAGGGGACGCGCCGGCGCGGCGCTCTCGATATCTGCCGTCGGCTCGTTCTTCGCCGGCACGATCGGCACCATCATCATCGTCATCTTCGCCGAGCCGCTGACGCGCATGGCGCAGAAGTTCGGCCCGGCCGATTATTGCTCGTTGATGGCGCTCGGTCTAGTCGCCGCCGTGGTGCTGGCCAGCGGCTCGATTACCAAGGCGATTGCCATGGTGTTCCTCGGCCTGCTGTTCGGGCTCGTCGGCACCGACGTGAATACCGGCGCCCAGCGCTTCACTTTTGATATTCCGGAACTCAGCGACGGCATCGACTTCGCCCCTATTGCCATGGGTCTGTTCGGCATCGCCGAGATCGTTGTGAACCTGGAGAAACATCTGGAGAGATCCGGAGCCATAAAAGTCGGATCGCTATGGCCGACGCGCGAGGAGATCCGGCGCGCGACGCCCGCGATTCTGCGCGGCACCCTGCTGGGCTCGTTGCTCGGCGTGCTTCCGGGCGGCGGTCCGACACTGGGCGCCTTCTCTTCCTATACGCTCGAGAAGAAGCTCTCCAAGACCCCCAGCCAGTTCGGAAAGGGGGCGGTCGAGGGCGTCGCGGCGCCGGAGGCGGCCAACAACGCCGCCGCCCAGACCTCCTTCATCCCGATGCTGACCCTCGGCATCCCGTCCAACGCCGTCATGGCGCTGATGGTGGGCGCCATGATCATCCAGGGTATCCAGCCGGGCCCCGAAGTCATGACCAAGAAGCCCGACCTGTTCTGGGGCATGATCGTCTCGATGTGGATCGGCAACGCCATGCTGGTGATCATCAACCTGCCGATGATCGGCATGTGGGTGAAGCTGCTGACCGTGCCCTATCGCTTCCTGGCGCCGGCGATCCTGCTCTTCTGCTGCATCGGCGCGTACAGCCTGCAGAACAGTACGTTCCACGTCATGCAGGTCGCGATCTTCGGTATCCTCGGCTACGTGTTCGTGAAGCTGGGGTGCGAGGGCGCCCCCTTCCTCCTGGGCCTCGTGCTGGGGCCGCAGATGGAGGAATACTTCCGGCGCGCCATGCTGCTCTCGCGCGGCGATGCCATGGTCTTCATCGAACGTCCGATCAGCCTCGGCTTGCTGATCGCCACCGCCGTCCTGCTGGCCCTGATGGCGCTGCCAAGCATCAAGAAAGCCCGAGAGGAGGCCTTCCAGGAGGAAGGCTGACTTCTCAGCGCGAGAACACGATGCACGCCGGGCTGCCGACCTTGGTCCGCAGCCCGGTTGGGGCCAATAGCCCGTTTCGACCGACCTTGTAGGCGATGATCGAATTGCCACCCTGGTTGGCCACGTAGAGGTAGCGCTCCACCGGATCGAAGCTGAAGAAGCGCGGCACGCTCCCCTTGGTCGGTACCCATTGCCGTGGCGTCAGCGTGCCCTTGGCGGCATCGATACCGAACACGCCGATGCTGTCGTGGCCCCGGTTGGAGACGTAGACGTTGCGCCCGCTGCCGTCGACCCAGATTTCGGCGCCGGTGCTGTAGCCCGTGAAGTCCGACGGCGTAGATGGCACGGTCTGCAGAGGCGTCAGCGCGCCGCTGGCCGTGTTCTGACGATAGGTCGTGATCGTCGAATCGAGCTCGTTGATCACGTAGGCGAAGGGCCTGCGCGGATGGAAGTCGATGTGACGCGGGCCGGCACCCGGCCGCGCGGCGACACGGCTGGTCTCGACCAGCACCCCGCGCCGTGCGTCGAGCCGGTAGCCGATCACGCAGTCCGAGCCCTTGCAGGGCAGGTAGAAGGTCCGACCGGCGCGATCGAGCGGATTGTGATGCGGCCGCACGTTCTTCTGCTCGGTACGGTGCGGTCCGAGCGGCGCGGCGACGGTCGCCAGGCTCGCGTAGGGTGCCAGGCGGCCGTCGCTGGCGATCGGCAGCGCGGCGAGTGAGTCCGAGCCGTAGTTGCTGACGACCAGGAAGCGCTGACCGGCATCGAAGGCAAGATGGATGGGATTGTAACCGCCAGTCGGCTGGCGGTTGAGCATGGCCAGCCGACCGGTCTCGCGGTCGACCGTGTAGGACGTCGCCTCGCTGCGATCGCCATGCACCGAATAGAGGCGGTCTCCGGCGGCGTTGAGCGCCAGGAAGGATGGATTCTCCAGGTTGCCGAGATGCTGGATGTGCCGGAAAGCACCGCTGCGCCGGTCGACGCGATAGACGTTGATGCCATTGCCGTGGCCGTTGCGTTCCGGCGTCGTGTAGCTACCGACATAGGCGAAGAGCGGGCGTGATATCATGGAAGGAGTTTCGACGCCGCAGCGAAGGGAGGTCAACGATGGTGGACGCTCTGCGAAAAGTCGCGCTCGTCACCGGCGCCAACCAGGGGTTGGGCCTGGCTCTGGTACGAGGGCTGTGCGGCGCCCTGGGCAAGGGGAGCACCGTCTACCTCGCGGCCCGCGACATTGGTCGTGGCGAAGCAGCTTGCGCACTCCTGCGGCGGGAGGGGATGAGCCCCGAGCTGATCCAGCTCGACATCGCCGATGGGGCGAGCGTATCGGCCGCGGCCGACGACGTCAGGGCGCGACACGGCGGCGTCGACATCGTGATCCAGAACGCGGCCGCGCGAATCACCCGGGAGACGCCGCAGGCCGACCAGGTCGCACGCTTCATCGACACCAACAACCACGGCACCCTGAGGGTCATCGAGGCCTTCGTGCCGTTGCTGCGGGACAATGCGCGGTTCATCGTGGTGGCCAGTTCGTTTGGCTCCCTGCGCCATCTCGATCCACGCCTGCACGCACGCTTCGACTCACAAGGGCTCACGCTGGACGACATCGAACGTGCAATGGATGAGTTCGCGGCGGCAACGCGTGCCGGCACTGCCCGAGACGCGGGCTGGCCCGACTGGATCAACGTGCCGTCAAAGATTGGGCAGGTGGCTTCGGTGCGCGTCCTCGCCCGAGACAGGTCGGAGGAGTTTCGCCGGCGCGGTATCCTGGTGAACGCGGCCTGCCCCGGCCTCGTGGATACGGAAGCCTCACGCCCGTGGTTCGCCGACATGTCGAAGGCCGCGACCCCGGACGAGGCGGCGAGGGATCTCGTCTGGCTGGCGACCCTGCCCGAGGGCAGTCAAGAACCCTATGGCGTGCTGGTGCGGCATCGCAAGCCGCACCCTTGGTACTAGTTCAACGCGTGGTCCCCAGGATCAGTATCACGCCCGCCATGATGAGCACGATGCCGGCGAGTTCCCGCCGGTTCATCGCTTCGTGGAAGACGCGGCGCGAGACGAAGTAGCTGAACACGACCTCGATCAGGATCAGCGTACGGACCTGGGACGCCGGGGCGAGCGCCAGCGCCGTCACGTTGGCGAGCGACGCCAGGGCGCCGGCCACGCCGGCAGACATCGAGACACGCCATTGCCGCAGCGCGCTCAGCACGATGACGGGATTGCGCGCCAGCAGCCAGCCACCGAGCAGGACCGCCTGCAGGAGCTGGCTCCAGAACAGCGTCTCCGCGGCGGCGAGGAAAGGCGAGCCGGCTTCGAGTGCGAGATTGGCGCCGCGGTAGCCGACGACCGAGATCGCAAAGGCGGACCCGGAAGCGAGCCCGTAGAAGGCGGCCGGATCCGCCCAGCTTCGTTCCGCTGCTGTGAGGGCCGGTGGGCGCGGCGAGAGCAGGACGACTCCGAGGGTCGCGCTGACGACGGCGACGACGGCCGTGGCGGGCAGCGTCTCACCGAGGAACAAGACCGAGAAGAGCGCGACCTGGACGACTTCGCTTTTCGAATAGACGAGTCCGATCGCGAAGCTGCGCGTCTCCATCGCCCGCAGCAGCAGGGCCGTCCCCGCCATCTGGCTGAGCGCCGCCACGACGACCCAGCCGCCGAAGGTCCAGGTGAGGGCGGGTTGAGACGAATCCCCGAAGAGAAGCACGAGGCAAAGCCACACGGTGAGAACGGGCATGCCATAGAGAAAGCGGACCAACGTCGCGCCGAGCGTGCCCAACTCGGTGGTGAGATGCCGTTGCGCCGTGTTGCGGATGGTCTGTGCCGCCGCGGCAAAGACCGTGAGCGGTATCCAGAGCCATGACGGCGGGATCATATTCCCTGTCCCCGCGACGGTTGTCGTTTGACCATGTCGAACAATTACTCATAGGATCGCGGCAATCGGTCGAAGGCCGCAAGAACCATTCCGGGAGTAAACACCATGACGTCCACCGAGTCGCGGCGCGCGAGCCGTCGTCAAGTTCTGAAGGGCGCGGGAGCGCTGGCTGCAGCCGGACTGGTCGGCGCCCCGGCGATCAGCAGGGCGCAGACCGGCGCCATCAAGATCGGCGTGCCGACGATCCTCTCCGGTCGCGTCGCTATCCTTGGTCAGACCAGTGTCGGCGGCCTCAAGGTCGTGTTCGACAAGTTCAACGAGGCGGGCGGCGTCAACGGCCGCAAGATCGAGATGGTGGTTCGCGATTCCAAGGGCGCGCCGCAGGAAGCCGCCAAGGTGACGCGCGATCTCATCAACAACGACAAGTGCGAGATCATCCTCGATGCCGAGGCGTCCAGCGGCGCCTTCGCCGTCCAGGAGGTCATCCGCGAGATCGGTGTGCTCTGCATCCACTCCAACTCCGAGACGTCGTCGCTGACGGCCGATCCGAAGCTGCACGTGCCGACGGCCTTCCGGACGGCCCGCCAGGGCATTCACGACGCCATCGGCGGCGGCGACTACGCCGCGAAGATCGCCAAGGCCAAGGGCCTGAAGAAGTGGGCGACATGCTCGCCGGACTATGCTTATGGCCGCTCGAACACGGCCGAGTTCATGGAATACGCCAAGCACTTCGACGGCAGTATCCAGGTCGTCGAGGAGTCGTGGCCCAAGCTCTTCCAGCCGGACTATACCGAGGTCGTGACGAAGCTCCTGAACGCCAAGGCCGACGCCATGTATTCGGCGCTCTGGGGCGGCGATCTCGTGGCCTTCATCGACCAGGCAAACCTCTACGGCCTGTTCGACAAGCAGGCGTCGTTCATGGTGAACCTCGGCGACTACGGCGTCGTCGATCAGGTCAAACAGTTTCCCCAGGGCGTCTATTCCGGTGGTCGCTACAACCGCACGGTGCCGCCGACCAAGGAAAACGAGGAGTGGTACCAGA